>Ga0308176_10000382_pt1 | contig 28783 bp, 21 predicted proteins | sample PhyCR2_3_FD_203890 | JGI IMG/M metagenome (GOLD analysis project Ga0308176, IMG submission 203890) | Soil microbial communities from UC Gill Tract Community Farm, Albany, California, United States - DLSLS.C.R2 | ecosystem: Environmental > Terrestrial > Soil > Agricultural land | place: USA... | reverse complement strand
AAATCGGCAAACAGACCGTAGCCATCGAAAGAAAATGAGCCGGTTTAAGAACGGGGCACTTTCACCCGCAGCAAGTCCCGCATTTCTGAACGTTGTTCATCGGAAAAAGCAATTTTAGGAACGAGAAAAAAGGAGCGGCTGTCGAAGTAAAGATGGAAGAAGTGCGGCGTTTCCAGATACGTGCTTAAGGCCTTCCATTCCCAGGACCGTGAGCCGCGTTCATTGCCCAACGTAAAACCTTTGTCTTCAAAATTCATGGTAAAGTGATCCCTGAACGTAGCGGCCTTGCGGTAGATAACGCCGGGCAGGATAAACCAAAACGTAATCATCAGCACAAACCACAAAAACGAAGAAACAAGAAAGGCGAAGGGAAGAATTTTCTTCAGGTAAAAAAGCGCGGCGGAAACAATGGCAAACACGTTTACCAGAATAATCATCAGCCGGATTTCCTTGCGGCTTAAGAAGTGATAGCGCAGCGCCTGAAGAACCTTGGGTTTGTCGTAACTAAAGCTCACCGTCATGGTCGTAAAGATAAGTAAGGTGGCTGGTGAATAGTCAATAGTGAATGAGCCGTATAAAGCAACAAAACGCTCTTGCCTTGACCGGCTTAATCTCTTCATTAAAACGAAAAGCCGTCTGAATTCTACAGACGGCTTTAAAAAAATTTAAGCCTTTATATTCACTATTGACTGTTGACCAGCCACCTATTTGTTCATCATTTGCTTGGCCTCGATGCTTAACGTGGCATGGGGTACGGCACGCAGGCGGGCTTTGTCAATGAGCTTGCCCGTTACGCGGCAAATGCCGTAGGTTTTGTTTTCGATGCGCATGATGGCTTTTTCTAAATGGTCAATGAACTGAATCTGGCGGCTGGCCATCTGGCTTAATTGTTCGCGTTCCATGCTCATGCTTCCGTCTTCCATGGTCATGTACCGGCCCTCGTCCAGGTCGCCGCTTTCGTCTTTTCGGGTAATCAATCCCTGTAAATAAGCCAGTTCTTTTTTTGCTACGTCTAATTTCCGGTTAATCAGGTCTCTGAATTCTGCAAGTTCTGCATCACTGTATCGCATGGTGGGTCCGTTTTCTTCTTGTTTTGATGAGTCCAATACCGAACGGGTAAAGTCCGGTTCGTATTTGATTGCTTTGTCTGTGCTGGTTTTGGGAACAACAACTTTGGCAGGCTTGGTCGGTTCCTTCGGAGCCTGTCTTGCGTCCAAGGGCTTTGTGGCTGCTTTTGCGGATGGTTGCGAATGCGCCTCAACCGCTGGCTTTTTTACCGGTTCGGCTGGCATCGAAGCTTTTGAAGGCTTTGCCGGATGCGCAGCTTTTGTAGCCGTTACCGGAGCCTTTTTCGAAACAGGAGCCAACTTCACCATCGGCTTGGCAGTTTTTGCTGGAGCAGGCTTGGTCGCTTTTGCGGCGGCCTTTTTGACCGGCGCTTTTGCTTTGGCCGGGGCTGGTTTTGTTGCTTTTTTAGGAACGGGGGCCGGCCTTTTTGCCGCTGTCGCTTTGCCGCTGGACTTTGCGGCCGGCTTAGCAGACGCTTTCCCGCCTGCGGGGCGAGCCGGTTTTGACGGCTTGGCTGCCTTTTTTGGTGCTACCTTTTTTGTTGCCATACGGTTTTACCCTTTTTTAATAACGATGACTTTCAGCGGGTTATCGTTAACCTCAATCTCAACGCCATCAACAATCGTTGACGAAATTTCCAGCTTGTCTGCCAGAATTTCGGCGCAAATATAATCATTATACTTGGCCAATGATTCGGCGATACCGTTGGCTGCTGACACTTTTACGTCAATGCGGTCGGTCAGTTCAAAACCGCTGTCCTTGCGGATTTTTTGAATGCGGTTCACGAACTCACGGGCATTGCCTTCCTGCTCCAGGTCGGGGGTGACGTTAATGTCCAAAGCAACCGTTAGCGGACCTTTGCTAGCCACCGACCAGCCGGGAATGTCCTCGCTGGTGATTTCCACTTCGCTCAAGGCCAATTCAACGAACTCATCGTTTAGGGGCAATGAATATCTGCCTTCTTTTTCAAATAGCGAAATATCGTGTTGCGAAAAATTTTGAAGTGCGGCCGTCACGGCTTTCATCTTCGGTCCCAACTTTTTGCCCAGCGCCACAAAGTTGGGTTTTATCTTCTTTTTGATGAAACCTTCCGTCTCGGTCAGGTATTCAATCTCCTTCACGTTCACCTCGGCTTTGATCAAGTCTTCTACCTTACGCAATTGTTGTTCCATCAGCGGGTTAAACACCGGAATGAGCACTTTTTGTAGCGGCTGCCGCACCTTGATGTTTACTTTTTTGCGGATGGATAAAGCAAGAGAGCAGGCTTCCTGAGCCGCCTGCATCCTTTCTTCCAGCAGTTGGTCAATTACTTCTTCTTTGGCCACCGGGAACAAAATGTGGTGAACCGAAGCCTGCGGGTGCTTATCGGCCACGGCGTTCAGGTTGAGGAAAATTTCATCGCTGAAGAAAGGAGAGATGGGTGCCATCAACCGGACGACGGTTTCGAGACACTCGTAAAGGGTTTGGTAAGCAGCGATTTTGTCGGATTCGTACTCACCTTTCCAAAAGCGGCGGCGGCAAAGGCGTACGTACCAGTTGCTCAAGCCCTCGTCCACAAAATCTTCAATGAGGCGGCCGGCTTGTGTCGGTTCGTAATCGTTAAGCGCAGCGGTTACCTTTTTAATCAAGGTTTGAAGCGAGGAAAGAACCCATCGGTCAATTTCCGGTCTTTGTTCAACGGGAATGTAGTCTTCCTTAAACGTAAAACCATCCACGTTGGCGTAAAGCGCAAAAAACTGGTACGTATTATATAATGTGCCGAAGAACTTGCGCTGCACTTCTTTGATGCCGTCAAGGTCAAATTTCAGGTTATCCCAAGGCGAGGCATTGGTGATGAGGTACCACCGCGTGGCATCGGCGCCAAATTCTTCAATGGTTTTGAATGGGTCAACCACGTTGCCGAGGCGCTTGCTCATTTTGGCCCCGTTCTTGTCCAGCACCAGGCCGTTTGAAACGCAGGTTTTGTAGGCCACGCTGTCAAACAGCATGACGGCCAAGGCATGAAGCGTATAAAACCAGCCTCGGGTTTGGTCCACGCCTTCAGCAATGAAATCGGCAGGAAAATTCTCTTTGAACTTTTCTTTGTTCTCGAAAGGAAAATGCCACTGCGCATAAGGCATGGCGCCGCTATCAAACCAAACGTCAATCAGGTCGGGTTCTCGGCGCATAGGTTTGCCACTTTCGGAAACCAGCACCACTTCGTCAACGTAAGGTTTGTGCAAGTCCAAAATGCCGTCGTGCAGGTAATTTTTGTTTACGTCACCTCCCAAGACTTCACTGGCCTTTTTTATTTCGGCATTCAGTTCCACAATGGAACCGATGCATTTTTCCTGGCCGTCCTCGCTGCGCCAGATTGGAAGAGGCGTACCCCAGTAACGGCTGCGGCTCAGGTTCCAGTCCACCATGTTTTCGAGCCAATTGCCAAAGCGGCCCGTGCCCGTGCTTTCGGGTTTCCAGTTGATGGTTTTGTTCAGTTCTACCATCCGGTCGCGGCGGGCAGTGGTTTTAATGAACCAGGCATCCAACGGGTAATAAACCACAGGCTTGTCGGTGCGCCAGCAGTGCGGATAACTGTGCTCGTATTTTTCAACTTTAAAAGCTCTGGACTCTTTTTTCAGTTTTACGGAGATGTCAACGTTTACATCCACGTAATTGCTCTCGTTCTTGTAGTCTTTGATGTAGCGGCCGGAGAACTCGCCCAGGCCGTCAACGAATTTTCCTTCGCGGTCAACAAGGGTAAGAATACCGATATTGTATTTTTTCCCAACCTTAAAGTCATCGGCGCCAAAGGCCGGCGCGGTGTGCACGATGCCGGTGCCGTCTTCGGTGGTCACAAAATCACCGAGTAAAATTCGCCAGGGGTTTGCATCAGGGCTTACAGCATGAACGGCTTCCAAAGAATTGGCCTCGCAGGGTAAAAGTTGTTCGTATTCTAATCCTTCCAGTTCGTGGCCCTTAAACTCAGCCAGAATTTTCCAGGGTAATATTTTTTCTTTCTCGCTGTAATTTTCAAAGCCTCCGTTTTCACCTTCGGGCTTGAAGTATTTGCTCAGTAAGGCTTTTGCAAGAACCACGTTTTGCGGAACGTGCGTGTACGGATTGAAAGTTTTCACCAACACGTAATCAAACCTTGGCCCAACGGTCAGGCCAAGGTTTGAAGGCAAAGTCCACGGCGTCGTCGTCCACGCCAAATAATAAACTTCATTGTTGCCCGCCGCGTCGAAAAGGAATTGTGCGTCTGCGCTCTTCTTCGCCTTGAACATTGCCACCGCGCTTGTATCCTTTACATCGCGGTAAGTTCCCGGCTGGTTCAATTCGTGCGAACTCAGGCCCGTTCCCGCCGCCGGCGAATAAGGCTGAATGGATACGCTTTTGTAAAGAAGGCCTTTGTTGTAGAGTTCTTTCAAACACCACCACAGCGTTTCAATGTACTCATTCGTAAACGTGATGTAGGGATCATTGAGATCAACCCAATAACCCATCTTGGTGGTGAGTTCGTCCCACTTGTCTTTGTACCGGAGCACGGCTTCGCGGCATTTCTGGTTGTACTCGGCTACGGAAATTTTTTTGCCGATGTCTTCTTTTGTAATGCCCAGTTCTTTTTCCACGCCCAGCTCAATGGGTAAACCGTGGGTGTCCCAACCGCCCTTGCGTTCCACCTTAAAACCCTGCATGGTTTTGTAGCGGCACACCAAATCTTTCAGCGTGCGGGAAATAACGTGGTGGATGCCGGGCATACCGTTGGCGCTCGGTGGGCCTTCATAAAACACAAACGGCTCCGCGCCTTCTCTTACTTCAATGCTTTTTTGGAAGGCATTTTCTTTTTCCCATCGTTCCAAAACCTCTTTTTCGATGGCGGGCAGGTGCAATCCCTTAAATTCTTTATAACGATTGGCCATAAAGGGCTCTTGTAAAATTTTTAAAATGGGAGCAAAGGTAGGAAATCGGGGAGTTGATTCATTGACGGGTTGACCGCTTAACAAGCAAGGTACAAGGCCCAAAGAAATGCGGTGCCGCTAGTTTTTCCTCCTTTCGTAAACCCTTTTTCCCAATCCGGCATGTTTCAAAAATGCAAGAGGGCTCTCTTTGCGAAAAAATTTGAACCGTGAGATCAATTGTTTTACTCCTCCTTTTGGCGTTTCATTGGACCGGCTTTGCACAAACCAACACCTCGCTTGTGGAAACAACCGTCAAGCACTACGACGAAAATCCTGCCGGCGTCATCTCTGGCACGGTAAAAACAACCGACGGCACGCCGGCTACCTTTGTTACCGTACTGCTGAAAGAACCCAACCTTTCTACTTATACCGATGAACAGGGCACCTTTCGTTTTTCGAATTTGAAAGAAGGGTTTTATACGCTGGAAATTTCAATGAGCGGATTAAAGCCGCAACAACGAACCGTTCAATTAAAGAAGAACGAAACGACAACCGTCAGGATTGCGCTGCAAGAAGATGCCAAACAACTTTCCGAAGTGGTTGTGAGCGCCAGCCGCCGCCTGAACAACAAACCCGTTTCTGCCGGAAAGATTGACGTGAACCCGATGGACTTGCCGCAGAGTTTAACGGTGGTGGGGCAAGGGTTGATCCGCGAGCAACAGGCGCAACGCCTCGGCGATGTATTGAAAAACGTGAACGGCATTTACGTAACCACAACAAGAGGCGCGGTGCAGGAAAGCTTTGGCGGCCGCGGCTACAGCTTCGGCAGTACCAATTTATTTAAGAACGGTGCCCGCATTAATTCCGGTGCGATGCCGGAAATAAGTTCGTTGGAAAGAATAGAAGTCTTGAAAGGAAGCACCGCTGTTTTGTACGGACAAGTAGCGCCGGGCGGCATCATAAACATGGTGACAAAGCAACCAAAGTTTACAGCCGGCGGCGAAGTTTCGATGCGTGCCGGCGGTTATGATTTGTACAAGCCCGCTGTTGATTTTTACGGGCCGCTTTCGTCTGCTATCGCCTATCGCGTAAACGGTACTTTCGAAAGTGCCGGCAGTTTTCGCGACGGCGTAAGTTCATCGCGTTATTATGTCAATCCTTCTTTGTTATTTAAGCTCAGTAACCGTACCGAAATTCTTGCCGAAGGCGATTATCTCTATCATCGCTTTACACCGGACTTCGGCATCGGCACATTGGACGGTACAAAGATTCCGGATGTACCGCGCAGCCGTTTCATGGGTACAAGCTGGCAATATAACAAAACCTATCAAGCAACGGCTACGGCTACGTTGAAACACAACTTCAGCGATGCGTGGAAACTGAATTCATCTTTTTCATATCAACACTACAAAAGAGATTATTACGCAGTAGAAAGAGTGCAGGCCGCAGCCAACGGCGATTGGACAAGACCGCTCGGAAAAATTTTCACCACCGATAATTATTACACTGGGCAAATTAATTTGATTGGCAAGTTTGCGACGGCTTCTCTTGAACACAATTTTTTGGCTGGCGCCGATGCCGATAATGATGTAATCACGAACAACGATTTTTCTTTTCCCGCAGTGAGCGGATTGCCCGCAGGCAGCTACGATAAAATCAATATTCTTAGCCCGGATAAATACGTTCAACGCAGCGATGTGCCAACGGCAACAACCATCCGAAAGAGAGTTGCTCCGCTTAATCGCATTGGTTTTTACGTGCAGGATTTAATCAAGCTATCGCCGAAGTTTAACGTGCTCGCAGGCTTGCGTTGGTCTTATGTGCAAACGGCGGGCATTGATTCAACAAACCTTCTGACGGGCACCAAAACAAAAGGCAAGTCGCGTTATGACAATGCATATTCGCCGCGATTGGGTTTGGTGTACAAACCGTTTGCGACAACGACTTTCTTTGTGAGTTATTCAAATTCTTTTGTGGTAAATACGGGGCAGGATGTGTACGGACAAGCAGTACCGCCTTCGCTTGTTGATCAATACGAAGCCGGTGTGAAGAACGAATTTTGGAGCGGAAGATTATCGGCCAATGTTACGTTCTATCACATCCTGAACAACAACCTTGCGCAAACCGCACCGTATTTGTTGGACGGAACACCCAATAACAATTCAAACATAAAAATGCTCAGCGGGCAAACAAAAAGCGACGGCGTGGAAGTAGAGTTAGCGGGACAGCCAATCAGGAATCTTCAGGTAACGGCGGGCTACAGTTACAACTTCATGCGTTACACAAAAACCGATACAACCGTTGGCAGTTTTAAAACCGGTGAACGGCTGGTAAGCAACCCGGCACACACAGCCAATGCAAGCGCCTTTTACACATTCGGCGAAGGTTTGTTGAACGGATTTAAGGCCGGTGTAACCGTTGCTTATATTGGCGATCGTTTTGGTGGCTGGAACACCGATGTTGTCTTTGTGAATCCTGTAAGGTATCGCACACGCATTATCCCGGTGAAAGGCTTTACAACCATTGACGTGTCTGTTGGTTATTCACTAAAGAAACTTTCCTTGCTTGCAAAAATTTCCAATCTCACCAATACGCTCAATTATTACGTACACGAGAATTACAGCATCAATCCCATGCCACCAACGCAATTTGTGACAACGGCTGCGTATAAGTTTTAAATCTTGCGGCTTGGAGAAACGAAAGCGTTTGTTGTGCAGTAGCGAGGAGAAAGTATGAAGTATATAGAAACAAAGAATTGGTGAAGTCACGCATTCCTTTTGCGAAGTGCTTTGTAAATTTTAATGGCGGCCATAAGAACGATGATAAACGCGACGAGTCCTACCAATCCCCATACCCAACTCATGCTTTGCTTTACAGTGGCAAGCATGACGATGGGTACCAAAAAAATAGTGGCTACTTCGTTCCAAATACGCAGTTGTTGTGAGCCGTATTTAAAAAGCCCCAGCGATTGCTGCTTGTAAATTTTCTGAAGTGAAAAATGATAAACGTAAAGCAGTGCCACAAAACAAAGCTTGATGAAAAGCCACCGCCCGTTTTCGTCGGTCAATGATTTTTGCCAACTGCCGTTCAGCATAACCCATGGCCCGAATATCAACGTCAGAATTGCCGAAGGCCAGGTAATGCCAAACCAAAGCCGCTTGATCATCACCGAAAATTGTTTTTGCAAAATGCTTCTTTCGGGCCCTGGTTTTTCATTTGCCTCTGCGTTATAAATAAACAGTCGTACAATGTAAAACATGCCCGCAAACCAGGTAACGATGAAGATGATGTGCAGGGCTTTGAGATAAGCGTACATGGTTAAATGTAAAATGAGGAAGCGGTCTTTATAAATTAAACTGACAGGTTTAAATTTTCTATTTTAGATTTTGCGGTTTTACATTTCATTCAAGCACCATTTCCTTTTTTCCACTCACATACTCCCCAATCCATTTTGCCAAAGCATTCACCCAAAGCGGGTGCACGTTCAGACAGGGAATCATTTCAAAACTTTCGCCGCCGTTGTGCAAAAACGTTTCTTTTCCTTCCACTGCAATTTCTTCCAGTGTTTCCAAACAGTCGCTCACAAAAGCCGGGCAAACCACCAACAATTTTTTCTTGCCTTCTTTTGGCAGTTCGGCAAGTTTTTGTGCGGTGTAGGGTTGCAGCCAGGGATCGCGGCCCAAACGCGATTGAAACGAGAACGTGAACTTTTCTGCCGGAATGTTTAAGCGTTGCGTAACCAGTTTTGTTGTGGTCCAGCATTGATGGCGGTAACAGTATTGGTGCGCCGGCGAAGGCACGTCGCAACAGTTGGGAACCTTCAAACAATGCTGACCGGTGACATCGCCTTTGTAAATGTGCCGCTCCGGTACGCCATGATAGGAAAATAAAATGTGATCCGGCTCGCTTTCTAAAAACGGCCGTATGCTTTCGCAAAGTGCGTGAACGTAATCTTCGTTGTCGTAGTAAGGTTTAACGGTTGTCAGCTTGAAAGAATAGCCGCCCTTCTTGTGTTGTTCTTTTGCGTATTCAACCGCTGTTTCGTAAGAACTCATGGCATAGTGCGGATACATCGGTACGGCAATCACTTCTTCCAGGTCGGGATTGTTTTTTACCAATTCATCAAAAGCCGCCTTGGGCGAAGGGTTGCCGTAACGCATGGCGATGGCCACGGGTTCCGCGATTTCTTTTTTTAGCGCATCGCCCAATTGTTCGGAGATGACGATGAGCGGTGAGCCTTTCTCCGTCCAAATAGATTTATAGGCTTCCGCCGATTTGGGCGCACGAAAGGGAACGATGATTCCCTTTACCAGCAAAGCACGAAAAAGCCAAGGTTTGTCAATCACCCTTTCGTCCATCAGAAATTCATCTAAGTAACGCTTTACGTCTTTTACGTCCGTCGAGTCGGGCGACCCAAGGTTCATCAGTACAACGGCTTTTTTCATACGAGGGACAAAAATAGCAATCGGCGATCGAGAATCGGCAATTGAAGAACCATTTACGCACAGGCACCCGAACGATAGTTTGTGTTTGAATTCAGGATGCATTCTCTATTCTCGATCGCCGATTGCTCAAGTTCCCGTTCGTTCGTTCTTTCCTACACTTCATGCAATGACTTGAACACCTGAGAAAAATCATGTGTTCAAATGACAGAGGAATGACAGAACTTTTCGTTTGCCTGCGGCCCTCAAATTACTTTTGTGCCGTGGACGTTGACTCTTATTAACATGAACACGCAGCACTTCAAAAACATATCGAACTTCTTTGTCGCCGGTATCAATTACAAAAAATCCGACGCAGCCGTAAGGGGAAAGTTTGCGATCAATAGCGAGCAATACGCAAACCTATTGGAAGCCGCTGCGGAACAGGGCCTCGACGAAATTTTCATCCTCTCTACCTGCAACCGCACCGAGATTTACGGTTTTGCGTATTGCAGCCATCAATTAGTGGAACTGCTTTGTTCGCAAACGGCCGGAGATGCCGAAACGTTCAGGCAATCGGCTTACTTTAAAAACGGTATTGAAGCAGTTGAACACGTATTTAGCGTTGGCGCCGGACTTGATTCACAAATTCTGGGCGACTACGAAATTGTAGGACAGTTAAAAACCGCCGTGAAGTTTTCCAAAGAGCAGGGCTTTGTTGGTGCTTTCACCGAAAGGCTTATCAACTGCGTGTTGCAATCGTCCAAACTCATTAAGAACAATACGTCGTTAAGCGGCGGAACGGTTTCCGTTTCCTTTGCCGCTGTGCAATACATCATGAACCGCGTTGTTAATCCATCGTCGAAAAATATTTTGTTGTTGGGTGTGGGAAAAATCGGCCGCAACACTTGCAAAAATTTGGTGGATTACCTCGGTACAAAAAACATCACACTCGTTAACCGTTCTGCCGACAAAGCCGCAACGCTTGCCAGTGAATTGAATCTGCGTCACGCATCGTTGGATTGTTTGGAAGAAGAAGTAGCGAAGGCCGATATCATTTTGGTTGCCACCAATTCGGCGCAGCCGGTAATTTTAAAAGAACAGGTTGAAGGCAAAGGCGAGAAATTGATCATTGACCTTTCCGTTCCGGCCAACGTGGAAGAAGCAGCGCGGCATCTCGATAATGTGCAAGTGATAAACGTGGATGCGCTTTCCAAAATCAAAGACGAAACCCTGAAGATGCGCCTGGCCGAAGTGCCCAAAGCAAAAGGCATTATTTCGGAACTGATGGCGGAGTTTGAAGACTGGTGCGAAATGCGCAAGCACGTGCCGATGCTGAAAGAACTGAAAGTAAAACTGAAAGAGCTGTACGCTCATCCGCAATACGTGCAAACCATCACTAGCGCAAAAACAATTGACGTGCACATTCAGCGTGTGCTGAACGATACCGCGGGAAAGATCAAAGTGCAGAACCAAAAAGGTTGTCAGTACCTTGCTGCGCTGAACGAGTTTATCAACGCAAAAAATTAATGAAGCCTTTACGCATTGGAACAAGAGACAGCCAGTTGGCTGTGTGGCAGGCTACAACCGTGCAGGACCTGTTGAAGAAGGCCGGTGTGGCATCGGAACTGGTGTACATGAAAAGCGAAGGCGATGTAGATACCGTAACACCATTGTATGCACTTGGCGTTACCGGCGTATTCACCAAAACATTGGACGCGGCATTGCTGAACAACCGCATTGACATTGCAGTGCATTCCATGAAAGACGTGCCTACACAATTAGCTCAAGGCATTCAGCAAGCGGCCGTGTTAAAACGGGCTTCGTACAAAGACATTTTTGTTTACAAACACGATGCGGATTTCTTAAGTAATTTTTCTTCTGAAGCAACGATTGCAACCGGTTCGGTGCGCCGCATTGCGCAATGGTTGAACCGGTATCCGAATCATAAAATTGAAAACCTGCGCGGCAACGTGAACACACGTTTGCGCAAGGTGCAAGAAAATAATTGGAACGGTGCTGTCTTTGCTGCGGCTGGATTGGAGCGCATTCATTTGCGTCCCGAAAAATCGGTGGATCTGGATTGGATGTTGCCCGCACCGGCACAAGGCGCCATCATGGTTGTGTGCAGAGAAGATGACGATTATTCGTTTGACTCCTGCCAATCTTTTAATGATGAAGTAACGGCTTTGTGTGTGAAGATTGAACGCGATTTTCTTAGTGCGTTGATGGGCGGTTGTTCAACACCGATTAGTGCATTAGCGGAAGTAAAAAAGAGAGAAGTTTTTCTTCGCGGCAACATTGTTAGCCCCGACGGGAAAAGCAAAGCCGACGTGGAGAAAAGAACTGCTTTGGCCGATGCTGCAAATCTTGGTGTGGCGGCGGCGAAGGAAATTTTACTGCACGGCGGAGGAGCCATTGTTGAACGCATTCGTCAAAAAGGATTAGCGGCCAATGGCGAAGCATAAAGTTTTAAGCACAAAGAACCTTGAACCTTCGCTGGTGGAGAAAGCGAAAGAAGCCGGTATTGAAATTCTTGAGCAAGAGTTTATTTCGATAAGGCCAATTTGGTCGGAAGGAAAGTTTAACGAAATCTCCCGTTTTTTTTACAAGCCATACGTTGCTTTCACCAGTGCAAATGCGGTTGTCAATGTAAATGCTTATTTGCATTCGCACGATGCGTTTCCTGTTCCGGCGTGGAAATTTTTTTGCCTGTCGGGAAAAACAAAGGAAGCTGTTCTAAAGTCGTTGGTGCCGATGGAAGACATTGTTGGCGAAGCGGAAAACGCTGCTTCATTGGCAGCTAAAGTTCTTGAACAAAACGTGCAGGAAATTGTTTTCTTCTGCGGCAACAAGCGAAGAGATACCCTGTCCAATATCTTGGAGGAAGCCGGTGTAATTGTTCACGAAGTAGTTGTGTACGAAACATTAGAAACACCGCAAGTTTCAACAGAGAGCATTGACGGCATTTTATTTTTCAGTCCAAGTGCGGTGCAAAGTTTTTTCAGCGTCAATCAACTAAAGAAAGACACCATTTGTTTTGCCATCGGTCAAACGACGGCAGACAGCCTTGCTGATTTTACAGACAACCGCATTATTGTGAGTGAAGCGCCGAGCCAGGAAATGCTTTTAGCTTCGGCACAATTTTATTTTCAAAATAGCGGCTGCTACGATTAGTGCAGAATAACGAACAAAGCGTACAAGAGTGCCTTTCGACCAGCTCAAGGTAAACTTGCAACGAAAGCTCAATAGATATTCTTGCCTCTGGCTCATAAATAAAAACTCAAGCTCCGAAGAACAGAAACAACATGATGACACAACAAAGTGCCCCGTTAATGGATAAAAGTTTAAAGAACGATTTGCTGCTTCGTGCCCTGCGCAAAGAAAAAGTTGAACGTCCACCGGTGTGGATGATGCGGCAGGCCGGACGTTATTTGCCCGATTACATCAAGCTGCGCGACAAGTATGATTTTTTTACCCGTGTGCAAACACCCGAATTGGCAACAGCAATTACGTTGCAACCGGTGGATCAAGTCGGCGTGGATGCTGCCATTATTTTTTCTGATATTTTGGTGATTCCGCAGGCAATGGGCTTAGAAGTGTTGATGGAAGAAGGCAAAGGACCATCACTTCCCAAAACCATCAAAACACAAAGTGATATTGCTGCGCTCAATACATCTAATGCAGAAGAACATTTGAAGTATGTGCTTGATGCATTGAGCTTAACGAAGAAAGAGTTGAACGGTCGTGTGCCGCTGATTGGTTTTGCTGGTGCGCCGTGGACGATTCTTTGTTACATGGTGGAAGGCAAGGGCAGCAAAACCTGGGACAAAGCAAAACAATTTGCTTATACACAACCGCAACTTGCACACGCACTGCTGCAAAAAATTACCAACATCACGATTGATTATTTAAAAGCGCAAGTGAATGCCGGCGCCGATACCGTGCAGGTGTTCGACAGTTGGGCGGGAGCTTTATCACCGGAAGACTTTAAAACGTATGCGCAACCTTACCTCCTGCAAATTGCCGATGCGGTTAGCAAGGATGCGCCGGTGATTTTGTTTCCGAAGGGAACGTGGTATGCCTTGAAAGACTTAAGCCGAAGCAGCGCTTCGGGCATTGGCATTGATTGGACCATCACACCAAAAGTTGCGAGAGAATTTACAGGCAACAACATCACCCTTCAGGGTAATTTTGATCCCGCAAAATTGTTGGCGTCTGTGCCGCAGATCAAGCAATGGGTGAAAGAAATGATTGACGGTTTTGGTGCGCAGAATTATATCGCCAATCTCGGTCACGGCATTACGCCAAACGTGCCTGTTGATCATGCCAAAGCGTTTGTGGAAGCGGTGAAGGAATACAAAATTTAGAATGATAAATGATGAATGATAAATTGTCGTATAATTAATTAATTCATCATTCATAACTCATAATTTTTATGAGCGTTCACAAAACAGAAACGAAAGAAACAAGAGAGCAGTGGATACATTTCATCTACAGCCTGCAGGATAAGGTCTGCAAGGCTTTGGAAGACGTTGATGGCAAAGCAAGGTTTCAGGAGGATGCGTGGGAGCGTGCCGAAGGCAAGGGCGGTGGCGGGCTAACAAGAGTGATTCAGAACGGATCCGTGTTTGAAAAAGGCGGCGTGAATACATCGGTGGTGTACGGACATGTGACCGATAAAATGCGCAAGCACTTGAACATGGACGGCGATAAATGGTTTGCAGCCGGATTAAGTTTAGTTATTCATCCAGTGAATCCTTTTGTTCCCACAGTGCACTGCAATTACCGCATGTTTGAATTGTACGATGAGAACGACATGCTCGCCGACCGCTGGTTTGGCGGCGGCACCGATCTAACGCCTTACTATTTGTTTGAAGAAGACGCGAAACATTTTCATCAGACATACAAAAATGTTTGTGATGAATTTGATGCAAGCTTTTATTCACGGTTCAAAGAAGTGTGCGACAACTATTTTGTGAACACACACAGAGGCGATGAAAGAAGAGGCATCGGCGGAATTTTTTACGACCATCAAAAAACCGATGATACCAGGAACGTGAACTTCTGGATGAATTTTGGAAAAGCCTGTGGCATCGCATTTATACCGGCTTATTTGCCCATCGTTGAAAAAAGAAAAGGCATTCAATATACCGAAGCAAACAAGCATTGGCAGGAAATAAGAAGAGGACGATACGTGGAGTTTAATTTGGTGCACGACAGAGGAACTTTGTTTGGCCTGAAGACAAACGGTCGCACCGAAAGTATTTTAATGAGCCTGCCGCCAACGGTTCGGTTCGAATACAATTATCAACCTGCGCCCGGCAGCGAAGAAGACAAGTTACTGCAGGCTTGTTTGCATCCGAGAGACTGGACGGCAGCGGAATAACGAACGAAGAAAGAGCCGAATAGGCAAAGCATTCAAATACCTGTTGATTGAGAAACGGCCCGCAATTATTTTTAAAGATCAATCCTAAAAAATGTTTTTACAAAGACGAAACAGAATACTAAGAACCACACCGGCCATCCGCAGCATGGTGGCCGAAACGATACTTACGCCAAACGATTTTATTGTTCCGCTTTTTATTGACGAAGGAGAGAATATTCAAACAGAGATCGCCTCCATGCCGAACTATTATCGAAGAAGTTTGGACGGAACGGTAAAAGAAGTGAAAGAATTGTGGAGCCTGGGCATTAAAAGCGTTTTGCTTTTTATCAAATGCAAAGACGAATTAAAAGACAACACTGGCAAAGAAGCATGGAACGCTGATGGTCTCATGCAACGCAGCATCAAGGCAATCAAAGACGCTGTGCCCGAAATGTACGTGATGACCGATGTGGCGCTTGATCCGTATTCATCTTACGGTCATGACGGCATTGTAAAAGACGGCGAAATTGTCAACGACGAAACGGTAGAAGCCCTGGTGAAGATGAGTATTTCTCACGCACAAGCGGGTGCTGACATGGTTGCGCCAAGCGACATGATGGACGGCCGCATCGGTGCGATTCGTCAAGGACTGGAAGAAGCTAATTTCATAAAAGTGGGCATCATGGCTTATAGCGCCAAATACGCTTCCTGCTTTTACGGACCTTTTCGTGATGCGTTGGATTCTGCGCCTGGGTTCGGCGACAAGAAAACTTACCAGATGGATTATGCCAACCGCACCGAAGCGGTGAAAGAAGCTTTGATGGATATAGAAGAAGGCGCGGACATTGTGATGGTAAAACCCGGCTTGCCTTACCTCGATATTGTTCGCGAAGTAAAGAACGCAGTTGATGTGCCCGTAAGCGTGTACAACATCAGCGGCGAATACGCCATGATTAAAGCAGCCGCCAAAATGGGTTGGATAAACGAAGACAAAGCCATCCTGGAAACACTTACATCTATCAAAAGAGCCGGTGCGGATTTGATTGCAACGTATTTTGCAAAGGATGCGGTTAAACTGTTGAACTCATAGTTCACGTAAAATTCTTGCTGTAAAGACATTCCATATCTCCGCGATATGGAATGTTTATTTTCAGACTTTAAACAACCGATAATGAACATATCCAAAAGCGAAGAACTTTTTTCAAGAGCGCAACAGAGCATTCCCGGTGGTGTAAATTCTCCTGTAAGAGCGTTTAAAAGCGTAGGCGGCAATCCCATCTTTTTGCAGCGGGCAAAAGGCGCTTACCTCTACGACGTGGACGGCAACCAATATATTGATTACATCAACTCCTGGGGACCGATGATATTGGGGCACGCCTTTGAACCGGTAGTGGAAGCCATTCAAAAAAAAGCGGCGGATTCAACTTCCTTTGGTGCACCTACGGAACTGGAAATTGAAACGGCGGAGCTCATAAAAAGCATGGTGCCTAACGTTGATCTTATTCGTATGGTGAGCAGCGGCACTGAAGCTTGCATGAGTGCGTTGCGTTTGGCAAGAGGTTATACGGGCAGAAATAAATTCATCAAGTTTGAAGGTTGTTACCACGGCCATGCCGATAGCTTTTTGGTGAAAGCGGGAAGTGGCCTGGCCACATTTAATATCCAAACGGTGCCTGGCGTAACGGCCGGCGTATCGGCTGATACATTGACCGCGCCTTACAACGACCTTGAAGCCGTGAAGCAGTTGGTGGCTGAGAATAAAGATGAAATTGCCGCCATCATTATTGAACCAGTTGCCGGCAACATGGGTTGCATTTTACCGCAAGAAGGTTTTTTAGAAGGGTTGCGAAAGATTTGCGATGTAGAAGGCATTGTTTTCATTTTTGATGAAGTGATGACGGGTTTTCGCCTGGCACAAGGCGGTGCGCAGGAACGTTTGAAAATAGACGCTGACCTGGTAACGTACGGAAAGGTTATTGGTGCGGGAATGCCCGTTGGCGCCTTTGGCGGCAAGCTTGAAATCATGAAGCACATTGCGCCACTTGGAAATGTTTATCAGGCCGGAACGTTGAGCGGAAACCCACTTGCGATGATTGCCGGTTATACTTTGCTTTCGCATTTGAAGGTCAATCCTTCTATTTATGCAGAATTGGAACAGAAAGGTGAATACCTGAAAGATGGTTTGCAAAAAGTTTTAGAGCAGAGCGTTGTCCCTTTTGTGATTACCCAAATGGGCAGCATGATATCTGTTCATTTCAGCGACAAGCCTGTGGTTGATTTTGCTTCGGCCGCATCAGCCAACAATGCGCTCTTCAACAAATATTTTCACGCAATGTTGGACAGAGGGATTTATTTACCGCCATCGGCCTTTGAAAGCTGGTTTTTGAGCCATGCGTTGAGCAAAGAGGATTTGGACAAGACGATTGAAGCGACGAGAGAGTTCCTGTCTGAACCATGATTTGGGTGGATTAAAAATGATTTTGCGGGAAATAAAAGAGTCGTTTGATGATGAACGTCTCTTGCTTTATAAAGATGATTTGATTTCTGCTTTAATCCTTCAAATCCACCAAATCATGGTTCAGAAAACAAATCACTTGCAATGCCATCGGCTCGCAACATTCCTTCATCGGTTAGTTGCGCACGACCGTTATTGATCTTCACCAAGCCGTTGCTCACGTATTTTTTTAAATCGTTTTCAATGCGCATTCTTTCATTTTCACTCCAAATTGTCTGAATCTTGTTCAAATCAATTCCTTCCATCGTTCGCAGCGAAATCATGATGGTTTCATTCAATTGTTGCGTGCTTGACAGCACTTCGGTTTCACGTTGCGGAATGCCTTCGCTTGTGCCTTTGATGTAAGCATTGTTGTTCGCCGCGTTCCATCTTCTTTCATTGCCGTTAAACGAATGTGCCGAAGGGCCAATGCCCAAATACGGGATGCCTTTCCAGTACGATGAATTGTGCCGGCTGCGAAAACCGGACTTGGCAAAATTGGAAACCTCGTAATGTTCATAGCCGGCGGCACGAAGCCATTGCATCAACAAAAGAAATTGCCTTGCCTGTTTATCGCTGTCAACGTCAACTGTTTTGTGAAGTGCTATGTTTTTATGCAGCGGTGTTTTTTCTTCCACTGTTAAGGCATAGCAGGAGAGGTGCGGAATGTTTAAACCAACGGCTCTTTGTACGTTCTGCATCCACATTTCATCGGTGAGCAAAGGCGAACCGTAAATCAGATCCATTGTAATGTTGTCAAATTCGCTCTTTGCTAATTGCAAATTGTGAATTGCCTGTTGTGCATTGTGCGCCCGGTTCATCCACCGCAATTCTTCTTCAAAAAAGCTTTGCACGCCAATGCTCAGGCGATTGATGCCAAGGGTTTTCCAGGCTTTTAATTTTTCCGTTGAGATATCATCAGGGTTTGCTTCCAATGTAATTTCCGCGTCCGCTGCAACGGGATAATTTTCTAACAAATCAGCAATCAGCAATCGGCAATCGGCAATCGGCAATAAACTCGGTGTGCCGCCGCCAAAATAAATTGTGTTGACAGATTCACCTTTCAAATATTCTTTTTCAGCGACGATCTCTTTCCGCATCGCGGCAATCAAATCATCTTTGTAGCGCAGCGACGTGGCAAAATGAAAATTGCAATAAGTACAGGCTTGTTTGCAAAACGGTATGTGCAAATAAATTCCGGCCAACTTCGTTATCCTTTTTCGCGTCGTTTATTTTTTGGAAAGATGGCTAAGGTAAAGCACCGCAGTATTGTGTTTTTGTTTTTAACAGTCTTGTGCGTAAGGGTTGCGGGGCAAGGCTATGCCGTTACTTACATTGCCGATGATTCAACGCAGCTTGCAAGACAAAATCTCGCAACGCAGTTTGCCAACCGTTTCGATGCCAACAATTATGTTGCGGGTCTTCTCCCGCTGCTTCGGGCCCGGGGCTTTGTTACCGCATCGCTCGACAGTGTGCGGCTTGATTCTACCGCTGCAACGGTGGTTCTTTTCTTTGGCGAACAATACAAATGGGGACTAATTCGCACAGCGCAAGCCGATGCGCCGCTGCTGGAGGCGGTGCGCTTCCCAACGATGAAAGGCGCGATGGATTTTAGCGTGTTGAGCGGCTGGCAAAAACGCATTCTTGATTACCTGGAAGAAACCGGCCGGCCGTTTGGCAAAACTTATCTGGATAGCCTTGAAATCAACAACGGCGAAGTATCAGCCCTGCTGCGCATTGAAGAAGGCCCGCTTTATAAGATTGACAGCCTGCAAGTTTTTGGCGACGCAAAAGTGAACGCAGATTTTTTGTACAAATACCTTGATTTGCCACCGGGCACACTTTACGACAGGCGAAAGTTGCAGGCCGTAAATAAAAAACTTTCGGAGCTTTCGTATGTGGAAGAAGAAAACCCCGCACAGCTTTCAATGTTGCCTACCGGAGCGGTTCTCAACCTTTACTTAAAAGCAAAGCGCAGCAGCCAGGTTAATGCGCTGGTAGGCTTTTTACCCAACAGCGAACAGGCAACGGGCCAGCGGAAATTTCAATTGACTGTGGATGCCAACGTGCTGCTGAAAAACGCCTTGGGCAATGGTGAAACCATCGGTCTTTTGTGGCAGCAATTGCAAAAGGGTTCGCCGCGGCTCAATCTTTTGTACGAGCAGCCTTACATTTTTAAATCACCTTTTGGCGCCACGTTTTCACTGGACATGTACAAACGCGATTCTTTCTTTCTGAACCTAAACATGAACCTCGGCGTTAATTACCGGCTGGGCGAAAAGCAAACGGCTTCGGTTTTTTTACAGCGGCGGCAATCCATCGTCAACGGAATAGATGCTGCGGCCATCGTTCAAAACAAACAATTGCCGCTGGAAGCGGATGTCAGTTCTTTCAACCTGGGCGTTGGTTATGATTTCAACAATACCGATTACCGTTACAACCCGCGGAAGGGCAGCCAGTTTTTGGTGAACGCTTCGGCCGGTACAAAAAATATTAAAAAGAACAACCTCATTCTTGAATTGCAAGACCCGTCTGATCCTTCGTTCAATTTTGAAAGCCTGTACGATACGGTAAAGCTCAAGGCTTATCAATTTCGAATAACGGCGGCCGGGGCACAATACGTTCAACTGGGCAAACAAACCGCCTTGAAACTGGGCGGCAACATCGGCGTTTACCAAAGTGTCAACGTGTTTCGAAACGAATTGTTCATGATTGGTGGCAACCGCTTGCTGCGCGGCTTTGACGAGGAAAGCCAGTTTGTGTCGCAATACGGTGTGGGCACGGTGGAGTTTCGGTTACTGACGGGTTTAAACTCAAACTTTTTTGCCTTTGTGGACGGCGGCTGGGGAAAATATCCCCTTGAAAAAGTTCAGGCGCATACGTACATCAGTACCGGCGCGGGGCTTTCGTTTCAGCCAAAGGCGGGATTGATCAACGTTACCTGGGCCGTGGGCAAGCGCGACAACAGTAATCTTAACCTTCGACAGTCAAAAATTCACATTGGTTTTGTGTCTTTCTTTTGATGCTGTTTTTGAGCGACTATTTTTGCGGCCTGTGAGAATTTTTTTGCTGATAATTTTCTTTCTCTTGGCGGCGGTGGCGAACTCGCAGCCGCCGAACGATTCCCTGGCGGTGAAAGATTCGCTGCTCCACAATAATTTTTTGCGGACAAGCGATTCTCTTCGACTCGATTCGGTTCGGCTGGACTCTTTGCAGGCTGATTCTCTTTCTAAAGTTCTGCCGCCTGTCCACGACACAATAAAGCCTGCCCTGCAATATGCTTTGAGCTCCGATTCTTTCCTCCTGCGCAGGCGGCTTTTCTTCACCCTTACCGACCCGGTTCGCTATACGGTATCGGAAAGGAAATGGGAAGGGAAGGACACCATCTTTTATGCCGTGGTGGCCTTAATGCTTCTGTTTGCGTTGATAAAGAGCGCCTTTCCCCGTTACCTTCCAGATTTGTACAGTGCTTATTTCAGAACTACCGTGCGGCAAAAGCAAATCAAAGAGCAACTGGTACAAAATCCTTTGCCTTCGCTGTTCTTCAACCTGTTTTTTGTGCTCAGCGCCGCGGTTTTTGTTAGCCTGCTGATTCAGCAGTTTGGTTACAACGGCCGGTTGCCTTTTTTTGAATTGGTACTGTACAGCGCCGGCGGTATTGCCGCTGTTTATGCCACCAAATTTTTATTGCTGAAATTTTTTGGATGGGTGTTTCAACTCTCTGAGGCTACTGATGCTTATCTCTTCGTGGTTTTTTCCACAAATAAAATTCTGGGCATTTTCCTGCTGCCGTTTACCGTGTTGCTTGCGTTTACCTACGGTGGAGCGAATGCTTCGGTTGTTACACTGAGCGTTGTACTTGTTTCAGCTTTGTTTATCTACCGGTATTTTCTTGCGTTTATTTCAGTAAATCACTTAGTGCGGATAAACCTTTTCCACTTCTTGCTTTACTTGGCGGCTTTTGAGGTTCTTCCACTGTTGCTGATTAACAAACTGTTGTTCACCATTCTACGGGAAATAGCTTAACTTTGCAAAACGTCAGCCGAACCGCACTATGGTAAAACACACAGGGGTTAAGACCACAACAAAGGCCACACAAAAGAAGAAAGTACTCATTACGCAGCCCAGACCTGAAAGCGACAAGTCGCCCTATTTTGAGTTGGAGCGCAAGTATGAAGTGGAACTTGACTTTCACCCTTTTATCCGGCTTGAACCCATCCCAGCAAAAGACTTTCGCCGTCAAAAGATTGACATCGCCACCCACTCAGGCGTTATCTTAACCAGCCGCAATGCCATTGACCATTTCTTTCGCGTTTGCGAAGAAATGAAGGTTTCTGTGTCTCAGGACACAAAATATTTCTGCATTACGGAAGCGGTGGCGCTTTATCTGCAAAAATTTATTCTCTACCGTAAGCGCAAGGTTTTTTACGGTGCCGACGGCAGTAACAAAAGCTTGTTCGACGTCATTAATAAACACAAAAGCAACGAAAAGTTTCTTTATGTGTGCTCTGAAAACCAGCAGGACAGCGAAATCACTGGTTGGCTTAAAGCAAACAGTTGCGATTTTTCGCTTGCCTTTATGTACCGTACGGCCAGCAATGACGTAAAAGAAATTCTGACCAAAAACGATTACGATGTCATTTGCTTTTTTACGCCCAGCGGTGTACGAAGCCTTTTTGATAACCTTCCGCAGTTTAAGCAAAACGGAACCGTGATTGGCGCTTTTGGTGGTAACACGTCAAAGGCAGTGGAAGAAGCGGGACTTCAACTCGAAATTAAAGCGCCGCAGCCGCAAACTCCATCAATGGTAGCTGCGCTGGAAAAGTATCTTTCGGCACAGGTGATAAAAAAATAACGATTGTTAGCACAGTAAAAAATTGTCCCGCTCTGGCGGGATTTTTTATTAGCATAGGTCTATCTAAGCGAGATTTGATGAAAGAATCACGATAGCTTTCATTAGTATATCAGCACATTTACAAATTAGCACATTGACTTATGGCTAACCGTTTAGCAAAAGAGAACAGCCCTTATCTGCTACAGCACGCACACAATCCCGTGGATTGGTATCCTTGGGGCGATGAAGCCTTTGCCAGGGCCAAAGCGGAAAACAAACCGGTGTTGGTAAGTATTGGTTATGCGGCCTGTCATTGGTGCCACGTAATGGAAAGAGAAAGCTTTGAAAAAGAAGAGGTAGCCGCTATCATGAACGAAAACTTCGTGAACATTAAGGTGGATAGAGAGGAGCGTCCCGACGTTGACCACCTCTACATGGATGCCGTGCAAGCCATTGCCGGCAACGGCGGCTGGCCTCTCAACGTGTTTCTGACACCGGAGGGAAAACCGTTTTACGGCGGCACTTATTTCCCGCCAAAGCGGGCACACAACCGGACTTCCTGGACTGAGGTTTTGCTTGCGATTTCGCAATCGTTCAGGGAACGGCGCGACGAAATTAATCAGCAGGCAGAGAATCTCACAAATCACTTGGCAGCTTCCAATTCTTTTGGTCTGTCGGTGTCCGAAACAACATTTAATGCGGAGCAAATTGATGAAGCCTTCGCCAACATCATGAAAAATGCCGACAAGGAGTGGGGCGGTTTTGGCCGGGCACCAAAATTTCCGCAAACATTCATCATCAATTTCTTATTGGCTTACGGACACCTCTCGCAAAATCATGACGCGTTAAACCAAGCACTTTTAAGCCTCGACAAAATGATGCAGGGTGGGATTTATGATCACGTTGGCGGCGGCTTCGCCCGCTATTCTACCGACACTGAATGGCTGGTGCCGCACTTTGAAAAAATGCTTTACGACAACGCCCTGCTGGTATCTTCTTATGCTGATGTTTATGCGCTGACAAAAAACGAGGCCTACCGGCAAGTTATTGACGAAACGCTGGCTTTTGTTGAAAGAGAATTGATGCACAAAGAGGGCGGTTTTTATAGCGCCTTGGATGCCGACAGCGAAGGCGAGGAGGGGAAATTTTACGTTTGGGATGACAAAGAAGTGAAAGCCGTTTTGGGGAATGAAGCAGCAATTTTTTGTGATTATTTCGACATCAGGCCCGGTGGGAACTGGGAAGGGAAGAGTATTCCTTGGATCAAGGTTCCAATGTGGGAATTCGCGAAGAATAACGAACTGAAGGCGGAACTGCTTGTACAAGTCATCTCCGACGGAAAGCAAAAACTACTGCAGGAACGAAACAAACGCATACGGCCGCTTTTGGACGACAAGATCCTTTTGAACTGGAATGCCTTAATGAACCTTGTTTACAGCAAAGCTTTTGCGGTAACGGGCAATCAGCATTACTTGGCCGTGGCTGAAAAAAACATGCGCTTCCTGCTATCTGCCTTCGGCAATTTTGAAAATCTGCACCACAGTTGGAAAGACGGCCAGGCCAAGCACCCGCCTTTTTTGGATGATTATTCTTTTTTAATCGCCGCACTGATTGAACTTGCGCAGGTTTCAACTGACTTTTCTTACCTGGATAAAGCCGCGCAATTAACCGAAGTTGTTTTAAAAAAATACACTGATGCAGACAGTCCTCTTTTCTTTTATACGGCCGAAAACCAGAGAGGCATTTTTCTTCGAAAAAAGGAGGTATACGACGGCGCCACACCTTCAGGTAATTCGGTAATGGCGTACAACCTTTACCGGCTCTCAATTCTTTTGGACAAGCAGGATTGGCGGCAATGTGCCGAAAAAGCGGTCATGACAATGACAGACGCAACAACCAAATATCCCACATCGTTTGGCATGTGGCTTGCCCTGCTCTATGAATTAATTGAAGGCACTTCAGAGATTGCGGTGGTCGGCGTAAATTTTGCCAGCCTGTCGTTGCAAATTCACCAAACTTTCATTCCACATAAACTTCTAATGGCTGCTTCAAACGCAGACCCTTATTACCCCCTTTTAACGGGCCGGGAAGCGGGCGGGAAAACCCTCATTTTTTTATGTAAGAATTACGCATGTCTGCAACCAACAATTACGCTCAATGAAGCACTGGCGCTCCTTTCGACCAAATAATTTAGCGTTTGTACAATAATCATTATGAACGTCCGTTTGTGTTTTTATGTCAGCCCTATTTGACTATTGGAAATGAGAAAAAAACTATTTAACCTTGCCTCGTCCTTTAGTGCAAACAATTATATTTGCCCAATACCTAAGTATATGACGTTGAAAAACCACTACTACGTGCTTATCGCTCTTTCGGCCCTGTCGCTGGCGAGCTGCGGCATCGGTAAAAAAGACAAAGGCAGCATGTTGCCAAATGACGGCCAAGTGCACGGCATCGCACCCGGCAACCGTTACGTTCTCCCCAAACCTCCCGGCATGGTTTACATTCCACAAGGCACCTTTCACATGGGCCCAAGTGATGAAGATCCCGCCTATGCCTTCAGTGCCCGCAACCGTTCTGTTTCTATCAGTGGATTTTGGATGGATGCTACAGAAGTTACCAACAACCAATACCGCCAATTCATTTACTGGGTCCGCGACTCCGTAGCCGCAAAGAAGCTCGGGGCACCTTATGTAAAGGATAATCCGGATGGCAGCCAAACGGTTGATTTCGCCAAAATGCGCACCGTAAAATGGAACGATCCAAAAATAGTGGAACAGTTGAATGACCTGATCATTCCTGAGCCTGATCGCATTCGTGGTAAAAAAGAGCTGGATCCCTCCAAAATCGTTTATCAGGTTGAGCGCTTCGATTTGAAGGCCGCGGCCGATCGCGGAAACGCCGGCAAACCCCGTTCGCAATTCCTTGAGCGTTATCCCGTGTCTGTTTATCCAGATACCTTGGTTTGGATGCGCGACTTTTCCTATTCTTACAATGAGCCCATGACCAAGCGCTATTTTTCTCACCCTGCTTTTGGAAACTATCCGGTCGTAGGCGTGAACTGGAAGATGGCCGAGGCTTTTTGTAACTGGCGCACACTCTACCTGAACAATTTCCTTGAATCAAAAGGACGTGTTCAGGAATCCGACTTCCGCTTGCCAACCGAGGCGCAGTGGGAATACGCAGCCCGTGGCGGCCGCTCTCAATCCATGTTTCCCTGGGGTAACTACTATCTGAGAAACAAAAAAGGATGTTTGTTGGCAAACTTCAAGCCTGGCCGCGGTAATTATCCGGAAGATGGCGGTTTTTATACTGTTCGTGCCGATGCGTACTGGCCCAACGATTTTGGCCTTTACTGCATGGCGGGCAACGTAGCCGAGTGGACTTCTTCAATTTATTATGAAGGTTCGTATACGTTCCAACACGACATGAACCCCGATGTTCGCTTTAACGCAAAAGAATCTGATCCTCCCAAAATGAAGCGCAAGGTAATTCGCGGCGGAAGCTGGAAAGATGTGGGCTATTACCTGCAAACCGGCACCCGCACATACGAATACCAGGACTCTACCAAGTCTTACATTGGTTTCCGTACGGTAATTGATTTGCCTGCACAAACCGGCCGTCATAAATAATTTGGCCACAAATAATTTTTTCCAATTCTGAACGTTTTAGTGGGACTGAGGTTGGCAGCAACCTCTTTACCCCTGTATTTGTTAAACCTCAAACTAAAATAACAACCATTTAAAATTCAATTCTATGGCAGTCGCAATTCCACCAAAAATCAGTAAATACGTTGACGTCGCAGTTTCCTTTGGGGCTTCGCTTGTAATCTGGGGCGCTTTACGCAAAATCACCCACGCACCCGATGCCGAAACATGGCTTTGGATCGGCTTGAGCACAGAGGCACTCATCTTCGCTCTTTACGGTGTTCTTTACCTGATTTTCCCCGCAGAAAAAGGCTCAGGCCATCCGGAAGAGACATTGGTAGATGCAGTGGGTGCAACGCCGCAAGGCCGCGTTTTAGGTCAAATGGACAAAGCACTTTTAGAAGCGGACATTACGCCTGCAAACCTGAGCCGCCTGAGCGATGGCTTCAAAAAACTGAACACAACCATCTCCAACATGAACGACATTACCGATGTAGTAGCTGCTACCGGTGATTATACAGCAAAAACAAAAGAAGTAACATCGGCTTTAACACAGGTAAAAGACGCTTATGTGAACGCTGCCAATTCTGTTGGCGCTTTCAACGCTGCTTCTGACGGTGCCCGTGTTTTCCACGATCAAATTCAGGTTTTGACGAAGAACCTTTCTTCGTTGAACACCATCTACGAACTGGAATTGCAGGAGAGTAACAACCACCTAAAAACCCTCAACGGTTTCTACGGTAAACTGGCCGAAACAACCCAAGTGATGGTAAACAGCGCCGAAGACGCCAAAAAAGTACAGACGCAAATTGGTGGCTTGGCCAACAACCTGACGAAACTGAACGGCATCTACGGCAACATGCTGAGCGCAATGCAGGGACGTTAATCATTTAAAGACCTAAACCAAAAATTACTTCAACGCACAAATCCGAATAGACTATGGCACTTCCTAAAGAGCCGCGGCAGAAGATGATCAACCTGATGTACCTGGTGCTGACAGCCCTGTTGGCCCTGAACGTTTCGGCTGAGATTCTGAATGCATTCAAAACCGTGGACAGCAGCCTCGATAAAACCAACCACACAATTGCAACGTCAACAGACGATGTAATGAAATCTTTCCAGGACCTGCTTGCTGACGAAAAAACGAAAGTAAAAGCAGCTGAATGGTATCCGAAAGCACAACATGCGCAGGACCTTTCTGCTGGAATGTATAATTACATTGAAAGCCTTCGTCAACGTTTACTGGAAAGAGCAGATTTTAACCCGGCTAAAAAGAAAGATTCGACGTACAAAGAAGACAACCAGGACATCGCTACCAAGATGATGATTGACCAAAAGACCGGCGATACGTTGAAACAAAAGCTTGACGATTACCGCAAGGCAATGCTGGCGATTGACCCTAAAGTTGCAGAAGAATTCAGCAAATCTTTACAGGTTAACACAGACATGCCGGTTACGCAAAACAAAAGCAATAAAACATGGGCAGATGCTTACTTCCACATGGTTCCAACTGTGGCTGCGTTGACCATGCTGCGCAAGTTTCAGAACGATGTAAAAACATCTGAAAACAAAGTCGTAACCTTCTTGCATCAGCAAGTCGGTAAAGTGGTTGTTCGCTACGACAACTTTGAAGCAATCGTTGGACAAAACTCGAAATATCTGATGCCGGGTCAACAGTTGGAGATCACTGCCGGTTTGGGGGCTTTCAGTAAGTCCAAACTTCCAACCATTTCAATTGGTGGCGCCTCTGTTCCGTTAAATGACAAAGGCATGGCCATCAAGCAGCTGGATGGCGGCGGCATCGGTAACCACAGCATTCCGGTAACCGTTGCGTTCACTGACCAGGATGGCAATCCGCAAACCAGAACGTTCAACGTGGAATATACCGTTGGCCAGGCCAATGCTTCTATCGCCCTCGATAAAATGAACGTGCTTTACATCGGTGTTGACAACCCAGTTACCATTGCAGCTTCGGGTGGTGGTGATGATAAAGTACAAGTGTCTATTAGCGGTGGCGGTGGCTCTTACACCAAAGTAGGTGCCGGTAAATATATCTTCCGCGTTAGCAGCGTAACCGATGATTGCAAAATCTCTGTAGCGGTTGACGGCAAGGTGGCAGGTATATCTCAGTTCCGCGTACGTACAGTACCTATTCCGCAAGCCTATGTTGGCGGCCAGGCGAGTGGAGCAAGCATGTCTGCCGCAGCTTTAGCCAATCAGGCAGGTATTTTCGCGGGCATCAAAGATTTTCCGTTTGAACTGCACTATAGCGTTAGCGAGTACACAGTTGTCGGTTTGGACGAAAATGGCGATGTGAAGAAAGAAAGTGGTAACGGCGCAGAGTTCACATCAGGGGCACGCAAACTTATAGGTATGGCGAAGCCCGGCGATATTATCAGCATCACAAATTTGTATTGCACCGGTCCTGATGGCAGAAGAATGAAGTTGCCAGCATTACTTTACAATATCAACTAAGAATTATGAAATCAAGGGTGATAAAATTTTGTTTGTTTGCTTTCGGTTTTGGACTGCTGGTACATGATGCTCAGGCACAAAGAAGACCACGCAACAGTACCAGCCGGGATAACGGAAACAACGCATCAACTGGTGCACCCACGCAACAAAACAACAATACATCAGCTCCAACAAACTTTAGCGCTTACGGAAAGCTTCCGATTGAGGTTGATAGCTCGGGTGCGGGTTCTACAACAGGGGCAGGCAAATCCATGCGTCCCGACAATGCGTTTGGCTTCAAAGATTCTATCTTGAACGAAAGAACGCCGCTGCCTTATGAGTTCCTACGTTTAGACGATGCCTTGTATGCCGAAACGGTTTGGCGTGAATTGGATTTGCGCGAAAAGATGAACCAAACTTTTAGTTACAAAAGCCAGGAAGACAACGGCGATCAAAACTTTGTCAGCATTCTGTTGAAAGCTGTGCAAGACGGAAAAGTAACCGCGTTTGACGACGAACGATTTACAACGCCTTTGGCCTTGGCTGAAGTGGCCAAAAGAGCATCGGGTGGAACAAACGACACCATCCCGGTTTATGACTTGCAGGACGCGTCGAAGAT
>Ga0308176_10000381_pt1 | contig 28865 bp, 23 predicted proteins | sample PhyCR2_3_FD_203890 | JGI IMG/M metagenome (GOLD analysis project Ga0308176, IMG submission 203890) | Soil microbial communities from UC Gill Tract Community Farm, Albany, California, United States - DLSLS.C.R2 | ecosystem: Environmental > Terrestrial > Soil > Agricultural land | place: USA... | reverse complement strand
GAAGGGTATGAAGAGCCTGAAGGCAGCAAAACATACTGCTTTCAAAGAGATTGAGAAAAACAAGAGACGTCGTAAAGCAAGGGCTGTGCGCAGATGGCCTTTCCACCAGGAAGGTCAGGATGGGCCGCTTAAAATGCAATCGCTTTTACTTTCAGCTTTCCGTTTGAAAACTCCAGTGCCGGTGCGGGAAACTTCAACACATTCAACGCGGAAAAAACAGACTTCAGCAACTTGCTTTGGGTGTGAACTTTCGTGAGGTCAAGGTCGGGTGCGAGATAAAGTTGACGATACCGTTTAATATCTCTTCTGTCAAACGTTACTTGTCCGTTTGTTTTGCTTTGCGCAAAGTTTTCATAACCGCCAAACATTCCATCGGCGCCATAGCCCACTGAAACATTCAACCAATCCGGCAGCCTTGTTTGCGGAAAAAAAGATTTGATGTTGGCGCTCAGCCAATAGGTTTGTGCGTTGTAATCTTTCAGCAAGCGGCTTTGAAAAGAACGGCCAAACAAATCATCGGCACGGCCTTCCAAATCCGCCTTGCCGTAACTTTTAGGCGATGATGAAAACTTCAACGCTATCCTTTGCTCTTTCCACTTCAATTCCTGCGAAGCGTAAAGCGCTGCGCCAAGAACATCCGCGCCGGCATCGCCCCAACTCCAGCCCCATTCGGCCGAATGTCCATCGAGGTATTCAATAGAAAGCATGTAAAGAAGGCTGCTGCCCGTGCCGTACAATACAGCTTTGTTTTGCGAAATGCCTGCCCATCGCCACATGTTGGTGGTAAAACGGCTCGTTTGATAAGCCGTCCACGCATGACCTGCTTTGTCTATTTGCAGCCATTCGCCTACATCATTAAATGTGTGAAAAGAACTGCGCGGATAATTCTTGTACCAGGCCGTGCTCAAAAACAAAAAAGAACCGCCGTAACCACCAAGCGTTGCGCCGCCAACGAGCCATTTGCGTGCTGTAAAATTGGGACGACTGACCGTTGTTTCATGCGCCGTCGAATCCTGACAAAAAGCCGTCCCCGCATAAAAAATTAAAAGAAGGCAGATCCATTTCTTCACCGTTCAAATATACGGACGCTTATCTTCGTATGGATTGGAAGGCAGAGTCCTTTCGGATTCAACAACCAAATTCAAATCGCTTTTATATGGACGCACAAATTGAACAAAAAATCAACGGCTGGTTAACCGGCGCTTTCGATGAAGAAACCAAAACGGCTATCAAGCAGCAACAGCAAAACGCTCCCGATGAACTGGCTGATGCCTTTTACCGCAACCTTGAATTTGGCACGGGCGGACTGCGCGGCATCATGGGCGCGGGCACCAACCGCATGAACAAATACACGGTGGGCATGGCTACGCAGGGTTATACCAACTACCTTAAAAAATCGTTTCCCAACCAGGAAATAAAAGTAGCTGTGGCGCACGACAGCCGCAACAACAGCCGCTTCTTTGCTGAAACCGTTGCGCACGTTTTTGCTGCCAACGGTCTTAAAGTTTTTTTGTTTGAAGACCTGCGTCCCACGCCGGAATTGTCGTTTACCATTCGGCAGTTGGGTTGCAAAGGCGGCGTGGTGTGTACGGCTTCGCACAACCCGAAAGAGTACAACGGTTACAAAGCCTATTGGATTGATGGCGGCCAGCTTGTTCCGCCGCACGACAAAGCCGTAATTGCGGAAGTGGAGAAAATTGCCGACGTGAACGATGTGAAGTGGAGTGGCGGCGATGAGAACATCACCATCATTGGTAAAGAGATGGACGAGCAATACATCGAGATGGTAAAAGGGTTGAGCGTTTATCCCGAAATCATCCAGCAGCAAAAAGACTTGAAAATTGTTTATACACCCATTCACGGAACGGGAATAAAATTAGTTCCGCAGGTACTGAAGGAATTCGGTTTTGAAAACGTCACCATCGTGCAGGAACAAGCCACCCCCGATGGAAATTTTCCCACCGTTGTTTATCCCAATCCCGAAGAGAAAGAAGCCATGTCCATTGGTTTGAAGAAAGCCGAAGAGATTGATGCGGACATTCTTTGCGCCACCGATCCCGATGCGGACCGTGTGGGCATTGGGGTGAAAAATACAAAGGGCGAATGGGTGCTGATGAACGGAAACCAAACCGCCGTTCTTGCTTTTAATTACATGATTGAAAGCCGCAGGGAAAAAGGTTTACAGCAGCCCAACGACATGGTGGTTAAAACCATTGTGACCACGAACATGATTGACGTGATTGCAAAAGAAGCCGGTGTAAATTGTTACAACGTTCTCACCGGCTTTAAATGGATTGCGGAACTGATACGGGAGAAAGAAGGAAAAGAAAATTACATCGTTGGCGGTGAAGAAAGCTACGGCCTGATGATTGGCGATAAAGTGCGTGACAAAGACGCCGTTTCAGCGGTTGCACTTCTTTGCGAAATGGCGGCTTACGAAAAAGCCAAAGGCCGCAACCTTTATCAAAAGATGCTGGACTTGTATGCGCAGTACGGCTATTACCAGGAAGATTTGATTTCCATTACAAAAAAAGGCCGCAACGGCCAGCAAGAGATCGCCGGCATGATGGAAAGTTTCCGCAGCAATCCGCCAAAAGAATTAGGCGGCAGTAAAGTGGTTGAACTGTTGGACTATGAAAAGCAGGTGAAAACAGCTTTAACGACCGGCAAAACAGAAGCCATCACCTTGCCCAAGTCAAACGTGTTGCAGTTCATTACCGAAGACGGCAGCAAGATCAGCGCAAGACCATCAGGCACCGAACCGAAGATCAAATTTTATTTCAGCGTAAAAACCGATTTGCCTTCGGCTAATCAATTTGATGAAACGCAGCAGAAAGCGAAAGATAAAATCAAGCAGATTATAGGGGATATGAAATTGTAAAACCACGATGCCTGAACCACGATTTGGATGGATTAGGAGGAAATAGAATCAACTTGATAAAGCAAGAGTCGTTCAATAAAGAACGACTCTTTTATTTCCGGTAAATCCTCCTAATCCACCCAAATCGTGGTTCTAAAAATAAAAAAGTGCTCTTTGGGAGCACTTTCTCGTTAGGCGGATGGACTTAATATGTTGAGCAGGTTGTTTTGGTTTGACAACACAAAGAAAGGCAGCATCGTTCAAAATAGCTTTGGCTTATCGGCGAACGGTTTTCTTTTGGCGGTGACTTTTTAATGCGGCTGGCTCAATCAAAATTTCGGAATGAGTTTCGGGACTTTCTTTTGATACGTTCTGTATTGTTCACCAAACTGAAGCAGGAGCTTCTTTTCCTCGAGTTCCAAACCAATCAGCGTATAAACCGTAATGACGGCATCAGTTAGCAGCAGGCTTGCGGTTGGAAAAAGAACAAACAATCCCCAAACGAAAAGAAATGTTCCCAAATAAAGCGGATGTCTTACAAAGCGGTGCACGCCTTTGACTTCAAGAATAGAATGGGTTTCTTCTTCCACCAAACTTCGCAGGCCGCTGAGATTGAGAAAATATTTTTTTATGCAGATGAACATCAGCAGCAATCCCGGAAGGCAAAATGTCGCGCCAGCAATATCGCTGAGCCATGAAGACGTAAAGAGCTTTGGTGAACGGATAGAGAATTGAAACCAGAGAATCAGTGCCAGCCCTGCAAACGCAAAAAAAGTATAAGCAAGACGGTAATATTTAAACCGGTTGCCAAGAATTTTTTTGAAAAAATTTTTCACCCGGAGACTGGCGAAAACACTGTGCAAAGAGCAATAAACAATCCACAACAACCCTAGCAAAACATGATTCACAAGCATGGTTAAAAATACACTGCGCAAAGCGTTGTTCGGTTAAATTATATTTGCCGCATGAGAGCAACGGACGACAGCTACCGTCACAAAGGACTGCGCAGAAAACTGGTAGAGACGGTACGAAGCAAAGGCATTACCGATGAAAACGTATTGACTGCCTTAGAGAACATTCCCCGTCATTTTTTTCTTGATTCCGCATTTGACGAAGTGGCTTACGAAGACAAAGCCTTCCCGATTGAAGCGCATCAAACCATTTCGCAGCCCTACACCGTGGCTTACCAAACGCAATTACTCGAAATAAAAAAGAACGACAAGGTTTTGGAGATCGGCACCGGCAGTGCTTACCAGGCCGCCGTGCTGGCGGAACTCGGCGCAAAAGTTTTCACCATCGAGCGGCAAAAGAAATTGTTTGATGCGAACAAAAGTTTTCTCTGGATCAAAAAATATCACAACATCAAATTCTTTTACGGCGACGGCTACGAAGGCCTTCCCACTTATGCGCCTTTTGACAAAGTCATCATCACGGCGGCTGCGCCCATTGTGCCGCTGAAATTAATTCAGCAAATGAAAGTAGGAGGAATGATGGTGATTCCCTTTGGCAGCGGCGATGTGCAAGTGATGAAGCGCCTGATTAAACAAGCCGACGGCAGCGTGAAAGAAGAAGTGTACGACCGTTTTAGTTTTGTGCCGATGTTGCAGGGGAAGAAGGATTAGTAGCGGATTGGATGTTGGAATTGATCAGCCACGTCGAAGCATTGTTATCAGGCGTGCCATTGGCAGCATTGCCGATGAGTAAAGTTAATCAGATGCAGTGTTGTTCGTCAAGGTGAATAGAATTACATCCCGCCACACTTGCAGCAATATACTGTTGCCTGCTGCCTTTTAATTTGTAGGATAACATCCACTCCCAGTCGCTCCTGCGCCCCATGTGAAGACAGTGCTATCATCATAAAGGCTATAAGCACAATATTGTTTATAAAAACTTTTTAGGCTGTCAGACATTGGTTTTTCAAGGATTAGATAATAATACTTGCCCAAATCACGTCTCTGAAACCCTATTTTACAGGGTTCACCACTTTCAACTGAAATACAATTGGCGTTGTCAAGTTTCTGTTTGAGAGTGCGAAGAGTTTGTGTGCTCCAACCAATTGTTGTCAATACCTCTTTTATTTTGTCAGAACTTGTTTTCAAGTCCCAGTCAAGGAAACCAGGGAAAATCAACTCTTTGTCAATGGACTAATAGAATAAATCTCAAAGCGAAAAAGGTGGTTGTCGCCGTCAAACTCAATTCCAACAAATTTGCCTTTCGGAACTATGGAATTATAATAACTCTTGAGTTCTCGGATTTGTTTTCGTCTGCTCTGGTAATTTTCAATGACGTCCTTGTTTGTGTAATCTTTGTCAAAGCCACATGAAGAAAAAATTGCAATGAGTGAAAAAAGAAGTGTCAAACGAAAGTGTCTCATGAAACAAGCAGGTTTTGGTAAGATTGCATACAACACAAATATTGTTCTAATTGAATGTACCGCAAAAAATATTCGCTAGCTGGAAATGAAGTACTTAGCGTTAGACTTTTTATATTGTCGTTAGAACAATACAACCCATTAAATTTTTTGTATTGTCGCTGCATCCTTTGTTTTAACCAATTCGCCTGTTTCATTTCCTCTCCTTATCTTCCCGTTCTATTCCCTGCTTATGCGCATCGTCCCTTTTATCATCAGCACCGTCATTACCGTTGCGCTTGTATTTGCGCTCAACAAACGCTGGGGCAAGGTGCCCGACCTTGGCAATTTCCTTTCGCCGCAAACCGGCTTTTGGCAGAACGCCGAAGGCGACGGAGAAGACCGCAATGAAAGTCTTTCCTTCCCGGCGCTCAAAGGCAAGGCAAGCGTTTATCTTGACGAACGCCTTGTGCCGCACGTCTTTGCCGACAACGACGAAGACGCTTATTTCGTGCAGGGTTTTCTTCATGCAAAGTATCGTCTATGGCAAATGGAGCTGCAAACCTATGCCGCTGCTGGCCGCATTGCTGAACATCTTGGGAACGATCCAAAGTTCATCAACTTCGACCGTGAACAACGCCGTTCCGGCATGGTGTACGCCGCTGAAAATGCATTGAAGGTTTTTGAGTCCGATCCTGAATCAAAAGCGAGTTGCGATGCTTATACCGCCGGTGTAAACGCCTACATCAACAGTCTCACGCAAAGCACGCTTCCCGTCGAATACAAACTGCTTGGCTACAAGCCCGAACCCTGGAGCAATTTGAAGATTGCTTTGTTCTTAAAGCAAATGAGCAAAACGCTTGCGGGATATGACAATGATTTGGAAAATACCGCAACAAAACCGCGATTAAGTTTTGAAGACCTGATGCAATTGGACAAACAAATTCCGGATTCTTTGTTGCCCATTGTTCCAAAAGGAACGGCCTTTGCAGCGCCGGACATTGTGCCGGTAAAACCCGCCAACGCCGATTCGCTTTATTTTGAAAAAAGAGACACGGCAAGTGTTATACAGGTTTCAAAACCAAATCCCCTCAACGGAAGCAACAACTGGGTGGCAAGCGGAAAGAAAACGGCCAGCGGCGCACCCATCCTTTGCAACGATCCGCACCTTGAACTCACCTTTCCGTCCATTTGGTACGAAATGCAAATCACCACGCCGAACGTGAACGTTTACGGCGCAACCTTTCCCGGTTCACCCAACGTTATTATCGGCTTTAACGACAACATCGCTTGGGGCGTAACCAATGCGCAGCGCGACGTTCGCGATTGGTACGAGATACAATTTAAAGACGACAGCCGCAGGGAATATATATACAACGGCAACTGGACGGCTACGCAGTTTCGCATTGATACGATAAAAGTAAAAGGCGGTACCGACGTTTATGATAGTGTTGCGTTTACGGTGTTTGGTCCTGTTGTTTACGACAAAACCTTTTCAAAAGAACTTTCGAAAAACAAAGCTCTCGCCTTGCGGTGGACGGCACACGATCCGTCGAACGAAGGCCTCACGTTTTACAAGTTAAACCGCGCAAAAAATTACGATGATTATTTAGCAGCCATAAAAACCTTTACCTGTCCCGGACAAAACTTTGTGTTCGAAAGCCGCGACGGTGACATTGCCATTTGGCAACAGGGAAAATTTCCGGCACGTTGGTATGGACAGGGTGTTTACCTGATGCCGGGAACGGACAGCAGTTACCAATGGCAAGGTTTTATTCCGCAGGTAGAAAACCCGCACGCATTAAATCCCGAACGCGGCTTTTTGGAAAGCGCCAACCAACGCCCGGTTGATTCAACTTATCCTTATTTCATTCCCGGTAATTACATCACGCCCCGCGGCATTTCGATTGAGCGAAACCTTAGCCGCATGAACAACATCACCGTTGACGACATGAAAGCCTTGCAAAACAATCTCTACTCCGTGATGGCCGAAGACGCAAGAAAGATTTTACTGCATAACGTAAACGAAGAAGGCTTAAGCGCAGATGCAAAAAAATATTTGACAACGTTCAAAAGCTGGGATTTAAATACCAGCGCCGCATCAACCGGTGCAACGATCTACCAAACCTGGATGGACAGTTTAAAAAAAGACATTTGGAGTGACGAGTGGCGCCGCGATTCCTTGCGAAATCCTTACCCAAGTGAACAAACGCTGGTGGAATGGATTCACAAAGACTCAGCATTTAAATGGATAGATGATGTAAACACACCGCAGCATGAAACCCTTCGCGATGTGGTAACGCAGGCTTTTGAAAAAGCAGCGGTTCAGCTAAAAAAAGACGAAGCCGACGGTAAGCTTCAATGGGCGGCGCACAAAGACCCAACCATCTTTCACCTGCTCAAAGCGGCCGTGCCTTCCTTCTCGCGGAAGATACCCGTCGGCGGTTGGAGCAATGTCATCAACGCCGTTACGGATACACACGGTCCAAGCTGGCGCATGATTGTGCAGATGTCATCGCCAACGGAGGCCTGGGGCGTTTATCCCGGCGGGCAAGACGGCAATCCGGGCAGCAAATTTTACGACAACTTTGTTGACACATGGGCTAACGGAAAATATTACCGCTTGTGGATGATGAAGGAAAGCGAGAAGACAGATAAGCGCATCATCGGCACGTTAACGTTCAATCGCGGATAAGTATTAAAATCCAAAAACCAAGATTAAGAAAACCGCGAACCAAGTCTTGGCTTTTGGATTTACCAATCTTCTAATTCAGCTCTCATGAAATTTTTACTCGCTATTTTACTCACGGCAGCACTCTCTTTTCTCGCCGGATTGTATTCGCCCTGGTGGAGCATAGCCGTCATTGCTTTCCTCGTTGCCTTGCTCATTAAACAGCCGTACGGCATTGCCTTCATTTCAGGATTCGCCGGCATCTTTTTGTGCTGGGGCCTGCTTGCTTTTTGGATTGATCTAAAAAACAACCACAACCTTTCGCACAAGATTGCGCAAATCATTCCTTTGGGCGGTTCGCCGGTTTTGCTAATTTTAGTAACGGCCCTCGTGGGTGCGCTTGTGGGCGGCTTTGCGGCGGCAAGCGGCAGCTCGTTACGACAGCGTTAGGGCCTTTCTTCTCCGAAACAAACCGTATGAACAAACTTTTCTGTGTACTGGTTTTGGCTTGTTCTTCTTTACGGGCGCAAGAAATAAAACCGGCGATAGAAAAGGCTTCGCTTCGCTTTACGCTGCCCGATGTTTTGAAAAAAGCAGGCATCAAAAAAGTCAAAACGCTTTTCACTGACAGCCGTTCGCTTACGTGGATTGGAACCGAGAACGGCCTTTATCGCTACGACGGCACGGCAACGGTTTACCTGCGTCATTACAACAACAAAGCAGAAACACTTCCGTCGAACAACATCACCGGCATTGCCGAAGACAAGGAAGGACGAGTGTGGATTGGAACACTTGGCGGCGTGGCAGGGCTCAACGCCTACAGTTTGCAATGCAAACGCTACCGGCAAAAAGACGGCTTGTTGAAAGTGGATTTCGACAACAAGATTTTTGTCGATGCAATTGGTAGAATCTGGGTGGGCAATGCGGGTGGACTGGAATTGTACAACGCCAAAGAAGACCGCTTCACACAGGTTTGGAACAACGAAGAATGGAAGGGCAAAAAATTATCGGCTTACGTTACCTGTCTTTGCGATTGGAAGGCTGACAGTCTTGTTCTCGGGACGTTCGCCGATTTGGTTGTGGTCAGCAAAAAAAATTTTGGTTTTCGCCGCGTTGCTTTATCGAACGTTTCGATAACGGTAATGTCGCTGGCCGTTGATCCCTTCGGACGGCTTTGGTGCGGCGCTTGGGGTTACGGCGGTTTTGTGTTCGACAAAGAACTTCAACATCCACAAAATATTCGTTGGAACAAAAGCCTCGAAAGCAGCGGCATTCTTCGCAAACTTTCTCCCGTCAAAATTTCCAATGAAGAGAACATGCTTCTTGCTGTTGGCAATGGGCTTGTGCAACTGCCTTTTGACAAAAAAGGCAAACCGCAATTTCAAAAGGCAGTTTATTTTGAAGCACCGCAGGAAACAGAATCCGTTTTTTCTTTTGACGCCGTCAACAGTAGCACGTTGCTTGTTGCCGGTTCGGGCGGAATGGCAAATTTTTCCTTGCTATCTGATCGTTTTACCAAATTGCCAATCCCGGCAAAAGGCAGTCTGCAGGAGCCTTCGGAATTCATCCTTAACAACAATCATTATTTGGTGCAACCTACCTGGCACAGCGGGCAAGGCGTCTTTCTTGTAAACGAAGAAACAGGCAACTATAAACAGTTTATACGTCTGCCTTTTGAAAGCAGGGATGGAACGAATATTTCTTCTTTTTTACCCGACAACCGCGGACGATTTTGGTGCGCTTCGTTTGGAGGCTTAACCGTATTGGATGCAAGGGGAAAACTGCTGTATGATTTTTCAAAAGCAAAAGACAGCGATACCCTTACGCGAAAAAAAACCAACGGTCTTTTTATCCGTAACGATACCGTTTGGGTGCTTTGTTACAAAGCCGGTATTGATTTATTCAGCCTCGATTTTAAAAAGCTCGGTCATTTGCCGGTTAATCAACTCCCGGTTGCAGAAGGTCCGGTTTGGAAGATTTTTGGCGACGGCAAAAACCGCGTTTGGCTTTGCGGAAACGATGCATTATGGCAATACCTTCCCGAGCAAAAACAGTTTCGGCAAATTGATCTAAGCGAGGAGAAAACCGGCTGCATGGTGAACGACATTGCAGAAGGAAAAGACGGTCATTTGTTTGTGGCCACACAGCAAGGTTTGGCAGATTACAATCCTGAAAACGGCCGGTACCGTTTTCTTCGTTCGCCGCTTTTGCAAAAAGAAGACGAGGTTTATTCCGTAACATGCGATGCTGTGAACCGGTTTTGGTTCATCACGGCAAATCATCTTGTTTATTACGATCCTGCAACAAATCATTTCACGCTTTACGACGACAAAGACGGCATTCAAACAAGGGCAGAATTGCAATGGGTGAAATCTTTCGACGGTCATTGCTTTTATCTTTCGCAGAGTAACGGCGTGTACAGGTTTTACCCCGATCAATGGACCTCTTCCGGCGAGTCGCCAAAGCTTGTTCTTCACCAGTTGCAAATAGCCGACAGCAATTGGGTTTACAGTCAACCGCCGTCAACGCTTAACTTGAATTATAATCAAAATAGAATTTACGTAGAATACGACGGCATCAATTACGAGAATTCCGAGCAAAATACTTATGCTTCGCGTTTGCAGCCGCTGGAAAAAGAGTGGACGTTCTCGAACCGGAATTTTGTGCAGTACAGCAATCTTTCTCCCGGTGATTATGTGCTTCGTTTAAAAGTATCCAACAACGCCAGACGATGGAGCGATGAATACGTTTTGAACGTTCGCGTTGCGCCGCCGTTTTGGCTCACGTGGTGGTTTTTGCTGGCGGCGGCTTTGGTCTTTGTTGGTCTTTTAATTTTTATGGTTCGTTACATCAGCCAGCGAAACCTGCGCGAAAAAATTCTGCGGCTGGAGAAGCAAACGGCCATCGAAAAAGAACGCAACCGCATTGCGCAAGACATGCACGACGACCTGGGAAGCGGTCTTACTAAAATTGCCATCCTGAGCGAAGTAGCCAAAACACAATTAACCGGCAACGAAGCTGCCGTTACGCCGTTGGAAAAAATTTCCACATCATCTAGAGAGCTTGTTGACAACCTGCAGGACATCATCTGGGTGTTGAATCCGCGGAATGATTCGTTAGAAAATACGGTTGCGTATTTGCGTGAGTATGCGGTAAAGTTTTTTGAGTCCACCAACACTGATGTACGTTTTCATTTTCCCGAAACAATCCCTTCGCACAAATTATCCGAAGAGCAACGGCGTAATTTGTTTTTGGTGATGAAGGAAACGCTGAATAACATAGCCAAACACGCAGCGGCAAGTGTTGTTGAGATCAACATGCAACTAAAAAACGACAGCCTTCAATTTATTGTCAGCGACAACGGCAAGGGCTTTGAAACAAGAAACGTCCGTCAGTGGTCAAACGGTTTGCAAAACATGCAACAACGCATGGAGCAGATTGGTGGAAGCTATTGCATTAAAAGCGAAGAAGGCAGGGGAACGACGACGACAATTGTGTTGTCCTTGTAATATGCATTTGCAATGAGCAACGGGCAAAATGCAAAGATCGCAACTGAAAGTCAAACGAAGTTGCTAAAGGGAAAGCGATATTGCTTCCTGCTCAATCTTTTCATCTACCCAAATCGTGGTTCAGACAATTGCCTCACAGCGAACAAGGCGTACAAGAGTTCCCTTCGGCTTCGCTCAGGATAAATTCGCAACAATGCTCAATGGGTAGGTGATCCTCTGGCCCATAAAAAATGATTTTACTTTAAGCAAGACGAAGACGAACAAAGTTTCTCCGGCCTAAGTTCCCTTTAGGGACAGGGTTTATCTTTGGCCGATGTTTGCAAACTACACCTTCACGGCTGCCGAACGCTTTCTGCGTTACGTGCAGATTGACACGCAAAGCAACCCGCTTTCCAGCACGCAACCAACAAGCGAAAAACAAAAAGACTTATCGCGTTTGCTGGTGGATGAATTGAAGGCAATGGGCCTTGCCGACGCGGAAATGGACGAATGGGGTTATGTGTACGCAACCGTTCCTTCCAATACCAAAAAGAACGTTCCTGCAATTTGTTTCTGTGCGCATGTAGATACCGCACCCGACGCCAGTGGTACCGGCGTAAAACCAATGCTTCACAAAGGCTATAAGGGTGAAGACATTGTTCTTCCCGACGATAAAACTCAGGTATTGCGCAAGGCTGATTTTCCTTATCTCGAAGGCCTGATTGGTCACGACATTATCACAGCGAGCGGTAAAACTTTGCTTGGCTCCGACGACAAAGCCGGCGTAGCAGAAATTATGGACGCCGCCAACTTTTTAATGACGCATCCTGAAGTGAAGCACGGAAAAATTCGTTTGTTGTTTACACCCGATGAAGAAGTAGGCAAGGGCACAGCGAAAGTGGACATGAAAAAACTGGATGCGCAGTTTGGCTACACGCTTGACGGTGGCGACGCAGGTTCGCTGGAAGATGAAACTTTCAGCGCCGACGGCGTGCAGCTAATCATTCACGGCGTGATTACGCATCCCGGTTATGCAAAGGATAAAATGGTGAACGCATTGAAAATTGCCGGTGATGTTTTGGCTTCTTTGCCGCGTGCCGAACTTTCACCCGAAACCACAAAAGGGAAGCAGGGCTTTATTCATCCCGTTCGCGTGGACGGCATTGCAGAGAAGGCAACGATTGATTTCATCATCCGTGATTTTGTCACCGATGGTTTAAAGAAGAAAGAAGATTTTCTATTAGGCATTGTGGAGATGGTGATGGAAAATTACCCGGCGGCCAAATTTGAATTCAATGTTACCGAACAATACCGCAACATGAAAGAAGTGCTCGACCAGCATCTGCAGGTTGTGAGTTTTGCCAAAGAAGCCATCGGGCGAAGCGGTCTTAAACTGAAGATGGAAAGCATTCGCGGCGGTACCGACGGCAGCCGTCTTTCCTTCATAGGTTTGCCTTGTCCCAATTTGTTTGCGGGTGAACAAGCCATTCATTCAAAGCTTGAGTTTATTTCGGTGCAGGACATGAACAAGGCCGTTGAAACCATCGTGCATTTGGCAATGATTTGGGAGGAGAAGAGTTAATGCTTGGCGGGCGAAAGCGAGTACACTAAGCCGCTAAAGAATTTAATAGAAGTAAAGTGGCGGCTAACGAGCAGGGCTTGGCGTTTGTGGCGGAATTTGAAAATCGTCAAGCCCGGACTGCCGATGAACAATGAACCAATGTACAGAACTTTTTCAAGTGCCCATGTCATTTCGGTCAGCCGGGACTGGAGCCAATACGTAGGTGCAGTTGAACACCTGCGTTTAATCCGCCGACATAACGCCAAACCCCATGTTGGCTGCTGTACAATGTCTATAAGTTGCTTTTTACCTTTTGTGCGGAATTTGCTTTTTCAACGCTATCGGCATGTTCTTTCTGTTTTTCGTACCGCATGTCTATGTAGTGTACAGAAGCTTCAGGCATACCAGATGTCAACCTGATTTTCAAATTGTTCCTAAGCCAGTAGCTTTCATATACATCCATATTGAAAGGCTTGTCCATCATGTCTGCATCGCCGTACTTCTGTTTTAGTAAATCATTCATAGCTGAGAAAACCAAGATATTGCTTGTCGCCTTTGAAAACGTTAAGCCGATTGAGAAAAGCTTGTTTTCAAAATAGTCAGCGAACAAAAAACCTTTATTGGCTTCTCCCGTTTTAGTAGCAATTTCAAAATAGTACTTTCCGTTATAATCTTGTTTCAATTTCCCTTCGTGGTAAAGGCTTTGAGTATGATTTAATACTTGGTCTTTGGTCATGCCGAACTTAAAACCTAAGAGAACCGTATCTGTAACTTTTTTTGACAACAGGGCTGCCTTTTCAAGTTCTGCTAAGTTTCCAATACTATCATTGGTAGTCGATTGAGTTTGTTTACCGGAGTTTGAGTTAATACCATTACAAGCAAGCAAGAAAACAGATAAGCAAAGCAGTGGTAGTATAATCTTAAAATTCATGAATAAATAGTTTGGTCTTTTGAAAGTAGGCGTATAGCAGCCAACAGTAGCGTTTCTGCAATTATACGCAATATAAAAATTTTCAACCGGCTGATTTTCACCAAAAATCCGTTGCGCAATATTTATTGCGCATTGCGGCAATCAGTCTTAGGCTCTACTCTCATTCAGTTTAACCCAAGCATTTGTTTCTTATAAACCATCATAATGAAACCACAACCGGCAATATCTTTAAGCAGTGAAACAACACCTGACCATTCTCTTTTGTATCCTTTTCCCTCTTTCTCTCTTTGCCCAAAATCTACTGATGAACGGCGGCTTTGAAGACGAAAACATTTGTGCCGAATACCAAAAGAATTGCGCACCCGAAGGCTGGATTTCCACTTCGCTTTATGCGGATTATTATTTTGACGATGCGGCGCATGCCGCGGAAGGCCGCCACTTTACCGGTTTGGTGCTGGGCAACAAAGACCGGCCGCAATTGCGCAATTTTCTTCGAACGCGGTTGCTTTGTGGTTTGCGCAGCGGCGAAAAATACAAGCTGCAATTTTACTTTCGTTCAACGCACAACATCATTGACTCAATCGGTGTTTATTTTTCATCAAAAGATTTCCTTTACCAAAAAGAAAGAATTGCGGCCAGCCGTCCGCAGCTTTTTATTCGCTCCGATACGTCCTTGAAATTGATTGACGACTGGCAAATGATAACCCTTGTTTATACCGCTACCGGCGAAGAACGTTTTTTAAACATTGGTGATTTTTCAAGCCGCGGCCACGAAATCAAAACCGGCTTTCCCGAAATAAAAGGGGCCTATTATTTCTTTCTCGACAACTTCAGCTTCACGCCGTTGAATCCGTCGGAAAAATTGTGCAGCGATGCGGGCAAGGTAAAAGAAGACGAATACGCTTTTGATGCGCGGCACGACAAGCTTGACCGCCTCATTTATTATTACACCAAGAATCCGCCGCCGCTGGAGCCGCTTTCAAAAACAATTTTGCAGCGAATTGACACCCTGGTGATTCCTGATGTTTTGTTTGCCACCAACAGCTATGCCTTAACCGCATCGGCAAACCTTGTTCTGGACAGTTTTTTTCGCAAGGCAATAAAGCTGCAAGTTGATTCGGTTGTTGTAGAAGGTCATACCGATAGCCAAGGTAACAGCGGCTTAAATCAAAAGCTTTCCGAGAACCGTGCGGCTTCCGTGGCCCGTTATCTTCAGCCGCATCTTGCCGCACCAATTGTTACACGCGGATGGGCAAGCAACAAGCCGGTTGCCGATAATCGCAGCGCTGCAGGGCGACAGCAAAATCGCCGCGTTGAAATTTATTTTTACGTTCGTGAATAGGTATTTCGTATCTACCCGATATGCGATACCTTAACATCATCAAACCACTCATCATGATCCTCCTTCAAGACAACAACGGCGGCGCACTCTTCAACTTTATCAAAGATTTTTGGTGGCTGCTCATTCTTCTTTTCATCATCTTCAGCGGCTTGTTTACCATTAATCAGGGCTACGTTGGCGTCGTTACCATGTTTGGTAAATATCGCCGTGCGGCAAGGCCGGGCCTGAATTTCAAAATTCCTTTGCTGGAGCAAGTGATGAAAAAAATATCGGTGCAAAACCGTTCCGTAGAAATGGAGTTCCAGGCCGTAACCATTGATCAGGCCAACGTTTATTTTAAAAGCATGTTGCTGTATTCGGTGCAAAACACCGATGAAGAAACCATCAAGCGGGTGGCTTTTGTGTTTATCAGCGACAGGGATTTAATGCAAGCGCTTACCCGAACCATCGAGGGTTCCATCCGGGCTTTTGTTGCCACGAAAAGACAATCCGAAATTTTAGGACAGCGCAAGGAAATAGTTGATTACGTAAAAGACCAAATTGACCATACGCTTGAGCAATGGGGCTATCATTTGCAAGACCTTCAAATCAACGACATAACCTTTGACAAAGCCATCATGGATTCAATGAGCAAAGTGGTTGCGTCGAACAACTTAAAAGCCGCCGCCGAAAACGAAGGGCAGGCGCTTCTCATTACCAAAACAAAAGGCGCTGAAGCCGAGGGCAATGCAATAAAGATTGCAGCAGAAGCCGAACGCGAAGCGGCCCGTTTGCGCGGTCAGGGCGTGGCGCTCTTTCGCCAGGAAGTGGCTCGCGGCATGACCGAAGCGGCCGAGCAAATGAAGCAAGCCAACCTGGACACGAACGTGATTCTTTTCAGCATGTGGACGGAAGCCGTGAAAAATTTTGCCGAGTATGGCAAAGGCAACGTCATCTTTCTCGACGGCAGCGCCGACGGCATGGAAAATACCATGCGGCAGATTCAGGCTTTGATGATCAAACAGGCCGGTACATCAGGAAACGGAAATGATTTAGTGAAAAATAACAGATGAAAAATCGTTGATCGTTGGCCGTTGTTCGTTTGTCTCACCGGCTAACAGCCAACGATCAACGGACAACGTTCTTGCAACCTTTTCGCAATAATTTCATCTTTTACCGTTAATAGAACGAACCAAACCTCGTGGGATGAGCGTTAACCTTCTTACTTTAAAAGCTTTTTTAGACAAGGTCAAAGGCCTCGGCTTTTGGAGCCGCTTGTTTGGCTGGGCGGCGGTTCGGCATGATTTGGTGGATGCTGCTTCGGCGCTCACTTCACTGCAAAACGAACTTTCTTCTGCCCAGCAAAATATTGCTTCCGTGCAAATGCAGTTTTCGGTGTTACAGGAGACGAAAAGAAATCTTGAGACACAGTTCCAAAATCTTAACAAAGAACTGGGGGCTTACAAAGAAAGAGCGCAAAATTGCGAACGCGATTTGCAAGCCGTTCGGGAAGAAAATATTCAGTTAAAAAAAGAAGACGAATTCAGGGCGCAGAAATATTCCGAGGAGATTGTTTCGTTGCAGGGCATCAAGCATGGCTTGCAGGAAGAAAGAGCAAAAGAATTACAACTTCGTCACGAGGAAGAAATAGAACGGCTGAAAGCTTTAAAAGAAACCTGGGCTTCTCACCAAACCGATGTGCAGGGCCGCATGAAACAGCTTTGCCAGAAGCACACTTTGCATTATGTGGACAAAGCACCGTTTCGGGGTGATCCGGATAACACGCTTTTTATTGCCGATGAATACGTGGTGTTTGATGCCAAAAGCCCCGCAGGTGACGACCTCAAAAATTTTCCACTTTATTTGAAAGCGCAGGCCGAAGGCGCAAAAAAATACGCAAAGCTTGACAGTGTGAAGAAAGATGTTTTTCTCGTTGTGCCTACCAACACGCTTCACTGCCTCAAAGATTTTGTTTACAATCTTGCCGACTACGACGTGTACGTTGTTTCGGCCGATTCGCTTGAGCCGCTGATCCTCTCGCTTTGCAAAATTGAAGACTACGAATTTGCGGAGCAATTAAGTCCCGAAGAAAGAGAAAACATCTGCCGCATTATTGGAAAGTTTGCGCACCTGAACAAGCGCCGCATACAGATTGATGCCTTTTTTGCCCGGCAGTTTATTGAACTTGCGTACAAGTGCGAGAACAGTTTGCCCACCGACATTCACGAAAAAGTACTGGAGTTTGAACGTTCTGAAAAACTCAATCCGCCGCAAGAAAAAAGAGCAAAAGCCATCAACACAAAAGAACTGGAAACAGAGAGCGGCAAGATTGAAACCGAAGTTGCGGCCAAAGGCGTGGCACTTCCCAACAACGACATTGCCGTTGTCTTGAACGAGTTAAGCCTGTACAAATAATTCCTACATTCAAAGCATGAGAGTTTTTGTTTGCTTTCTGCTTTGCTTCGCGTTTGTTTCCTGTTCCCACTATAAACATCTTCACACAGCAACGCCAACCGCGCAACGACTTACCGGAACGGAATTTTACAAAACAGCAGCGGCGTTCAACTGGCAGCGACGAGACTCATTTGCTGTTGAAGAAACTCTATTGGGCAACCTCCCTGCGTTCCTGAAAAAATTTGTCGCGGTAAACGTTTCCATTTTCGATTCTTCTTCGGGTAAAGAAATAAAAGCAACCTATTACGTGATGCCTGATTATTTAAGCCTTGGTACTGATGACGATTGGGCAAGAATTGACCTCACACCGATGGCTGCGCAAAAGATAGCAGACAACTTTGGTTGTTTTCTTCCCACCCGAAAAATGGTGGACGATATTTATAAGGCGGCAAAAGTGAAACTGGAACCTGTACCAATGTATGCCTTCCGCGACAGCACACCGACCATGTACCAACATCATTTAATTATTGAAGGACAGCGGAGAGGAAAGAAAGGTTTGATAGCCGGCATTAAAAAAGATGTGGTGATTAGCGAGAAGATTACCCGCGATGCAAAGTCAAACCGCGTGGCCATTTACGGCTGGCACAAATTGGACGGCAAACCAATCCAGCCATTGTACACGGGACACGTAAATTGGTACGTTGATTACAGCCACGGCATCCGGTTAGTAATGCAGATGATAAAAGTGAACGGTCGCTGGATCAATTACGTTGACGTGTTGAAGCACCCCGTTTATCACCGTTTGCTGTGCGATGAAGAATGGTGCGACGTTTATAAATATGCCTATTGATAAACGAAAAATGCTTCAAAAATTTGAAGCATTTTAAAATTTATAGAGATTGGTTTCTTAGCGATAATAAACATCGCTCCACTTTAACTCGTTCTTGAATTGCAACAGCTTTGTTTCTTTGTCAATCAAAACAAATTCAATTCCGGCCATCTCGGCAAAGTCTTCCAAATGTTCCGGCGTTAAGTTCTGACTGTAAGAGGTGTGGTGTGCGCCACCAGCCAGTATCCATGCGGCACAAGCAGTTTGCATGTCCGGCAGTGGTTTCCACAACACCCTTGCTACGGGAAGCTTAGGTAGATCGTGCTTTGGTTTTACGGCTTCCACTTCGTTCACCAAAAGCCGGAAGCGGTTGCCCATGTCAATGAGGGAAGCATTCAAAGCAGCGCCTGCGCCAACGTTGAACACAAGCCGCACCGGATCGGCCTTGCCGCCAATGCCCAGCGGATGAATTTCACACGAAGCCTTGCCGTCGGCAATAGAAGGACAAATCTCCAGCATGTGCGAACCCAATACCATTTCGTTACCGGGTTCAAAATGGTAAGTGTAATCTTCCATGAAAGAATTGCCGCCTTCCAGACCGGTTGCCATTACTTTCATCGCTCTCACGAGTGCAGATGTTTTCCAATCACCTTCACCGCCAAAGCCATAGCCGTCGTTCATCAATCGCTGCGAAGGAATGCCCGGCAATTGCGCCATGCCGTGCAGGTCTTCAAACGTGTCGGTAAAGCCTTTGAAGTTGCCTTGCTCTAAAAACTTGCGCATGCCTACTTCGATCTTTGCGGCTTCGCGAAGTGAATCATATTGCTTGCCGCCTTTCTTCAGGCTGTCGGCAAGCTTGTATTCCGATGCATAAGTCTCGCACAGCGCATCAATTTCCACGTCTGTTGTTTGATTGATGACGTCGACCAAATCGCCGATGCCGTGAAAGTTGACCGAATAACCAAATTTCAATTCGGCTTCTACTTTGTCGCCATCCGTTACAGCCACAAAACGCATGTTGTCGCCAAAGCGGACAAACCGTGCGCCCTGCCAATCGTGCCAGCCCGCTGCGGCGCGGCACCAAACATTTATGCGCTCCGCAACTTTCTCGTCCTTCCAATGGCCGACAACCACTTTGCGTTTCACTTTCAGCCGAGCGCAAATGTGTCCGAACTCTCTATCACCGTGCGCCGACTGATTGAGGTTCATGAAGTCCATGTCAATATCTTTCCACGGAATGTCGCGGTTGAATTGCGTGTGCAAATGCAGTAAAGGCTTCTGCAAAATTTTCAGGCCGTTGATCCACATTTTGGCAGGGGAGAAGGTGTGCATCCACGCAATGATGCCGATGCAATTCTTCGCCGTATTTGCTTCGGCAATTGTGGCCGTAATTTCTTCGGTTGATTTCACGGTCGGCTTGAAAATTACTTGCACCGAAATGCTTTTGTGTGCGTTCAGGTAAGCGGCAATCTCCTGCGAGTGAGTGGCCACTTGTTTCAAGGTTTCGTCGCCGTAAAGATCTTGGCTACCGGTCACAAACCAGACTTCTAAATTTTTTAAATCGTTCAACATTTTTTTGTTTTTATGAGCGGCCCATCCCGGCCTTCCCGCCGGGAAGGCCACCAACGCACAGCCCTTGCTTGTTTACGTTTCAATAATTTTCAATCAACAATGAAACAGTTCGTTTTCTTTCTGTTTTGAGAACTGCAACCCTTCCCAACGGGAAGGGCTTTAGCCCCATTTACAACAATCAACAATAGTTGTTGGGATGGGCCTTATTTCGTTCCAAACTTGTAAACCGTTACCTGGTGATACGTCTCACCCGGTTTTAAAATTGTACTTGGAAAAGAAGGTTGATTCGGAGAGTCAGGGAAGTGTTGCGTTTCCAAACAAAGCGCTGCGTGCTGTACGTATTTCTTTCCGCCTTTTGTATCGGTCAGCGTACCATCCAAAAAGTTGCCCGAATAAAATTGCAAACCCGGTTGCGTGGTAAACACTTCCATGTATCGTCCGCTATTGGGTTCATACAAACTGGCTACTTTATCCAGTCCATTACCTTTTTTGTTGAGTACCCAGTTGTGATCGTAACCACCTTTCACTTTGTCAATGTCGCGGCCAATTGGCTTGGCTGTTGTAAAGTCCATCGGCGTGCCTTTCACATCCGCAATTTGCCCGGTCGGAATCAGCAAATCGTTGACCGGTGTGTACTTGTCGGCGTCAATTTGCAGCTCGTGCGCAAGAATGGTTGAATCCGCACCGGCCGTTAAATTAAAATACGCATGGTTGGTTAAGTTCACCGGCGTGGCTTTATCGGTTGTTGCCGTGTAATCAATCTTCAAGCCGTTATCCGCCGTAAGCGTGTAAACCACTTTCACATTCAACGTGCCGGGATAACCTTCTTCGCCATCCTTGCTAACGTAATTCAATTCAAGGCTACTGTCACCCGCAAGTTTTTTTGCATCCCACACCACTTTGTCAAAGCCTTTGTTGCCGCCGTGCAAAGAGTTCCCGTTATTATTCTGCGCAAGCGTATAAGCCTTTCCGTCCAGCGTAAACTTACCAGCTGCAATGCGGTTGCCGTAGCGGCCAATCAACGCACCAAAATAAGGATTGCCTTTTTGCAAATAACCATCGAGGTTTTCGTAGCCAAGCACCACGTCGCCCATGCTGCCCTTTTTATCCGGGGTGATGAGTTTTGTGATGGTTCCACCGTAATTGATGATGGACACTTGCATGCCCGAAGCGTTCTTTAGCGTGTATTCGGTGACTGCTTTGCCATCGGTATTGCCAAAAGATTTTTGGGTCGAATCGCTTTGCATCGTTTCTCCGTTTGTTTCGTTTGTTTTAGAAGGTTGTTGATTGCCGCTGTTGCAAGCAAATAAAGCAAAAGCAAGCGTCGGTAGAAGGAAGGATTTCTTCATGTTGATGGTTTATTGTCCGTAATATGAATTGGGTCCGTGTTTGCGTTCAAAATGTTTTTTAATCAGCGCATCTTTTAATCGCGGCGCAGATGGATTGACCTTTTCCGTAAGCAAAGCCATTTGTGCCACCGTTTCCAATACCGCGCTGTTGTACACCGCTTTCTCGGCGCTCTTTCCCCAGGTGAAAGGTGCGTGGTTCCCAACAAGGATCATCTCTACTTCTCTGTAATCAAGACCTTTTTCTTTAAAGCAGTTCATGATCTGGAAGCCGGTTTCGTACTCGTAGTCGCCTTCAATCATTTTGTCGTCCATGGGCGGTGCACAGGGAATGTTAACGGTATTGTGATCGGCATGTGTCGTTCCAAAAATCGGAATGTCGCGCTGCGACTGCGCCCAGGCCGTGGCGTATGTTGAATGCGTGTGCGCAATGCCGCCGATGTCTTCCCAGTGTTTGTACAAAACCGCGTGGGTTTTGGTGTCGGACGAAGGCCGCAGGCTTCCTTCCACGGCATAACCGTCAAAGTCAACGATGACCATTTTCTCCGGCGACAAATCTTCGTACGGCAGGCCGCTTGGCTTGATGGCAAAAACGCCTTCGGCCCTGTCCGCGGCACTTACATTGCCAAAGGTGAAGAGTACCAGTCCAAGTTTGGGTAATTGAATGTTGGCTTCGTAAGCGGCTTCTTTAATGTGATCGTAACGGCTCAATTGATTTGAAGTTTGAGGTTTAAAATTTAAGATTGATTGTTCAGCATATCAGGCAACCGCAATCGTTGATTTAACTTCTTTCTGGCTCGTTTGCGCTTCGATAAATGCGCCCAGTTTTTTATACTGCTCGTAGCGTTTCTTGTAATAAGAAACTTTCTCTTGGTTTGGGTGATATTCTGCATCGAAGCCTTGTCCCATCACCTCCATCGCATCTTCTACTTTTTCATAAAGACCGGCAGCCGTGGCGGCAAACATGGCTGCGCCAATTGCACAGGTTTGTTCCGACTTGTGAATGCGGATCGGCATGTTCATCACATCGGCCATCACTTGCATAATGTACGGCGATTTTTTTGCGACGCCGCCCAGTCCAATTAAACCTTTAATGCCTACGCCTTGTTCGTTAAAGCGATCAACAATGGCTTTTGCACCAAAGCAGGTAGCTTCAACAAGGGCTTTGAAAATGCGCGGTGCATCAGCGCCTAAGTTCAGATTTACAACAGCGCCTTTTAATAATTGGTTGGCGTCTGGTGTGCGCCGTCCGTTCAACCAATCCAGCGCTAATTCGTCCTTTTCGTTCAGTGGGAGTTTTGCGGCATCCGCCGATAAGTTCGCAATGAGCTTGCCGCTAATTTCTTCTTTCAACTTTTCATCGCTGATGAATTGCAGCGGATAGCTCAAAAGATTTTTAAACCAGGCGTAGGCATCGCCAAAAGCACTTTGTCCGGCTTCCATGCCAATCATGGAAGGAATGACTGAACCGGGAACCTGTCCGCAAATGCCACGCACCAACAAATCACCCACTTCGTTTGCGGGTGCAACCAGCATGTCGCAGGTGGATGTGCCCATTACTTTGCTCAAGTGATAAGGCTCGATTTGTCCGCCCACGGCGCCCATGTGCGCATCAAAGGCGCCCACGCCAATCGTCACATCTTCCGGTAAGCCCAAACGCTCTGCCCATTCTTTGCTAATCGTTCCCGCAGCTTCGGCAGACGTATATGTTTTGGTAAAGAGCTTTTGCGTGAAGCCTTTCAGCAACGGATCAAGATTGGCGAAGAAATCATCCGAAGGCAATCCGCCAAAAGCCTCAGCCCACAAGGCTTTGTGGCCGGCCGAGCACACGCCGCGTTTCAATTGTTTTGCATCGTTGCCTCCGGTTAACAAGAACGGAATCCAGTCGCAATGTTCCACCCAGGATTCAATGTTGGCCCGAACGGCTTCGTCTTCGCGCAAGATGTGCAGCAGCTTCGCCCAAAACCATTCCGATGAATAAATGCCACCGACGAATTGCAAAAATTTATCGGCTTGCGCAGCTTCGTTTATTTCGGTGGCTTCTTTTGTTGCTGTGTGATCTTTCCACAACACAAACATCGCGTTCGGGTTTTCGGCAAACTGTGGCAGCAGCGAAAGTGGCGTTCCGGTTTTGTCAACCGCAACAGGAGTAGAGCCGGTGGTATCAACCGAAATGGCTTTTACTTTTTGTGCAACATTGCTTCCGGCTTTTTGCAAACAGTCCTTAATCGTGGCTTCCAAACCTTCCACATAATCGAGCGGATGTTGCCGGAATTGATTGATGGCGGCGTTGCAATATTTTCCTTCTTTCCATCGCGGATAATAAAATACAGAAGCCGCGATTTCTTCGCCGTTGGCGGCGTTTACCAAAATGGTGCGAACTGAATCGGTGCCGTAATCCACACCCATCACGTAGGCTTCGCCGGCTAAATTTTTTCTTTCAGGCATAACAAGCTTGTGAGTTGGTCATCGTAATAATCCTGGATGAAGCCAACGATATTATTGTAGTGTGAAAATTCTTCGGAACGATGAAGGGTTGTGATGACCACGCAATTCATGCCGGCGTTCTGCGCGGCTTCCACGCCTTTGGGTGCGTCTTCAAATACAAGGCAATCGGTTGGATTAATACCGAGGAGTTCCGCACATTTTAAAAAGGTTTCGGGATGCGGCTTGCTGTGCACCACGTCATCTGCGCTCACAATTGCATCAATCAGGTGACGAATGTTCAAGCCGTCAACAACAAAATCAATGTTGGGCAGAATGGCCGCCGAGCCTATAGCCGTCTTGATTCCGTCTCCGTGCGCCGATTGCAGAAAGGCTTCAAAACCGTTAATGAATTTCAGATGCGGAAGAAATTCTTTGCGGTAGGTTGTTTCTTTTTCGGTGCCGAGCTTTTCTTTTTCTTCGTTGCTAAACCGGCCGGGAAAAATGCGCTCCAGCATCTCGCCGTTCTTTCCGTAGCATTCGGTTTTGGTGCGTTCGATGCCGATGTTTGCACCGAGGGAAAGCAAGATGCGGTGCCAGGCCTCAATGTGATAAGACATGTCGTTAACGACGGTGCCGTTTAAATCAAAGAGAAAAGCTTTGTACGATTTTGCGAGTTGTAGCATGACCGGAGCAATTCATTCTTTGCATGAAGAAAAGCGAAAGAGGCAAAGTAAGGAAGATATTGCTTCCGCGAAAAATCATGCATTTGTTGCGCGGAGAAAATTCCGGCATTTGCGTTGACGAACCGTCCTGCAGTAGCCTGAAAGATTTACAGGATGCCGCAGAACGGAAACTACTTTCTCCTGTCTTATCATTGTAAAAATCTTGCTCAATGAAGGTTGGCTTGTTTGTGCCTTGCTATATTGATCAATTCTATCCCTCGGTTGGCATTTCTACTTTGCAGTTGCTCGAAAAATTTGGCTGCAACGTTCATTATCCGCCTGACCAAACCTGTTGCGGGCAACCAATGGCCAACTCGGGCTTTGCGTCGCTGACGCACGGCTGCAATCAGAACTTCATCAAAAACTTTTCAGGCTTTGATTACGTTGTTGCGCCTTCGGGTAGTTGCGTGTTGCATATAAAGGAGCATTTGCATGACGAGAGAAATCCTGAAGCAGCAAAAGAGATTCGTTCACGCATTTTTGAACTGACCGAATTTCTCACGGATGTTTTAAAAGTAGAAACCGTTGAAGCCCGCTTTCCGCACCGCGTGGGACTTCATCAAAGTTGTCACGGGCAGCGAATGCTGCACCTTGCTTCGATGTCGGAAAGAGTGTTGCCGCCGTTTTCAAAAGCCGAACAATTATTGAAAGGTGTAAAAGGTTTGGAACTGGTAAAGCCAGCACGTGTGGATGAATGTTGTGGTTTCGGCGGAACTTTTTGCGTAACCGAAGAAGCCGTATCGGTAGCGATGGGCGAAGACCGCGTGAGCGAACACGAAACCAACGACGTTGATTACATCACCGGCGGCGATACCAGTTGCCTCATGCACCTTGAAGGCATTTTGCGCCGCAAAAAAAGCCGCATCAAAATCGTTCACCTTGCCGAAATTTTGAATGCTCAATGAACGACAACAAAACACACAGCCAGAACGCAGAAGAATTTTTAAAAGACCGCGAACGGGCTCACTGGCACGACGAAACACTTTGGTTTGTGCGGGCCAAACGCGACAAAGCCGCACACAATATTCCTGAATGGGAAGCGCTGCGCGATGCCGCGTCAAGAATTAAAGAGCACACGCTTTCACGGCTTGACGAATATTTAATTCAGTTTGAAGAAAAGGCAAAGGCCAACGGCGTACAGGTGCATTGGGCGAACGATGCAGAAGAACACAATCAAATTGTACGTGACATCCTGCAAAAGCACAATGCGAAGAACGTTGTCAAAAGCAAATCCATGCTCACGGAAGAATGCGGGTTGAATTTTTACCTGCGTGATCAGGGCATTAATGTAGTGGATACCGATTTGGGTGAATACATTGTGCAACTGCGCAACGAACATCCGAGCCACATTGTTTTACCGGCCATTCACTTAAAAAAAGAAGACGTCAGCAATACCTTTCACGAGCACATTGGAACCGAAAAAGGAAACAAGGACGAAGTCTATCTCACCCGTTCTGCACGCAAGGTTTTGCGGCAAAAGTTTTTATCGGCCGATGCGGCCATCACCGGCGTAAACTTTGCCATTGCCGAAACTGGCGGCATCGTGGTTTGCACCAACGAAGGCAATGCCGACCTTGGCGTGCACGCCAACAAAGTGCACATTGCCTGCACCGGTTTTGAAAAAATAATTCCGAAAGCCGAGCACCTCAGCATCTTTCTTCGCCTGCTTGCCCGCAGTGCTACAGGACAACCCGTAACAACCTATTCGAGTCATTTTCACCGGCCCGGGAAAGGGCAGGAGATGCACATTGTAATTGTGAACAACGGCCGTACAAACCAATTGGGCCGCGAAGAATTTCGCGGTTCGCTCAAGTGCATTCGGTGCGCCGCCTGTTTCAATACTTGCCCGGTTTACCGGCGAAGTGGCGGGCACAGTTATCACACGGCCATTGCCGGACCAATTGGTTCCATTCTTGCGCCCAACATTGACATGAAGCAGTTCGCTGATCTGCCTTTTGCGTCCACACTTTGTGGCTCGTGCAGCAATGTGTGTCCGGTGAAGATCAACATACACGAACAGCTTTGGAGTTGGCGACAAAAGCTGATGGACGAAGGTTACGGCGGCTTTGCCAAGAAAGCATCCATGAAAGTTATGGCAGGTGTGTTGGGTTCGCCAGCGGTTTATAAGATCAGTGGAAAGCTGGGACGCACGGCGATGCGCTTAATGCCTTTTGCCGTAAACAACAACTTAAATCCCTGGTACAAGGGAAGAGAAATGCCCGAACCGCCGAAGGAAAGTTTTCGCGAATGGTACACCAAAAACAAAAAAGCATGAGCCGCGAAAAAATATTGAACGCCATTGCCAAGAATAAACCCGCGCCGCTTCCGTTGCCGGAAAAATTTATCGTTGAAAGAACGTTGGTGAATCTTGCTGAAAAATTTTTAGACGTGCTGCAAGGCATTGGCGGAAAAGGACGGATCGTTAACGATTTAACCGAAGTTAAAAACCTTTTGCAAGAGAAACGGGAGAGAGGCGTGGAAGTGGTAAACTGTATCAAGGACTTGCCCGGTTACAACGCCGGCGATTACGTTTCAAAAACCGCTGCGGAAACACAAACCGTGCACACCGTTTTTTTAAAAGGCGTGATTGCCGTTGCGGAAAACGCGGCCATCTGGGTGCCGGAAAGCGCAGCGGTCAACCGCATTCTGCCTTTCATTTGCCAGGAGTTGGTGATGGTTGTTGACGAAAGGGACTTAGTAGCAAACATGCACGAAGCCTACGACTTGATCAATGTAAATGAAGACGGCTACGGTGCTTTTATTGCCGGGCCTTCCAAAACGGCGGACATTGAACAATCGTTGGTGATTGGTGCACACGGGCCGCTAAAGTTGGATGTGTTTGTGGTGAGGAGTTAGGTGTAACGTGAAAGCATTGCTGTCAGGTGTGGCATTGGCGGCAATGCAGTTGAGTAAAGTTAATCAGTTGCCGTGTTATTCGTCAAGCCGCATAGAATTACATCCAGCCACACTTGCAGCAATGCATTGTTGCCTGCTGCCTTTCGTCTACTTGAAGTTATGTAAGTACTGTGGGTCTTTGCAGTTATTGCTTTCGTTAAACCTTGGCTCTACTCTTTCTTTTCCCCAAATTTTATTTCCTGCTTCTTTGGGATTCTGTAAGTAAAACTTATTTCTATCGTTAAAATATCTGTTAATTGCCCGAGCACATTCATCAACACTTTGGTAGTCGCTATTATGAATGATTGCTTTCGCCATACCACTAAAAACAGATTCAATAACATTTAGGAATTGAGCACATGCAGGTAAAGGGGCAAGTTTTACTTTGGGTGGCTTTTTGCTTTTGTTATGTTCATCAACAGCCTGTTTAAACTTCTTTGAAGCATGCCAAGAGGCTGCATCCCAAGAGAAATAGATACGTTTTTCATTGGAGTATTTTGATACAAGGAGTTCTAGTAGCTTAATCATCTCTTCTGTATCTTTTTTCTTAGAATAGAAGTGTACAATTTGGTTCGATGACAATTCGAGAGCTGCTGTTACTATCAAAAATCCTTTACTTTTTTGAAGTTGCGGAACTACTCGAGCTTTTCCGGGCGGTACATATGACTTACCACCTTGTATTTTGATTGCAAAAGGTCCATACTCGTCAATAGAGAAGAATTTCTCGTCTGGTTTTAGATTAGATAGAATTTGTGTTATTTTCTTTAATTTATCTCTATAGTTTGGGTCTGTACTCGTAAGCACCTTTTTGGCACTACGAAATCTGTATCCAGCATCTTTGATTATTCTGCATATGTAATTGTGTCCAAGGGGTAGCCCTTTTGATTTCATTGCTGCATGAATATCTTCTAATCGCCACGAAGCTCGATTGAAACCAAAATCTTTCGGGGGTGAATGAAGAATAGAAAACAAGGCGCTTTTGTATTCTTCCTTTTCAAATTTATATTTCCTTTGCTCTGATAATTTGTTTACTGCTCTTTTAAATGTTATTTCCTTTCTCCAGTAATAAGAACCGGGGTTGATGCCTAGTTCTTTTAATCTTGTTCTCTTGCTTTTTTCCGTTGATTCAACGATTGCAATAATCTCTTCCTTTTGTTTATCAGAGTATCTTTTTTGTTTTATGCCTTCCGACTTCAAAATTGCTTTACAAGTCCCAATGATTTCAGCTTGTCGTTGAATAATCGCTTTTTGTGTGCTGATTACTTCATCTTTCAACTTGTCGAGATAGTTGGTTTTAGAAGCCTGTCTGGGTCGCATATAGCAAATGATGGTCAGGCTAAATGGAAGAATGTAGCTTATTAAGGTTGCAGGCAACGGCTCCGGCATTGCCGACGTGACGGCGAAGAAATGTGAAAGCCTTGCTGTTTGAGTGTTTCGAAACATAGTTCTTTACAACTTTCGAAGGTCCGGCTTTCATCATTTCGAAAGCAGGAACGGC
>Ga0308176_10000380_pt1 | contig 28871 bp, 28 predicted proteins | sample PhyCR2_3_FD_203890 | JGI IMG/M metagenome (GOLD analysis project Ga0308176, IMG submission 203890) | Soil microbial communities from UC Gill Tract Community Farm, Albany, California, United States - DLSLS.C.R2 | ecosystem: Environmental > Terrestrial > Soil > Agricultural land | place: USA... | reverse complement strand
GTCCGGGGGCGGAGTCTTCGAGACTCGTACTCCGTGTCCGGAAGGGAGCTTGGCATGGAACTTCCCGAGGTCCTCGGGCGGGCGGCCGAAGCCGCCCAGGTGCGCCGGGTCTTCGGCGAGCCGATCGAGCGCGACGGGGTGACGATCATCCCGACCGCCTCGGTACGCGGCGGTGCCGGCGGCGGGGGCGGCCGCGGTCGCAGCCCCAAGCAGGACGAGGGCGAGAACGAGGGAGCCGGCGGCGGCTACGGGTTCATGGCCCACCCGGCCGGCGTGTTCGTGGTTCGCGGCGATCAGGTCGACTGGCGGCCGGCCCTCGACCTTGGCAAGGTCATCCTCGGCGGCCAGCTCGTCGCGGTCACGTTCCTGCTCGTGCTCCGCTCGATACTGCGCCGCCGCTGACGCTTCCGCGTCCGCCCCGGATTGCTTCGGGACAGCCGGTCGAAGAGACTGCTGCCGTGGTCTCGCGCGCGGAAGTCGGTGCCTGAACGTGCCCGAGACGATCCCGGGGCTGCTCGCGGCCGCTGCCGACCGCGATCCGGACGGAATCTGGCTGCGTACGGACGAGCAGCAGCTCAGCTTCGCCGAGGCGGCGGGACGCATCGCCGCGGTCGCCGAGCGGCTCCGTGCGAGCGGGGTCGGCGACGGCGACCGGGTCCTCGTAACCCCCCGGAACACCGCCCCGTACCTGCTGAGCATGCTCGCGGTCATCGCCGCCGGCGGGATCGCGGTGCCGGTCAACCCGGCCAGCGCCCCCATCGAGCTGGCCGGGCTGGCCGGTCAGGTCCGCCCGCGGCTGCTCGTCACCGACCCGACGCTGGCCGGCCTCGTCGAGGCGGCCGGGATCACCGGCGTGCCCGGCGCGTCCGCGGACGAGCTCGCCGGTCGGGCGGCCGGCTCGGCCGAGCTCCAGGTCCGGGCCCGCCCGGACGACCTGGCCGTGCTCATGCCGACCTCGGGCACGACCGGGCGGTCGAAGCTGGTCATGCAGACCCACCGGGCGTACGCGCTGGCCGGCGAGGGCTTCCCGTACTGGATGGGGCTCGACCGCGACGACCGGCTGATGACGTCGCTGCCGCTGTTCCACCTCAACGCGATCGCGTACTCGGTGCTGGGCTCGCTGGCCTGCGGCGCCGGGCTGGTGCTGCTGCCGCGGTTCTCGGCCAGCGGGTTCCTCGACTCGGCCCGCCGGCACGGAGCGACCGAGTTCAACGCGATCGGAGCGATGCTGGAGATCCTCATGCGCCGGCCGGAGCGCCCCGACGACGCCGACACCGACCTGCGGCTGTGCTACACCGGCCCGGCCCCGGCCCGCGAGTGGCAGGAGGCGTTCGAGCGCCGGTTCGGGCTGCGGGTCGTGGTCGGGTATGCGATGTCGGAGTCGCCGTACGGGCTGATCTGGCCGCACGGCTCCCGCCCGTACGGGACGCTGGGCACTGTCCGGCAGCACCCGACCCTGGGCCGGATCAACGAGGCGAAGGTGGTCGGTGAGGACGGGCGGGAGGTCGCCACCGGCGAGACCGGCGAGCTGCTGCTGCGCAACCCGGTGCTGACCCCGGGCTACTGGGAGATGCCGGAGGAGACCGCCCGGGCGATCGAGGACGGCTGGCTGCACACCGGCGACCTGGTCACCCCGAACGCCGACGGGACGTACACGTTCGTCGCGCGGCAGAAGGAGGTGCTGCGCCGGCGCGGCGAGAACGTGTCGCCGGCGGAGGTCGAGGAGGCGATCCAGGAGCACCCGGACGTGCTGGAGTGCGCCGTGGTGGGCGTGCCCTCGGAGCTGTCCGAGGAGGAGATCAAGGCGTTCGTGGTGCCCGCCGCGGGCCGGTCGCCGGACTTCGCCGCGCTGCGGGAGTGGGCGGCGCAGCGGCTGACCGCGTTCAAGGTCCCGCGGTACTGGCAGCAGCTGGATGCCCTGCCCCGCACGCCGACCTCGCGGATCGCCCGCCACCGGCTGCCCACCGGCCACCCGGACGGCGAGTACGACGCCGGGTCCTGACGGCCGGCCGGCGACCCGCACCGGCCGGCCCCCAGGTCGGGCTGCCTAGATGCGGAAGAACATGTTCAGGTAGCGCTCGGCCGCCGTGAAGTCGCCCCGTACGGTGCCGAAGTTGCCCCGGCCGAAGGCGGTGAGCACCAGGCTGCCGGCGTCGAACTCGATCCGCGCCGGCAGGTCCTCGATGTCGCCCGGCTCGTACGCGAGCCCCTTCTCGCTGACCGAGACGCGGAAGTCGCCGGCGTTGCGGCCGCTGACCCTGATCCCGATCTCGCCCGGCTCGTCGACCACGTCGGAGAGCACCGTGCCCTGCCAGATCGCGAACATGAACGGCACCAGCAGGTCGGCGACGTCGCCCGGCAGCCCGTGCGCGCGGCCGGTGCCCTGCCGGATGTCCCAGGAATGGACGCCGTAGTCCATCAGCTGGCCGGCGGCGTAGAAGAACGCCGGCACCGGGCCCATGTATGCGTGCGAGACCATCATGCCGGTCCACTCGTCCGGGCCGAGCGGCTCGAGGATCCCCATCATCTTCGCGAAGTCGTCGCGCAGCCGTTCCATCATCTCCGCCTGCGGCACCCGGCGGAACGCGATCGCCATCTCGTTGACCCGATCGTGCATCGCCGGCAGCCCGAACGGCGCGGGCGCCTCGCCGCCGCCGCGGGCCGCGTCGAAGGCCGCGAAGTATCCCTCGGTCGTGTCGACGATGTGGCCGACGACGTCCCGCGTCGTCCAGCCGGCGCAGGCGGTCGGCCGCTCCCAGGCACCCGGTTCCTCGGCGAGCGCGAACAGCCGCTGGGCCTCCTGTTTGACGACCCGAAGGATCGTGTCCTTGCCCTCGTACGTCATCGCGTTCCACTCGCTCATGCCTTATCGCACCCTTCTATCGCAAGGCCGAGTCGCGACCCTGCGGCTCGGCAGCCCGGCAACGCTCCTGCCGCAGATAGTTGCGCAGCGAACGTGTTTGCACACGACACCGCAGGCGCGCAGCCGTGTCAATGGGCGGGACGCAGGAAGATCACTCCTGGTCCAGGTGACGACCGGCGAAGTACATGAGCTCGTCGCTGAGCAGCTCGATGCCGATGCCGTCCGGGTCGCGCAGGTAGAGCGACTCGGGAATGCCGCGGGCCGGCCCGTCGTACGGGATGCCGTTGTCGTCGAGCACCTTGCGCAGCTCGGCGTGCCGGTCCGGGGGCACCGCGATCGCGATGTGCTGCACGGCCCCGATCGACTCGACACCCTGCTCCAGCCCGAGGCCGGGGAAGTCGAAGAACCCGAGCAGGGTCTTGTTGCCGAGGTCGAAGAAGAAGTGCGACGAGCCCGGGTAGTCCCGGTTCTCCACCAGCTCGACGAGCGGGAACCCGAGCAGGCCCTGGTAGAACTGGATCGTCCGCTCGACGTCGCGGCAGATCAGCGCGGCGTGGTGGATCCCCCGCCCCGACGTCGGCGGGCGTTGCGGGGCCGGCAGCAGATACTGCCCGCGCAGCTCGGCGCGGCGCTTCTCGATCTGGACGAGCTCTTCCTCGGTGGGGCTGGCCATCATCGTCCTTTCACACGCGGACACTTGCTCTGCGAAGCATCGACCCCCGGGCCGCGGCGCGCCAGTCCCGGCCCCTGCCGCGCGGGTGGGACCCTCGCTCCGAGGAGCCGTCGCCACCCGCGAGGACCGCGGAACCGGCACGACGGCCGAGCCGTGGAGGTGCGCGTCATGTCCGGACGCCGAGCCGTCCTCGCCGCGATGATCATCGTGGCCGTCCTCACCGTGGCCGGCTGCGCCGCCGGGCCGAACCCGCTCGCGGCGACCGGCCAGCCGGACGCTGCCGGCTTCTGGCTCGGGCTGTGGCAGGGCTTGATCAGCCCGATCACGTTCCTGATCTCGCTGTTCGACAACGACGTGACCATCTACGAGGTCAGCAACAACGGCAACTGGTACGACTTCGGCTTCATGCTGGGCGTCGCCCTGGTCTTCTCCGGCCCCGCCGGCTCCGGTCGGGCCGCAAGCCGGCGCTCCCGCTCGCGGCGCTGATGCGCCACCGAGCCGAGCGGCCCGGCGGTCGGGCCGCGCGGCGTTCCGGTCCGGGGACGGCCGGTCCGGGGACGGCCGGGCGGGGACGGCCGGGTCCGGGGACTCCCGCGACGGGGCGGGTGAGCGCCGGCCCTCAGCGCTCGGCGCCGGCGACCTGCCAGGCTCGGCCGCGGTGGACCACCGTGGGCCGCAGGCCGTGGTCGCGCAGCACGGTGAGCATGCTCTCGGGTGGGTGGGCGAAGACCCGGAACCGGAGCCGGCGCAGCCGGAAGCTCAGGTTCTCCGCGCCGAGGACCATCCTCGCGAGCACGCTGTGGGACGGGTAGCTGAAGACCAGCAGCCGGCGGGCATGTTCGGCCGCCGCCGCCAGCAGCCGCTCGTAATCGGGGTAGCAGCAGACCACCCGGTGCAGCACGACCACGTCGGCCGGCTCGACTGCGTCCCCGTCGACGGCGATGTCCTGCAGCCTGCGGGTCACCCGGCCCTCGAACCCGGCCTCCCGGACCAGGCCGGCTGCCTCGGCCTCGTACGCCGGGGAGAGTTCCAGGTTCACCGCCCGCGATGCGCCCGCCCGCAGCAGCTCCAGCTGGATCTCCCCGACGCCGCCGCCGATCTCGAGGACGCTGGCGCCGGCGATCCCCCGGTCCTGCAGGAACGCCAGCATCCGGGCGGCCGTCCGGTCGAGCCCGCGGCTGCGGTAGCTGCTGGCCTTGCGCCGGACGAAGCCGCCGCGGAAGAACTCGTCGCAGCCGAGCGGGTCGCAGGGGCTTGCCACCCCCCGACCGTACCGACTCAGCGGGTCAGCGCGGTCTGCCGATCCAGGTGGGAGAGCTTCGCGGGATTGCGGACCGCGTACAGCCCGGTGACGAGGCCGCCGTCGAGGCGCACCGCGACGACGGTGTCGGGCTCGCCGTCGACCCGGAGCACCAGCGCCGGGTGGCCGTTGACCTGGACGTGCTGCAGCGCCGCGGCATCGATCCGGCGCAGCCCGGCGGCCAGCACCGCGGCCACCTTGGTCGCCCCGACCACGGGCGACAGCACGGCCTGCGCCACGCCGCCACCGTCACCGAGGAAGACGACGTCGGGAGCCAGCAGGTCGAGCAGTTCCTGCAGGTCGCCGGTGTCGGCGGCGCGTTGGAACGCCTCGATGGCGTGCCGGGTCTCGGCCGGCGAGACGACCTCGCGCGGACGGCGTGCCGCGACGTGCTCCCGTGCCCGGTGCGCGATCTGGCGGACCGCCGCCGGGGTCTTGTCGACGGCGTCGGCGATCTCGTCGTAGCCGAGGTCGAACACGTCACGCAGCACGAACACCGCCCGCTCGGTCGGCGTCAGTGTCTCCAGCACCAGCAGCATCGCCATCGACACGCTGTCGGCAAGCACGACGTCCTCGGCCACGTCCGGCGCGGTCAGCAGCGGCTCGGGCAGCCACGGCCCGACATACGACTCCTTGCGGCGGCCCAGCGTGCGCAGCCGGGTCAGCGCCTGCCGGGTGGCGATCCGGACCAGGTAGGCACGCCGGTCGCGCACCAGGTCAAGGTCGACGCCGGCCCAGCGCAGCCACGTCTCCTGCAGCACGTCCTCCGCGTCGGCGGCCGAGCCGAGCATCTCGTACGCGACGGTGAACAGCAGGTTCCGGTGGGCGACGAAAGTCTCCGTGGCCGGGTCCATCCGCTCGGCTCCGCCGGCGTCCCCGCCGCCCGTCTGCGACGTCATCGGTGGCCCTCCTCGCTCTCCACGTCACCACCAGACACCGCGGCACGCCGACCTGTGACTTCAGGCCGTGTGGCGTACGTCTCCGAACCCCGCTGTCACGCGGACCGGGGTATCCGGCATCTCGTGCTCGTCCAGTGCAGCGTCAGGAGTGAGGACGAGACCATGGAACCCCGTTTGGACCTGCTCACCAACGAGGTGGGCGCCACGATCAGCAAGCGCATGTTCAACGTCAGCCTGGCGATCGACCAGTCGCCGCTGCCCAGGGCCACCCAGGCGCTGGTGATGCTGCGGGCCAGCCAGATCAACGGCTGCGGCTGGTGCGTCGACGCCCACAGCAAGGAGGCCGCTGCCGCCGGCGAGACCCAGGCGCGGCTCAACCTGGTCGCCGCCTGGCGGCACGCCGCCGTGTTCACCGAGGCGGAGCGGGCCGCCCTGGCGCTGACCGAGGAGGGCACCCGGCTCGCCGACGCGGCCGAGGGCGTGTCCGACGAGACCTGGGCGCATGTGCGCAAGCACTACGACGACGACCAGACCGCGGCGCTGGTCTCCCTGGTCGCCATGATCAACGCCACCAACCGGCTCGGCGTGATCCTCAACTACCAGGGCGGCTCCTACCAGCCCGGTCAGATCGACGCCGCCCTGTCGGACTGACCGATCCGGCGGCCCGGACCGGATCACCCTGGTCCGGGCCGGCAGGACCGTACGACCGTTCGGCGCACGGATCTGCATGGCGAACCGATTCAGGTGCGGCGAGCCCTGGACTGGCGGGAAGACCTGTGCACAATCGATTGCAGCCACCCCTCGGGTGAGCCCGATGAGCCGCCGGCGACGTCCCCCCGTGCGTCGCCGGCACCTCTCGTCCTATGTGAGCCCCATCCGGGTGATGACGGTGCGGGCACAGTCCGGCGCGACGGTGGCGGTGGTGTCGACCTCCACGTCATAGCCGACGTCCCGGTGCACCGCGGTCGCCTGCCGTACCGCCATCCCTGGCTCGCGGTCGGCGCGGGCGGCCTCCCGCCGTCCGGCGACCGCGGGGTCGCAGTGCACGCCGACCCAGGCCACCGGCAGCCCGGCCAGCGCCGCCCGCCAGCGTTGCTGGGACTCCGCGGCGCCGAGGAAGACGTCGTCGACGATGACCGGCGCGCCGGCCCGGACGGTGGCCGCGATGCCGGCCATCCACGCCGCCTCCAGCCTTCTGAACACGTCCCCGACCGCCACAGTGCCGCCGGCGCCGACACCGAAGCCGTCCGCCGAGTCCTGCAGCGCGGGCGGCAGCGAGTCGACGAAGTCGTCGATGCTCGCGGCCAGCCACGGCTCGGCGAGCATGCCCTGCAGCTGGCGCACGATGCTGGTCTTGCCGGAGCTCGACCCGCCGTTGACCACGATCACCCTCGGCACCACCGTCCGAACCTACGCGACCGGGACCTGCTGACTCGCCGCGAAGAACGTACGCAGGTCGCCGACGACGGCGGCGGGTTGTTCCATGGCGGCGTAGTGCCCGCCGGTGTCGAACCGGCTCCAGCGCACGATGTTCGAGTTGTCCCGCTCGGCGAACGCCCGAATCGTCTGGAAGTCGTCCGCGAAGACCGCGACCCCGGTACGGGCAGCGTTCACGGCCGGCGACGTCCTGGCCCTGGCCTCCTCGTAGTAGTAGCGCGCCGCCGTCGCGGACGTGTTGGTCAGCCAGGAGAGCGAGACCTGGGTGAGGATCTGGTCGGGCGTGAGCAGGCTGGTGCCGTTGCCGAAGGAGTTGAACAGCTCGCTGTACGCGAGCTGGCCCACCGGCGAGTCGGACAGCCCGACCGCGACGGTCTGCGGCCGGGACGCGTTCATCGCGTTGTAGCCGCCGACGGACTGGAACCACGTCAGGTGCTCCAGCGCCGCGTGGTCGGCCGGACCGAGCTGCTCGAACTCGGCCGGGTCGCCGGAGGGGAACGAGAACAGCTGCAGCACGTGCAGCCCGAGGAAGCCGGCCGGGCCGAGCAGGCCGAGCTCGCGGGCCACCAGTGCGCCGTTGTCACTGCCGTGCACCCCGTACGACTCGTACCCGAGCCGCCGCATCAGCGTGTCGTACGTGCGGGCGACCCGGGCGACGGTCCAGCCGCGGTCGACCACCGCGGTGGAGAAGGCGAATCCGGGCGGCGACGGGACCACGACCGAGAACGCCTCCTCGGACCGGCCGCCGTGCGCGACCGGGTCGGTCAGCGGCCCGATCATGTCGAGGAAGTCGACGAACGAGCCCGGGTAGCTGTGCGCCAGCAGCAGCGGCGTCGCTCCCGGCTCGGCCGACGGCACGTGCAGGAAGTGCACGGTCTGCCCGTCGATCTCGGTGCGGTAGTGCGGGAACGCGTTCATCCGCGCCTCCTGGGCGCGCCAGTCGAAGGTGGTGCGCCACCGCTCCACCATCTCGGCCAGGTACGAGTTCGGTGTGCCGTAGTCCCAGTCGTCACCGGGGGCCGGCCGGGGCAGCCGGGTCCTGGCCAGCCGGTCGGCGAGGTCGTCCAGATCGGCCTGCGGGATGTCGATCACGAACCGGTGGACGTCGGTGTCGCGCAGTGTCTCGGTCATGACGACGACGCTACGGCCTTACTAGGCAGCGACTCTTCCTAGTTATCGGGCATTCTTGGCGGATGCGCGATCCCGCCGTACGCCTGCTCAGCCTGCTGTCCCTGCTGCAGTCCCGACCGGACTGGACCGGCTCCGAGCTGGCCGGCCGGCTCGGGGTGAGCGCCCGCACGATCCGCAACGACATCAGCCGGCTGCGCGAGCTGGGATACCCGGTCGACGCCGTGCAGGGACCGGCCGGGCACTACCGGCTCGGGGTCGGAGCGGCGCTGCCGCCGCTGCTGCTCGACGACGAGGAGGCGGTCGCGATCGCCGTCGGGCTGCGGTCGGGCGCCGGGATCAGCGGCATTCGCGAGAGCAGTGCGCGGGCGCTGACGAAATTGGAACGCGTGCTGCCGCACCGGCTGCGCCGCTCGGTGGAGGCGATCTCCGCCACGATCTCGCCCGGGCCGGAGAACACCCGCACCGACGCCCCTGACCCGGAGGTCGACCCGGAGCTGCTCAGCGCGCTCGCCGCGTCTGTCCGGGACCGGGTCTCGGTGCGCTTCGACTACCACGACCCGGGCTCGCCGGCCGCCGGGCCGCCGCTCCAGGTGGAGCCGTACCGGCTGGTCAGCTGGGAGCGCCGGTGGTATCTGGTGGCCAGGGAGCCGACCAGCGGATCCTGGCAGGTGCTGCGCATCGACTGGATCACGCTGCGGACGCCGGGCGGCCCGCGCTTCACGGCGACGGCGCCGCCGGACGACTACACCGACCTGGTGCTGCGCGAGGTCGCCTCGACCGGATGGAAGGTGCGCGCCCGCATCGCCGTCGCGGCGCCGGCCGAGGCGGTCCTCGCCCGGATCAACCCGGCGGTCGGCGTCGTCGAGACCGTGGACGAGCACAACTCGATCCTGGTCACCGGCGCCGACAGCCTCGCCACCGTCGCCGCCTACGTGGGCATGCTCGACCTCGACTTCCGCGTCGCCGGGCCCCCCGAGCTCGTCGAGCACGTACGCCGCCTGGCCGACCGCTACCGGCGCGCGACCGCCGCCGGCGCTCAGGAGATCCAGCGCTGATAGGCGTCGAGGTCGACGTTGCTGCCACAGATGATGACGACGACGCGCCGGCCCGCGAAGCGCTCGCGGTCCTCCAGGACGGCGGCGACGCCGAGGGCCGCGGACGGTTCGACGACCAGGCCGGCGTGCTCGAGCAGCAGCCGGAGGCCCGCGACGATCGACGCTTCCTGGACCAGGACGGCGTCGTCGGCGACGACGAGCAGATCGTCGAGGACCGCGGGAATGGGGTATCGACCGGCGACGCCGTCGGCGATGGTGTCGGCCGAGTCGGTGGTGATCACCCGGCGCGCCCGCCAGGACAGGGTCATGGCCGGTGCGCCGGAGGGCTGCACGCAGATCACCTCGGCTGCCGGTGCGTGCGCCTTCAGCACATGGCCCACGCCGGTGGCCATCGCGCCCCCACCCAGCGCGATCAGGACCGCGTCGAACTGCGGTGTCCCGGCCGCCAGCTCGAGGCCGATCGTCGCGGCCCCCTCGCAGGTCTCGAGGTCCAGACTGTCCTCCACCAGCCGGATGCCGTCCCGCTCCGCGATGCTCGCCGCCCGCTCGCGGGCCGCCTCGAAGTCACCGTCCACGAGTTCCAGCGCCGCGCCGAGGGCGCGGATCCGATCGAGCTTGGCAACCGGCGCCCACCGCGAAGCCACCACGGTGACGTCGATGCCGCGGCGACCAGCCGACCACGCGAGTGCCTGACCGAGGTTGCCGGCGCTGGCGCACACCACGGCCGGCCGGCCCTGCTCGGCCAGCACGCTCGCGACGAGCTCCGTACCCCTGCCCTTGAAGCTGCGGACCGGATTCGCCGTCTCCAGCTTGATGTTCACCGTGCACCCGAGCGCACGCCCCAGGGCATCACACGGATACATCGGCGTGTCCAGGAACAGCGGGTCGATCACCCCCCGCGCCGCCCCGACCCGCCCACCGTCGAGCCGCGTCCCCACCACCACGCCGAGACGCTACCCCGCCCACGACCTGCCCCCGCCCGTCGGACAGCGCCGCGCCGCGGCCTGCCTGGGCTCGATCCCGGCCATCGCCCCAAACTGCCGCCGAACGGACGCAGTCCGGAGCGCTCGGCTCCCGCGGGAGGTCGGGGTTGTCCGTAGGCGACCCGTGCCCCCGGACCACCACCCAAATTGCCGCCGAACGGAACGCGGGCCCGCGGGGCTCGGCCCCGCGGCAGACATAAGAGTGACCCCAGGCCCACGCTCTCCGTGGGCAGGGGTCGCCGGTCACTCGGGTGGGCGATACTGGGATCGAACCAGTGACCTCCTCGGTGTGAACGAGGCGCTCTCCCGCTGAGCCAATCGCCCGGGAACCTGTGCAGCATACCGGATCAGCTGGTGACGAACGGCAGTCCTACCGACAGCTGCAGGGTCAGGCCGACGACGCCGACCACGAACAGGAGGGTGGCCAGCGAGACCAGCGCGCGGACGGCCAGGGGCTGCCGGCCGAGCCAGTGCAGCCACGATCGGAGCGTCCGGCGGCCGAAGCCGAGCAGCCGCTCGGCCCAGGAGAACTCGGTCGCGAGGATGCCGAGGCCGAGGAAGACGATCAGCCAGCCGGGCCCGGGCAGCGGCACGAGCGCGAGGCCGAGCAGGGCGACGGCGACGCCGACGACCGCGACGACGATCCGGTATGCCAGGGCGAGCGCGGGGTTGCGCTTGAGCCGGGCGCGGAACCCGAGCCTGTCGGCGACCTCGTCCAGCAGGCCTGGCTCGTCGTCCGAACGACGATCCTGGTCGGTGGGCACGGTCCCTCCCCGTCGGCTGGCCGGGCTGTCGGCTATCTGGGCTGCCCCACCGCCACGACCTGCCGCGGGGCCTTCGGAGTCGCCGTGCCCTCCTCCGAGCTGATCGCGAAGCAGGGCGCGCCGGCCACTCCAGGGTCCGATCCTATGTCGCGCACGCTGAAGTCGGACTGAGTAACGGTGAACCCGCGGATCGGCTTGAGGTCGGTGGGCTTCGGTGTGTCACAACGCAGCGTCCACAGCCAGTACGTCTCGTTGCCGGTCGTCGGGCCCAGCGACTCGACGATGATCTCGATGTGGTCGCCGCGGACGACGAGCGTGGCGCGGCGGTCGGGCGACGGCTGGCCGTCCGCGGTCAACGCGGCCACCTTGGCCGGACCGTTGGCGGTGAGCTGCGCGATCGCGGCCTCCCGCTGGGCCACGACCCGGCGGAGGTCGTCCTTCTGGTCGCGCAGGTGGACGTTCGAGACCAGCAGCCCGGCGATGAGCGCCACCACAGCGGCCGCGGCGACCCCGATCCCGACCCACCGCGCCACGCGCCGACGACGTCCACCCAGCGAAACGACCTCGGCCGACTCCTCGTCGGCGTGGGGTTCTTCGGTGGACGGCGGCCGGGTCGGACCGGCGGGCGGGGGCTGCGGCGGGTGGTCGGCGGTGGGTTGCGGCGGCCGGGCGATGGGCAGGTCGGGGCGGCGCGTCTCGATCGCGGGCTCATCGACGGCCGGCGCCGGCTGCGGGCCGGGCCGGCGCTCCCCGACCGGCGGCTGGTGGATTCCCAGCTCCCTCTGGTCGGCTCCGGGTTCGGGGCGCGCGGGCCTGGCGAACCAGTCGATGCCGTACCCCGGGCTGCCGGGGTGCGGCTCGCCGAGCGGCCACTCCTGCTCGGGCTCCGGCTCCACCGGCGCCTCGGGCTCCGGCGCCGCGCCGGGTGTCCGCGGCTCGGCCGCGACCGCCGCAATCAGCCTCGCCTTCAACGAGGGAGGCGGTGCCTCGTCGGGCAGCCCGTACGCCAGGTCCGCGACCGTGTAGAGCGACTCCCGCACGGTCGCCGTGCAGCGTGTGCACCCCGGCAGGTGCTCGGCAAACCGCTCCTCGTCCTCGGGGTCGAGCGCGGACAGCGCCCAGGCGACGGCGAGCGCATCCCACTCGCCGTGCTCGCCGAGCTGCTCGCGGGGGTCGATGGGCTCGCTCACGGCCGACCCCCTTCCGTGGGGTCGGCGACCTCGTCGAGGAGCAGACGAAGCCGGCGCATGCCCGCCAGCATGCGCGTCTTTACTGTGCCGAGTGGCGCCCCCGTACGCTCCGCGATCTCCGACTGGGTGTAGCCGGCGTAGTAGGCAAGGACGATCGCTTCCCGCTGCGGTGACGGGAGCGCAGACAACGCCGCGCGTACCCGTTCGCCACGCAGCCCGGCCCAGGCCGCGTCCTCGACCGGCGGCAGGTCGCTCGCGCCGGCCGCGGTGTAGTAGTGCGCCTCCTCGGCCAGGCTGGCCCGCCGCGAGCGCACCGACTGCTCCCGGCGTACCGCATCCACGGCCTTGTGATGGGTCGCCGCGAGCAACCAGCTCGGAAAGCCGCCACGCTGCGGGTCGTACTTGGCCGGGTCCCGCCAGAGGGCCAGGAAGACCTCTTGGACCACCTCCTCGGCGAAGGCAGCGTTCCCGGTGATCCGCCTGGCCAGCGCGAACGCCGGCCGCACGTACCGGTCGTAGAGCGCTTCGAGCGCCCCGTTGTCACCGTCGGTGAGGCGGCGCACCAGCAGGCCGTCCGAGACATCGGCCTCGGGCGGCAGCGCAGGCGGCCTCTCCATGACGGCGCTCTCCACGACAAGTCTTCGCGACACGGGGCAAACCGGTTCGCGAATCGCTGCCTTCGACGGGCGACACCTTACCGATCCGGCTTGACTGGCGTTGCGGGCGCAATCACGCGTGGTAAGAAGTCATGCACGGGGGGATCGAATGAACGGTCGAGTATCCGAAGTCCGTACGGCTGTCACCTTATGGCTCGTGATGCCGCATGCTGAGGTCTTCGTCGAGGCATCGCTCCGCTATGACCGCGACGACCCGTACGCGATCCATCTGTCCTTCCTGACTCCGTCCGGCCGCGATCCGATCGAGTGGATCTTCGCCCGCTCGCTCGCCTCCGACGGCCTGACCGAGCCGGCGGGCGACGGCGACGTGCGGATCTGGCCAGCGTTGGACGACCTGACCGGACCGGTCTACGTCGAGCTGCGGTCGCCGTCCGGCCGTGCGCTGCTCGCCGTGCCGCGGGCGGTGCTCGCGGGGTTCGTCGACCGGTGCCACGAGGTCGTGCCACCCGGGGACGAGGCGCGGTACGTCGACCTCGACGCCGAACTCGACCTGCTCCTGCACGGCGACTTCAGCTGAGCGCAGACCGGCGTCGGATCAGCGGCGGGTCGCGGTGAGGAAGAGGTTGGCCCGGTGGAACAGCCGGGCGTCCAGCCGTTGCGGGGTGTCCAGCAGCCGGGCGAGGCGGCGGGGCAGCAGCAGCGCCGGCACCTGCACGAGCCGCCAGTAGAGCCCGGCGCCGTCCCGCGCGGTCGGCTCGAACCCGCACGCGGACAGCGCGGCGAGCAGGTCGGTCGCCCGGTAGTTCGTGTGCTCCGGCCGATCCCAGGCCATGTCGCCGCGGAGCCCGTTCGCCGCGTCGACGAACCGCCGCTCGTACTCGGCTCGGCCGAACCGGCGCTGGTAGACCGCCCGGTGCAGGCGCGGCAGTGTGAGTTTGGCGTTGTCGGGATCGAGCACCGAGAACGCATGCCGCGCGGGGACGGTGAGCACCAGCAGCCCACCCGGGCGCAGCACGCGGTGCAACTCAGCCAGCGTGCCGGCTTGGTCGGCGACGTGTTCGAGCACGTCCAGCGCGCTGATCGAGTCGAAGGCGCCGCTCGCGAACGGCAGCGCGGTGCCGACCCGGCCCAGCGGGAGGTGAGGTTCGGCTGCGTGCAGCTCGCGGAGATAGTCCGCGTGCGCGTCGACGGCCACCACGTCCAGCTCGGTCTCCCGGTGCAGCGCGACCGTGAACGTCCCGTCACCGACGCCCAGGTCGAGGTGCCGGCCGGTACGGGCGGCGAGCTGCGCCCAGGCCCACCGGTAGCGGGCGAGCGGGTGCCGATCGAACGGTCCACCGAGCGGCCACAGCGCGGCGTCCAGCGACTCGACCATCCGGACCGGGTCCGCCGGCGGCGGCAGCGGCGGGGCAGCGGCCAGCATCCGGGACTGTACGGCCGGATGGTCCGCGACGGCGGTGGCCAGCGCCGGCCGGTCCCCGGTGAGCACGCGGATCCGGCCGCCGGCCAGCTCCGTCGCCAGGTATGCGACCTGGTGGTCGTTGCGCATCTCCCCGCGCGCCGCCTCCCGAGCGACCGCGATCGGCACCTTCCCGGCGCGCTGCGCGAGCCGCACGGTGTTGCCGCCGTGGGTGACGACGACGTCGGCGTCCGTGATCCGGCGCAGTGTCTCGGCCGGCCCCAGGAAGCGCTCGTACGGGCACGGCGGCACCACCGATGACGTACCGGTCTGGACGAAGACATCGTGCTCGGGACAGAGCGGCGAGACCGCCCGGACCAGCCGGTCGAACGGCCAGGGCCCCATCCCGACCGTGACGAAGACCGAACTCACCAGAGCTCCCCGACGGCAACCGCGCGCCGGTGCCGGCCGAGCAGGTGCGGTCGCTGCACGACGACGTGGCTGGCCAGTCGGGCGCACAGCCGGGCGGCCAGCCCCGCACGGTCGACGATGTTGAACGTCTCTACCCACACCGCCCGCACGCCGGTGGTACGCGCCGCGAGAAACCAGGGCACGGCGACGCCGCTGCCCGCAGAGACAACGAGATCGACCCGGGAGGCGCGCAGGGCCGCCCGCGCAGCCGGGACCGCGGCCAGCACCCGGTCCGCTCGGCCGGGGCTCAGCTCCGGTGTCCAGCGAACCCGCTCGCCGGCCAGCAGTTCGCGCGTGTCCGGAGCGTCCACTGCCACCCAGCTGACGTCGTACCGGCCCCACCACGGTCGGAGTGCAAGCAGGTCGGGCATTACGCCGCCGCTGGACGAGACGAGCAGCACGCGCAGCACTCCGACACCCTAGGTCGATCCCGGACATCACGTGCGCGAACGTAGCAAGGATGTCCCGTCAGGTCCGGAAGGCGATAGGTTGTCCCCCGGGTTCGGGACGATTGGTCCGGGATGGCGGGGAGGTGCCGGGGTGCAGCGTGGGGCTGTGACGGTCGTGGGCGGCGCCGGATTCGTGGGCTCCGCGATCGCTCGCGGGGCGACCGGGTCCGGACGGCCGGTGGTCAGTCTCGACCGGGTCCGGCAGCTGCCGCCGAGGCTGCCGGCGTCGGTCGATCAGCGGGTGGTCGACCTGCTGGTCGACCCGATCGAGATGCCACCCGGGCCGGTCGTGCTCGCGGCCGGCGCCAGCGACCCGCACGCCGGTGATGCGTGGCGGCTGGTGCTCGACAACGCGGTCACGACCGCACGACTGCTGCCCGCGCTGGCCGACCGGCGAGTGGTGCTGATCTCCTCGGTCGAGGTGCACGGCCCGGCCGGCCGCGAGCTGCCGGTCGACGACGCGATCGTCGCCGACTGGTGCGGGGCGCTGCTCGAGGTCGCCGGCCGGCCATGCCCGCCGTGGCAGGTGGCCGGGCTGTGCCGGGAGCTGGTGGCCGCCGACCCGAGCGGCCGCTGGGCCTACGCGCTGTCCAAACGGGCGCAGGAGCTGCTGGTCCGCTCGGTGGTTGAGCCCGACCGGCTGACCGTGCTGCGCGCGGCCACCGTGTTCGGTCCCGGTCAGGACCGCGTCGTCGCTCAGCTGAGCCGGCGGGCGCTGGCCGGACTGCCGCTGGCCGTCACCGACACCGTGCGGACCTTCCTGCCGGTCGACGACCTCGTCGCCGTCGTGCTCGACGCCGAACCGGGCACGCTCGACGCCGGGCTGGCCGCGCTGCCGCTGACCGATCTCGCCGCGCTGGTGCTGGACACGCTCGGCGTCGACGTGCCGGTGACGGTCGATCCGCCGCCACGGGTGGACGTGTCCGGCCGGGTCGACACGGAGGAGTTCCGGCGTCGGCTCGGCGCCGCTGACGGGCCGGCTCGGCTCGACCGGACGCTGCGGTCGTTCGTGACCGGGCTTGCCGCCGACCGGTTGCCTGCGTTCTCGCCCCCGCTGCCGGTGGTGCTGCCGCCGCGGCCGCGCCGGCCCGACCTGGTCGCCGCCAGGACGCAGGCCTGCCTGGACACCGGCCGGGTCAAGGGCGGGCGCTGGGCGACCGAGCTGGCCACGCGGCTGCGCGACGAGCTGACGCTGTCGGAGGACTCGGCGCTGCTGCTGACCGCGTCCGGCTCGGCCGCGGTGCGGCTGGCCGTGCAGGCTGTCGCGGGGCCGGTCCGCCCGGGCGACGTCGCCGTGCTGCCCTCGTTCACCTTCGCGGCCACCGGCGAGATCCTGGCCCAGCTCGGCTACACGCTGCGGTTCTGCGACGTGCGGCCGGACACCTGGACGATGGACCCCGACTCGCTCGCGGCCGCGCTCGCCGGCGGCCACGCGGCGGTCGTCGTCGCGGTCGACGCACTCGGCGCGCCGGCGGACTACACGGCGCTGACGAAGGTCTGCGCGGATGCCGGGGTGCCGCTGGTCGGCGACTCCGCCGCCGCGGTCGGGGCGCGGCACCAGGGCCGCCCGGTCGCCACCCAGGCGGCCGCCCATGCCTACTCGCTGAGCTTCGCGAAGGTGGTCTCCGCCGGCGGGAGCGGCGGCGCGCTGGCGCTGCCGGCCGACGCGGTCGAGCGGCTGCGGGCGCCGGTCGACTGGCTGCGGTCGGTGCCGATGGTCGAGACCGCGGCGGTGGCCGCGCTCGACCTGCTCACCGACCTCGACCTGCTGCTGGACCGGCGGCGGGCGGTCGCCGCCCGTTACGCCCAGCTCGCGACCGTAGAAGGGGTGCGGCCGCAGCAGGTGGCCGACGGCGACGCGCACGCGTTCGTGCACTGGGTGGCGCGATTCGGCAGGGTCGACCGAGATCGGCTGGCGGCCGAGCTCGACCGGCTCGGCGTCCGCACCAAGCCCTACTACGCGCCCCCGCTGCACTGGCACGACTGGGGTCCATACGCGGAGCGGGCCGGGCCGCTGCCGGTCTCCGACGCGGTCGGCCGGGAGGCTCTCGCGCTGCCGATGTCCTCGGAACTGTCACCTCTCCAGGCCGAACGCGTCACGATGGCAGTCTTCGCGGCGCTGACCGCCGCCCGGCGCTGACCGCTGCGCAGCGCCGGACGGCCCTCCGGGCTCGGTCGGGCTTGCAGGCGGTGATCAGGCGGGCTTGCGGGTCGTGATCAGGCGGGCTTGCGGGCGGTGATGAGGAGTTGCTTGCCGAGGTCGGCCAGAGCGGGCTCGGCGGCGAGGCGGCGTTCGGCGGCGAGCTGGGCCGGGTAGTCGCGCTCGAGGCGGGTGCGCAGGCCGGCCCGGCCGTGCGCCGAGGCGCCGACGAGCAGGCCGGCCAGTCGCTCCACCGCCAAGCCGGCGCCGCACACCGCCGCGGTGAGCTCGTCCGCGTCGAGCAGGTGCAGGTCGGCGGCGTGCGGGCCAACCTGCCACACCCCGCGCCGGGTCGCCAGGCGCTCCAGCGCCTCCTCGGTGCGGCCGGCGGCGAGCAGTTCCAGCACCAGGGCCTGCCGCGAGTCGACCAGCACGCAAACCGCGCCACCGGGCCGCAGCCAACCCGCGCAGCGGGCGATCCCCACGGCCGGGTCGAGCGTGTACTGCAGCGATCCCATCGCGAGCACCACGTCGGCCGACCCGGGTGGCAGCACGGCGTCCTCGACGCGGCACTCAACCAGCGTGAAGTCGCCGCCGGCGAGCCGGCGCCGGGCCGCGGCCGCCATCGCCGGCGCCGGCTCGATGCCGGTCACCCGGTGCCCGGCCGCGACCAGTCGCGCCGCCCACCGTCCGACCCCGCACCCGACGTCCACGACGTGCGCCGGAGCCGCCCCGATCACCTCCGCGCAGACCTCCCAGGCCAGATCGTCGTACGCGCGCCGGTGCGGAGCGGCGAAGTGGGCGTCGTAGTCCGCGGCCAGCGCGTCGTACAGGGGCGCGCTCGGTCTCACACCGCGACCGGAGCCAGCGACCGCCGGCCCGCCCGCCACAGCACGTCGGCCGCGTACGTCCGCGGCCGCCAGGCCAGGTTGAGCGCGTAGTTGCTGCCGCAGCCCACGCACTCCTTCCGGAAGAACCGCGCGTGCTCCTCCCGGTATGCGGCACCGGCGACGATCTCCCGCAGCGGCGTCGTGCGCACGTTCGCCGTCGCGTCATGTCCCCAGCAGCCGCCGACCTCGCCGGTCGAGTGCACCATCAGCTTCAGCTGCGACTCGGCGCACGGCAGCGGCTTCTGCAGCAGGTCCGCGAAGTGGCCGCGCAGGTAGGCCAGCTCGGAGTAGCGCGGCAGGAACCGGCGGTCGGCCCGCAGCACCTGTTCGACCTCGGCCAGCGCCGCGTCGACCTGCGCCCGGTCGACCCGGGCCTCGATCGAGACCTGACCGTCCCGGAACAGGAACGTGTGGTCGGTGGCCAGGTTCAGGTAGAGCTGCACCCGCAGTCGCTGCGCCAGCCGCATGATCTCCGGCAGCGCGGCCACGGTCGAGCGCATGACCGTGTAGTTCATCCGTACCCGCATGTCGAGCTCGTCACGCTGGACGAGCAGCCGCTGCAGGGCGTCGAGGGTCGTGTCGAACGCCCCCGTCTTGCCGCGGATCCGGTCGTGCTGCTGGGCGTCCGGACCGTCGACGGACACGTTGAACGAGCGCACGCCGGCGTCGAGCACGGCGCCGAGACGGCGGTCGTCGAGCAGGATCGCATTGGTGTTCACGTGCAGCGACCGGATTCCCGCGTCCCGCGCGTACGCCATGAGCTCCGAGGCGTCGCGGCGCAGCAACGGCTCGCCGCCGGTGAAGTTGGCCTTCAGGATGCCGAGCTCCGCGATCTGGTCGATCACCCCGCGCCACTCGTCGCCGTCCAGCTCGCGCCGGGTGACGCTGCGCCAGCAGGCGCAGCTGATGCAGTTGAGATTGCAGTTGTCGGTGAGGAACAGCTCGGCCACCAGGGGGCGCACGTGCAGCCGGGGCGCCAGGTGCTCCTTGACCGCCAGCCGGGCGAAGAACCCGGCCAGCCGCACCCGGTCGCCGACTCCGGTCACCGGCAGCGTCCGCATGAGCACCCAGCCTAAGCCGCCCGCTCCCGACCCGTCGCCCGGCCGGCGCAGCCCACCCGACGGAACACCCGAGCCGTTGCAGCGGAGCGGCGGGCGGTGCGTCAGTGGATGGTGCGGGCGCCGGAGATGGGTACTCCGCCGACGATCGTGGTGCGGACGGCGGGCGCGCCGAGGTGGGCGAGCAGGTCGGCCTCGTGCTCCGCCTCCAGCACCAGCAGGTCGCCCGGGTGGGTCAGCCGCAGCACGCCGAGGTCGGGCCGGCGCAGCGCCGCTCCCGCGCCGGCGGTCGCGGCCCGGATCGCCTCCGGCACGGTCAGCCCGAGCAGCGGCGCCGCCAACTGCAGCGCGTACGGGACGGACTCGCACCAAGACGTGCCCGGGTTGCAGTCGGTGCCGAGGGCGAGCGTCACCCCGGCCTCGCGCAGCACCCGCGCGTTGTCCCAGCCCCCGTGCGTGCTCAGCGTCGCGGTCGGCAGCAGCACGCCGACCACGCCGGCCGCCGCCATCGCCTTCGCCCCGGCCTCGTCGACGTGCTCGAGGTGGTCGGCGGACGCGCAGCCGGTCTCGGCGGCCAGCGCGGCGGCGCCGGTGTGGCTGAGCTGCTCGGCGTGCAACCGACCGCCGAGCCCCGCCGCGGCGCCGGCCCGCAGCAGCGTCCTCGCCTCGTCGACCGTGAACGCGCCGCGGTCGCAGAACACGTCCAGCCAGCGGGCGCCGGCGTCGGCGGCCGCCGGCATGAGCCCGGCCGTCGCCGCGACGTGCGCGCTCCGGTCGACCCCGGCCGGGACCACGTGCGCCAGCAGGGTCGGCTCGACCCGAAGCGGCACCCGCTCGGCGAGCCGGCGTACCAGCCCGACCAGCCGCAGCTCCGCCGCCGGGTCGAGCCCGTAGCCGGTCTTCACCTCGACGGTCGTCGTGCCGTTCGCGGCCATCCGCCCGAGCCGGAGCGCAGCCAGGTCGAGCAGCGCGTCGTCGGGCGCGGCGGTGGTGGCGGCGACGGTCGAGGCGATGCCGCCGCCGGTGTACGACTCGCCGGCCAGCCGGGCGGCGTACTCCTCCCGCCGCGAGCCGGCCCACAGCGCGTGCGTGTGCGGGTCGACGAACCCGGGCAGCACGCAGGCGCCGTCCGCGTCCAGCTCGGGCGCGTCGGTGATCGTCCACGGCACCCGCTCGTCCGGGCCGATCCAGGCGATCACCCCGTTGCGGACCGACACCGCGGCCGGCCCGGGCACCGGCGGGCCGTCGTTGGTGACGATCCGGCCGGCCCGCCGCACCAGCAGGTCACCGACCGGCGGCACTACGGCTGCCCGCCCTGCCACCCGGGTGCGTGCGTCGACGGGTCGAGCGGGACGCGGATGCCGACCTCGCGGGCGGCCCGCTCGGCGATCTCGTAGCCGGCGTCGGCATGCCGGAGCACCCCGGTGCCGGGGTCGTTGGTGAGCACCCGCTCCACCCGCTCCCGGGACTCGGGCGACCCCTCGGCGACGACGACCACGCCGGCGTGGATCGACTTGCCGATGCCGACCCCGCCGCCGTGGTGCACCGATACCCAGGACGCCCCGGACGCGGTGTTGACCAGCGCGTTGAGGATCGGCCAGTCGGCGATCGCGTCGGAGCCGTCGCGCATCCCCTCGGTCTCCCGCTCCGGCGAGGCGACGGAGCCGGCGTCGAGGTGGTCGCGGCCGATCACGACCGGCGCCGAGATCGTCCCGCGGGCGACCAGGTCGTCGAACGCGGTCCCGGCCACGTGCCGTTCGCCGTAGCCGAGCCAGCAGATCCGGGACGGCAGCCCCTGCCCCTTCACCCGCGCCTCGGCGAACCGGATCCACCGGTGCAGGCCGTCGTCGTCCGGGAACGCGTCGAGCACGGCCTCGTCCGTCGCGGCCAGGTCGGCCGGGTCGCCGGACAGGCACGCCCAGCGGAACGGGCCGGCGCCGCGGGCGAACAGCGGCCGGACGTAGGCCAGCACGAAGCCCGGGTAGAAGAACGCGTCGGCCAGCCCGGCGTCCTGGGCCTGCCCGCGCAGGCCGTTGCCGTAGTCGAAGACCACCCGGCCGGACCGGGCGAACGCGACCATCGCCGCGCAATGCTCGACCATCGACTCCCTCGCCCGCCGGACGTACTCCTCCGGCTTGGCCCGGCGCAGCTCCACCGCGTCCGGGAGGCTCAGCCCGGCCGGTACGTATCCGTTCAGCGCGTCGTGGGCCGAGGTCTGGTCGGTGACCACGTCGATGTCCGGGCAGGTCGCCTGCAGGTGCGGGAAGACCTCGGCCGCGTTGCCGATCACGCCGACCGACAGCGGCCGCCGCTCCCGCTTCGCCTGCAGGGCCAGCCGCAGGCCCTCGTCCAGCGAACCGGCGATCACGTCGAGGAAGCCGCCGGTCAGCCGGCGCCGGGCCCTGGCCGGGTCGACCTCGACGCAGAGCACCGCGCCGCCGTTGCCGGTCACCGCCAGCGGTTGCGCGCCGCCCATCCCGCCGAGCCCGGCGGTCAGCGTGAGCGTGCCGGTCAGCGTGCCGCCGAAGTGCTGGGTGGCCACCTCGGCGAAGGTCGCGTACGTGCCCTGCAGGATGCCCTGGGTGCCGATGTAGATCCACGAGCCGGCGGTCATCTGCCCGTACATCGTCAGCCCGGCGTCCTCCAGCTCCCGGAAGTGCTCGGGGGTGGCCCACTTCGGCACCAGCAGGGAGTTCGCGATGAGCACTCGCGGCGCCTGCTCGGTGGTGCGGACGATGCCGACCGGCTTGCCGGACTGCACGAGCAGCGTGTCGTCCGGCGCCATCGTGGTCAGCGACTCGACGATCGCGTCGAACGACCGCCAATCCCGGGCGGCCCGGCCGGAGCCGCCGTAGACCACGAGGTCGTCGGGCCGCTCGGCGACGTCCGGGTCGAGGTTGTTCTGCAACATCCGCAGCGCGGCCTCTGCGCCCCAGCTTCGCGCCGTCCGCCGCGGGCCGCGGGGCGCACGGACGCGTCTCGATCCCTGCATGAGCCCGACCGTATCCCTCCCGGCTGGCGGTGCGGCCCGCGCCGGGCCGGAGCGTTCGGTGGTCCGCCACACTGTGCCGATGACCGTCCGGTTCCGTCCGGGACGAGGCGCCCTGCTCGCCGGAGCCCTGGCGCTGGCGCTGGTCGGCTGCACCTCCGGACGCCCGACTCCGCCGCCGCGGACCGCATCCGCCACCACCCGCCCGGCGGCACGACCGGCCGCGGCGCCGGCGTTCCCGGCCGCCGCGGAGCGGGCCAGGCCCGGCGACCCGAACTGGTCGGTGGTCGAGGTGGGCGGCCAGCACGACATCGAGGGCTACGCCGATCACGACAGCGTGCTGCCGGGCCAGCCGGTGCGGCTGTCCGTCTCGACGATCGCCCACCACGTCCGGGTCCGCGCGTACCGGATGGGCTGGTACGGCGGGACGAGGGCGCGGCTGGTCTGGCAGTCGGCGCCGGTGCCGACCCGGCTGCAGGCGGCGGCCCGGGTCACCGGCCCGACGCACACGCCGAGCGCGCCGTGGCGGCCGACGCTGACCGTACCGACCACCGGCTGGCCGGCCGGTGACTACCTGCTCCGGCTGGACACCGACCGCGGGGCGCTGCGCCGGTTCGTCCCGCTCACCGTGCGGACGGCGGCGAACCGGGGCGCGGTGGTGCTGGTCAACGCCGACACGACCTGGCAGGCGTACAACGCCTGGGGCCGCTACAGCCTCTACCACGGCCCGGACGGCGCCCGCGCCGACCGGTCCCGCGCGGTCACGTTCGACCGGCCGTACGACTACGGCGCCGGGACGGCCGACTTCCTCGGCGCCGAGCTGCCGGCGGTCGCGCTGGCCGAGAAGCTCGGGCTGCGGCTCGGCTACGCCACCGACGTCGACCTGCAGCGCCACCCCGGCCTGCTGGCCGGCGCCACCGCGGTGATCTCGCTCGGACACGACGAGTACTGGTCGCCGGACATGCGGGCGGCGCTCACCCGCGCCCGCGACGCCGGCACGAACGTGGCGTTCCTCGGCGCGAACGCGATCTACCGCAAGATCCGGTTCGGCGGCACCGCGCTCGGCCCCGACCGGCTGGAGATCAACTACAAGGACGACACCGACCCGATCGGCCGTACCGACCCGGCGCAGGTGACGACCCAGTGGCGGGACCCGCCGTCCAGCGACAACGAGAGCAGCCTGACCGGCACCGACTACGGCTGCAGCCCGGTCCGCGCGCCGATGGTCGTGGTCGACCCGGGCAGCTGGCTGTTCGCCGGGCTCGGGCTGGCCGCCGGCAGCCGGCTGCCCGGCCTGGTCGGCTCCGAGTACGACCGGGTCTACCTTGGCGCGCCGACCCCGCGGCCGATCGAGGTGCTCACCCACTCGCCGCTGGTCTGCGACGGGCGCGCGGACGCGGCCGAGGCGGCGTACTACACCACCCGGTCGGGCGCGGCCGTGTTCGACTCGGGCACCAGCGACTGGGTCGCCGGGCTCGACTCGCCGACCCCGGTCGTACGCCGGGTGGTGACCGGGGTGACGACGCGGCTGCTGGAGGCGTTCGCGACCGGTCCGGCCGGCCGGGCGCACCCGGCCCGGGACACCGCGGCCGGCTATCGGTAGTCGCTGTGCCGGGTTCCCCGTGTGCTCAGGCCAACCGCCCGGCCACCTCCTCCGCCGCGGCGACCAGCTCCGGCAGCAGCGTGCGGACCGCCTCGATCTGCGGGGTGACCTGCCGGTCGACGTCCATGGCCGGCACGTGCGCGCGGATGAGCGCGTGCACGGCCGACGCGGCCGGCCCCGGCACCGCCGTGTCGGCCCGCAGGTCGATCGCCTGGGCTGCGCAGAGCAGCTCGACCGCGAGGACGGTCGACACGTTCTCGAGCACCTCACCGGCTTTGCGGACGGCGTGCCAGCCCATCGACACGTGGTCTTCCTGGTTGCCGCTGGTCGGGATGCTGTCCACACCGGCGGGATGGGCCAGCACCTTGTTCTCGGCGACCAGCGACGCGGCCGTGTACTGGGCGAGCATGAAGCCGGAGTTCGTCCCGGCCCGGCGGGCGAGGAACGGCGGAAGGCCGCGGGAGGTCGCCGGGTCGAGCAGCCGGTAGACCCGCCGCTCGCTTATGCTCCCCAGCTCCGCCGCGGCCATCGCCAACATGTCACCGGCGAACGCCAGCGGCTGGCCGTGGAAGTTGCCGGTCGACATGACCTCGTACCCGTCGCCGTCGATCTCGTCGACGACGACGGGGTTGTCCACGACGGACGCGAGCTCGATCTCCACGACGCGCCGGCAGTACGCGATGACGTCGCGGGAGGCGCCGTGCACCTGTGGCGCACAACGCAGCGAGTACGGGTCCTGGACGGCGTGGTTGGAGTGCCGGTGGCTGGCCAGCAGCGGGCTGTGCGCGAGCAGCCGGCGCAGGTTGTCAGCGCTGGCGAGCTGCCCTGGATGCGGCCGGATGCGGATCACCCGGTCGTCGTACGCGCGGTCGGTGCCGAGCAGTGCCTCCACCGACAGCGCGCACGCGACATCGGCGGCTCGGGCCAGCCCCTCGGCGTCGACCACCGCAAGCGCGAGCAGCGCCTGCATCGGCTCCGTGCCGTTGATGAGCGTGAGCCCCTCCTTCGGGGCGAGCACCAGCGGGGCGAGTCCCTCGGCGGCGAGCACGGCGGCCGCCGGCCGGCCGTCCAGCAGGCCCTCGCCGACCAGCGGCAGCGCGACCGCGGCGAGCTGGGCCAGGTCGCCGGACGCGCCGACCGACCCCTTGGCCGGCACGGTCGGCAGCAGGTCGCGGTCGAGCAACTCGAGCAGCCGCTCCGGCAGGTCCGGCCGGCAGCCGGACGCGCCGGCGGCGATCGTGCGGGCCCGCAGCAGGAGCAGCGCCCGGACCGCGTCCGCGGGCAGCGGCTCGCCGATGCCAGCGGCGTGCGAGCGGACCAGCGCCAGCTGCATCGCCTCCAGGTCCTCGCGGGCCACCGAGACGTCGGCGAGCGCGCCGAACCCGGTGCTCACCCCGTACACGACGGCGCCGCGCTCGACCGCGTCGGTGACGACCCGGCGGGCGGCCGCCATCCGCTTGGGCACGTCCGGGCCGAGCTCGGCCCTGGCCCGGTGACGGGCCACGTCCACCACGTCGTCGAGTGCGAGCCCGTCGCCGTTGACGAGAATCGTCCGCATTCCCAGGACCGTAGCCTCGGTTATCCTCCGCCGGTGCGGACCCTGCTCGACTGCGTCGACCGGGTCAACGCCGCTCACCCGTGGAGCCACAACGACCACTACATCCCGTGGGTCCTGCGCCACCTCCCGCCGGGCGTGAACCGCGCCCTCGACGTCGGCTGCGGCGGCGGCACGCTGCTGCGGGCTTTGACCCGCCGCGTCCCGGTGGTCGACGGGATCGACCGCGGCCCGGCGATGGCCGCCCGGTCCGGCGCCCGCCGCGCCGACCTGTTCGACCTGCCGCCGGAACCCGCCTACGACGTCGTCACCGCGGTGGCCGTCCTGCACCACGTGCCGCTCGAGCCCGGCCTGGCCCGGCTGCGCAGCCTGCTGCGGCCCGGCGGCCGGCTGCTCGTCGTCGGCTGCTACCGCCAGGCGACTGTCGCCGACCGCGCGACGATCTGCTGGCCGTGCCGGCGAACCTGGCGATCGGCCTGCTGGCGGGCCGGAACGCCGCCGGCGCCCGGATGGCGATGTCGGCGCCGACCGCGCCGGCCCGGGAGACCCTGCGGGAGATCCGGGCAGCGGCACCGGCCGCCGTCGTCCGGCGCCGGCTGTTCTGGCGCTACACCCTGGTCGAGGACGCCGCGGCCGGCTGAGCGCGGTCAGGTGGCGGAGCGGCCGAAGTCGGCCAGCAGCTGGGTCCGCGCGTCAGCGTCCGGGGGCACCGGCGGCCGGGCCGCCACCGCGCCGGCCGACCGGTAGGCGTCGGCGACGCCGGTGAACCAGCCGCGGCACGTCTCGACCAGCTCCGGATCCATCCGCTGATCCGCGCCGACGCCGCGGGCCAGGTCCCAGCCGTGCACCAGCAGGTCGGCCATGAGCTGCATCGCGTACTCGCGGCCCGGGAAGTCGCCGAACGACAGGTGCACGGTCCGGTCCATCGCGCCGGGGTCGTCTACGGCCGCGATCGCCGCCGCGGCCGAGTCGTCCCAGGCGGCGACCGGGTCGCCGCCCAGCAGGTCGCCGTCGAAGCGGCCGCCGACCTCCTCGACCGTGCCGCCGGCGAACAGCGGCACAGCCCACCGGTTCTCGCCCACCACGTGGTTGACGAGCGCCCGGACGTCCCAGTCGGTGCAGGGCGTCCGCGCTGTCCACTGGTCGTCCCGGACGGCGTGCACGTGGTCGCCGAAGGCATCCATCGCGCGGTGGTAGAGCTTGCGTACGTCTGTCGTCATCGTCCCCTCCCCGCAGCCGGGCACGCCCGGCGGAACCCGGTCGTCGCGGTGGCGCCGCGCGGGTGTCAACCCGGACCGTCCCGCCGTCGGGGCCCGGCGGGTACCGCTGTCTCGCGGCGGGGTCGGCGCGCAGTCGGGCGGCTCCGGGGGCGCCCAGCAGGCGCTGTCCGGGCGCGCGCTCGGACCGGCCCGGATTCCGCGAGCCGGCTCTCGATTCCGCGGCACGCCGGCCGTAGCGTCCTGGGCAGCCGGACGATCCGGCGCAACGACCCGGTGGATCCGGCGGACGACGACGTCTCGGGGGAGGATCCATGTTCGTCCAGGTGATCCAGGGCAGGACCGGCAAGCCGGAGGAAGTGCACGCCGCGCTGGAACGGTGGCTGACAGAGCTGGCGCCGGGAGCGGCCGGCTGGCTCGGCTCCACCGGCGGGGTGACCGACGACGGCCGGATGATCGCGCTGGCCCGGTTCGAGTCGGCCGACGCGGCGCGGCGCAACAGCGAGCGGCCGGAGCAGGACCGGTGGTGGCGGGAGACCGCCTCGCTGCTCGACGGCGACGTCGGGTTCGCCGACAGCGAGGACGTGACGCTCGACCTGGTCGGGAACCCGGACGAGGCCGGGTTCGTGCAGATCATGCGCGGTCGCGGCACGGACACGGCGCGGGCCCGGGAGCTGATGACTCAGGACTCGGCGAAGTGGGCCACGTTCCGGCCGGAGATCCTCGGCACCGTCGCCGTCGGACACCCCGACGGCGGCTACACGGTGGCGATCTACTTCACGTCGGAGGCCGACGCGCGGCAAGGCGAGCGCAAGGAGCCGCCGCCGGAGCTGGCCGCCCAGATGGAGGAGATGAACAAGCTCATGTCCGGCGAGCCGGAGTTCTTCGACCTGAAGCAACCCTGGATCTACTCCCGCTGACGGCACGGACCCTGCGGCCCGGCCGACCAGGCAGCCGCCGGGACACCGGGGCGGGGAAACGACCGTGCCGACCGCAGCCCGCCGGAACGCGGGGCCCGCGGGGGTCGCCCCCGCGGCCAGCATGACGAGTGGCCCCGGTCCGCGCTTTCCGCGGACAGGGGCCACCAGTCACTCGTGGGCGCTACTGGGATTGAACCAGTGACCTCTTCCGTGTCAGGGAAGCGCTCTCCCGCTGAGCTAAGCGCCCGAGGCGGAGGCGGGAATCGAACCCGCGTACAGGGCTTTGCAGGCCCTTGCCTATGCCACTCGGCCACTCCGCCAGGAAGCCCGAGTGACCTCGGGAGACCGACAGGACACCCGAGGGCGTCTCCGAGCGGACGACGGGATTCGAACCCGCGACCCTCACCTTGGCAAGGTGATGCTCTACCAACTGAGCCACGTCCGCAGCGCGTACAAGACTGTATCCGATCCCGGATGACGGCTTCAAACCGGTACGGCTGGCCGGGCAGGATGGGTCGCATGAGGCCGTGGCAGTCCGACTTCGTCGGCCGGTACGAGCACGTGACCATCGAGGCGCCCGCGCTGAAGGACAACCCGCTCGGCGACGACTGGCGCCGGCCGCTGTGGGTATACCTGCCGCCGGCCTACGACGCCGAGCCGGACCGCCGGTTCCCGGTGATCTACCTGATCCAGGGCTACACCGGCACGCTGGGCATGTGGGGCAACCGCAGCCCGTTCCGGCCGACGGTGCTCGAGCTCGTCGACGACCTGTTCGGCCGCTCGGACGCGCCGCCGGCGCTGGTGGTCGGCGTGGACGCGTGGACCGCGTACGGCGGTAGCCAATACGTCGACTCCCCCGGCACCGGTCGCTACCACACCTACCTCTGCGAGGACGTGGTCCGGTTCGTGGACGCGCGGTGGCGGACGATCGCCGACCGGGAGTCGCGGGCGATCACCGGCAAGTCCAGCGGCGGGTTCGGCGCGATGATCACGCCGATGCTGCGGCCGGACCTGTTCGGCGCGTTCGCCACGCACGCCGGTGACACCCTGTACGAGCTGTGCTACATCAAGGACTTCGCCGAGGCCGCCCGCACGCTGCGTCACTCGTACGACGGCTCGTTCGACAACTTCTGGACCGACTTCCGCTCGCGTGTCCCGTTCACCAAGCCCGGTGACGGCGTGCTGGTCAGCGTGTACGGCGTCGCCGCGGCGTTCTCCGCCGACGACGACGGGACCGTACGGCTCCCGTTCGAGGTGTCCACCGGCCG
>Ga0308176_10000379_pt1 | contig 28902 bp, 23 predicted proteins | sample PhyCR2_3_FD_203890 | JGI IMG/M metagenome (GOLD analysis project Ga0308176, IMG submission 203890) | Soil microbial communities from UC Gill Tract Community Farm, Albany, California, United States - DLSLS.C.R2 | ecosystem: Environmental > Terrestrial > Soil > Agricultural land | place: USA... | reverse complement strand
TCGCCGCCGACGCCGAGACCTTTACGCCGCCGCCGGGGCGCTGGGACGCGATCGTCTTCAACGAGTGCGTCTACTACTTCAACGATCCCGTGGGCTCGGTCCGCCGCTACGAGGCGTTCCTGGAGGAGGGGGGCGTCCTCATCGTCTCCACCTTCCGCTCGCGCCGGGCGGACGTGATCGTCGAGCGCCTCCTGGAGAGCTGCCGGCTGCTGGAGGAGACCGCGGTCAGCAACCGCAAGGGGACGTGGGTGGTGCGGGTGCTGGCGCCGGGCTCAGCCCGGCAGTAGCGTGCCATGGGAGCGGCAGCACTCGGGCATCTCCGCCCGCAGGATCTCCAGCGCCCTTTTCGCCTTGGTCAGGAAGTCGGGCGAAGCCTCGATCGTGAACCGGCGAGGGTGGCCGGCCCAGACCTGAGCGATGTGCGCGTCGATGGCCGCGGCCTGGGCCTGCGACTCGATCCGCAGAGGGTTCTGGTGGTTATAGCCCACCGACGGCGTGCGCAGGTGGATGACGGCGTCGTAGCGCCGGAGCTGCTCCTCCAGCGTGGTCCCCACCGCGGAAAAGAGATTGCCCGGCCCCGGCCAGTAGGCCGAGCCGTCGACGGTCCCGCGGTCGCAGAGCACGATGGCGGCGTCCGAGGAGTCCCCCACGGCTTCGAGCTCGCGCTGGACGTGGAAGATCGCCCGCTGGTCGGCGCGGAGGACCTCACCCTCCTCAGACCGGGGGAAGCCGCCGCCGAAGACGATGCCGGCCGCCTCGGGCAGCACCTTGACGTGCTTGCAGAACGATTGATGGACGAGCTCCAGGACGGCGGTCTTGCCGGCCCCCGGGCCTCCCGTCAGCACGATCCGGCGCCGCTGGTGCGGCCCCGTGCAGTGGCACTCCTTGGACGTCATGCGGGGACTGTGGCCTGCCAGCGCAGCGCCGCGTCCAGCCGGCCGTCCTTCTGCAGCTCCTGGATGCGCTTCAGGCGGATGAAGCGGGCGCCCAGAAACTCCTCGGCGGTGAGCCCCGCCGCGCGGTAGGCGTCGTGGAGCTCGCGGGCGCCTTTGCGGGCGTCCCATTGCGGCTGGAAGGCGGGGAGGACGCGCGGGAGCTTGTCGCAATTCACCCGGTAGCAGCGCTTGTCCGGGCCGGCGTCCTCGGCGTAGGTGATGGCGCAGCCGGGCACCGCCTCGGCCACGATCTCCGCCAGCTCGCGGATGCGGTAGTTCTCGGACGTGCGGCCGACGTTGAACGCCTGATCGTGAATCAGCTCGCGCGGCGCCTCCAGCACGGCGAGGAAGGCGCGGCTGATGTCCTCGATGTGGACGATCGGCCGCCAGGGGGTGCCGTCGCTCATCAGGTGAATGCGTCCGGTCGTCACCGCGTACCCCACCAGGTTGTTGAGCACCAGGTCGACCCGCAGCCGAGGGGAGACGCCGTAGGCCGTGGCGTTGCGCAGGTAGGTGGGGGAGAAGCGATCGTCGGCCAGCTCGGCCAGTTGCTGCTCCAGGCGCACCTTGGAGACGCCGTACGGGGTGACCGGATTGAAGGCCGCCGTCTCGTCCAGGAAGTCGTCGCCGGCCGCGCCGTAGGTGCTGCACGAGGACGAGAAGAGGAAGCGCTCGACGCCGGCCTCCTTGGCCAGTCGCGCGAAGCGGATCGAGGCGGCGTCGTTGATCTCGTGGGTCAGCGACGAGTCGAGATTGCCCAGCGGATCGTTGGACAGCCCCGCCAGATGGATCACCGCCGCGAACCCCTCGAGGTCGCGGCGCTCGACGTCGCGCAGATCTTTCCGAATCGTGGGGACCGCCCGGTCGACCGGCTGGCCCTCCAATAGACAGGGCTCGAACCAGTCGCTGTCGAGCCCCACGACCTCATGCCCCGCCGCCTGTAGCAGCGGCACCATGACCGTGCCGATGTAGCCGGTATGCCCGGTGACCAGGATTTTCATTGCGGCGGGAGAGTAGCAGAAAGCGAACCCGATGTAGCCCCGCGCCTTTTTCCGATCGTGGTAGCTTGACACCCCATGAAGCTGGGAGGCATTCCGCAGAGTCCCCTCGAGCGGATCGGCAAGGCGCTGGGCCTGCTGCCGCAGCCGCTGCTGGACACCCACATCGCCATGCTGCTGGCGCGGGCGATCATGGAAGGGACGCGCCTGGGCGTCTTCGAGGCCCTGAAGGACGCCCCCCTGCCGGCCGAGGAGGTGGCCGCGCGCTGCGGCTGCGATCCCAAGGCCATGCGCAAGCTGCTCGACGCCCTGGCCGGCTGCGAGTACCTGCGCTGGGACGCCGGCCGCTACTCCCTGGCGCCGGTGGCCCGCAAATGGCTGCTGGCGGACTCCCCGCGGACGTTGCGCGACAAGATGCTCTGGCAGTTTCCGGAGTGGGACTACATCGCCCGGCTCGGCGACTTCGTGCGCTCGGGCGAGCCGCTAGACCTCCATCCGACGCTCACCCTGGAAGATTGGGGCCTCTATCAGCGCGGCATGCGCGCGACCGCCGCGAGCTGGGTGGCGGAGGTGGGAAGGCGGACCCCGGTGCCGAAGGGAGCGAAGGAGATGCTGGACGTCGGCGGCTCGCACGGCCTGGTGTCGGTCGCCCTCTGCCGCCGCCATCCGGGCCTGCGCTCGGTGATCCTGGACCTCCCCGCGGCGATCGAGCACGCCGCCCCCATCCTGGCCCGGGAAGGAATGGGGGACCGGATCGTCTACCGGCCGGGCGATGCCCTCACCGACGACCTCGGCACCGAAGCCTGGGACGTCGTCGTCGTCGCCAACCTCGTCCATCACTTCGACGACGCCGCCAACCGTGCCTTGGCGAAGCGGATCGCGAAGGCGCTGCGTCCCGGCGGGGTCTTCGTGATCCAGGAGCTCTACCGCCAGAATTCCCCGCGAGAGGCCGGCCAGATCGGGGCCCTCCTGGGCCTCTACTTCGCCCTCACCAGCGAGTCCGGCACCTGGTCCTTCGAGGAGATGGCCGGCTGGCAGCGCGAGGCGGGCCTGAAGCCGCTCAAGCCGCTCAAATTCGTCACCGCGCCCGGGAACGGGCAGCAGTCGGCGGTGAAGAGAGGATAGGATCGGCCCCGTGACCGCCAACGCCCGCCTGAGCCTTTTCGTCCTGGCCCTCGCCGGCCTCGCCTGCGCTGGAGCCGGACGTCCGCCCGCAAAGGAGCGCTCCACCATGGATTCCAAGACGGCCGGCGATTTTTCGCGCGTCGACCACGTCATCCTGGGCATCGACGACCTGCAGAAGGGGATCGAAGAGCTGGAGCGCCGCACGGGCGTGCGCGCGGCCTTCGGAGGGGCCCATCCAGGGCGCGGCACCCAGAACGCCCTGATCTCGCTGGGTGAGCATCACTATCTGGAGATCCTGGCGCCGAATCCGAAGGAGAAGGGCGGTGAGAGGACCGATGAGCTCCGCGGCCTGACCGCGCTCACGCCGATCGGATGGGCGGCACGGGCCAACGATCTGCCCTCCACGCAACGGCTCCTGCGGAGCCATGGAGCCCAGACCGGAGAGATCCGTCCGGGAGCGAGGAACCGGCCGGACGGCACCCGGCTGGCCTGGAAGACCCTCGATTACACGTCGCCGGCGAGCCCTCTGCTACCGTTTTTCATCGAATGGGACCATGTCACCGCGCACCCTTCGGCCACCTCCCCGGCAGGCTGCCGGCTGACGGGATTCTCCCTCGAAGATCCCAATCCCGCCGTCCTGCGGGACGCCCTGCGAGCGGCCGACGTGGGGGTGGAGGTGCGGGAGGGCAAGGAATCCCGCATTCACCTCTCGCTCGCCTGTCCCCAGGGGACCGTGGATTTCTGAGGCTATCTCCCCCTGGGACCGCCGGCGTCCCCGCCGGCCTTCTAACCAGCTTCTTCACCCTTCCGTGGTCTTCATCTCCGCCATCGCCGAGCTGATGACCTCCTCGTCGACCCCCTGCCGCCGCAGGCTCTCGACGAGCCGCTCCAGACCCGGATTGCGGTCGAGCCGCTCGAGATCCTCCCTCAAGCCCTGCCCGATGTAGGCGCGGATGAGCGGCTGATATCCCGAGAAGCCCAGGAGGGGAGCGACCCGCTTGAGGTCCTCCACCACATCCTCGGGCATCCGGATGCTGATCGTGGTCATGGGGCGCTCCTTCTGGAGCCGCTCACGGAGCTGTGCCATCTTCATAGAGCCTCCTTTCTCCCGGAGTGACAGGACGGGCCGAGATGATGCGGATGGCCTCCTCCCGGAAGGTGTAGACGACCGCCAACTGCCGCCACCCTTCCGTCAACCCGATCGCCGTCTCCCGCTTCTCACCGCCCAGCATCTCGGAGCGGTGGAGGTGGATGAGCGGATCGAAGAAGATCTCGCAGGCCGCGTCGAACGAGACGCCGTGCTTCCGGAGGTTGATCTCCGCCTTCTCCCGGTCCCAGTTGAAGCGAATGCCGTTCCGTTCATGAGCGACATTCCCGGCAACGAACCTACCACGGTGTATATACGTTGTCAATATGCTCTCCCCGTCCGCCCGAGGACGGGAGCTGAGCCCTCGCAGCGCCTTGCCTATTTGACGTATGTCTTGAAGCGGGTACGCGTGTGACGGGAAGAGGTTATCAAAAACAGGAGCAGCAGGCTGGCGAGGCCGCCGGCGGTTCCAGGGTCGCCTACAGGTCCCCTATCCCTGCTGCTCCGTAGGCCGCACCAGTACCTCGTTGATCGCCATCCGCCGCGGGCGGGTCACGATGTAGGCGATGGCGTCCGCGATGTCCTCGGACTGGAGGCGCTCGATGTTGCCGAAGCGCTGCATGACCTGCCCGGCGACCTCGGGCCGCAGGTGCGTGGTCAGCTCCGTTTCCACCGCTCCCGGCTCGACGAGGGAGACGCGCACGTGGCGGGTCGTGACCTCCTGGCGGAGCGACTCGCTGAAGGCTCCCACGCCGTGCTTGGTGAGGTTGTAGACCCCCGAGCCCTCGCGGGCGACGCGGCCGGCCACGGAGCTGATGTTGACCAGGTCGGCCACGCAGCGGGGTTCATCCTCCGCCGCCTTGAGCAGGTGGGGGAGGGCGGCGTGGGCGGTGTAGAGGAGGCCGAGGAGGTTGAGGTGGACCATCCGCTCCCACTCCTCGATGGGGGCGTCCACGATCGGGCCGAGGAGCATCACGCCGGCGTTGTTGATCACCGTGTCGAGGCGGCCGAGCTCGGCCACGGTGCGGTCGACGGCGGCGAAGGCCTGATCCCGCTGGGTGACGTCCGTCTCGAGCACGAGGGCGCGGGACGAGATCTCAGAGGCGAGCTTCTCCAGCCTCTCCTTGCGCCGGGCCACGAGCGCCACCGCGGCGCCGAGCTCCGCCAGCGTCCTCGCCGTGGCCTCGCCGATGCCGCTGCTGGCGCCGGTCACGAGCGCCACGGTTCCTTCCAGGGGTCTTGCCATGAGGTCTCCTCCTTGTGCGGGATTCCGGGGTCCGGCCGCGGGACGTCGGGGGCCGGGCCCGTTCCATGTCGTAGCAAAAAGCCCGCCGCCGACGGCTCGCCTTGCCCGCTTTCGCGCCCCAGTCTATGATCCCTCCGCTTCGCGGCACAGTCTGACTTCTTTGGCGTAGGAGAACGTATGCCCGGTGCGGTGCTCTCTCTGTTCGACGTCCTGGTGGCGGAGTATGAAGCCCAGGGGACTCAGCCCCCGTTTCCGCGGGAGGATTTCGAGGCGCGCCGCCGGCAGGGGGAGCCGGACTCCGCGCTGATCGCCGACTTCTACTCCTGGCTCCACGCCAACGGCGTGCGGCGCTCGGCGCTCTGCTTCTCGGGCGGCGGCATCCGCAGCGCCACCTTCGGGCTCGGGGTGATCCAGGGGCTCGCGCGCGCCGGCCTGCTCAAGCGCTTCGACTTCCTGTCCACCGTCTCGGGCGGTGGATACCTGGGGAGCTGGCTGTCGTCGTGGATCGCCCGCACGCGGCGGGAGCTGGCCGAGAGGCAGGACCCGCGCCCGGCCGTCGAGGTGGTGGAGGAGCAGCTCCGGGCCCGGCCGGCCTCGCCGCTCACCCCCGAGCCGGAGCCGGTCCGCCATCTGCGCAGCTACAGCCGCTACATGAGCCCCAGGCTGGGCCTGCTCTCGGCGGACACCTGGACCCTGGTCGCGATCACCCTGCGCAATCTGCTCCTCAACTGGCTCGTCCTGCTGCCGCTGCTGGCCGCCGCGCTGATGGTGCCGCGGGTGAGCGTGATCCTCGTGCGGCTGGGCACGCGCCCCTGGTTCCAGGCGCAAGAGGGGTGGCTGCTGCCGGCGGCGTTCTGGGGATCGGCCGCGCTCGGTACCGTGGCCGTGGCATTCATCGGCGCCAGCCGGGCGGAGGCCGAGGAGCGGCGGCCGATCCCGCCCCGCCTGCGGGGGCAGGGGCCGTTCCTCCTGCTCTGTCTGCTGCCGCTCTACCTGATGGCCGTGCTGATCTCGCTCTACTGGGTCTGGCGGCGGAGCCTGCCCGCCCCTTACGCGGGGCTTCACTTCCTGGGCTGGCGGCTCCCCCCAGCGGCGAGCGTCATCCTGTACGCCCTGCTGGTGGACCTGGGGGGCTTCCTGCTGGCCCGGATCTGGGTGCGGCGGCCCCGGCATGGCGCGCTCGGGGTGATCGCCGCCACGGGGATCCTCGGAGGCGGCGCGGCGTGGCTCGCGGCCTCGCGCCTCGCGCCGCGCTTCGTCGACCAGCCGCTCGCCGCCGAGCTCTACGCCTGCTTCGCGGCCCCTCTGCTGCTGCTCCTGTTCCTGGTCTCCGTCATCCTGTTCGTGGGGCTGTCGAGCTACTACACCAACGACGCCGACCGGGAGTGGCTGGCCCGCGCCGGGGCCTGGGTGCTGATCGCGGTCGCCGTCCGCGGCGCCCTCTCGGCGGTCGTGATCTTCGGGCCGGACGCGCTCGTCCGCAGCGCGATCTGGCTCTCCTCGCTCGGCGGCATCTCCGGCCTGGCGACCCTCGTCCTCGGCCGGCGGTCTCAGTCCGAGCGTCCGGCGCCGGCCGCCGCCGCGCCCTCCTCCAGGACGGCCTCGCTCAAGAGCCTCGCGCTGGCCATCGCGGCGCCGGTCTTCGCCCTGTTCATCGTGATCGTCCTCTCGCTGGCGACCACGCTGCTGATCTACGGCCTGACCAACGCGGTCGAGCCGGGTCATGCCTGGCCGTCGCAGAAGGGGGTGCTGCCGGACGTCGCCCTGCTGATGGACGTCGTCTACGGCTCCCCCTGGTGGGCGGTGGCGGCCGTGCTCGCCGGCCTTCTGGTGACCGGTCTGGTGATGGGCTGCTTCGTGGACGTCAACCGCTTCTCGCTCCACGCCGCCTATCGCGACCGGCTGATCCGGGCCTATCTGGGGGCCTCGCGGGGGGACCGCCGCCGGCCGCATCCGTTCACCGGGCTCGACGAGGACGACAATCTCCAGATGTCGGAGCTGCGCGGCAACCGCCCGCTCCACGTGGTGAACATGACGCTCAACCTGGTGGCCGGCAAGGAGCTCGCCTGGCAGGACCGCAAGGCCGAGACCTTCACCGCCTCGGCCTTGCACGCGGGGAGCTTCCGGCTGGGATACCGCGACGTGAGGGAGTACGGCCGCCGCCGCGACGGCCGGGGCGCGCTGTCGCTCGGCACGGCGATGGCGATCTCCGGCGCCGCGGCCAGCCCGAACATGGGGTATTACTCCTCGCCGCTCGTCACCTTTCTGCTCGCATTGTTCAACGTCCGCCTCGGCTGGTGGCTGGGCAATCCGGGCCCGGCCGGCGAGGGGACCTGGAATACCCCCGGCCCGCGGTTCGCGCCGTCGTCGCTGCTCTCCGAGGCGTTCGGCCTCACCGACGACCGGCACCCGTACGTCTACCTCTCGGACGGCGGGCACTTCGAGAATCTGGGCCTCTACGAGATGATCCTGCGCCGCTGCCATTTCATCGTGGTCTCCGACGGCGCCAGCGACGCCGGCTTCAGCTTCGAGGGCCTGGGGAACGCGATCGCCAAGATCCGCATCGACCTCGGCGTGCCGATCCGGTTCGAAAGGATTTTGATGCGCCCCCGGCCGAAGAACCCGGAGGCCTACGACCTGCGCTCCGGAGGGGAGCGGGGGAGCGCCCAGCCGTACTGCGCCATCGCCCGCATCGGCTATTCCTGCGTCGACCGCCGGCCGGACGGCACGAGCGGCGAGGAGATGGACGGATTGCTCCTGTACATCAAGCCGTCGTTGAACGGCACCGAGCCGGCGGACGTCTTCCACTACGCCCGGGCCCATCCGTCGTTCCCGCACGAATCCACGGCCGATCAGCTCTACACCGAGCCGCAATTCGAGAGCTATCGCGAGTTGGGCTCGCACGTCATGAGCACGATCCTCGCGGGGCTCCCCCCGGAGGCCTCGCTCGCCGACCTCTTCGAGAGGGTGGGGAAGGAGCTGGGGATTCCGGCCTGAGGCCGCTCCCACGCTCCTTTCTTCAATGTTCCCGCCCCGCGTAACCAGGTAGGCCCCAACAGACCCGGGGGGTGGTGGCAAAGGCCGCGGGCTCGTCCAAGATGGGACGCGAAAGGGGTGCTCCATTGGCGACCCTCGGTACTCAAGGCCTGTACGACCCCCGCTTCGATCACGACTCCTGCGGCGTCGCCTTCGTGGCCGACCTGCGCGGCGGCCGGCGCCACGGCATCCTGGAGATGGGGCTCTCGGCGCTGGAGAATCTGGAGCACCGGGGGGCCACGGGGGCGGAGGCGAGCTCGGGGGACGGCGCGGGGGTCCTGATCCAGATGCCCGACCGGTTCCTGCGCGAGACGGTCGATTTCGACCTGCCGGAGCCGGGCGCCTACGCGGCGGGGATGGCCTTCCTGCCGCGCGAGCCCGGAGCGGCGGCCGAGGCGGCCTCCCGCGTCGCCGGCCTCGCCGCCTGCGAGGGGCTCAACGTCCTCGGCTGGCGCGACGTCCCCCACGACGACTCGAGGATCGGCTGCCGGGCGCGCGCCGTGATGCCCTCCTTCCGCCAGCTCTTCCTCGCCGGCGGTCCCTGGCGGGGGATGGACCTCGAACGGCGCGTCTTCATGCTGCGCAAACGGGCCGACCTGACCGTCCCAGGCGTCTATTTCACCAGCCTCTCCGCGCGCACGCTGGTCTACAAGGGGATGCTGAGCTGCCCGCAGCTCGCGGAATTCTTCCCGGACCTCCGCGACCCCCGCGTCGAGACGGCGCTCGCCCTCGTGCATTCGCGCTTCTCGACCAACACCTTCCCCTCCTGGCCGCTGGCGCACCCCTTCCGGTTGATCGCTCACAACGGCGAGATCAACACTCTGCAGGGGAACCGCAACTGGATGCGGGCGCGCGAGGCGTTCCTGCGCAGCGATCTGCTGCCGGGGGACATCACGCGGATTTTTCCCATCATCCAGCCCACGGCGAGCGATTCCGCCTCGTTCGACGAATGCCTGGAGCTCCTCACCATGACCGGCCGCTCGCTGCCGCACGCGGTGCTGATGATGATCCCCGAGGCGTGGGAGAGCCACCGCTCGATGGGGCGGAGCAAAAAAGCGTTCTATCAGTTCCACTCCTCGCTGATGGAGGCCTGGGACGGCCCGGCGGCCGTGGCGTTCACCGACGGCACGGTGATCGGCGCCGTGCTCGACCGCAACGGCCTGCGGCCGGCGCGCTACTGGGTCACCGCGGACGGCTTGGTGGTGCTCGCCTCGGAATCCGGCGTGCTCGACCTCGATCCGGCGTCGGTGGTGAGCAAGGGCAGGCTGCGGCCGGGGAAAATCTTTCTGGTGGATACGGCGGCCGGCCGCATCGTGGACGACGAGGAGATCAAGGAGGAGCTGGCGCGCCAGCTCCCCTATGAGGAGTGGCTGCGCGCCGGGCTCGTCCACCTGGTCGACCTCCCGCCGCGCGAGCGCCAGATCCCCACCCAGGAGATCCTGCTCTGCCGCCAGCAGACCTTCGGCTACACCGACGAGGATCTCCGGCTGCTGATCGGTCCGATGGCGCTCACCGCCGCCGAGCCGGTGGGATCGATGGGCAACGACGCGCCGCTCGCCGCCCTCTCCCAGCGCCCACGCCTTTTGTTCGATTATTTCCAGCAGCTCTTCGCCCAGGTTACCAATCCGCCGCTCGACGCCATCCGCGAGGAGATGGTGACCGCGATGAGCTCCACCCTGGGGCCGGAAGGGAACCTGCTCGATCCGTGCCCCGAGTCCTGCCGCCAGGTGGTGCTGCCGTATCCGGTGATCGACAACGACGAGCTGGCGAAGCTCGTCCACGCCAACGACGACGGTGACCGGCCGGGCTTCCGTGCGGCGGTCTTCAGCGGGCTCTATCCGGCCGCGGAGGGGGAGCGGGGGCTCGCCGCGGCCCTCGGCCGTGTCTGTGCCGAGGTGAGCGCCGCCATCGCCGAGGGGATCCGCATCGTCGTCCTCTCCGACCGCCATTCGAGCGCCGGGCAGATCCCCATCCCGTCGCTGCTGCTGACAAGCGCCGTGCACCATCATCTGATCCGCGAGAAGACGCGCACCCACGTCGGCCTGGTGATCGAAGCCGGGGACGCCCGCGAGGTCCACCACGTGGCCTGCCTGATCGGGTATGGGGCGGGCGCGGTCAATCCGTACCTCGCGTTCGACACCATCGAGGAGATGATCGCCCGCGGCGAGCTGCGGGGGATCGAGCCGAAAAAAGCGATCCATAACTACATCAAGGCGCTCTGCAAGGGGGTCGTCAAGACGATGTCGAAGATGGGCATCTCGACGATCGCCTCCTACACCGGCGCGCAGACCTTCGAGGCGATCGGCCTCTCCGGGGATCTGATCGACCGCTATTTCACCGGCACGGTGAGCCGTCTGGGGGGCGCCGGTCTCAATATCATTGCGGCCGAATGCGCGGCGCGCCATCATTTCGCCTATCCGGACCGGCCGGCCGAGCGGGCCCACCGCGAGCTGGCGGTGGGCGGCGACTATCAATGGCGGCGCGAGGGGGAGCTCCACCTGTTCAATCCCGACACCATCGCGCTGCTCCAGCAGGCGGTGCGCGCGGACGACTACGAGACGTTCAAGCTCTATTCCCGGGAGGTGAACGATCACGCGCGCTCGCTCGGCACGCTGCGCGGGCTGTTCCGCTTCCGCGAGGACGCCCGGACGCCGGTGCCGCTCGACGAGGTGGAGCCGGCCGAATCGATCGTCAAGCGTTTCTCGACGGGCGCGATGTCCTACGGCTCGATCTCCCGCGAGGCGCACGAGACGCTGGCGATCGCCATGAACCGTCTGGGCGCGCGCTCGAATTCCGGAGAGGGCGGGGAGGACCCGGAGCGCGACGTGCCGGACGCCAACGGCGATTCCCGGCGCAGCCGCATCCGCCAGGTGGCCTCGGGGCGCTTCGGCGTCACCAGCCTCTATCTTGCCAACGCCGACGACCTGCAGATCAAGATCGCCCAGGGGGCCAAGCCCGGCGAGGGGGGGCAGCTCCCGGGAAAAAAGGTCTATCCGTGGATCGCTAAGACCCGCCACGCCACCCCCGGCGTGGGGCTAATCTCGCCGCCGCCGCACCACGACATCTATTCGATCGAGGACATCAAGGAGCTGATCCACGACCTCAAATGCTCCAACCCCGCGGCGCGCGTCCACGTCAAGCTGGTGGCCGAGGCCGGGGTGGGTACGGTCGCGGCCGGGGTCTGCAAGGCGAAATCGGATGTCGTGTTGATCGCCGGCCACGACGGCGGTACGGGCGCGGCGCCGCTCTCCTCGATCAAGCACGCGGGGGGCCCTTGGGAGCTGGGCCTCGCCGAGACGCAGCAGACGCTGCTGATCAACGGTCTGCGCGATCGCATCGTGGTGCAGGTGGACGGCCAGCTCAAGACCGGCCGCGACGTCTTCGTGGGTGCGCTGCTCGGCGCCGAGGAGTTCGGCTTCGCCACGGCGCCGCTGGTGGCGCTCGGCTGCGTCATGATGCGCGTCTGCCACCTCGACCTCTGCCCGGTGGGCATCGCCACCCAGAACCCCGCGCTGCGCAAGCGTTTCGTGGGGCAACCCGAGCACGTCGAGCGCTTCATGCGCTTCGTGGCCCGGGAGGTGCGCGAGCATCTGGCCGCCTACGGCTTCCGCACGCTGGAGGAGGCGGTGGGGCACGCCGAGCTGATCGCTCCCGTTCCCGCGATCGATCACTGGAAGCTGGCGGGGATCGATCTCACGCCCATCGTCTTCGTGCCGCCGGAGCCGGAGAACATGATCCGCCATCACGCCAGGCCCCAGGACCACGGGCTCGGCGACGCCCTCAATCACGAATTGATCGAGCTCTGCGCGCCGGCTCTGGAAGAAGGGCGGCCGGTTGAGCTGGAGTTGCCGGTGCGCAACGTCGACCGGGCCGTGGGGACGAGGCTCGGCTATCACCTTTCGAAACGTTTCGGCGCCGCGGGGCTGCCGGACGACACCATCCAGATCAACCTGCGCGGCTCGGCCGGCATGTCGTTCGGCGCCTTCCTGCCGCGGGGGATCACGCTGCGCCTCGAAGGGGACGCCAACGACTACCTCGGCAAGGGGCTCTCCGGCGGGCGGATCGTGGTGCGGCCGGACCGCCTGGCCCGCTTCCGGGCGGAGGAGAACGTGATCGCCGGCAACGTCGTGCTCTACGGCGCCACCGGCGGCGAATGCTACCTGCGGGGGCTGGCGGGGGAGCGCTTCTGCGTCCGCAATTCGGGCGCCGTCACGGTCGTGGAGGGGATTGGGGATCACGGCTGCGAATACATGACGGGCGGCCGGGCGGTCATCCTCGGCCCCACCGGCCGCAACTTCGGCGCGGGCATGTCGGGCGGGCTCGCCTACGTCTACGACCCTGAGAAGACTTTCCAACCGAATCCCGAAATGGTTGAGATCGAAACGATTGATGACGAGGACGACCGCTGGCTGCGCGAGACCGTCAGGCGCCACTGGGCCGCCACCGGCTCCGCCGTGGCCCACCGGTTGCTGGCCGACTGGTACAAGGCGATCGAAAGCTTCGTGAAAGTCATGCCGAAAGATTACAAACGGGTGCTCCAGGCCACCCAGGCGGCGATCGAGCGCGGTATGCCGTCCGAGGAGGCGGCGATGGCGGTCATGGCGGCAACGGCGGTGTCCCATGGGTGAGGCGGGCGGCTTCCTGCGGCACGGTCGCGAGACGGTCCACTACCGGCCGGTCGCTGAGCGGGTGCGCGACTGGCGCGAGGTCTGGGAGCCGCTGCCGTTGGATGAAGTCGCCGTCCAGGCCGCGCGCTGTATGGACTGCGGCATCCCCTCCTGCCATGGCGCCTGCCCGCTCGCCAACCTGATCCCCGACTGGAACGATCTCGTTTATAAAGGGGACTGGCGGGCGGCCAGCCAGCGCCTGCACGCCACCAACAACTTCCCCGAATTCACCGGCCGCCTCTGCCCGGCGCCGTGCGAGGGCTCCTGCGTGCTGGGCATCAACGACGATCCGGTGGCGATCAAATCGGTCGAGATGGCGATTGCCGACCGTGCCTTCGCCGAGGGGTGGGAGGTGCCGCGGCCGCCCACCCAAAAAACTGATAGATCGGTGGCCGTGATCGGCTCCGGCCCGGCGGGTCTGGCGGCGGCCCAGCAGCTCACCCGCGCCGGCCATCGCGTGGTGGTCTTCGAGCGCGCGCCGCTCCCCGGCGGGCTGCTGCGCTACGGCATCCCCGACTTCAAGATGGAGAAGAGCGTGCTCGACCGCCGTCTCGATCAGATGCGGGCCGAGGGGACCGAATTCCGCTGCAACGTCGACGCCGGGATCGATCTGCCGGTCGAGGATCTGCGGCGGGATTTCGACGCCCTCCTGCTCGCCGGCGGCGCCACCATCGCCCGCGATCTGGCCCTGCCCGGACGGCAGCTCGAGGGGATCCATTTGGCGATGGAGTACCTTACCACGCCGGAGATCTCGGCGGCGGGCCGGCACGTGGTCATCCTGGGTGGCGGCGACACCGGCGCCGACTGCCTCGGCACCGCGCACCGGCAGGGGGCCCTCTCGGTGCACCAGCTCGAAATCCTGCCGAGGCCGCCGGAGGACCGCGCGCCGGACAACCCCTGGCCGCAATGGCCGCTCGTCTTCCGCACCTCCGCGGCGCACGAGGAAGGGGGAGAGCGCCTGTTCGGCGTCGCCACCGAGCGCTTCGTCGACGACGGGCTCGGAAACGTACGGGCCATCCAGGGGCGCCAAGTCCAGGGCTTCGAGCCTATCCCTGGCACCGAATTCGAGATTCCCTGCGACTTGGTGATCCTGGCCCTGGGCTTCCTGGGACCTCAGTGGACCGGGCTGCTCGAGGAGCTGGGAGTCGACCTCGATCGCCGCGGCAACGTCAAGCGCAAAGCCGACTGGATGACCTCCCTCCCCGGTGTCTTCGTGGCCGGCGACATGGGCCGCGGCCAGAGCCTCATCGTCTGGGCGATCGCCGAAGGCCGCTCCGCCGCCGCGGCGATCGACCGCTGGCTGATGGGGGAGACGCTGCTGCCGGCGGCAGTGTGAGGGTCAGCCCCGAAGGGGCGGCACCTTCACGGCCGCCGCCGCAGCGCCCGGCTGAGCACGCGGTCGAGCGCGGCGGCGAAGGCCTGGCGGTCCTTGGGGGAGTAGGGGCGCGGGCCGCTGGTCTCGATCCCGGCGCCGCGCAGGCCGTCCATGAAGTCCCGCACGGCCAGGCGCTCGCCCACGTTCTCCTCGTCGTACTCCCCACCGCGTGGATCGATCACCGTCACCCTTTTCTCGACCAGGCGGGCGGCGAGCGGGATGTCCGCGGTGACCGCGACGTCCCCCGGCTCGGCGTGCTCCGCGATGTGGCGGTCGGCCACGTCCGGCCCCCCGGCCACCCGCACGGCGGTGACGAACGGGTGGTCCATCGGCGTCGAGATCCACTGGTTGGCGACCAGCACGGCCTGGATCTCCAGCCGCCGGGCCGTCCGGAAGACGATCTCCTTGACGTCGCGGGGAGCGGCGTCGGCATCCACCCAGAGCCTCATACCCTGACCATACCACCGGTTTTTCCCTCTCCCGGTGAGGGAGGGTGTGAGGGGACGGGAGAGGGCCGGGGTGAGGGCCCACCTGCCGGGGTGGGTCCGAACGACCTCGGAAGGTGGCGCGTTTCCGGCCACACCATGCTGCGATGAAGGTGTCGAAGGGAGGACGCTATGTTGAACGTCAAAGCTCTGACCTGGGCCTTCGCCCTCACGGCGACGTTTGCCTTCTGCGTCTATGTGGCGTACGGGTTGATGGTCCCCCCGGAGCATCACGGGGTTTTCGGAAGCTGGCTGCTCGGATTCCACGGGATCACGCTGATCAGCTTTCTGCTCGGGCTGATCCAGGTGGTCGCCGCCGCGGTGATTGTGGCTCTGCTCGTGGGGACGATCAACAACTATCTCCACCGCCGGTGGGAGATGGTGCACGAGCACTGAGCTGTCAATCGGGAACGACCGCCGTCGCCTCGATCTCGATCCTGGCGCGGTCCTCGACGAGGGCGCTCACTACTACGGCGGCCATCGCCGGATAGTGCCGGCCCATCACCTCGCGCCAGGCGCGGCCGATGTCGCGCCGGGCCGCGAGGTAGGCCGCTTTGTCCGTGATGTACCAGGTCATCCGCGTGACGTGCTCCGGGCCGGCTCCCGCCTCCTGGAGCACGGCGGCGACGTTGCGTAAGGCGATCTCCGTCTGCGCCGCGAAATCGTCCGTTTCAATTTCACACGTCTGCGGATTCCAGCCGATTTGGCCGGCGACGAAGACCAGCCGGCCGCGGGCGGCGATGCCGTTGGCGTAGCCGCTCGGCTTCGCCCACCCCTCCGGCTGGAGAATATCGCTCACTTGTTCATCTCCCGCAGGCGGAAGCGCTGGAGCTTGCCGGTGTTGGTGCGCGGCAGGGAGCCCACAAATTCGATCGCCCGCGGATATTTATAGGGAGCGATCTCCGCCTTGACGAAATCCTGCAGCTCCTTGACCAGCTCCGGGCCGGGCTGGACTCCGGCGCGCGGCACCACGTAGGCCTTGACGATGTTCCCCCGGATCTCGTCCGGCGCCGCCACCACCCCGCATTCCGCCACGGACGGGTGCTCGAGCAGCACCGCCTCGACCTCGGGGCCCGAGATGTTGTGCCCGGCGGAGATGATCATGTCGTCCGTGCGCGCCTGGTACCAGAAATAACCTTCCGAATCCATGATGTAGGAGTCGCCGGGGTAGTTCCAGCCGTCGCGGACGTAGGTGGTCTGGCGCTCCAGGTTGTCGATGTAGCGGCAGCCGGTCGGCCCGCGCACCGCGAGGTGCCCGAGGGTGCCGGGCGGCACCTCGTCGCCGTTGTCGTCCACCACCCGGGCCTCGTAGCCGGGCACTACCCGGCCGGTGGCGCCGGGGCGGATCTCGTCGCCCGAGGAGCTGATGAACATGTGGAGCATCTCGGTCGAGCCGATGCCGTCGATGATCTGCAGGCCGGTCAGCTCCCGCCACTTCTCGAACGTCGCCTTGGGCAGGGTCTCGCCGGCCGAGACGCACTTGCGCAGGCTGGATATGTCGAAGCCTTTTACGAGATCGAACATTGCGCGGTAGGCCGTGGGCGCGGTGAAGACCACCGTGGCGCGGTGCTCCTGAATCCCTTGCAGAAGCTGTGGCGGCGAGGCCTGCTCCAGCAGCAGGGTCGAGGCGCCGATGCGCAGGGGGAAGAGCAGGATGCCGCCCAGCCCGTAGGTAAAGGCGAGCGGCGGGGAGCCGCAGAAGACGTCGTCCGGATCGGCCTTGAGAATATGGGCGGCGAAGGTGTCGCAGACCGCCATCAGATCACGGTGGAAGTGGATCGTCCCCTTCCCCTGGCCGGTGGTGCCCGAGGTGAAGGCGATCAGCGCGGGATCGTCAGCCGCCGTGTCGCAATTTTCGAAGGTGGCGGGCTTGCCGCTCATCAGCGATTCGAGCGAGCCGTATTCGGCGGTATGGAAATGGATCACGCGCGCGCCGTCGCGCGGAAAGCCTTCCGCGGTCGTGGACATGGCGGACTCGCACTCGGCGGCCACCCGGGCGTCGGTCAGGGCGAGGCGGATCCGCGCCTTGTCGGCGATGTAGGTCAGCTCCCGCACCCGCAGGAGCGGCATGGTGCAGACCACCACGCCCCCGGCCTTGAGCACGGCCAGCCAGCAGGCGGCCATCATGGGATTGTTGGGGCCGCGCAACAGCACGCGGTTGCCCGGCACCACGCCGAGGTCTTCCACCAGGACGTGGGCGATGCGGTTCGCGGTCTCCAGGAGCCGGCGGTAGGTCCAGCATCCACCGTGGAAATACAGGACGGGACGGTCGCCGTCGCCGGCCGCCACCCGCTTGTCGAGCAGCTCGGTGGCGGCGTTGATCCGGGGGGGGTAGGCCGCCAGCTCGGGCAGGACGCCGTAATCCATGTGCGGCCAGTGCTCGGGGGGCGGCAGCGATTCCCGGCAGAAGGTGTCCACGTGCGCGGTGGGCCCGGACGGCAGGATCTCATCCATCAATCATCCCTCCTGACATTCTCCTGATCGATCGCGCCGGCGAGGAGCTGGCCGGCGATGACGAGCCGCTGGATTTCGCTGGTTCCCTCGTAGATGCGCAGGGCCCGGACCTCGCGGTAGAGCCGCTCGACGGGCGAGCCCGCCACCACCCCCCGGCCGCCCAGGAGCTGCACGGCCTGATCGATCACCCGCTGCGCCGCCTCGGTGGCGAACAGCTTGGCCATGGCGGCCTCGCGGGTCACCCTCTCGGCGCCGGAGTCCCGCGTCCATGCCGCGCGATAGACGAGCAGCGCCGAGGCGTCCACCTCCAGGGCCATGTCGGCGAGCCGGCCTTGAGTGAGCTGGAAATCCGTTAGATTCTTTCCAAAGGCGCGGCGGTGGCGAGCCCAGGTCAACGCTTCGTCCAGGGCCCGGCGGGCGAAGCCCAGGGCCGCGGCGCCGACCGTGGAGCGGAAGACGTCGAGCGTGGCGAGCGCCACCTTGAGCCCCTTGCCCGGCTCGCCGATCAGCGCCTCCGCCGGCACCCGGCAATCCTGAAAGGTGATCGTTCCCAGGGGGTGCGGCGCCAGCACGCTGATCCGCTCGGAAACCCGCAGGCCGGGATTGCCCGCCTCCACCAGGAAGGCTCCGAAACCTTTCTCTCCCATCTCGGGGAGACGGCAGAAGACGACGTAGAAATCCGCCAGGCCGGCGTTCGAGATCCAGGTCTTCTCGCCGTCGATCACCCAGGAATCGCCGTCCCGCCGGGCCGCGGTGGACATCGCGGCGACGTCCGATCCCGCCTCGGCCTCGGAGAGCGCGAAGGCGGGGATGGCCTCGCCCGCGGCCACACGCGGCAGCCACGTCCGGCGCTGCGCCTCCGAGCCGAAGAGCGAGAGGGGGCCGCTCCCCAGACCCTGGAGGGCGAAGGCGAAATCGGCGATCCCGGAGAAGCGGCCGAGGGTCTCGCGGATCAGGCAGAGCGAGCGTACGTCCAGGCGCTCGGAATCGGCGGCCACCGCGTGCCGCAGCCACCCTCCGGCGCCCAGCCGGCGGACGATCTCACGGCAGGTGCCGTCGAGGTCCTCGTCCTCCTTTCCCTCCAGGGGCTCGATCTCCCGCGCGCACCAGGAGTCGAGATCGCGGGCCAGATCCCGGTGGAATCCCTCGAAAAACGGCCAGGAGAGGAAGGAGGTGTCCGCCATCAATCAATTGCCCTCGAACGTTGGCTTTTCTTTGGCGGCGAAAGCGCGGTAGGCGCGGGCGAAGTCCTCCGTCTGCATGCAGATCGCCTGCGCCTGCGCCTCGGCCTCGATCGCCTCGTCCACTCCCAGGCCCCATTCGTGGTGGAGCTGGCGCTTGGTCATTGCGTGAGCGAAGGTGGGGCCGGTGGCGATCGACCGCGCGAGGCCCATCGCCTCGTCCTGCAGCCGCTCCGGCGCCACGAGGCGGTTGAAGAACCCCCAGTGCTCGGCCTCCTCGGCCTCCAGGAAGCGGCCGGTGTAGAGCAGCTCCGACGCGCGGCCTTGTCCGATGATGCGCGGCAGGATGGCGCAGGCGCCCATGTCCGCCCCCGAGAGGCCGACGCGGGTGAACAGGAACGCCACCCGGCTGCGCGGCGTGCCCAGCCGGAGGTCCGACGCCATGGCGAGGATCGCCCCCGCGCCCGCGCAGATGCCGTCCACCGCGGCCACGATGGGCTGCGGGCAGTGGCGCATCGTGCGGACGAGCTCGCCCGTGAGGCGCGTGAACTCCAGCAGCCGGTCCATCCGCCCCTCCTCGCGCATCTTCACGAGGGGGCCGATGATCTCGTGCACGTCTCCGCCCGAGCAGAAATTCTCGCCGGCGCCGGTGATCACGATGGCCTTGATCTCCTCGATGTGCCGCAGCTTGTGAAAGGTATCGGAGAGCTCGCGGTACGACTCGAAGGTGAGCGGATTCTTCCGCTCCGGCCGGTTGATCGTCACCGTGGCGACGCGGCCTTCGACGCTCCAGCCGAAATGCTGGGGCTGAATGGATTCGAGGGGAATACGATTATTCAAGAACCTCTCCTAGATCGTGCTCGTCCCCAGCAATTCGCTCTGGCCTTGGGCCTGACCCTGCGCCTGCTGCCGCTGGCGCTCGAGATTCCGTTCGAGCTGCTGCTTGCCGGTGAGATATTGCACCGGCCAGGGCTGATCTTTAAACCCAAGCTCCGCGGCGGCGCGGAGGGTCCAGTTGGGATCGGCGAGATGGGGGCGGGCCAGGGCGCAGAGATCGGCGCGGCCGGCGGCGATGATCGAATTCACCTGATCCGGCTCGGTGATGTTCCCCACCGCGATCGTGGGGATCCCCGTCTCGTTGCGGATGCGGTCCGAGAACGGCGTCTGGAACATGCGGCCGTAGACCGGCTTCGCCTCGGCCGAGGTCTGCCCGGCGGAAACGTGAATGATGTCCGCGCCCGCCTGATGGAACGCCTGCGCCACCTCCACGGCGTGGCTCCCCTCGAGCCCACCCTCGACCCAGTCGGTGGCCGAGATGCGCACCGACATCGGCCGCTCCGGCGGCCAGACCGCGCGCATCGCCCGGAAGACCTCCAGGGGGAAGCGGAGGCGGTTTTCGAGGCTGCCGCCGTACTCGTCCGTCCGCCGGTTCGAGAGCGGCGTGATGAACCCCGAGAGGAGATAGCCGTGCGCGCAATGGAGCTCGATCATGTCGAATTCGGCCTCGATGGCCATCCGGGCGGCGCGCACGAAATCCTCGCGCACCCGGTCCATGTCGGCGCGGGTCATCTCGCGCGGCACCCGCATGCCCGGCTTGAAGGGGAGGGCGGAGGCGGCCACGATCGGCCAGCCGTCGGCGTCGAGCGGCTCGTTCTCCCCCTCCCACATTAGCCGGGTCGACCCCTTGCCACCCGAATGGCCGAGTTGAAGACAGATCTTGGAGCGGCTCCGCCGGTGGACGAACCGCGTCACCCGTTGCCACGCCGCCACGTGCTCGGGGCTGTACATGCCCGTGCAGCCGAGCGTGATCCGCGCCTCGGGCGAGACGCAGGTCATCTCCGTCACCACCAGCCCCGCCCCGCCCAGCGCCCGCGCCCCCAGGTGGACGAGGTGGAAATCGTTGGGCGTCCCGTCCTCGGCGCTGTACATGTCCATGGGGGAGACCACGACGCGGTTCTCGACCGTCATCCCCCGCAGGGTGAAGGGGGTGAACATCGGCGGCGGCGCCTTCGGAATTTCGCGCCGGCTGGCGCGGCTGGCGAACCAGCGCTCGACCCCTTCGAGGTAGCGCCGATCGCGCAGGCGGAGGTTCTCGTGGCTCACGCGCTGGCTGCGGGTGAGGAGGCTGTAGGCGAATTGCTCGGGGTCGAGCCGCGCGTAGCGCCGCACGTTCTCGAACCACTCCATGGAGTTGCGGGCCGCGTTCTGCAGGCGTAGCGCCTCGGTCCGCCGCTCGTCCTCGTAGGCCTGAAGGGCGCGCGGCAGATCGGACGCCCGCGGCCCATTGAGGATGCGGGCGAGCGCGATGGCGTCCTCCATGGCGAGCTTGGTCCCGGAGCCGATGGAGAAGTGGGCCGTGTGGGCCGCGTCGCCGATCAATACGAGGTTCCCCCGCCACCATCGCGCGCAGTGGATGCGGTTGAACTGGAGCCACGGCGCCGCGCGCTGCTGGGGCGGGATGTTGGCGAGGAGGCGGTGCCCCTCCAGCCAGGGACCGAACATCGTCTCGCAGAAGGCGATCGTGGCGTCGACGTCCATGCGGTCGAGCCCGGCGTTGCGCCAGGAGGCCTCGTCGCACTCCACGATGAACGCCGAGTGGGTCTCGCTGAACCGGTAGGCATGGGCCTGGAAGATCCCGGCCTCGTTCTCGATGAAGATGAAGGTGAAGGCGTCGAACCGCCGGGTGGTGCCGAGCCAGACGAACTTGGCCTTCCCCTGCACGATCTCGGGCCGGAAAGCCTCCGCGTGCCGCCGCCGCACCGCGCTGTTGACGCCGTCCGCGGCCACCACGAGGTCCGCGTCCCCCAATCCCAGGCCGGGGAGGTCGGAGTCGTCCCGGACCTCGCAGTTGAAGCGGAGGTCGGCCCCGAGCCGGGCGGCGCGCCCTTGGAGGATCTCCAGCAGCTTCATGCGGGCGAGGCCGGCGAACCCATGGCCGCCGGAGGTGATCGTCCGCCCCCTGTAGTGGATGTCGATGTCGTCCCAGCGGGCGAAGTTGTCCGAGATCTCCTGGAACGACTCGGGGTCGGCGGCCCGGAAGTTGCCGAGCGTCTGGTCCGAGAACACGACCCCCCACCCGAACGTGGCATCCGGAGCGTTGCGCTCCAGGATCACCACCTCATGCCCCGGATCCGTCTTCTTCATCAGCAGGGAGAAATACAGCCCCGCCGGTCCGCCGCCGATCACCGCGACCTTCATGGGGTCCTCCGCGCGCTCACGGGCGGATGCTAGCACGGGGGCGGATGCCATGGAGTCACGGGCCGGGAGGGGAGGGGGAGCGCCCAGGAAGGGCGGCCGATCCATCCATGTATACGATGTTGGACAGGTAGGCCGGCCCTTCGGGGCTTGGGATGGTTGCGTGGTGCCGGCTGCGTGGTGCCGGGTACCTGGGGTTGAACCCCCAGGCTGGCGAATACCCGCCCTTCCAGGCCGGTTCTCTGGGGTTGCCTCTGGAGGCCACTGTGGCTGGCGGTGGGGTGCCCGGCCTCCTATGGCAGAATGCGGCCACTTTTCATGGGAGGGCTCCCGCATGCCGATCACCCCGGGCCGCGTCGCCTGGTACGTCACCGGCCGCTTCTATCTGGACCAGCAGGGCAGGCTCCAGGACCTGGGCTACTTCCTCCACCTGGAAGGGGTCCAGGGCTCGCTCTTCAACCAGGGCCCGATCGGCGAGGCGAGTGCCCGTCTCACCTTCCGCTCCGCGCCGTTCGACGCGCAGTCGGTCACCAACGGCAACATCACGATCGGCCTCGACACGCGGGGGGAATTCAGCGTCTATCTGAATCCGGCGGGCGGCGGGGATTTCGAGGCTCCGGATTCCTTCTCGCGGGGGACGCGCGTCGCCGTGTTCCGGCGGACGAGCGTGGTGATGGGGCAGATGCTCTCCTCCCCGGTCCTGGGCGGGCTCGCGATTTCGTCGAACGTCTTCTCGGCGGAGCTCGTCGACAGCGCGCCGTTCGATCTCGATGGCGAGCGGTACGATCTCCGGGACCTCCTCCCGGACGGCGTCACCCAGTGGGGGACCATGAACGCAAATCCCCTCGCCACCTTCCCGCCGTTCACCCGCATCGCCGCGTTCACCGGCTCGGCCGTGGCGGCGGGCTGAGCCGGCGGCCGGCGTCAGATCCGCACCCGGTGGCGGTCCACCCACCACCCCCAGAGCGGGATGAGCCAGCCGATCACGAGGCCTCCCCAGGCGATCGTCCGCACGTCGGCCGGCGGGGGGCTGAAAGGGCCGGAGAGCCACATCGCCGCCATGAGCACCAGCAGCACCCAGAGCCCCCAGCGGCCGATGGCGTCGCGGGCCCGGGTGGCGCGCAGGTAGATCGCGATGCCGGCCACGTAGAGCGCCCCCTCGATCCAGAGCTCGGCGATCGAATTCCATAGGCCGAGGCCGACGTAGGGGCCGCGGGGGAGGATGGGCAGGTCGGGGCGGTGCACGAGGAGGTCGAGCAGCCAGTGACTGAAGACGCCCGCGCCCAGCAGCAGCGCCCCCCGGCCCCGCAGGGCCCGCTCCGATTTTCCCAGGAACAGGTAACCGATACCGAAGACGACCGACCAGCCGAGCGCCCCCACCAGGCTGTGCGAGATCGGATAGTCGTAGAAATCGAACGGGCAGAGCCTGGTGATCCCCGGCGCGATGCGCACGTGCTCCCAGCCGAGCAGGAGGAAGATCGGCCAGAGCAGGTCGAGAAACTGCACGGCCATGAGCCAGGTCCCCAACGAGATCCACGGGATCTTCGCGCGGCCGGCCAGACCTATCGCCTCATGCCCTACGAACATGGGAATCTCCTTTCCGGCCGCATTGTATGGGATCTCCCGGCGGGAAAGGGTGCGATAATTACGCGATAGCAGTGCATTGAAAGGGGGCGGTCTTGGAACTCGACAAATACGGTCCGGTGCCGGCGCGGAATTACGACTACGTGGTCTGCTCCAACTGCGGGGCCGAGTTCCAGCCTCAGGTGACGCGCTGCATCGACTGCGGCGCCTCGACCGTGCCGCCCGGAACCGCCACATCCGAGGTCCGGCGGCACACCCTCTCCCGGGATGCCGAGGTGGTCAGCCTGCGGATCGACGAGGACCTCGAATGGCTCGAGGATCTGCAGAAGCGTTTCGCCAGCCACGGCATCGCCAGCCGGATCGAGCCGATCGAAGGCACCTCCTCCCGCCATCCAAGACACGAGATCTGCGTGGCGGAGAAGGATGCGCGGCGCGCTTACGAGCTCGACCAGAAGGTGCTCCGGGAGAGGCTCGGCAACGAGGCGGCCGGGCTGGCCGAGATCCCTCCCCCGGGCGTCTGCCCCGTCTGCAAGGCCCGCCTGCCCATCGGCGCCGTGGAATGCCGGGGCTGCGGGCTGGTGCTGGCGGACCCGGACGCCGAGCTCGACGAGGATGATGAGGATTTCCCGAGGCTGAGCAACCTGGAGGTCGTTCAGAGCTTCTATGACGGGCTGCGGGACGGGGACGAGAAGCTCATCCTGGGGATCCTGCACCCGGACGTCGAGTGGATCCAGAACGAGGGCTTTCCGGGCGGCGGCAGCTACACCGGAGCGGAGACGGTCCTGGACGAGGTGTTCGCCCGGCTCGGCGAGGAGTGGCAGGACTGGCAGGCCGCCGTCGGCCGCTGGCTGAACGCGGGGGACTCGGTGGTGGCGCTGGGCGCCTACCGCGGCACGTTCCGCCAGACCGGAAAGCCGGTGCAGGCCGCCTTCGCGCACGTCTACTGGCTGGAGAAGGGGCGCATCGTGCGCTTCGAGCAGTACGCGGATACCGCGAAGATCGCGGAGGCCTGCGCGGGCGGCTGAATCCACCGGGTCGCCGTGGCGGGAGAGCCGGGAGGCCCTGGCCCTCCAAGGGCGGCGGTGAGGGTCACACGCCGGGCCGGGTCACCGCGACCGTGCAGTCCCCCTCCAGATAGCTGTCGTCGAAGCGGGGCTCGCCGCCGAGCGACCGGCAGAAGGCGAGCACGGTCTGGCGCCGGTGCCAGGTGAGCCAGTCCTCGCCGCACCAGTACTGGGAGCTGAGGAAGTTGAACACCAGGGCCTGCCCGGCGGCCTCCCAGGCGGCGCGCAGGGTGCGATAGAACCGCGGGCGCGTCAGCGTGTTGAGCGAGCCGCTGAAGACCACCACGTCGGCGCCCACCTGGAGCGTCTCCGGCTCGCGCACGAAATCGGCCCGCACGATCCGGCACCGCTCGTACCTCTTCCGGCGGGCCGCCCGGACGGTGGCCGGGATCATCTCCAGCCCGGTGTAGTGGGCCGGGACGATCCCGAGCTCCAGGAGGCGGCCGAGCAGATCCGCCCGTCCGCACCCGGCGTCGACGATCCTCCTCCCCGCCAGAGGACAGAGCCGCGCGATGGCGTCGAAGCGGGCCTGTTGCCCCGCCTGGCTGGTCCAGAGGAGGGCGTCAAGCCCCTTCGCCCCCTGCTGGCGGGCCTCATGGTAGGGATAGAGGTAGAAGGGGACCGGTCCGGTGGGCTTGGGCATGCGTGATTCTGGCACGCCGCGGCTGGAAAGGGCGGACCGGTCCCGTTCCCCGCCCCGGGTCCGATTCGATTCAGTTTTCAAAGAACCCGACGCCGCCCGAGGACCCCGAAAAGGGCTCCGCGAGCCACGTTCCCTGCCCTTCGCGCCACGTTCCCCGCCGCGCGAATCCCACCGAAGGCTCGCCGCGAGGCTTTCCCCGGCGATCGAGGCCCATCCCCTTCTCTCGAAGCCTCGTTCCCTCCCCTTCACGCTCCGCGAACGACGGGGAACGGCTCTTTCACTGCCCTCCAAACCGTCCGGAGGAGGGGGAATGAAGCTCGCCGGCTCTCTCGCATCATTCGCATACCAGGGAATGAGGCATTCCCCGTGGCTCACAGCCCCCGAGCGATGGGGAATGAGCCGTTACCCGTCCTCTCTCTCCTGTTATCTCTGGGGAATGACCCTTGCTAAGGAGGGAAAGCGCCCCGAAATTCTCTCGGCACCCTGTCCAAGACTCAGCGGGTCCCAGCCTGGAGAGGCTTGACAACTCAGTGCGACATAGCTAGAATATGAGCATCATTGCGGTTTGTCCAGTAGCCCCGTCGCGAGGAGGGTTGAGCTCGCGAGAGGGGACCGGACGCGTTCTTTGACAGACGAAGGACCTTTGCCAGAGGAGCGGGAGCGGGGCCGCTCCTCTGGCTGCCCTTTCGGCGCCTCAGGATCCGGGAAAGGCGAATTTTCCGGTCAGGGCCGCCGTGTCGGAGCGCCCCGCGGGGACGGCTTCGAGGCGGTAATACCGCTTGTCCCCCGTGGCAGGCCTCTCCACCCACACGTCCACCTGGGCACGGGTGAGCCGCGCGACGGTCACCGAGAAAGAGCCGTCCGGCAGGGGTCCGTCCACGCGGAGGAGGACGTCGGTCCGGTGGCGGACCTTGCCGCTGACGCAGAGGGCGTGGGGGATGCAGTTGATCTCTTGGCGGCCGACGACGCCCGGCTGTCCCGGCTCCGTGATCAGGACCTTGAAACGGAAGCCCGGGAAGGCGTCGGTGGTCAGGAAATCGCCCGGCGGCGGCGGGGTGATGCGGGTCAGCTCGAAAACGCCGGTTTCCATGGTGGCGGCGTGCACGGTCGTAGGTCCAGAGGGGTCCAGGGCCACGGCGAGGACGGGGCCGTCGAAGGCGCCGCCCAGACGGCTCCAGGTCGCCGCGCCGTCGGTGCTCCAGAACACGCCGAGCCAGGTGGCGCAGTACAGGGTGTCCGGATGAGCCGGATCGATCACCAGGCTCAGGGGCGTGACGGGGGGAAGGCCCGAGCCGACAGCCGTCCAAGTCAGCCCGCCATCGGTGCTCTTGGTGATCGGGCCTCCTCCGCTACTCAGGTAGAGGATGGAGGGACGCGATGGATCGACCGCCACCGCGAAGGGCACCCGGTCGTAGATCCGCGTCCAGGTTTCCCCCCGGTCAGAGCTGGCGAACAACCCGAAGGGGGAGGTGAGATAGACGTCAGACGGCCGCCCCGGAGACACGGCCAAGTGGTAGACCGAGCTGTCCAGGCCCTGCCCCGGCGACCAAGCCGGGGACCAGGTCGCTCCTCCGTCTGTGCTGCGGAACGCGCCTTTCCCGGTCGCGGCGTAGAGCCGGAAGGGAGCGGCCGGATCGATGGCCAGGTCGTTCACCTGCTCCAGGTCGGCGACGATACGCCAGGTCTTTCCCCCATCCCGGCTCCGGAAGATCCCGCGATCGGTTCCCGCGAAAACGGTCGTTGCCGTCGTCGGGTCGACCACCAGAGCCGAGATGGGCCCAACGTTCAGGCTCGCCAGGGGGCCCCAGGTCTCGCCCCGGCTGGTGCTCTTGAACACTCCGGCGTAGCTGACGCCGGCGTAGACGACGCGGGGCTCGGATGGCGCGACGGCGAGCGCGCTGGCCCACGTGGACACTATTCCGCCGCTGGAGGAGGCCCAGGTCTTCCCCCGGTTGGTGCTCTTCCAGACTCCCGCCAGGGAGCCGAGGTAGACGACCGCGGGCCGGCGTGGATGGAAGGCAAACGTGGACGGCCACGTCACGGGCAGAGAGGAGCCCATGCCGGTCCAGGTGTCGCCGCCATCCAGGCTCCGGTAGACGCGCTGCGGCGCCGTCGGCGCGGCGGCCGCGTAGACGGCGGAGGTCACGGGATCGACCGCCAGGGCCCGCACGTCGTGAGCGCTCATCTCATTGGCCAGGCGCGTCCAGGTGGCTCCGTCGTCGGCGCTGCGGAGGACGCCCAAGAGGTTGCCGCCGGCCGCGTAGATCCGCCAGGGATGAGAGGGATCGATCGCCAGGACGTAGGGACCGGTCGCGGAGAGCCGGGTCCAATGGGCTCCGGCATCACTCGTCTTGAAGAGCCCGGCCGAGCCGCTGGCGTAGATGATGCCAGACCGCGCCGGATCGGGGGCAACGTCGAAGGTGGCGATGGCCGCCTCACCGGGCCGCGAGACCGGATATCCGCCCTCGACCGCCACCCAGGTCACCCCGGCGTCGCGGCTGACATAGAGCCCCCCATACGTCGCCACCCAGACCGTCCTGGGCGCGGCGGGCGAGATCGCCACCTTCAGGACGACCCGGATGCCGAGGTCGTTCTCCAGCCGGTTCCACGCCGTGCCGGCGCCGGTGGTCTTGTAGATCCCCTCGTTGCCGCCGGCGTAGAGAGTGTCGGGGTCGGTGGGATCCACGGCCAGATGGAACGGTCCGCTGCCGAGCATTCCGGTGGCCTGCCAGAGCCCCTGGGAGGCCCGGCGCCACGTCCTCCCGCCATCGACGCTCTTCATAACGTCGTCATCGATACCCGCGAAGAGAGCGTCCTGGCGTCCCCCGATCACCAGGGATGACACGGAGCCTCCTTCGGGCCCTTGAGCCGTCCAGGAGCTGTAACCGGCGACGGCCGGCAGGGTGGAGAGAACGGTTAGAAAGAGTACGGCCGCTCCGGCCAGCCACGAAGGAGAGAGATTGCGGTGCATGCGAGACCTCCTGATGCCTTCAGGCATCAAGAAAAGTCTCGCAAGATCTTCGCGCTAGCGCCCTACCTTCAGAACCTGCTTTAGCTTCGCCACAGGGTAGGGGTCTGACCGTTCGGCGGGGTAGTGCCTGCTCCGGAGCCGCGTGGCCAAGGGCTTGAGGCCCGAACGGGCCGCCCTCCCTCAGCCCAGGGCAACGCCCTGGGTTGCGGGATCGGGGCGCTCATCCGGCGCGGCCTGAAGGGCCGCGCTACTTTTAGCCCACACATCGGTATACCCATCCTCGAACCGCCGCGTAAATACGGTCGTATCCGCGATTCGAAAAACTGTTCCATTCTCCTCAAACCCCCACGGCTCGTATCCGAGCTCGGCGAGGATCGCCCAGAACGCCTCGGGGCTCGATCCCGCGCCGCGCAGGTGCTCGGGGGAGAATTCGATCAGCATCCAGCGGGGCTTGAGGCGGGCGAGCGTCTTCCGGAAACCGGCGAGCGCCGACACCTCGGCCCCCTGGATGTCCATCTTCACCGCGTCGATCCTCTCGATCCCACGGGCGGCGCAGTAGGCGTCGAGGGTGGTCAGTGGGACCTCCACGGCCTCGGCGGTTTCCGATCCCAGCGAAGGGTGGACGCGGTTGTCGGCGCGGTTCGAGCGGTTGGTGTAGAGGGTGATGGTGCCGGCGTGGTCCCCGACGGCGGTTTGATTGATTTCGATGTTGGTGCGGCCGGCGGCGCGGCTTTTCAGGATCTCGAAGCTCAGGGGGTCCGGCTCGAAGGCGTGGACGCGCCCTTCCGGGCCGGCCCGGCCGGCGAGGAGGAGGGTGTAGAAGCCGACGTTGGCGCCGACGTCGAAGACCACCATG
>Ga0308176_10000377_pt1 | contig 29063 bp, 22 predicted proteins | sample PhyCR2_3_FD_203890 | JGI IMG/M metagenome (GOLD analysis project Ga0308176, IMG submission 203890) | Soil microbial communities from UC Gill Tract Community Farm, Albany, California, United States - DLSLS.C.R2 | ecosystem: Environmental > Terrestrial > Soil > Agricultural land | place: USA... | reverse complement strand
CTCGTCATCCATCACGGTGGCGTGAGCGTCCGTCTGCGTGGCGTAGGCACGCGTGACCGCGGGGCGCGCGGTGATCGCCTCGAGCCAGCGCACGACGTGGGGGTACGGAGCGGTATCGGAGACGACGCGCTCGACCGCCGAGCGGACCCAGGGGTACGTCGCGATATCGGCGATCGAATAGGCGCCGGCCGCGTACTCGCGATCCGCGAGCCGCGTGTTCAAGACCCCGATCAGGCGCTTGGCTTCGGTGATGTAGCGGTCGATCGCGTAGGGAATCTTCTCCTGGGCATACACGAAGAAGTGGTTCGCTTGCCCGAACATCGGTCCAACGCCACCCATCTGCCACATCAGCCATTGTATGGCCTCGTTGCGGCCGCGGACGTCGCGCGGGATGAGCTGGCCGGTCTTGTCGGCGAGGTAGAGCAGGATCGCGCCCGATTCGAAGACCGAGACCGGCGCGCCGCCGTCGGCGGGGGCGTGGTCGACGATCGCGGGGATCCGGTTGTTCGGGCTCACCGCGAGGAACTCGGGCGTGAATTGATCGCCGCGACCGATGTTGATCGGAATCACCTTGTAGGGGAGCGTGAGCTCCTCGAGCAGGATGGTGATCTTGCGGCCGTTCGGTGTTTGCCAGTAGTAGAGATCGATCACGAGTGGTCTCCGGTTGCGGGCCGTGATGAGGATTCTCGCAGGAGCCAGGAACGTAGCGGAAGTCGTGGATCTCGGACAGCTGGCCTCCGGCCCAGTTCGCTCGATGCGGCGGGCGCGGCCCCCCGGCTCCCCGCCGGTTCATGCGTCCAGCGAGTGAATGCCCAGATCGCCCTTGAGGCCGAAGGCCGTGCCCGATTCGTACCTGGCGTCGGTAAGGAGGGTGACCACATGCGCGCCGACCTGCGCGGGCGGCATCGGCGGCCCGAAGCTGGCGAGGAAGGCCTCGAGCGAGACGCCCTTGCGCGTGGCGTACGCCAGCGCGCCGGCACGGCCCAGCTCGGTGTCGCCGATCAGCTGGCGGGGGAGGATGGTCTGGAACTTGATGCCAAGGCCGAGCTCATCTGACACACCGTTCGCGTAGCTCGCCATCATCCACAGCATCCGCTTCGCACCGGCATAGCCGCCCGACAGCGGCGAGCCCGCCACCGCGGCGCCGCTCGACGTGATCAACACGCGGCTGCCACGGGCGAGCGGGAGGCGAAGCGCCGCCTGAATCCAGTACAGGGCGGCCTTCACGTCGGTGTTCCACACCGCGGAGAACGCCTCCCATGTCTGCTCGTGGATCGGCGCCATCGTGGGTGCGGCACCCGCGTTGAGCACGAGCACGGTCGGCCGGATCTCGCGTACCACACGATCTGCGAGGGTGGGCTCCGCGGCATCTCCCGGCGCGATCCCGACACCGAGCCGGTGCTTGATCTCGGCGAGCCGAGCCGCGTCGCGGGCGACGACCGTCACATTCGCGTGCTGCGCGACGAGGGCTTCGACGATCCCGAGCCCGAGGCCCCGGCTACCACCGGTAACGACAACACGTTGATCTTTCAGCGTCTGCATGTGCGTTTGTTCCCTTCGATCCCCACGACGATTGACCCGGCCGAAAGGATGCGGTGGCCTGGACCGAATCGTCGTCATCGAGCCGGCCGCGACGCGCGCGTCCCCGGTCGCCATGCCTGCGGGGCCCGCGCGACGAGATCGACCTCGTAATCCGCCGAGCCGTGTGCGATGCCGCGCGTGAGCGCCGACGCTCGATCTCGATCGTCGCGGCCGAATCGGCCAGTGAGCGCCCGCGCGCAGGCGCGGCTCGTCGGTGAGCGCGTGGATCTCGCCTGACGTTCCTATCCACGACCTAACCGGAGAATGCCGAGTCCGATGCTAGATTCGTCTTGCGTGTACCTCCCATGAGTAAAGATCTTCTAGAGCGTAATCACGAATGCTCGGAGCTGGGAACCACCGTCGGTCCGGTGTCCGGATCCGAACACGGAATTGCCGCAGGGAGCGGCCCGCTTCAGGCAGTGCTCCACGGCGAAAAATTCGCGAAGTACATGCTCGTCGGTGAGATCGCGGAAGGTGGCATGGGCGAGCTGTTCCTCGGTGTGCAACAGGGGCCGGAGGGCTTCTCGAAGGTCGTCGTCGTCAAGCGCCTGGTCGGCCACCTGATGAAGAACGAAGAGTTCGTCCAGATGTTCATCGACGAAGCGCGGCTCGGGGCTCGCCTCGAACACCCGAATATCGTCAAGACGTACGAGTTCGGGGAGCACGCGGGCCAGTACTACACGGTGATGGAGTTTCTCGCCGGTGAGGATCTCCGCAGGATCCTCAACAAGCTCCGTACGCCCCCGCACCGGCGGTTGTCGCTGCCCCTCGCGGTTCACATCGTTGCGCAGATCTGCAATGGCCTGCACTTCGCGCACGAGCTCACGGATCTCCAAGGCAAGCCGCTCGATCTGGTTCACCGTGATATCAACCCGGCGAACGTGATCGTCACGTATGCGGGCGAAGTGAAGATCATCGATTTCGGCGTCGCGAAGGTGAGCACGACCACCCGCCAGACGGTCGCGGGCGTGATCAAGGGGAAGATCGCGTACATGTCGCCGGAGCACATTCTCTCCCGCAAGGTCGATCGTCGATCCGACGTGTTCTCGACCGGCATCATCCTGTGGGAGATGCTCATGGGGAGGCCGCTGTTCGCTCGCGACTGTGATGCCGCGACGATGTACGCGGTCATGAACGATCCGATCCCGCGGCCGAGCCGGGAACGGCCGGAGATCCCGCCGGCACTCGACGCGATCGTCGCCCGGGCGCTCGCGCGGACACCCGGTGAGCGGTTCGCGACCGCCGAGGACATGCGGGTCGCGCTGGATCAGATCGCCGCGACGTTGCCCAGGTGCGACGGGCACACGATCGGTTGGATGATGGAGAAGGTGTTCGGGACCACCCGCGCCCAGGCCAAGCGCGCGATCACGCAGTCCCGGTCGCTCGCGCACAACGTCTCGCTGGTCATGAAGAAGACGACCGCCACGCTCCCCATCTTTGCGCCGCCGACGACTTCGTCGTCGACCTCCGCGCTGCCGGTGGTCGCGTTGCCGACGATTGCCATCCCGAAGGCGCGCCGGCGCCGGTGGCTGGTCATCGATAGCGCCATCGCCAGCCTGTGTGGCGTGGCGGCCATCTTCGCGTTCGGATCCTGGGTCGATACGGGCTCGCCGTCCACGGCGCTATCGCCGCCCCGGCTCGGAGCCCCGATCGAAGGCGCGGCAGTCCCAGGCGGTGCCCAGGTGCTTGCCGCGGCCTCGCCTGCCTCGCCGCCTCGCGCCGTGCCGCCTCACGCGCCGCAGCGGCCGCGACCCGTCGCCGGTCCACCGGGGCAGGGGACGTTGACCGTCGACACCTACCCGAACGCCCTGGTGTATCTCGATGGCAAGACGCTCGAGCATGGCTCGCTCGAGCATCGCCCGATGGCGACCGGACCTCACGAGCTCGTGGTCAAGCTGCCTGGACGCCCTGCGGTGAGGCGATCGATCTCGATCGCGGCCGATCGCGAAACCAGGCTGAAGATCGAGGTCGTTCAGCAAGCGGCCGGCGAGGCATTGGCGATCGCCGCGACCACGCCGCCGGCACCGGCCCACGCCGCATCCTCGTCGAGTCGCCCGGGAGCCCAGCCGGCCGGGAAAGCTCCCCGGCGAACCCAGGCGCCCGGTTCGAGCGTGAAGAGCGCACCATCGCCCAGGAATCCAGCGACACCCGCGGCCACGGAGGCCGGGCTCAAGGATCCGATCGCCGAGGCGTCGGCCCCACCCGCCGTCCAGTCACCAGGCCTCGACGTCAAGGCCATCCGCGCCGCCGTACGGTCCCAGATCGGGGCGCTCCGGCAATGCTACGAGCGCGCCAAGATGGACGACGGGAACCTTCACGGTCAAGTGACCGCACACATCACCGTCGCCGCCGATGGCACGGTCGCGAACGTGCAGATCTCCCATTCGACCCTCAACGCGCCTCAGGTCGAAGGCTGCATCAGCCGCGAGATCACGCGCTGGCAGCTGCCCAGGCCCAGCGGAGGGGGGACCGTCGCGTTCTTGTATCCGTTCGTGTTCGAGTAGCGGCCTCGCCGTTCGTCAGCGGGTCGTTCGGCCGGTGAGCGGCAGCATCCCCAGGACGGCGAACGCACCGCCCGTGGCGCACACCGCGGTCCAGCCGCCGTGCTGCCACGCCTGCGCGGCGATCGCGGTGCCGAGCGCGCCGCACAGGAAGTACGCGACCATGTAGATCGCGTTGATCCGGTTACGCTCGGCGGGGACGAGGCCGAGGATCACGGTCTGGTTGGTCAGGTGATTGGCCTGCACGCCGGCGTCGAGCAGGACCACGCCGAGGCCGATCACGGCGAGCGAGCCCGGGGCGGCGGCGAACACCGCGAACGCGCCGGCGACGATGACGAGCGCGCAGAAGTTGACGCGCGCCGGCGGGACCCGCATCGCGAGCCGCCCGGTGATCGGCGCGACGATGACCCCGGTCACGCCGAGCACGCCGAGCAGGCCTGCCGTCGCGCTGCCGCCGCCGATCGCGCTGTGCGCGATGTGGAACGCGATCGTCGACCAGAACACCGAGAAGCTCGCGAACCCGAAGCCGCCGACCACGCAGCGGCGCACCAGGACGGGCTCGCGGCGGGCGATGCGACCTAGCGAGACCAGGAGCGCGCGGTATGGCAGCACCGTGCTCGCCGGCGCGCTGGGCAGCGCGGCGCGCAGCACCCCGGCGAGCACCACCATGACCCCGGCGGCGGCGACGAACACCGGTCGCCAGCCGATCACCGCGCCGAGCGTGCCGCTCGCGGTGCGCGACAGCAGGATGCCGGTGAGCAGCCCGCCCATCACCGTGCCGACGACGCGGCCGCGCTGCTCCGGCGGTGCCAGCCCCACCGCGAAGGGCACGATCATCTGGACCAGCGACGCACCGAGCCCGACCAGCACGCTGGCGGCCGCGAGCAGCGCGAGCGAGGGGGCCGCGGCAAACCCGAGGAGCGCGAGGGCCGCGCCCAGCGCGGTCGTGACGATCACGCCCCGGCGCTCGCGGACATCACCGAGCGGGACGAGCAGCAGCATGCCGGCGGCGTAGCCGAGCTGCGTGCCGACCAGCGCCGAGGATACCCCCGACGCGGTGGTGTGGAAGTCGCGCGCGATCGTCTCGGCGAGCGGCTGCGCGTAATACAGGTTCGCCACGCCGAACGCGGCCGCGGCCGAGAGGAGCGCGAGGATCGCGCCCGAGCGGTCTCGCGGGGGAGCGATCGTTGCGGCCAGCATGCGGCCCATTCTGCGGCCGGCGCCCAGTGGTGCCAACCCGTCGCGCGACCAACCACCATGCCTGGATGTGAGAGCAGCGCCCCGGAGCCTGTGTCATCAGCGCTCGGGGCAGCCGGATTTGCCGTGGCTTGCCAGCTTCGCCACGTCCACCACAGCACTCCAAGCCGGCGTGTTGGTTCGGCTTCCGAGGCGTCATTCGCATTTATCAAAAAACTACCAAGCGGATGTCGTTTTTGGTCCAGCGCGTCGCCTAGCTAGGTGATCGGAGTTGGTCGTGCTAAACGTCTCTCTCGAGAGCATCGGCATCTTATTCTCGGAGTCGCAACCGTCCTGAGGGCGAGTGTACACCGGTGTAAGGTTCATCGAGGGCAGGGGGGGGGAGATGGAAAGACAATATGTAGGACGATGCGTAGGGGTGGTTGCGTTCAGCCTTGGGGCGATCGGATGCAACGCGAAGGTCAAGGCGTTCAGCGCCGAGCCACGGTTCATCTGTCCGGGCCAGGAGGTCATCCTCCGGTGGGACGTGGTGGGCGCTGCCAAGCTCACGGTGACGCCGGCAGAGCCCGGCGCGCCCACCGGTGACGTGCCAAGCCAGGGCCAGGTGCCCTTGCACCCGAGCGTCCAGACGCGTGCGTCGCTGCACGTCACCCGTTGGCTCGGCGAACCCGCGGGCGCCGAGACCGACATCAACCTCGCCGCGCCGGTTCGCATCGCGGCCGACCTGAATGACCCCGCGCGATGTGAAGACGGCGTCCTCACGCTGACGGCGCACCTGTCCGAGGCCCAGTTCGCCTCGGCGGTGAAGGCTCAGGTGGTCACGGTGGAAGATAGCGTGACGCGTTCATACGACGTCACGCGGATCGATCCCGCCCAGCACGCGATCACGGCGCACGTCGCCCGGGGCGTGTCGAGCAACGCGTTCGCGAATCTGCCCATGGCGGGCGACTGGATCCTGTCGTCACCGCTCACGGGCCAGGAGGCGTGTCCGGCGGACGGCAAGCCCGGAAACCTCCCTCACGTCCTCACGGTCTATGCGTATTCGAGTTGCAACGGAGAACACTTATGACACCAGACGAGCTCAAGAAGAATGTCGATACGATCATCGTCCTCATGATGGAGAACCGCTCGTTCGACAGCGTGCTCGGCTATCTCGCGGCGTCCGGCAACCGGCCGGACGTTCGTGGAATTTCCAACCTGAATGACGATAACCTCATAAACATCAATTCGGCAGGGGTCGGGATCCGGCCATTCTGGCGCGCCGATGCCCCGTTCGCGAGCGATCTGCCGCACGGCGCCGACGCGGTCCACGAACAGCTGGCGTTCTCGCCGCTGGCTGGAAAGTGCCTGATGAACGGCTTCGTCAAGTCGTTCGAGCACGAGTTCCACAGCCAGGTGAACGAACCGCCGGCCATGGGCCTGTTGCAGGCGAAGGATCTCCCGACGACGAGCGTGCTCGCCGACAACTACACCATCTGCGACAACTGGTTTGCCTGTGTGCCGACCTCGACCGCGCCCAATCGCCTGATGTCGATGTGTGGCACAACCGGGCTGCGCGACACCCATATCCTGTTACCCGATCAACCGACGGTCTATGACTGGCTGCTCGATCATGGCGTGCGCTGGCGCGTCTATGCGGCCGGGCTGCCGTTCTTTGCGCTCATGCCGCGGATGCTGCCGCTGATCCTCACGGGGCACTTTCGCGGGCTCTCCGAGCTCGAGCACGACGTCAAGAACGAGCGTCCGGAGGACTGGCCACAGGTGATCTTCATCGAGCCGGACTACTACGATTGCCCGGTCCACTTGCATCCGTCGTGCGACAATCACGCGCCGCTGGCGATGGCCCCCGGCGAGACCTTCGTTGCCGAGGCCTATCGAGCGTTGACGGCGAACGACGAGAAGTGGAGCCGAAGCGTCTTCATGCTCACGTACGACGAGCACGGCGGCTTCTTCGACCACGTGCCACCCTTGCCCGTCAGCTATCGCAATCCCAACGGGGTGGTGTTCGACACCACGGGCCCGCGCACCCCGACGATCGTGGCCGGGCCGTACGCCCGCAAGCAGGGCGTCTCGCACTTGCCGCTCGACAACACGTCGATCCTCCAGCTCCTCGCCGAGCGGTTTGGCCGGGGCGGCGAGAGCTACTCCTCCGAGGTGCAGGACCGCGCAAGACAAGGCATCAGGAGCGTGTCGGGCATGCTCGACGTCAGGGCCGCCAACACCAGCGTGTGCACGTTCGCTCCCGCGGCCAGAGCCGCCGTGGCGTCCCCGGCCCCCGTGGTCGAGTCGAAGATTCGACAGGGGTTCGTTACCTCGATCAAGGCGCTCATCGAGCGGCACCACACCGAAGCGCTCGCGAAGTTCCCGGCCTTGCGCGTATAGTCCGCGCGGTGGCAAGCCCCAGGCGTCCCAGCATCACCCGTGGCCGCAATCGATCTCGGGCCATGGGTGGCCTCGTGGTGATGGCCTGGCTCGGCTCGGCGGCCTGCGCGCCGTCCTTGGCCTCCGTCCGGACGACGGCCACGCTGGGCCAGCAGGCGGCGGCGTTCGAGGGGGTCTTCGATCTCGCCGCGATTCATTGCCGGTACATGGATGACGCCCGCGCGCCAGATCCGATGTGCCCTCAGCTGCAAAAGGATACGGCGAACTGGCACGCCGTCAACCGCGCGCTGGTGGGGTATGCGGCGGCGCTCGCGGCGATGGCCGACGACTCGACCGATCGGAACGAGCAGACCGATATCGCGACGGCGCTGGGCGCCACGGCCCAGCTCGGCCAGCCATGGAGCGCGGCGCTCAATCCGAACCTCACGGCCGGCGTCTCGCAAGGGGTCGCCACGCTGATCTCGGGGATCGTCGGGGTCTATCGCCGTGAGCGGCTCGGCGAGACGATCCGCGCTTCCAACGACGCGCTGCAAGCCGTGGTCCGCGGTATCGACGAGAACATCGCGCTGCTCGATCGTGCCGATCTGAACCTGCTCGCGACGATCGCCGACACGATCACCTCCATCCAGCTGGGCAACTCACCCAAGGCCGACCGGGACGGGCTCACGATCGCCCTGCACGCGGTGGAGGTCGAGGTGACGGCGCACCGGGCCGCTCTGGCGAGCTACAAGATCGCCGTCGATGTGTTCGCGAAGGCTCACGCCCAGCTCCGCAAGAAGCTGTCGGGGCTCGGTGACCGCACGGCCGATCTCGAGCTGCTCAAGTTGATCGCCACCGACGCAGCCACGATCGCCAAGAGCGTCAGGACGGCGATCACCCCACCGGCACCCTGAAGGGACCCTCACCATGGCCATCGATCCCGACTCACTGACAGAGATCCTCCAGCTCGCACAGATCTGCGAAGACGTGGCGCGTGCCGCGCTCCGCATTGCGCAAGATCAGCTTCGCACGAAGCTCATCACCCAGGATGTGTTCGATCAGGCATTTCAGGATTATGGCCTCGCGATGCAGAAGGCGCGGGATATGTACTATCAGGCATCTCATAGCCTGACGCAGCAGATCATCCATGCCGCGGATCTCAAGACGCTGACCGATCAGACCGCCGAGCTGAAGGCGTCCCTCGCGCGCTTGACCAGGACCGAGCACATCCTGGCGATCTCGTTCGGGGTGGTCACGCTGGCCGCCACGATCGCCGCGGCGGTCACCGCGCCGGGCGAAGCGGCGCTCCGGGCGGCCGTGACCGCCGGCACAACCCTGAAGACGGCGATCACGGGGTAGCTGCCTTCGGGCGAAGCGACCGAGATCCTGGCCAGAACCTGCGTGCGTCGATCGGGGTGATCGCGGCATCTTACGGACATGGTTGGCTCGATCCGTTTGCGGGCGTATCCGCTGGTCGTCGGGGGCGCGGCGCTCGCCGCGCTGTACCTGGTGGTGTTCACGATCGCCGGATCGGCGGCGTTCGCCCGCGCTCCGGACCGCGTCGCGCTCGCCGCCACGTTCGATCTGACCGTGACCGCAACGTTGATCGTGTGGTGGTTCGGGGTCCGACGGCGGGCGCTCCCCGGCTGGGTCGCCGTCGCGACGTTCTCGTGGGGGGTCGCGATGGCCCGCGCCTGGGTGCCGCATGCCCCGCTCAGCGGGCTGGCCGCCCTCGGCGGCGTCCTCGAGGTCGTCACGATGGGTTGGCTGCTCCTGCGGATCCGGCGCGTGGTCCGCACCGCGCGGGCGGCGCGGGACGAGGGGCCCATCGGCTCGATCGAGGCCGGCCTGATCGCGGCCCGCATCCCCGCCCGGGTCGCGACCATCCTGGCGAGCGAGCTCGCGGTCGTCGGGCTCGCGTTGACCGGGTGGTTTCGCCGGCCTGCCCCGGGAGCGATGTCGATGCGCAGCACCGGGTGGATGGTCATCCCGTGGCTACTCGGGTTCCTGTTGCTCGGCGAGACGGTCGCGACTCACCTCCTGCTCGCGATGTGGAGCCCGCTGGCCGCGTGGATCGCGACGGCGAACTCGGCCTACCTGCTTTTGTGGGTGATCGCCGACACCCAGGCGATCCGGCTGTATCCCGTCGCGATCTCCGGCGCGATGCTGCACGTGAGGCTCGGCGTGCGGTGGCGGGCCGCGATCCCGCGGTCCGAGATCGCCTCGGTGACCGAGATCCGCGCGGTGCCCGAGGGCGCGCTGAACCTCGCGCTGTTCGAGCCGACGGTGCTGGTGACGCTGCGTGCGCCGATCGAGCTACGCGGCCTGCTCGGCAAGAAGCGCCGCGGCGACCGGATCGCGCTGACGATCGACGATCCGAAGGCGTTCCTCGCGGCCCTCGCCTGATCCACGGCGCGGCGAGATCACTGTCACAGGCCACTCGGGCTGGTTGCGCCGTGCCACCGCGACTAGTGACTCTACCAAGCAGCGTCAAGGAGCTTCGTTGCTCGAAGCTCCTCGGTGTATCCTTCGGGTCATGCGGACCTTTTGGCTCGCCGCCGTGCTCTCGATCACCGCCGTCGCGGGTTGCTCGAAGCTCGACCAGGCCGAGGCGGCCCCGGCCGCCGACAAGACCACGGCCAAGCTGCCGTCGATGACGGTCGACGAGGTCGATCGCGCGCTCGCGGCGAACCAGGCGAAGGCCGTCGACTGCAACAGCGAGATGACCCGCAAGAAGATGGGCGTCGTGCCCGGCGCGATCCTCGCTCACGCGCATCATCGTGGCAACCACGCCGACCTCCGCGTCGGCCCTCCGATCAGCTCGTTGCTGTAAACTATCCTAAGTGTGCGGTCCTGGCGCAGCCCGTGGAACGGCGAGCGAACCTCGCCCGCGAATACCTGCAGCTTTACCTGCTCCGGCTGATGCATTCGGTTTGCTCGAGAACGCCTTGGAGCAAACCAAGACCCCTGCATTGCCTCGCGATGGATGGCGAGCCGCGGTGAAGCGACGCCTCGAGACACTCGACTGGAAGGCGGTCATCTCCGACTTGCGCCCGTTCGTCGAACGGCAGGGCGATCTCGAGGTGCTATCCAAGGACTCGATTTCGATCACCCGTCGACCTCCGAAACTACCTGCTTGTTTCACTCATGCGCGTCGACAACATGCGCGGGACATAGCTTTGGGGGAGCGATCACCGCCCGGTTCTGCGCGATCAGCGCGCAGGCTTTGGCGGCCGCAGCCTCGGCTTCAGCCTCGTTACCACGCTCGGCGGAGATGGCGATTGACGCGAGCCACCATGCGCGCCAATCGTCGGCGTGAGCGGCCGCCATCGTGCGCGCCACAGCGGCAGTGAGGCTGGTATCACCAAGCTGGCTGCTGATCACTCTGGCGAGGACATTGGTCGGATCCGCCTCGAGCGCCGCGAGTAGATTTGCACGCTGCGCTCTCTTCTGGTCAGAGTGCCAGAACAACCAGGCGCGCATGGCATAAACGTCTGCGTCGGTGAGCGTGTGCTCGGCGACGGGCCCCTCACGCAGCAGGATGTTGAATTGAAATACCATGTGACTTCCGCGGACCAGCCATTGCCGCAACGTGGTATCGAGCGTGGCGACGGGAAGCGATGGGAACGCCTCATCCCACGCACGCTCTAGTTGCTTGGGCGTCAGGTCGTTCGTGGTATCGCCCATCGCTGCGAGTAGCTCTAGATAGTGTACCAGCTCCGCGCGGTGCTCATTTGTCAGGAATGTGAACAACGCCCACGCAGTACCATACAGCTGCCGTTCGGCTTTGCGCGCCTGCTGCGTCTGCGTCTGCCACGCGAACAGCGTCGAGGCGGACACCAGGGACGGCATCCGCTTCGGCCTCGTGCCGTCGCGGGGTGCGAGGCCGGCGGTGACCGTCGACTTGTCGGGGTCGATCTGCAGGGTTTCGAAGAACTGCGCAATCCCCTCGGAAAGCCACCGTGGTTGACGGCGAACGACCATGTGCGAAATCAGATGGGTCAGCTCATGTGGGGATCTCGTGTCCGCGGGATCGTAGTCGCTGTACGCTGGCAAGATGATCACCGGCTGCCACCACGGAGCCTCCGGCGGCACGTCGTTTGCGAGCGCAGTATTGTCCGATAGCATCTCGTGCAGCTCCTCGTCGTCACGAAACGCGATCACCATCGCGCGGGCCGTGGCAGGTGCGTTCGGGAACGCCACCCCGGCCACCGCCTGTCGAAAGTGCTCCATCTCGCGGATGAGTTCGTGTGCGCGCGCAGGTACCGTGTCCGTCCAAAGTGTGAAGTGCTCGCTCGTGAGTTCGAGCCACGCCGGCCCACCCTTGCCAGGTACCGGAAGCATCGCTGGCCCACACGCGACCAATGCTCCCAGCGCTGCCCAAACCATCACCAACCGCAACATGGCGCGTATATTACAAGGTGAGGCCTATTCAGGCAACGTCGTCGCAGGCGGTCGCGATATTCGTTGCCAAAGCAGCCCGAACGAGCGGATCCCACTCGACCGCGGCTGTCTGAGGCGTCGGACCGGGGAAACGAAGTGGATCGCGCGGGCTGGCCCCCACGACCTCTGGTAATTTTCCGCGGAATTTCAACTTCGCTGAACACGACCGGGGTCCGGTGCTTCCAACCGGGGAAACGGACGGCGTAGAACCGGGCGCATCCATGACCGACTTCCTCGACCTGCCCGATCTGGCCTGCGAATCCATCGGCGGCGCCGCGCTCGCCTGCAACGACGAGTTCTTCGCCGAGAAGGAGAACCTCCTGCGCGAGCACGCCGCGGTGTGGAAGGATCACGTCTACACCGATCGCGGCAAGTGGATGGACGGCTGGGAGACGCGCCGCCGCCGGCCGCCGGAGTCGATCGGGCACGCGAACCCCGGCGGCGATCACGACTGGTGCATCGTCCGGCTCGGGATGCCGGGGGTGATCCGCGGCGTGGTCGTGGATACGGCGTTCTTTCGCGGCAACTATCCCGAGTCGTGCGCGCTGTGGGCGACCGAGATCGACGACGCGCTGGATCTGCGGGCGCTCGAGACCGCGGCGTGGACAGAGGTCTTGCCGCGCACGAAGCTTCAGGGCGACAGCAAGAACGCGTTCGCGATCGAGGCGCGCCCGCGGTTCACGCACGTCCGGCTCGAGATCTTCCCCGACGGCGGGGTCGCTCGGCTGCGGGTGCACGGCGAGGTGGTGCCACGGTGGTCGCGGCTGCGCGCGCTCGGCGGGCCGATCGATCTGGCCGCGCTCGAGCACGGCGCGGTGGTCGAGAGCTGCAGCGACATGTTCTTCGGCTCGCGCAATAACCTCATCAAGGCCGGGCCATCGCGCAGCATGGCCGATGGCTGGGAGACCCGGCGCCGCCGCGGGCCCGGCAACGACTGGGCGATCATCCGGCTGGCCGGCGATGGGGGGACCGGGGGGACGGCCGGGGGAACGATCGAACGGCTCGAGATCGACACGACGCACTTCAAGGGCAACGCGCCGGGGCGGTGCACCGTCGAGGGGATCCATGCGCCGGGCGTCGCCCCGGGTGCGGTCAACGTGCTCGCGGGCTGGCGCCTGCTGCTCGGCTCCCCGCTGCAGCCGCACACGCGCCAGGTCTTCGATGACGAGCTCCGCCGGGTCGGCCCGGTGACCCACCTGCGCCTCTCGGTGTTCCCCGACGGCGGGGTCGCGCGGCTGCGCGCGTGGGGCGAGCCGGCGGTCGATCGGGCGACCGGGCCTGCCGCGGGGCTGGCCAGGCTCAACGCGCTCGCGGCCGGCGAGGCTCGCGCCGCGCTGGGCCGCTGCTGCGGCGCGCAGGCCTGGATCGAGGCGATGGTCGCGTCGCGCCCGTTCGACGACGTGCCGGCGCTCCTGCGCATCGCGGAGCGCACGTGGTGGCGGCAGGGCGAGGCCGCCCATCGCGAGGCGTTCGCGGCGCATCCCCGCATCGGCGAGCACGAGACGCCGGCCCGCGGCGATGCGGCGTGGTCGTCCGGCGAGCAGCGGGCCGCCGCGACCACCGACGCGGCCGTGGTCGCCGAGCTCGCCGACGCCAACCGCGCGTACTTCGACAAGCACGGCTTCGTGTTCATCGTGTGCGCGACCGGCCGCACCGCCCTGGCGATGCTCGCCGAGCTCCGCGCGCGCACGCCGTGCTCCTCGGCCGACGAGCTGCGCACCGCGGCGGAGGAGCAGATCAAGATCACCCGGCTGCGCCTGCACAAGCTGCTCGGAGAGCTCGCATGATCACGACCCACGTCCTCGACACCGCGGCCGGCCGCCCCGGCAAGGCGATCGCGATCGAGCTCGAGCGCCAGGACGGCGCCGGCTGGCAACCGATCGGCGCGGGCAAGACCGACGACGACGGCCGGCTCCGCACGCTGACCCCCACCGGCCCGGTCGCCGCGGGGATGTATCGCCTGCGGTTTCACACCGGCGCGTACCTCGCGGCCCACCACCAGGCCGGGTTCTTCCCGGTGGTCGAGATCCAGTTCGCCGTCGTCGACGGCACGCAGCACTACCACGTGCCGCTCCTGCTCTCACCGTACGGCTACACGACCTACCGCGGGAGCTGACGCCCGAGGCGGCGCGCCGCCGCCGATCACGGAGTCATCCACGTGAAGGTGCAGGGCGCGCGTGCGCACGCAGCGGTCGCGCGAGTCGCGGCTGGCTACCAGCCCTTGCCGCCGCCACCGCAACCGCCGCCGCCGCCCCAGCCGCCCCAGCCACCGCCGCCGCTGACGCCGGTCGAGACATTGATCGCCTGTGGTGGTGCCGCCGCGGCCGGTGGCGCCGCGACCGCACCGCCACCGCCACCGCCCATGCCGCCCATCATCATCATCATCATGAGCATCTGCGATGGGTCGCTCTGGTTGTTGTGGCTCGCGAGCGCCTGGATGGAGCTGGTGATCTGCGTGAGCATCGCCGTGAGCTGATCACTCGATCCGCCGGAGCGGGACGTGACGCGGGAAGCGCCGCCGGCCACGTTGGCGAGCGCGGCGGCGTCGATCGAGACAAAGGGATCTTTTGCGGTGGGCATGGCCGGGGACCTCGTGGTGAGGGGACACCCACACCATGAGCACCGCGCATGCCATCATTTAACTGGCTGAATTCACGTAAAAAACATCAACGGTCGCGGGGAGATCCTCCGCGCGTTGCATCCCGAGGGTTACACGACCCCCGATGCTACCCCAGGGCGAAGCACTCCCGCTGGTGTTCGCGCATCGTGGCTCGTGAACGACGGATGCACAGCTTACGAGAAATGAGCATCCGGCGTGTGATGCGTACAACGCTGCATCACACGCCGTCGCTGACTTCAACCAGCGAGCGTTAACCTGGCGGGCCCCTGCCGTCATAGATGCACCTTACTCAGCACTCATAGAATCAACCGCAACAAAGCAGGTAGGACGCCGTACGAAACGAGCGCAATTGCCGCGGTACCCGTTGAAGGCGCGTACGAGCGCTGCCAATCTGTACGCGAGAGTGGCGTTGTTCCTGGTGGGTCCCGAGTACGTTCGCGCTCGCGCAGGCACCTACGATGCTCTTCCCCCACCGTTTCGGCGCTCACCGGTGCGTGCTGGTGCTTGCCTTCATCGGAGCGATCGCGCGCGTGGTGAGCGCCGACGATCTCGTCAAGACCTCGGCCAAGTCGATGGTGGCCGTGCGTACGCCGACCCCACCGACCATCGACGGGCAGCTCGATGACGCGGTGTGGGACCTGGCGTCGCCCGACGATCGCTTCATCCAGCGGTTTCCGCACGACGGTGCGGTGCCGGTCCATCGCACCACCGTACGCATCCTGTACGACGACAGCGCGATCTACGTCGGCATGCGCATGGAGGACGATCAGGCCGACAAGATCGTCGCGCGCCTGACGCGTCGCGACCGCGTGGTCGACAGCGACTACGTGACCGTCGCCCTGGACAGCCGCCACGATCACAGCACCGGCTACTTCTTCACGCTCAACGCCGCCGGCGTGCAGCTCGACGGCACGTTCTTCGACGATACCTCGATGACCTACGACTGGGACGCGGTGTGGGATGGCAGCGTGAGCCGCGACACCGGCGGCTGGAGTGCCGAGTTCAAGATCCCGCTCAGCGTGCTGCGCTTCCCGGACACCCCGGTCCAGGAGTGGGGCATCCAGGCCGAGCGTTACCTCTCGCGCACCCAGGAAGACGATCGGTGGTCGTACACGCCCCAGGACGTCCCGGCCAACGTATCGCCGATGGGGCACCTGACGGGACTCCAGGGGCTTCACCCCCGCCGCAGCTGGGAGCTGCTCCCGTTCACCGTGGCGCGCCTCCGGAGCCACACGGATATGGGCAGCGGCTTTCTGGGCATCGGGCCGTCGACGGACGCCAAGCTCACGCCGGACGCGACCATCGGGCTCGACGCCAAGATCGGCCTGACCTCGAACCTCACCCTCGCCGCGACGGTCAATCCGGATTTCGGCCAGGTGGACGCCGACGAGGTGGTCTTGAACCTCAGCCGCTTCGAGACGTTCTTTCCCGAGAAGCGTCCGTTCTTCCTCGAGGGCGCCGATCTGTTCCACACCGATTTCACCCAGTTCTATTCGCGCCGCATCGGGCGCGGGGTCGACAACCCGGGCATCGTCTACGCTGACGATGGAACGACCCCCCTCACCGTCCACGAGCCGCCGCAGCCCGTCCCCATCCGCGCGGCGATCAAGGTCACCGGCAAGGTGAGCGACGACCTGAGCGTCGGCGTGATCGATGCGGTGACCGCGCCCGAGGAGGTGAAGGCGGAAGACCCGAGCGGCAACAGTCGCAATGTGCGCTTCGTGCCGTACATGAACTACTCCGTCTTGCGCACCAAGTACGCCGTCCAGGGCGTCTCGTATCTGGGTTTTCTGGCCACCGCCGCGACGCGCCTGGACGGCCAGTGGCGCAACGCCAGCGAGGATCACGATGGCTACACACAGGGTGTCCAGGGGCTCTGGCAATCGAATGATTCGCGCTGGCGTGTGGCCAACGAGGCCGTGGTCTCCGAGCGGGTCGGCGGCACGGCCTACGCGACCCGTCCGGATGGAACCCTGCAGGCGCCGGGCGATGTCGGGGTGGGCGGTCGAGGCACGGTCAGTTACACCGGCGTCCACTGGGACCTCACGGTGGATTACAAGGCCATCTCGCCTCGGCTGGATCTCAACGATCTGGGCTTTCAATCCGACTTCAACGTGTTCGGCGGCGATGCGACGCTGACGTACCAGGAGCTCCAGCCCCACGGATCGATCCAGAACTATAATTTCAGCACGGCCTTCGAGGAGTTGCGGAATTTCGACGACGTCGTCACCGAACGCCTCATCGGCCTGTACAGCACCGTCCGGTTCACCAACTTCTGGAGCATCAACGCGTTCTCGGGGATCGGCCTGCCCGGCCGCTGGATCACGACCGAGACCGGCGATGGCGCCAGCCTGGAGCGGCCACATGCGAACTCGCTCACCGTGAGCCTGCAATCCGACACGCGGAGGAAGGTGCAGTTTTACGGCAGCGAGTCGGTGATTCACCCGTTCAGTCAGCCGACGTGGACCTTCACGAGCATGGATCAGCTCACGTTCAACCTGATCCCCACCCTGCAGCTCGATCTGTCCTCCCTGGTGGGGCTCACCCATCAGGCGACCCGGTCCTGGTTTCCCGATGGGTGCACCGACGATATGGGGAGTTCGTGCACACCGCTCACGATGAGCCGTCACTACATCTTCGGTCAGCTCAACTCCGGATCGATCTCCCTGACGTCGCATGCAACCTACACGTTCTCGCCGCGGCTCTCCTTGCAGGGCTATGCACAGCTGTTCATGGCGCGTGGTCGTTTTGCCAGCTTCGCCGGCATTGCGACGCAGGGGCTGCATCCGTTCGTGCACCTCTCCGATCTGCATCAGCTGGCGCACATCTCCGAGCTGCCGATGCCGCCGGATTCCGGGTATAACGACGCCGACGGCGACTTTCAGCGGGTCGCGCTCAACGTGAACCTGGTCCTGCGCTGGGAGTTTCTCCTGGGATCGGCGCTGCTCTTCGTGTATACGCGGGCGCAGAGCGGCGAGATCGACGTTGATAACGTTGATCCGGAGGGACGCCGCCCCCCCGAACTCCCTTCCCCCAGGTTCACTCCCCGCGGCCTCAGCAAGGGTCCGACCGAAGATGTCTTCCTGGTCAAGCTGTCGTACTTCATGCGTTGACCGGCGGTCGTGGACGCGACGACATCGATCCCTGGCAGGCGGTTGGCGAGTCACCGGGCGCGAAACTTGACGACCCCGGCCTTGGCCAGAACATCGAGCCACTCAGCCACCTCGGCGAGCGGGACCGGTGCGTAGCGCCCCGCGAGCAGGTCGCGGATCTCGCCGACCGAGCGCTTACCGTCGACGAGGTTCAGCGCCTCGTAGGCGAGGACCTCGTCGCGCTGCTCGAGCTTCGGCGGCGGGCCGGCCGGCTCGCCGAGCACCGCGGTCAGGTGGCTGTAGTAGTAGACGTCGAGCGGGCCGTGCACCGCGGGGGTGCGCTCCGGAACGCGAGGGTCGCGGCTCCCGGAGGCGCGTGGCAGCGAACCGGCGAGCGTCGCGCTGATCCGCCGGACCTCGGCGGTCGTACCGGGCCAGGTCGCGGCGATGCTGGCGAGCTCCTCGACGCCCATCGCGATGGCCTCGCGCTCGGCGAGCCGCGCGTCGTCGGTGCTCCGGCCATCGGTCAGCGCGGTGTGCCGTGCGACCGCCACGCGGTCCTCGGTCGCCGCACGCTCGAGGGCGGGGAGCCTTGCCGCCTCGGCCTCGGGGAGCGCCGCGAGCGTCCAGGCGATCCCGGCGGTCATGTACGCGACGCGTCCGAGCTTGGTCGCGTCGAGGTTATCGGGGACGTCCTTGTTGGTGTGGATCGTGACGTCGGGCCAGTCGTGGAAATAGACCATCGGCACGCCGAACGCCTCGAACACCTGGTGGTCGCTGCCGAGCTCGAGCGGCCGCAGATCGGTGACCAGCGCGTCGCGGCCGCCGGGCGGCCAGATCAGGCCGTCGCCTTCGCCCTTCTCGGCGAGCGCGGTCGAGGCGCGCGCGACGTCGGCCACCCAGGCCGCGGCGATCTCGTTGATGATGTGCGGCAGCGAGGCCGCGGTGCGCGACAGGTGGAGGGCGGCGTGGGTGACCTCGGGGCGGCCGCCGACCATGTCGAGGTGCACGCCGGCCCGGAGGCGGCGCGCGAGGTCGGGGTGGCTGATCAGCCAGGCCTGCGAGCCGGAGATCTCGGGCAGCCACAGGAACCGGATCGTCCGCCGGGGCGCCGGCAGCTCCCCGGCGGCGACGGCCGCTTGCAGCGCGCGCGCGGCCCCGAGCAAGGCGGCGCTGCCCGACGCGTTGTCGTTGGCGCCCGCCAGCTGGTGGCACAGGTGCGCGGTCAGGACGATCTCGCCGGCCGCCGCGTCGGTGCCCGCGATCGTCGCCGACACGACGTCGAAGCTCGCCGGCACCATCCTGGCCTGGACGTGCGCGCCGAGCCGCACGGGTTTTTGCGCGAGCTCCTGGCGCAGCGCCGCGGCGGTGCGCGGGGAGACCATGAACGCGAACCGGTTGGCGGTCTGGTACGGCGACAGGTGGCCCCAGCGCACCAGGTCGGGATCGAGCCCCGACCACGCTGTCCGCTGGTTCGGAAAGTCGGAGACGATGCCGGCGGCGCCACGCTCCTCGACGGCGAGCCGGTGCACCACGGCGAGCGGGCCATCGGCGAGGACGAGCTTGCCGCGCACGTCCTTGCCCTGGTAAGCCGCCGCGTCGGCGCCGGCGCCGACATCGATGAGCTCGGCGGTCACGTCGGCGTCCTGGCTGTAGTCGGCCAGCCCCACGGGGTCCCTGGCGAAGTCGGCGATCACGCGCCGCGTGGGCGTGAGCTCCTCGAGCCGCCCGGCGACCGGGTTCCAGCCGAGGTAGCTCTTGAAGTGGGCGTAGCTGGTCTTGCCGTCGGCCGGCAGGTGCTCGACCTTGGCGTCGGCGAGCCCGGCGCCGGTGAGCTCGCCGACCAGCCACTCGGTGGCGGCGCGGAACCCTGGCGAGCCCTGGACCCGGTGGTAGCGGCCGAGCGATCGCACCGCGCCGAGCACGGAGCCACCGTCGACGTGCTTCTGGATCGCCGCCGGCACGGCGTCGGGCCAGAACGGGATCCGGCGGGTCTCGGCGACGGCGGGCGTCACGAGGGTGAAGGCGAGCAGCAGAGCAAGGAGCCGCATGGCCGGCAGCTTACGTGCGTTCGGGATTGAATACGAACTCCTGTGCGAAACCCATCCGGGCGACGATCGCCAGGTGACCGCGGTCTACCTAAGGCACGGATGCGATCGGATGATCAGGTCGCTCTGCAGCGCGGGGCGCGTGATCTTGGCCGAGCTGCCCGACCTGCTTGTTCGGTGGCGGCGGCGGTACCGGGATGCATCCGGTGAACTGCGACTGCAACAGCGCGATGATGCCGATCACCGCGGCGCCGCCCACCGAGTGCCACCAGACCTTGCGGAAGATCGGCCCGAGGGCATGGGCGCGCTCGTGGGGATCGTCGTAGCAGGCCGCCGACGCGACCATGATCGACTGCGCGTCGATCATCTTGCCCATCACGCCGCCGGTGGAGTTGGTCGCGACGACGAGGACCGGGCTCAGATGGAGCTGCTGCGCCGTGATGTTCTGCAGGCTGCCGAACAGCGCGTTCGACGCCGTATCCGAGCCGGTCAGGAACACGCCCAGCCAGCCGAGGTAGGCGGCGAAGAACGGGTAGCTCGCGCCGGCACCGGCGAACACCAGGCCGAGGACGGCGTCGGTGCCGGCGTAGCGCGTGAGCGCGGCAAGACCGAGCACCTGGCCGATCACGAGGACAGGCGTGACCATGCGCCGCAACGTCTGTTGGATCGCCTGTCTCCACTGCGCACGGGTCAGACGAAGGGCCAGGCCAGTCAGGAGCGCGGCGACGAACACGCCGGTCCCCGCGGCCGACACCCAGCCGAAATTGAACTGCGCGGCCTCGAGCTTGGCGGCGGGCACGACCGGCGGCATGCGCTGCACGTGGCCCTGGAGCGCCGGCATGTCCCAGATCGGCTTGGACACGACGCCCGACAGCTTGGAGCCGAGCAGCGTGGTGTCGAGCTTGCTCGCGAACAGGCCATCGAGCTCGGCCTTCTTCAGGCCCCAGGCCACGCAGCAGGCGATCAGGATCGCCCACGGGACCCAGGCGTAGATCGTCTCGCCGAGCTTGTACTTGTACTTCCACTCCGGTGCCGTGCTGCCGGCATCGGCGTGCCTGGCGGCCTCCTCGCGCTCGGACTTGAGCAGGAAGCGCTGCTTCGGGTGCCAGACGAAGCGCAGGAACAAGGTCGTGACGATCACCGAGAACAGGCCGGAGACCACGTCGGTGGTCAGGTAGAAGCCCGCTGAGCCTGACGCGAGGTACTGCATGATCGCGAAGCTGGCGCCGGACACCAGCGCCGCCGGCCAGACCTCGAGCGCCTGCTTCCAGGTGCCGCCCTCCATCCTGACGAACAGCGCGACCAGCCAGAACGGCACGAGCAGCGAAACCCACGGCAGCTGGTGGCCGGCCATCGTGGCCAGGGTGAGCTCGGGGATCCCGCTGGCCGACGACAGCGCCTTGATCGGCGAGCCGATCGCGCCGAACGCGACCGGCGCGGTGTTGGCGATGAGGTTCAGCACCGCGGACTGAAACGGCTTGAACCCGAGGCCGACCATCATCGCGCCGGCGATCGCCACCGGCGTGCCGAACCCGGAGGTCCCTTCGATGATCGCGCCGAACGAGAACGCGATCAGCAGGACCTGCAACCGGCGATCGAACGAGATGTGGATGATCGACTCCTTGACGATCTCGAACTTCCCGGTGACGACGGTCATCGTGTAGAGCAGCATCCCCGCCACCACGATCCAGATGATCCCGATGAAGCCGTTGAGGCTGCCCAGCGCGAACGCCGAGACCGCCGTCGGCACGGGCATGCGGAACGCCAGGCAGGACACCAGGAACGCCGCGATCACGCCGAGGAACGCGGCATACGGCGCCGAGATGCCGAGGTGGCGCTGGCCCTGCTTGTCGCGGTGCGGATGCAGCGCGATGAAGTAGAGCAGGACCGCGATCGGCACCGCCGCGGTCACGGTGGACAGGAACACGTTCCCAAGCGGGTTGTAGTTCTGCTCGTACACGGTGAGTTCCTTCACGAACGAGTTGCGAGTCAAACAGCGCCGGTTGTGGTGAACCTAGAACAAGGGCCGGAAACATGAAACGGGTGCGTCTGATCAGGTGTTTTGCAATCGCGAGGCGTACACCGCCTACATGCAGCGGCCCCAATGCCATGATCCCGAACAAGGCTGCTCGGCCGGGCAGATCGGGAGTGCGGGTGGCGTGCCGCGTCGTCGCCGCCGGGGGCGCGCCGGCTAGCGATCCGGGTCGCCGGGCTGAACACCGCGGATCGACGCGTCCAGGACCTCGATCGTATGGGCGCATCGCACGTCCTGGCCGCGCTCACGCAGCAGCATCTGGATCTGCAGCGTGCACCCCGGGTTGGCGCTGACCAGGAGCTCGGGCCCGGCGGCGAGCACGCTGGCGACCTTGCGCTGGCCGATCTCGCGTGCGCTCTCCGGCTCGAGCAGGTTATGGACCCCCGCGCTGCCGCAGCAGGTGTCGCTGTCGAGCTCGACCAGCTCGAGGCCCGGGATCGCCGCGAGCAACGCGCGGGGCTGGGCCCGGACCCGCTGCGCGTGCGCCAGGTGGCAGGCGTCGTGGTAGGCGACCTTGAGCGGCACCGGGTGGCGGGGGGCGACCGGGCCCAGGGCGGCCAGGAGCTCGGCCACGTCCTTGACCTTGGCCGCCAGCTTCGCGGCGCGTTCCGACCATGCCGGATCATCCTTGAACAGGTGCGCCCACTCCTTCATCGACGAGCCGCAGCCGGCGGCGTTGACGACGATGGTGTCGGCCCCGGTGCGCTCCAGCGCCGCGATCGCCGCGCGGGCGAGGCGGCGGGCTTCGTCGTCGCGCCCGGCGTGCACCGAGAGGGCGCCGCAGCAGCCGAGGCCCGGCGGGACCACGACCTCGCAGCCCTCGGCGGCGAGCACGCGCAGGGTCGCCTGGTTGACCTCGGGGAAGTACACGCGCTGCACGCAGCCGGGCAGCAGCGCGACGCGCGCGCGGGCCGGGCCGGCGGCAGGCTGATGCGCCGGCAGCCGATCGGTGAGCTGGCGGACCGCGACCGGCGGCATCAGCGCCTCGAGGTTCCGCAGCCGCCGGGTCAGGAGCTTCACCAGGCCCAGCCGGTGGGCGAGCCAGCGCAGGCCGCTGCGCTGGTAGACCAGCTGGAACAACACGGCAACCTTGAGGCGCCGCGGATACGGGAACAGCGCGAAGATCATGCCGCGGAACACCCGATCGGCCAGGGACCGCCGGTGGGTGCGCTCGACGGCCGCGCGGGTCTCCTCGATGAGCAGGTTGTATTTCACGCCCGACGGGCAGGCCGGCACGCACGCCATGCAGCCCAGGCAGCGATCGAAGTGACCGACGGTCGCGCGGGTGAGCGGCTCCTTGCCCTCGGCCACCGCCTTCATCAGGTGGATCCGGCCGCGCGGCGAGTCCATCTCCTGGCCCCACGACTGGTACGTCGGGCAGGACGGCAGGCAGAACCCGCAGTGGACGCACTCGTCGAGCAGCTTGCGTGGCGCGGTCATCACAGTCCTCCAACGAAGCGGCCGGGGCTCAGGCGGCCCTGGGGATCGAAGCGCCGCTTGAGCCGCTCCATGATGGCAAACGACGGCGGCACGGGCCCCCATGGATCGACCGCGGCGCGGAGCTCGGCCGGCGCGGCCTCGACCACGAGCGAGCCACCCGCGGCGACCAGCGCGGCGCGCGCGGCGTTCACGGTGGCGGTCGCCCTCGCGACGTCGGCGACCGCGCCGCCGGCGAACCCGACCCCGAGCGTCGCGTACCACGCGATCTCGCCGAGTCCGGAGACCAGCGCCGCGACCTCGGGGAAGCGCGTCGGCAGGCCGGCGACCCGGACGCGCAGCGGCGCGGCGGCGCGCACCGCGTCGTGCCGGCGCCAGAACGCGGCAGCGGCGTCCTCGTCGAGGCGGGCGGCGGGGGTGCCGGCGGCCTGCGCGAGCTCGATCGTCCGGCCGACCTGCTGCTCGACGCCACGGCCGAAACCCTCGAAGCATAAGCCCAGGTCGAATCGTTGGGCCGTGGCGGCGGTCGCGGAGGTCAGGGCGACCACGCTCGCGGGCTCGAGCTGTGCGTCGCGCGTCGCCGCGAGCAGGGCGACCACGGCCTCGGCGTCCACGCCGGGGACGATCACCGTCGTCGTCACCTCGGGCAACGGATGCAGCCGGAACGCCGCGGTGGCGATGAGGCCCAGCGTGCCCAGCGACCCGCACGCGACCTTGGGCAGGTCGAAGCCGGCGACGTTCTTCACGACCTTGCCGCCGCCGCGCGCGACCTCGCCGTCGGCGCGGACCAGCGTCACCCCGATGATCAGATCGCGCACGCCGCCGTAGCGCGCCCGCAGGGGCCCGAACGCCCCGGTCGCGACCAGGCCGCCGATCGTGGCGCGCTCGGGCCACGGGGCGTCGAGCGCGAGCCGCTGGCCGTGCGCCCGGGCGGCCGTCTGCAGCGCCGCCAGCGTCACCCCGGCCTCGACGACCACGACCATGTCGGCGGGCGCGTACTCGACGATCCGGGCCAGCCGCTCGGTGCGCACCACCGCGTCGAGCCCCGCCGGCGCGGCCCCGAGCGCGAGCGCGGTGCCGCCGCCGATGAACCCCAGGCGCAGCTGTTCGCGCGCCGCCATCGCCATCACCTCGGCGCATTCCTCGATGGTACCCGGTGCGTACGCCGCGCGCGGCCGGACCCCGAGCACCTCGTCGCCATCGCGCACCTCGACCTTCATCGCCATCGCCTCCCGGGCTCGGCGCTGGGCCGCGCCGGTCGCGCCGCCGGGGCCCGGTGACCCGTGCGACCTCGACGGGGGACTTCGCTATGGTCGACCTTGCGAGGCATGCGGAACACGAGGGGCGGGTCGCGCCGGTGACCCTGCGGCGGAGCCTAGGCGCCGGAGCTCACGGGGGCAAGCCCCGCGCGCTCGCATCAAGGTGTCAGTCCCTCCCGAGCGACACCAGCGAGGAGTCGCGTTCGGCGGATGGGCCCCAGCCGCTCGGCGGTTCGCGGCATCACCGTACGACGGTGCGGTGGATCTTGGGCGGGACGTAGGTCCCGGCCAGCGCCTTGCCTTCCGGGCCGTAGACGCGGAACAACAGGCTGAACGGCCCGTTCGGGACGGGGAGCCAGTTGGCGTGGCTCACCAGCTTCGGCGCCTCGGCCTGCACGTAGATCGTCACCGACCCGTCGGGTGCGGTCGCAAGGCCCGGCGTGTAGGAGGCGACCACGTACTTGTTGATGGCGTTCGGGACGAGCTCGATGGTGCCGGGCATGTACGCCGTCATCGACCAGAAGCGCTTGTACTCGGGGAGCTCGCCGTTCGCGAACTGGATCTGGTACGCGAAGCTGCCGCCATCGAGCGGCAGGCCGCTGTCGTCGACGAACGCGTCCGCGTAATAGGCGTCCTTGCGGCCGTTGCCGAACTGGATGTACTCGGTGAGCGCCGCGCGATCGAGGTAGTTCGTTCCCCAGTTCCCGATGTTGTCGAAGTGGATCCAGTTCGTCGGGCCCCGGTGTGATTGCCAGCGGTTGACGAGCGCGGCGTGCGCGGCCTGGGCGCCGCGGAGGATGCCGGTGAGCGGGCGCGTGTCGCGACCGGCGGCATCCTTCGCCGCGGTGAACAGGGCGTTGAAGTTCGCCATGAGCCGCTGGTCGTCGTCGGTGAGCGGCTGGGTCGCCGGCGACGCCATCGCCTCCATGAGCGTCGTCAAGAACGCCTCCGGCGCCACCGCGAGCCCCTCGTCTGCCATCAGCTTCACCGACGGGGCGTAGCTGGACAGCGGCGTCACGAGCGTCCGGCCGCGCGCGAGCTTGTCATGGGGGTCGTACTTGTCGAGCGGCTGCAGGCACAGGCCGGCCCTGAACTCGGTGGCGGCCTGGATCAGGGTCCCGGCCCTGGGGTGAATACTTGTCGATCCGGATGGCGATCTCCGACGAGCTGTAAGGCATCTCGACCGTGATGGCGCCCGGAACCCGCGGCACGGCTTGGCCGCTCGTCGCGAGCACGTACGTGCCGCCAAGCGAAGGCGGGTTGTCCGACAGGGTCGTCGAGAGGACGTTGCCATACACGTCGAGCTGGAGGATCGAATAGTGGTGCGGATACGGAGGAATGGTGAGGACCACGGGGCCCTGGGACAGGTCGAGGAACGCCTGGGCGTAGATCGTGTCGTCGTTGATGGCGACCACGATCTTGTACTCCGGGCCCATCCCGTCGGGTCCAATCAGCCGATTCGCCAGAAACTCGCCGCTTCGCTCGCTGTTCTCCTGGGTCAGGTGGAACTGGACCCACGTGAACCACCGCGGATAAAACCGTACCGTGTACTCGTACGCTACGTCGAACTGTTCATCGTTGCTCATCGTGATTCCTCACTGTCCTTGAAACTGGGGACACCTCGTGATTCGCAAGCACCGTGCCGAGGTCGGGCGTCCCCATCCGCCGCCGCATCACGCCCTGTTCGCCCGCAAGCTCGTGGTCCTCGCGCGCGCCGCCCTCGCGCCCGCCCGCGGCTTGTCCAGCTGGACGTGGCAGGATCGTCCAGTTGAACAACCGGGGCATCGAGCTGGACATCATGAGGTCGTCCGGACCGACGTCGTGGCTGTGGCGGCCCCTTCCACGCCCGGACCAGCGGCCGTTCCCGGCGGGGCGGCCCACCAGGGAGTGGCGCATCGCCCGAGGCTTTGGCAATCTGCCGGCATGCGCCTCGGCATCGATTTCGGCACGACGCGGACCGTGGTCGCGGCCGTCGACGACGGTCGCCACCCGATCGCCGCGTTCGACGAAGGCGGCGAGTTTCGTGACTACATTCCCGGGATCGCCGCGCTCCGCGGCGGCAGGCTCGTCGTCGGCTGGGAAGCGGCACGGGCGCTGCCCAACGCGACCCACGCGATCCGTTCGATCAAGCGCGTGGCGACCGAGCTTTCGCCCGACGCCCCGGTCCCGGGCTTGCCCGGCGTGACCGCGCTCGATCTGGTGACGGCGTTCCTCGCCGAGTTGCGACGGGCGATCATCGAGGCCTCGAACCTGACGGTCGATGGGCCGCTCGAGGCCATGGTCGCGGTCCCGGCGAGCGCGGCGTCGTGCCAGCGCTGGCTGACGCTCGAGGCGTTCCGGCGCGCGGGGTTCTCGCCGATCGGCCTCGTCAACGAGCCGACCGCCGCGGCGATCGAGTTCGCGCATCGCCACCTCGCGCTCGGCAAGCGCTCGCCCAAGCGCTACGTCGTCGTCTACGACCTGGGTGGCGGAACGTTCGACGCCTCGGCCGTATCGCTCGAAGGTCGTCGCTTCGAGCTGATCGCGTCGGAGGGGCTCGCGCACCTGGGCGGTGATGACTTCGACGAGCTGATCGTCCGCGCGGCCGGCGCCGAGCCCACGGCGAACGCGCTCGAGCGCGCTCGCGAGGCGAAGGAGACGCTCAAGGCGACCACGCGCAAGCTCGTCGTCGATGTCGGCGGCGAGCCGGTCACGCTCGACACCACCGACCTCTACGCGTGCGCCGCTCCCCTCATCGATCGCACGATCGCGCAGACCGAGCTTTTGTTCGAGCGGCTGCGCGAGCGCGGCATCAACCCCGATGATCCGCGCGAGCTCGGCGGGCTCTACCTCGTCGGGGGCGGCGTCGGGTTCCCGGCGGTCGGTCGCGCGCTGCGTGCGCGGTTCGGCAAGAAGCTCCAGCTGGCGGCGCAGCCGTTCGCCTCGACGGCCACAGGTCTCGCGATCGCCGCCGATCCCGACGCCCACGTGATGATCCGCGAGGCGCTCACCCGCCACTTCGGCGTGTGGCGCGAAGCCGAGGCGGGCGCCGACAAGGTCTTCGATCCGGTGATCGGCAAGAACACCGCGGGCGACGCGCCGATCATCGTGCGCCGGCGTTACCGGCCGACGCACGCGATCGGTCACCTGCGATTCCTCGAGTGCGGCGCGCTCGACGACGGTGGCCAGCCGGTGCAGGACCTCGTGCCGTGGCGCGAGGTCTACTTCCCTTACGACCCGGCGCTCGCCGATCGCGGCGACCTCTCCGGCGTGGCGAACGAGCGCCGCCTCGACCTGATGGCGAACGAGATCGCCGAGACTTATACGTGCGCGCGCGACGGCACGATCTCGGTCGTGATCGAGAACATGTCGCGCGGCTACGCCCGCTCCTATGAGCTCGGAGCCTTGCGGTAGCCGACCGATCTCCTGGTGCTCGTGGTGAGTTCCGTGCCTTGTTGAGGTATATGTCGCAGGTCAAGTCATCCGATGTTCCCGCCGAGCGCCCAACCCCGAAACGTCCGTTGAGCCTCGGGGCGGGGGCGGTGGTGATCCACGATGGGCGCGTGCTGCTGGTGCGCAACATTCGCGGGGTGACCAAGGGCCGCTACTTGCTCCCGGCGGGCCGCGTCGACCCGAACGAGCTCCCGGACCAGGCTGCCGCGCGCGAGGCCTTCGAGGAGACCAACCTGCGCGTCGAGATCGAGGGCCTCCTGGGAGTGCGGCTCTGGGTCATGGACGATGGCGAGCACAACTACTTCTTCATGTTCCTGGCGCGGCTCTTGTCGCCGCCGAGCGATCTGCGTCCCAACCTGGCCGAGATCGACGACGCGCGGTTCTTCTCCATCGCCGAGATGAACGCGCTGGGCGCGGACGAGACGTGGTCGGGCGCCATCGCGATCGCGTCCAAGGCGCTCGATCCCCAGCGGAGCCTCTGGCCCAACGACGCCGGCCTGTCCGACCGCTCCGGCGTCGACGTCCCGGAGCGCTGGCGCATCTGGATGTAGCGCGGCGCGACCGTTTCCAGCTTGTTTCGCGCCCAAATAGCAGCCCCAAACACGCGGCGCTCGCCACTTGGGCTAGGTCCATGCTGTTGAGCTCGGCTAACGCCAGGTTCGCGAGCGCCAACACCACGAGGTCGCTGCCCTCGCGCCGTCCGAACGCCGTGGACAGGTGCGTCCTGGTGCTGGATCGTTGCCGCAGATGCAGACTACGATCGGGACTTGTATTCGAGAGTTACGAACGAAGCGGTGCTTTACGCAGGAGGGTCTGGCCGCAAAGGCGGGCATGAACGTGCGCACGGTACAGCGCATCGAGAGCGGTGAACAGAAGCCGCAGCCGGAGTCTATTCATGCACTCGCGAAGGCTTCCTGTCCTCAACGCCGAGCTCGTCAATCGCACTGCGTACAATCGGGCAGGCTTCCGGGGGGGCACGGTAATCGATGACGACCCCGCTGGCCTCGCAGCAAGCGAGGTGTTCGCGTTGGCCCACGAGCTTGGGTGGATGGATCTT
>Ga0308176_10000376_pt1 | contig 29069 bp, 22 predicted proteins | sample PhyCR2_3_FD_203890 | JGI IMG/M metagenome (GOLD analysis project Ga0308176, IMG submission 203890) | Soil microbial communities from UC Gill Tract Community Farm, Albany, California, United States - DLSLS.C.R2 | ecosystem: Environmental > Terrestrial > Soil > Agricultural land | place: USA... | reverse complement strand
GTTGTCCACGCCGACGACGCCGGCGTTGGTTGCGACGCCTTGGCCGAAGTAGATCTTGCCGTCGGGGCCGGCGGCGAGCTGGTTGTTGTGGTGGTCGCCGAGGCTCGGCAGGTCGGTGACGAGGTCGCGGAGGCGGTCGCCTTCGAGGGCGGAGATCTTGCCGCGGTGGGAGACGTAGAGGCGGCCCTGGTGCCAGAGCAGGTCTGTGATCGGGGGGTTGAGTTGCTCGGCGATGATGCGCATCTGGCCGGACTTGTCGATGCGCCAGATGCGGCAGGGGGCGGCCTCGTCGCCATAGACGTAGCCGCCTTCGGCGACGTACATGTTGCCGGCGTCGTCGAATTCGACGCTGGTGGGGTAGATCAGGTCCTTCACCGCAATCTCGACGCGGTAGCCGGAGGGGACCTCGGCGGCGGCGGGGTCGGGCTGGGGGACGCGGGGGAGTTCCTTCGGAGCCTCGGCGATTGGGCGGGTGGGGTTGGGCGTGACCTGCAGCGGGGTGACTTTGCAGGAGGATAGCAGCGGCGTGAGCGCGATTAGACCGGCGACGACGAGGAATGGGCGCGGCATTGGGAATGCTCCTTGGTTCGCCTGCTTCCGGTCCTCACTGGCCGACCCTTGGCCGAAGCAATTGTGGAGAATGCCGGCCCGCGCGCCAGCGCCCAAATCGCGAAGAGTTTTGGCGCGCCTGTCAGTGTGCCATCGCGTGGGCCATGTTCCGGCAGGATTCGGCGCATCGGCGGCAGACGGCGGCGCAGGCGGCCATGCGGGTGTCGCTTGGGTCGCTGTCGTGGACGTGTTCGCAGTCCTGGGCGCAGCGGTCGCAGATTTCGCCGCAAGCGCCGCAGGTGAAATGGTGCAGGTCGGAGCCGCGCATCATGAAGTTGGCGCTGGTCTGACAGATTTCCGCACAGTCGAGGAGCAGGCGCAAATGGCTGGGCTCGCTGTGGGGGCCGCCCATCTGCATGCAGTAGGTCGAGGTTTCGGTGCAGGCCTTGTGACAATCCACGCAGAGCTGGATGCAGGCGAGCATGTCTTCACTGAGGTATTGGCCGGTCGTGTCAGGCATTGTGTTCCTCCGGGATTGAGTGACGAGGGAGGGGATGCAATCAGAGTGCCGCCCGGTTCAAAGCGCCGATCGTTTCAGCCTCGCGACTTCGATATCGGCCTGGCGTGTGGGCTCGGGGATGCGGTAGCGGGTGACGCAGGCCATCGCGACGCTGACGGAGGACGGCAGGTCCATTTTCTGGCCGACGCTGATGAAAAGGGGATTGGTGGCGTCGCGCGTGCGGAGGACGACGCCGATCTCCTCGCTCTTGTCCATGAGCGCTGATTGCGAACCCGCGGCGGGGGCGGGTTCTTCATACGTGCCGATGAGGCGGGTCTTGGCGACGCCGACGCCGGGGACGTCAAGGAGGATGGACATGTGGGCGGCGAGGCCGCAGCGGCGGGGGTGGGCGTAGCCTTGGCCGTCGAAGCAGATGACGCCGAATTCGTGCTTCAGCGAGCGGATCGCTTCGAGGAGCGTCGGCCCCTCGCGGAAGGTCAGGAAGCCCGGGACGTAGGGGACTTGGGCGCGGCCTTTGGCGTGTCTAATTTCAACGATGCGTTGTTCGACGCGGTCGTAAACCACGGCGGCGGCGAAGACCCATTGCTTGTTGGCGGAGAACGCCGCATCCGCGCCTGCGACGAAGCGCGGGACGGGGGTCAGGGGTCGTGTGATGAGGCGGCCGCGCAGCTCGGACTGCGTGGATTTCCAGATTTCGACGAGGTCGCGCCAGTCTGGGTCGGCGGCGGTACGCATGGCGGCGAATGTTAGTGCGCTTCGATCACGACGGGCGAGTTTGCAGGGCGTGGCGGAGTTGGCGGAGTTGTTCGGAGATTTCGGCCAGGTGGGCGTTGACCTGGCGCAGCGTCGCGCGGCGGGAGGCGAGGATGAGCAGGACGGTGCAGATAGCGGCCAGGACCATCGCGGCGACGCCGGCGGTGACGACCGGGACGCTCACGGTTTCGAAGGCGTGCACGACGCCCCCCCAGTGCGCCTGGAGCTTGGGGTCGTCCGGGTGAGACAGGAGCTGATTAATCTTCGGCAGAAAGAAGATGAGGAAGCCGAAGTGGAAGACCAGGATGCCCGCGGCGGCGAACAGCCAGAGGCAGACTGTGAACGCGGTGAGGAGGGTAAGCCGCCGGTTGTGACGGGCAAGGGCGGTGGTCGCCTGTTCCGCGGGGCCGACGCCGTCCGCGGTGCGATCGCGATCGACCAGGGCTTTGCCGAGTTCTTTTTCTGTCATGGGAGTCACTCCTTGGGCCCGACGGCGTTCGCGGTCGAGTCGAGCATCTGCCGAAGCGCACGCTTGGCGTAATAGAGCCGGGAACGCACCGTGCCGACGGGGCAGCCGGCCACGGCGGCGATGTCTTCGTAGCTCATGGATTGGACGAAGCGCAAGACCAGGACTTCGCGCTGCTCGCCCGGGAGCCGGTCGAGGGCTACATGGACGCGCTCAACCTCGTCGGGGGAGAACGCGTCGTCTTCGGGCTCGTAGTCCGGCAGTTCATCCGGAATCGGAAGGGGCTCCGAGCGGCGCGGCCGCTGCCGCAGTTGACGCAGGGCGCGGTTGCGGGCGACGCGGTAAAGCCACGCGGTGAAGGCGGCGGGGTCGGTCAGCCGCGGCACGTCCCGAAAGACCGACAGCCAGATGTCCTGGAGGAGGTCGTCGGTCTCGATGTCGGGGTCGGAGAACATTTTGCGGAGGTAATAGCGCAGCCGCGGCGCGTAGCGGCGGACGAGTTCCCCGAAGGCAATGCCGTCGCCGGTCTGGCAGCGGACGACCAGCAGCCGCTCGTAAAGCCGTTCGGCAAGCTCGGTCGTCGGCACGTCCGTTGGCGGTCCTGGCCTCATGGGTACCGTAGGGAAGGGTGCGCGAGCCGCAGAGAAGTTCAAAGTTCAGCGGCGGGCGAAGCGATAGACGTGGACCTCGAAAGGCGCGAACCAGTCGGTGAAGGCGCCGTCGGTGGCTTGCACTTTGCGCGGGGATTCGAAGAGGACTTCGGCCGTTGCCGCGCCGGGCGGCAGGCCGGTGAATTTCACGTTGACCACGGACCCTTCGCGCTTGCAGGCGAGAATGAACAGCGCGTCGTCGGTTTCGCGGGCGAGGAACTCGATGGACTCGGCCCCCGCGCCTTCGACTCTGATCGGCAGCGACGCGTTGGGGGCGACCAGCGCGGGGGCGAGGGGACCGTGGTCGCCGATTTCCTGGACGAGGGGGCGGAGGACCCTCTCCCAGAACGCCCAGTTCCATTGCAGGGCTGCGTCGCGCGGCGACCAGGCCTGCGGCACGTGGCCGCCGAAGAATATGAGCCCCCGCGCGCCGTTAATGATCGCCTCGTATGCCATGAATCGTTCCTGCGGGAACGTGGGCATGCGGAGGGTCTTCCCCGGCTTTGAAACGCCGGACCAGGCGATCTGGAGCGTCATCCAGACGGGTTTGCGGCCGGCCACCTGCATCATCTCGCGCGTGTAGTCGCCGATCATGCTGATTTGTTTGTTCGGCAGGAGCGAATGCGTGCCGGGCGGGTAGCTGATCGGATAGACGTCCATCCCCGTGACGTCGTAAGCGGGATCGTATCGCCGCATGGACTCGACCGAGCCGCGGGGCGCCTGCACGATCCAGAGCGGGTGGTGGGGGTCCAGCTCGTGGACCATCTGGTAGGTGCGGAGCAGCGGCTCCAGCGGCGCCTTGCCCCAGTCGGGTTCGTCGGCGCCCTTCCAGAGGCCCATCCCGGGATGGTCCTTGAAGCGGGCGATGATCTTTCGGAGCAGCGCTTCGCGTTCGTCTTCGCCGAGTCGCCGCTCGGTCTTCGGCAACCCCACGGGGGACGTGGCTTCCCGCAGCCAGGGGAGGCAGTGCAGCCCGTACCGGGCGGCGGCGTCCTGGTACTTCTGCTCCGCGGCGAAAGCGTCATCATCCCACCCCGGTGGGCGATTGGGCCCGGTCCGGATGAAGGTCGCGCCGGCCTCGCGCAGCTCCTGGTAAGCCGGCTTGCCATTGGGGGCGAGTCCGTCGGGCGGCGGGGGCATGGTGAAGCCGACCGGGAACAACTTGTGCCCGTCGATGAGGAGCACCTGGTCCTGATTGAAGGTCGCCCGGGAGGCGGCTGAGGACGAAGCGGGGGCGGCGAGGAGGGCAAAAGCGATGATGACGAACTGGATGGTTTGGCGTTGCATAGGGGACTTCCGTCATTACGGCGGTTTCATGTCGCGCATGATAAGAATTCCATTGTATTGCATGGACGGGGTCTTATATACTTCCTCTAACCCCGCCGCGCGAGCGGTCGGCGGCCGACTGAATCGCCTCTTGAAGTAGGGACATGCGGGCGAGTCGGCGGGCGACCTGAAACCTCATCTCCCCCTCGCCCGGCGTGTCACGTGGTGGTGAATGATCGAATTACTTTCGCTCCCGTAGGGGGTGCGGTCAGCTGCGCGATCGGTTCTTTATCGCAGCCATTTTTCATTTCGCTTCCGTTTCCACTCCATGCGTCGGGTCGTCCTTTTTGCGAGGTGAGTGTCATGAATGACCGGGCACGCCACGTGGGCGCGACGGGGGAGTCAAAGGCTTTTAAGGGGTTCACGCTGGTCGAACTGCTTGTGGTGGTGGGGATCATCGCCCTTTTGGTTTCGATCCTCCTGCCGACCCTGAGCCGGGCGAGGGCCTCGGCCGTAACGGTGCAATGCCTGAGCAACATGCGGCAGATCGGGCAGGTCGCATATATCTACTCGACGGAGTACAAGGGGTACTTGCCTCCGGCCAAGCCCGACGCAATTGAGGTGATCACGGGCGGCAATCCCTTGCCCACCAACCCTTTGGCAACGTTTCACCGCAACAAGGAAAACTTCTTCCGGCTCCTAAAAGGCGGGACGCAGGTGTTCTACTGCCCGGCCAACTACCTGTGGGACCAGGAAGGCGACGGCGGACAGCACGACCCCAAATGGTTCAAGGAGCCGTTCATCACAAAGGGCACTGCCCAGGAGAATGGCGCCGACGTACGCATCCGCTACTGGTACATGGCCGACCCTTGGCAGCCGGATGATAAGACCCTTCAGGGTCCGAACCCGCCGAAGGGGTACACGCAATTTCTCGACATAAACAATAATGGCACCTCCCGTGACGAGTACGTGAAAAAGGCCGGGGAGAAGAACGCCTCGCGGATTGTGATCATGACGGACCAGTCGCGGCAGGCGTCGAACCAGTTCGGGTTTGCGTTCCTTCACGGCGGGGGGGCCAGCAAGCACGGCTGGGTCAAAAACAATCTCTACGGCGACCTCCACGCCGAGAGTCTGCGCCCGGACCAGTTGGTGTGGCGGTACGGTCCCACTAATGCCGCGTATTGGTAATCGGGGATCAGCGTCACAGCCGGGGTGAGGCAATGATTCGGCGCGCCTCGGCACACCGGTCACAATCGGGACGGTGGCACAGCAGGGCGGCGGGGTCATTGCGCAGTAGTGCGGCCGTCGTGTGAACGACGTCGGACCCTCGCGTCAGCAGCAGCGGGGCGGATCCGGCATGGCCTTGACGCACCTTCCCCTCGGCGAGCAGAGGGGCTGCAACCGCATTGAAGCCCGCGGAACAGCCCGGCCGGCGGACAGTCACCTCTGCTTCCCCGCCATTTGGAGTTCGGACGCGCGCGGTACGGGTGCGGGTGAGGTAGGGGACGAGGTCCGGCCCGACGAGTTCCTCCCCGACATGGATCATCGAATTGGCCCGGTGGTCGCAGCCGAGCAGCAGGACCCAGGCGTCGCGTTCATAAAGCCGCCAGAGGGGGCTGCCCGGCCCGAACGGATCGTGGCCGGCATGGCCGGCGAGTATCCCGGCCGCGGCCGGACCGAGCCCGGCCAGCGAGTGTGTCGGGTGGTCGCTGCGGACGGCCGCGGGGGATTGGCGAATCGCTTCGGTGATCGCGCCCACGAGCGAGGGCGAAGTCGCCGGGTCAAAGGCGGACCGGTCGTAGGTGAAGGTGGGGACGAAGACGGTGCCGCCGGGGGAGACGGCGTCGAGCAGCGCCCGCGCCGCTTCGGGCGCCGCGCCGGGGACGTGGCCGAGCGAGGAGAGGGAGGTGTGGGCGAGGAGCAGGTCGCCGGCACAGACGCCGAGCGAGCGGACGGCGGAGGTGATGTCGGATCTGGTGACGGTGATCACGGGGAATGCCTCGGCTCGCGCCCGCGAGGACTGATCTTAGGTCCCGATGCGCGAGAGGATGTAAAGCAGGCCGAGGATCGCCGCGCAGATGGCGGCGGCGAGCAGGAACCCGCCCCAGTGCACGAGCCGCGGGTGGCGGGTTTCGAGGGGGTTGGCGCGGGTGCTGCCGGCGTACACGATGGGGACGCCGGCATCGATGAGCTTCTGCTCGTCGCCGACGGGGGTCTTGAGGAGGAGGAAAAAATCGTCGAGCTGCTTGCGCGGCTGGGGCCGGGTCAGGAGGGACACGAGGATCAGGGTGAGCGCGCCCGGCGGGAGGTAGCGGACCATGAGCTCGGGCACGAATTGCTCGGTGCCGTACTTGCCGAGCCACTCCGGCAGCCGGTGGCGAGCGGCAGGCGCCGATTCCCGCGCGGCCGGAGGGCGGCCGTCGACGGCGTTGCTAACGAGCATCCCGATTGGCCCCAGCGTCGCCCAGGTGAGGAACAGCACGGCCACCGCCGCCCACGCGCCCTTGGCGTTGGCCCGCCGCCACAGCACGCCGCCCCAGACGACCACGCCCATGATCGAGGAGAACTGGAGCAGCATGGTGAGCGCGTTGGCGACGCGGGAGAGCGCGGTGGCGAGATAGACGCCGATCGCGACCAGAAACAGGCCGGAGATGCGGCCCACGATCAGAACTTCCTGGTCCGAGGCGCGCGGCCGGATCGCCGCCCGGTAGAGGTTGTGGGCGGCGAGCGCCGACGAGTTGACCATCTGCGCCGACAGCGTGGACATCTGCGCCGCGAAGATGGCCGCGAACATCAGCCCCAGCAGCCCTTGGGGGAGTAGCGCTTCCATGGCGATGCCGAACGCGTCTTCGCGGTGGCGGTGGAGCTGTTGCACCTGGTCGGCGGCGACGTGGCCGTGCGCCACCAGTGCCGCGAGGACGACGCCGGTGAAGACCCATCCCATGGCGCAGAATCGCTTGATCATGGTGCCGTAGGTGTAGCCGACGCGTCCTTCCAGCTCGGTCTTGCCGGAACCCAGCGCCGCGACGATGCCGGGCTGCGCGACCCAGCCGATCAGCGCCGTGAGGGAGGCGGCGGCAATCCAGGCCGTGGTGAACTCCTGTCGGCCGGCGCGCAGGTCGAACATGGCGGGTGGCAGCGCCTCGTGCAGCCCGCGGAAGCCGCCGACCGCGTATAAGCCGAACGGCAGCAGCAGGAGGGACATGAGGACGATGAGCGGTCCCTGGATCGCCTCGGTGACGAGCGTCGCCCGCAGCCCGCCGGCGAAGCCGTACAGGACGAAGACTACGGTCATGGCGTAGATCGCCCACCGCTCGTCGATTGCGCCGTTGGTGACCGAGCGCACGATTGTCGCCGTCCCCTTGAGCACGACGCCGATCGCCACGGACATCTTCAGCACGCCCATGACGGAATAGAGGATCGCGAGGCTCGGGTTGTACCGGGCGCGGAAGAAGTCGGCCATGGTCACGAAGCGCGTCCGCCGCACGTACGGCGCCAGCAGCCAGAAGATCGGCGTCAGCGGCAGGTAGAGGTAGGTGTACCAGATGCCGGAGAGGCCTTTTTCATAGGAGCCGCCGATGACGGAAACCGGCTCGTCCGCGTGGGACGCCGTGCCCAGGGCGTGCATGATCAGGTAAAATTTCCCGAATTTCCGCCCGCCGGCGTAGTAGTCGCCGGAGGTGCGGATCTTCAGCGCCTGGTACAGCCCCAGCCCCAATACGACCAGGAGGTAGGCGGCAACGATGGCGAGATCGAGTGTGCTGATGCGCGGCGGCATTGGGTGGCACCACGGGCTGCCAGCCCGCGTCATCAGTTAGCAAAGGAACACGGGCTGGCAGCCCGTGCTACGGGTGAAGGCCCGCGGTGGTAGCGCGGACATGCACCTGGCCGTGATACGGGGAGAGGTCCAATGTCTCGGGATCGATCATCCGCACGGGGTGGTCGTCGGCCGCCGCGGAGGTGATTTTGTAGCCGCCGGGGAGCCGGAATCGGATGAGGATTTTGGCCGGTGGCTGGCGGCTCGGCAGTGTCAGATCGGCAGTGATTTGGCCGGCGGCCAGTTCGGCGTGGGAAGTCAGGGAGAGGGGGCCGAAGGCGGTGGACGCGTCTTTGATCTTGATCGTCCCGCCGTCGGCGAGCCACTGGCGCGGGGTGGCGTACAGGAGCCGCAGCGTTTCGGGCTTGCCGTCGTCGTCCATGTCCCAGTCCTGCACGAGCAGGTTGCGAAACGTCAACAGGAAGCTCGCGTTCGCCGCGGAATTTGGCGGCAAATACATCTGCCGCCCGAACCGGTCCAGCGGCACGATCGAGCTGCTCTCGCCGTCGTAGAATGTCTCTCGCGTCATTCCCTGCGCGAGCTTGGCGTAAAAACTGACCAGTGCCCGGTCCACTTCATCCCGCTGGAGGAGGAGCAGGTTGTAGCGCACGCCGTAGAGGTCGTCGATGTTCTGCGTATTGATCCAAGTGCCACGGGCCGATTGCACGCGGATCATGCCCATGCACAAGCCGCCGTTGGTTTGCATGTAGCGGATGATGTTTGTTGCCGTCTGGGAATCGTAGGTGAAGACTCCGGAGCCGAGGAGGGACTGGACGACGAGGTTCCAATAGCTGCCCAGGCGCGTCGCGGTGATCGGGCTTGGAACGGGCTCTTCGCCGTCGATCGCAATGGGGACGAACGGCGGGTCCACCGTCCGGACCGTGGACTTGTCGATGAACGCGAGCACCTGCTTGCGGTATTCCGCGGCGATGGCTGACAAACGCTGGGCTTGCTCGGTCTCACCGACGTCTTCGAGGACCAGGGCCATGTCGCGGAGCCCCCGCCAGCAGTTCGCGTTGGCGTTGTTGGAGCGGATGCGGGTGTCGATGTCCGAGCAGTACTTCTCGCGCGGCAGCAGGCCGGTGGACTTGTCGCGGCCGCCGAGGATGAGGTCGATCTCCTTTTGCCAGAGCGGCCGGGTGTTACGTACCAGCTCCTTGTCGCGCGTGACGAAGTAATAGTCGGCCAGGAGGCGGAGCTTGAACGCGCCGTCGTGGTATTCGATGTTGCGGCGGCGGTACACGAACAGTGAGGGGATCGTGCGGGCGGCGGTCTGCGCGTGACCGAAGAGCAGGAGCGACCGCAGCGCCTCCCCGGATTCGTGGGCGTATTTGCGGGCGTACTGGTTCGAGGCGCTGTAGTTGAGTTGGTCGCCGGAGAGGATCGCGTGCGTCCCGACGAGCAGCGATCGCCACGCGTTGTTCACGTACGGCTCGGGGACGTCGAACGTGGCGCCGGCGGCGAGCAGGTCGCGCCAGCACTTCCCGCAGGCGTCGCGACGCGCGCGATAGCCGTCGGCCGAGGCCGGTGCGGCGGCGGACGGGTCGATCGGGTGCGTGAAGACGTTCACGTACGCCGCCGCGGCGTGTGCCGTCTTCGTGAGCAGCATGTTGCGGCCGGGTACCCAGTCCCAGCTTTCGTCGTAGGTCGCAAGGGCCTTACCCTCTTTGTTGCTGATGCGGCCATTTTTTGCCGTGTAAAGCTCGTCGCCGTTGTCGAAGCGCAGGTCGATGCGCGCGCGGTCGTCGGTGGGCAGCTCGAAGCGCAGGCAAACCGCGGCCGCGGCGGCGAGCGGCGACTCGGTCGCGGCGAATGCCTCCTGGCCGTAGCTCGCCCCCTTGTGCGCGTAGCGGAGTTGAATGATCGGCAGGAAGCCGTCGGCATAGTGTGGGCCGTCCAGGGAGGCGAGGTCGGAACCGAACGCGTCGCGGTCGTCGCCGACGTGAACGAGCACGGGGGTGCCGGATTCGTTTTGCCAGACGGGAATTCGCGCCAGGGCGTTGATGGCGCTGCCATTGCTCAACAGGCGAGCCTTGGCGGCGGATCCCGGAGCGCTGAGGACGAGCGGGTAATGGAGGAAGTCCGCGTCCACATAACGCAGCGGCGGCACGAGGCCGGCGAAGAACTCGTAGGTCGGCCCGCCCGGCCGGGCCAGCGCGGCGTCCGCCCAGAGGTCCGTTTTCGCCGCGATGACCTGCTCCGGCGTGGGGAGATCGCCCGCCGGAGCCGCCGTGGCGACCGCCGCGAACACCCCGAGGAGAAGGAATTGAACGTGCCGTGCCATGTTCGCACTCAGGACAGGAGCAGCTCCAGGTCCTCACGCCGCAGGGACGTGAGCAGCGAATTGTCCGCGTTGATGATCGCGTCGGCCAGTTGCCGCTTCGACTGTTGAAGCGCCAGGACCTTCTCCTCCACCGTATCCTTCGCGATCAGCCGGCACGCGAAGACCTGTTTCGATTGCCCGATCCGGTGCGTCCGGTCGATGGCCTGTGCTTCGACGGCAGGGTTCCACCACGGGTCGAGGAGGAACACGTAATCCGCCGCCGTGAGGTTCAGCCCGAGGCCGCCGGCCTTGAGGCTGACCAGAAAGAGCTTGCAGCCGCCGTCCGACTGGAAACGGTCGACCCGCGCCTGGCGGTCGCGCGTCTTCCCGTCGAGGTATTCGTACTTCACCTTTTCCGCGTCGAGCCGTCCCTTCACGATGGAGAGGAAGCTCGTGAACTGCGAGAAAACCAGCGCCTTATGGCCCTCGTTTACAACCTCGTCCAGCCGCGCCAGCAGCACGTCCAGCTTCGCGCTCCGCTCGCCGGCCTTGCCCTTGTCGATCAGGCCGGGGTGGCAGGCGGCCTGACGCAGGCGGAGCAGCGCTTCCAGGATGCGAATTTTCGCCTTGTTGATTCCCTCGGTGGCGATGAGCTCGAGGAGGTTGGCGCGGTAGTAGTTCTTCAATTCCTCGTAGTGCTTGCGCTGCTCCGGCTCCAGCTCGCAGTAGATGGTCTGCTCGAGCTTCGCCGGCAGGTCCCTGGCCACCTGCTCCTTGGTGCGCCGCAGGATGAACGGCCGCACCGCCCGCGCCAGCAGGGAGCGCGTGGCTTCGTCCAGCGCGCGCGGCGAATTCCCCGACGCCGAAAGCGCCGACGAGCTTCCGAGCATCCCGGGGTTGAGGAACTCGAAGAGGCTCCACAGGTCGCCGAGGTGGTTCTGGACCGGCGTGCCCGAAAGCGCCAGGCGGTGCCGCCCGTGCAGCAGCCGCGCCGCCTTGGCCGACTCGCTCGACGCGTTCTTGATCGCCTGCGCTTCGTCGAGGATGACATAATCAAAGTCGGCGTCCTTCAGGTACGCCGCATCCCTCCGCAGCATCCCGTAGGTCGTGAGCACGACGTCATAATCCGCGAAGTGGTCCGCCGCCCTGGCCCTGTGCGTGTGCGAATGGTCCAGCACGCGCAACTTCGGGGCGAACCGCGCGGACTCCTGCAGCCAGTTGAACACTAGCGACCGCGGCACCACGACGAGCGACGGCAGGCGAGGTTCGCCGGAATCGCGTTTCCCTCCTCGCCGGCCCCGGCGGCCGAGCAGCATCGCCAGTACCTGGACGGTCTTGCCGAGCCCCATGTCGTCGGCGAGGCAGCCGCCGAAAGAGAAGTCGCGCAGGAAACGCATCCACCCCAGCCCGTCCTTCTGATACGCGCGCAGCTCGCCCCGAAAACCGGCCGGCGGCTCGGCGGGTTTGATCCCGTCGAAGCTCCGCAGCATTTGACGCGTCCGCTCGAAGACCGCGTCACACGTCGCCTCCGGCTGCGCCGCCAGCAGGGCGTCCAGCACACCCGCCTGCGCCCTCGCGAACCGCAGATGGTCGCCGTGGTCGCGGCCCATCCCGGCGAGGACGCCGTACTTCTTCAGCCACTGCTCCGGCAGCATCCCCACGGTCCCGTCGCCGAGGGTCACCAGCGATTCGCCCTTGCGCAGCGCCGACAGGAGCTGCGGGAGCGTCGCCCGCTGGTCGCCGAACTCCACCGTCCCGTGCAGCTCGAACCAGTCAATCCCGGACGTGACTTCGATTTTGAACTCGCCCGGCTGGCGGTACAGCTTGCCTTCCGCCTGCACGTGCCAGCCTTCGGCGACGAGCGCCGAGACCGTCTTCGCCAGCTTGTTCGGCGTCAGCGTCAGTACTTCCTTCCGTTCCCGGTACGAATACTGGTTGCGAAAGCCGAGCTGTTGGAGCCGGGCGACGGCCTCGGCCTCGGCCGCGGCGTCGCGGACAATCGCGCGGCGGTGCTCGCCCTGCACAATGGCGCGGCCGGCGGAATTGCCGGCAACGCGGTGGCCGTCGTATTCAAAGCTCAGCTCGGCCCGGAGGCGCGGGTCGGCGTAATAGTCGTACCGCGTGTCCGGCGGGGAAATCTTAAGGTGCCGTGACAGCGGCGGATGCACCTCTTCCAGCTTCAGCTCGTCGGGCAGTTGCAGCGCCGGCATCGGGCCGGCGGCGTAAAGCCGCGCGGCCAAATCCCTCGCCTCCCCGAGCGGCACGCGCAGCGGCTCCCGCTCGCGGAACTGCACTACCCACGGAAAGGCGCCCCAATCCTGGAGCGGCTCCACCACCCCGTCCCAGAACACCAGACCGCCGGCAGTCAGCAGCGAAGGGGCCGAGATCGGCCGCTCCTCCGCGTCGCGCGCCAGCACCCCCTCGATCACGTACACCCCCTCCTTCGGCTCCGCCCGGACCCGCACGCGCAGCTCCCACGGGGCGTCCCCGCCCCACCCCAGCGGCCAGTACTCCTGCGCACCGGCCGGCGTCCTGGTCCGCATCAGGCACCGGCCGCTGCGGCACATCAGCGGCAGCGCGGCGCGCGCCAGTGCGTGATTCAGCCGGAAGCGCGCGGCCTCCTGCTCGTAGTAGTAGCCGTAATTCGACCGCTCCCCGCCGGCCAGCATCGCTACCACAATCCGGTCCTGCTCGCACGGCAGCTCGGCCACCATCCTCTTGGCAATCTTCACCGGCTTGGGCTTGCTCAGTTCCCCGTTCTGCCTGGGCTCGCGCGTACAAAGCTCCACCACCAGCCCCTTGCCCACCAGCGTATCTTCGCGGTCGATCACGTACGCGATCTGGCGCGACGGAGGCCACGCTTCCCGGGCGTCGGACGACGCCGGCGGCGCCGACGTCAGCCGCTCCAGCGCCTGTCTCCACCTGGGTGTCCGTCTGGCCTTGCGGCTGCCATTGCCAGATCCGCCGCGGGGGCGCGAGGCCGGCCACTGGGCATTCTCTAAAACGTCATCGTCGTCGTCATTCCAGTAGCCGCCGGGATGCTGCCCGTCGAAGTACCCGTCCTCGCTGGCGGTCAAGACCGTTGCCCAGACGTGCTCGCAGACCTGGTCCGGCCCGGCGCCGCACGAGCAACTGAAGCTGTAGCCCTGCCCGTTCCAGCCGAGCCTGACCTTGTACCGCTGGCGTCCGTCGTTGACGCCGGCGCGGACTTCCCCGTCGTACGCGGTCGTGACGTTCGCCTTGAATTCTTCGAAAAACTGGCGCCCCCGGGCTTCCTCGAGCGGTTTGACCTTCTGCCGCAGTTCTTCCATCAACGCCGAAAACCGAACCATTATCACCGTCCCTGTGAAAAATCGGGTCAGTCTTCTACTATAACCACGCGCTGGTCCGCGGCCACGGGCACCCCCGCCGAGCGACACGTCAACGTCCTCACTCGCCCACCTTTGCTTCAACCGCGACGTGGCCGCGCTGCGCCGAGAGGTCGAGCGTCTCACCGTCGGTGACGTTCAGCGCGTGCCCGGCGGCGGACGCGGAGGTGATCTTGTAACCTTCCGGCAAGCGGAACCGCAGGAGCACGTGTCCCGGCGGCGGTTCGGGCAGCGACACGTCCGCGGTAACGCGGCCAGCCTTTAGTTCGGATCGAACACTCACGGACACCTCGCCGAAGCTCGTCGGCGCCCGCTCCACCATGATCTGCTTCCCGTCCGCGAGCCACGCGCGCGGCGTCGCGAACAACAGGCGCAGCGTCTCGGGCACGCCGTCGTCGTCCAGGTCCCAGTCCTGCACCAGCAGGTAACGGAGCTGCCACAGGAAATTGGCGTTGGCGGCGGAATTCGGCGGCAAATACATCTGCCGCCCGAACGCGTCAACCGGGTTGATGCTGGTGCCCTCCGCGCCGATGAACGTGTTGCGGGTCATCCCCTGCGCCAGCTTGCCGTAGAAGCTGACCAAGGCCCGGTCCGGCTCGTCACGCTGCTGGAGCAGGATCGCGTAGCGCATGCCGTACAGGTCGTTGATGCGGCCGCCGGGCACCCACCACTTGTCCTCGCCCTCGCCGGCGCGGGCGCGCAGCATCCCCATGCACAGGCCCCCGTGCCGCTGGAGGTAGCGGCAGATGTCCGTCGCGATCGGCGAGTCGTACCGGAAAACGCCGGATCCCAGCACGTACTCAATCATCAGGTTCCAGTAGCTGCCCATCTTCGTGGACCAGATCGGATCGTGGACCTCTTCCTCCCCGGAGAGCGCGATCGGCACGAACGGCGGGGAAATGCTCCGCTGAATGTTCTGGTTCAGCGCGTCCAGGATCACCCTGCGGTACTGGGCGGCGGTTTGCGCGAGCTGCGCGGCCTGATTCGCCTCGCCCAGATCGGCGAGCATCACCGACACGTCCCGAAGCGCGCGCCAGCAATTGGAGTTTGAGTTGAGCGAATAGACCATCGTGTCGATGTCGCCGCAATACTTCTCGCGCGGCAGCATTCCCGTCGATTTCTCGCGGCCGTTGAGGATGACGTTCAGCTCCTTCTCCCATTTCGGCCGGATCGCCTGAACGAAGTCGGCGTCCCGCGTGAGCCGGAAGTAGTGCGCGAGCATCTGGAGCTTGAACGCGGCCTGGTGGAATTCCAGGTTCTTGCGCGTGTAGTCGAACAGCGGCGGAATCATGCGGCGGGCGTCGTCCTTAAAGCCCATCAGGAGCATGGAGCGCGTCGCGTCGCCGCCTTCCCCGATGTAGAGCTTGGCGTACTGATTGCCCGCCGAGTAGCGGATGTCGTCGCCGGACAGCAGCATGAACGACCCGATGACCAGGGCGCGGTGGGCGTTGTTGACGATCGCCTCGGGGGTTTCGATGTGCGTCCCGCGGGCGAGCAGCCGGTCCCAGGTCTGCACGCATTGCTCGCGCTGGGCTTCGTAGGCGCCGGCGTCGGCCGGCACCGGGCGGGCGTTTTCGGCGGCGAGCGTAAAGATGGCGAGCGTGCCCGCGTCGCCGCCTTCGAGAATCGCCGTGAGCGTGCTGCGGGCGACGTTAAAGACCCATTTCGTCTTGTCGTAGCACGCGAGGATGCGCTTGTCGCGCCGGAGCACGCCGATGTTGCCCTCGACCTTGTTCTGGATCTGGGGGGTTCCCTCGATCTGTAGCTCGATCTTCCCCCTGACCCCTTGCCGCTTGGCGGGCGCGACAAACATGCGAAGGAACAGAACGCCGCTCTCGGCCATTTCCGGCGAGGTTCCCGCGAAGACCTCTTCGCCGTAGTCCGCACCCTCATGCCCGTAGCGGGTTTGAACGATCGGCAAATAACCGTTGTGGTACGCCGGCCCGGTGAGCCGGCCGGGGTCGCGGCCGAAGACCTCACGGTCGTGCCCGACGCGAATGGTGACCGGGGTGCCGACCTCCCCGCCCCAGTTCGGCTGGCGGGCCAGCGCGTTGATCTGGCTCCCGTCGCCGATCAAGCGTCCTTTGACCTTGGCGCCGGGCGCGCTGAGCGTGATAGGATAAACGCGGAATCCCGCGTCCACGTAGCGCAAAGGCGGCAATGCGGGGAGGAAGAATTCGTAGCTCGGTCCGCCGGGCTGGCGTATGGCCGCTTCGGCAAGAATGTCCGTAACGGACGCGTTGACCTGCTCGATCGTCGGCAGGGGATCGGCGAGCGCGCCGGCGGCCAGAAGTGAACACAACAAGGCGCCGAGAATGGAAGTCGCGCGAGACATGGTTTACCTTTGCCCGGTCCCCGGATGAGCCGCGAACCGAGCCCGAATATGCAGCGACCATTAGGACCAAAGAGCGCCGCCGTTGCAACTCCCCACCCCGCCGCCGCCAGCGCCGGGCGCGAGATCTTGCTGGCCGGCGGCAACGCCGTGGACGCCGCCGTCGCCGCGATGCTCACCTGCTGCGTCGCCATGCCCGGATCGGTGGGCGTCGGCGGGTATGGCGGGACCATGGTCGCCTACCTCGCCGACCCGGGGCGGGCCGTCGCGATTGATTTCGATTCGCGCGCGCCGCTCGCCTACCGCGAGGACATCTTCGGCGGCGAGTGGAAGAAATACGACGTCGGGTACCTGTCGATTACGGTCCCGGCAGTGGTGGCCGGGTTGAGCATGGCGATGGAGCGGTACGGGACCAAGCCGTGGGCCGACGTGTCCAAACCCGCCATCACGCTGGCGGAGCAGGGAATTCCCATCTCGGCGGACCTGAAGAGGCAACTGGACAACTGGGCGAAGAAGGCCGATACCCTTTCGCTCCGCGCGCTCTTCCCCACCAAGGCGGTGCCCGAAGCCGGAACGGTGTGGGTGCAGGGGGACATGGCCAAACTTCTGCGGCGGCTGGCCGAGGAGGGGCCGTGGGCGCTGTATCGCGGGGACATCCCGCGGACGATTGTGCGGCAGGTGCGTGAGAACGGGGGGATTCTGGCGGAGGAGGATTTCAGATACTGTCGGCCGGCGGTCGTAGAGCCTTTGGCCATCGAGTACCGCGGTTACCGGGTGCTGACGGCGCCGCCGCCGGCGGGTGGGCTGACGGCGCTTCAGATTCTGAAGACGCTGGAGCAGTTTGATCTGAGGAAGATTAAGCCCTGGGGGGCGGAGTATTTCCATCTGGTCGCCGAAGCAGCGAAGCTGTCGTGGCAGGACCGCGCGATGTACCTGGGTGACCCGGCCATGACGCCGATTCCGGAAGAGGAACTTTTGTCTGACACAGCGGCGAGCGCGAAGGCCGAGCGCATTCGGCGGGGCGGCGTGGTCCGGGCGAACGAAGCATCGCCCCCCTCCCCGCCGCACACCGTCAACGTGCTGACGAGCGACACTTCGGGCAACGTCGTCTCCCTGACCGCAACCCAGGGCTACCTCTACGGCTCCGCCGTCGTGATCGACGGCATGGGCCTGATCATGGGCCACGGCATGTCCCGCTTCGACCTGTCGGCGGGCAGCCCCAACCGCCCCGCCCCCGGCAAGCGCATGTACCACAACATGTCCCCCACGCTTGTCCTTCGCCCGGGCGGCAAGCCCCACGCCGCCGTCGGCCTACCCGGCGGCCAAAAGATTGTGACCGTCACCGCCCAGCTCGTCGTCAATCTGATCGACTTCCACGCGACCCCCGCTCAGGCCGTCAAGGCCGGCCGCGTCCATGCCGAGGCCGACGAGCCCCTGGCCGTCTCCTCCGCCGTCCCCGACTCGGTCATCGAAGAACTCCGCGCTATGGGACACACCGTCCGCCGCGGCCAGGACGTAGGCGGTCCCCCCAACGAAATCGGCGGCAAGGCGAACGTAATTCTCGTCAACGCCGAACGCGGCACCGTCCAGGCGGCCTCACAGGCGAGCGAGGACGCCGCGGTCGTCGTGGACTCTATTTCACGCCCAGCCGCAGGCGGTAACTGAAGTACCACGGCACCGCGTGCGGCAGGTGTTCCTGCGCGGCGGCGCGGAAGTGGGGCAGGTGCAGGTCCGCTTCGGTTAGACCTCGGGCGAGGAGTGTTCCGACACTCCCCTGGCTACGGGCGAGCTCGATCAGGCGCCCGCCGTCGCCGGGCTCGGTGTGGTGGAGGACTACTTCCCTGGTAAACCGGAAGACGCGCGACTCCCGCATGCGCGACAGGTGTTCGTGCTTAGGCCAGCGCCGGATTGTCTCCGCGATACCGTGGGTTTCTTCCAGGCGCTGCACGTGCTCCATGAAGGCGTTATAGGCGGCCTCGGCCCGCCAATTCATCGCGGGCGGCCAGTCGCAGTCGTAGGCGGCGAACACCCCGTCCGGCCGAAGGACGCGCGCGACCTCGGCAAAGGTCGCCCGCGGTTCCAGCCAGTGGAGCGATTGCGAGCACGTGACGACGTCGGCGCAAGCATCGGGCAGCGTGGTGTGGGCGGACGTGGCGTCCAGATATGCCACATCGCCGCCGATGCGCTCGGCGGTTTGTCGCATGTGGGGATTGGGTTCGATGCCGATGACGCGATCGGCCCGGCCGCTCCAGACGCGTGTGGACAGACCGGTGCCGCTGCCCACATCGATTACCAACTTCGGTCGGGCAATCCCGGCGACCTGCGCCAACAGATCGACGATAGCCACTGGCGGCTTGGGCCGGTGCGCGTCGTAACACTCCGCGTAGCCCGTAAATCCGGTGAAACGATCGACGTTGGCCGAAATCGCTTTCGACATGATCGGGGTATTGTGCGACGAACCATCATGGCGGCGACGCAATGCTGCTACAATGGCTTGCGGCGGCTAACGATGGGCACGTCCGGGGTGTCCATGACCATAGGGAATTCCGACAATCGAGGTCCGCGCATGTTCCGACCCACAACCGCTCTGCTGTCGCTCTCGGCCGTTACGCTCGTCGCCTTCCTGGCGGTGCGGGGACAGGAACCGCCGCCGCCTCCCGCCGCGGAGAATCCTCCAATGGACGCGCCGGGCACCTCCCGCTGGCCGATGCACGCGCCGATGGCCGACGGCGAAGTCACGATCTTCCAGCCCCAGCTCGAGGACTTCCAAGGCGACACCATCAAAGCGCGCGCGGCCGTCTCGGTGCAGCGCAGCGGACAGCAGGACCCGGTGTTCGGAGCGGTGTGGCTGGAGAGCCGCGTCTCCACGGACCGCGTCGCCCGCACGGTACAGATCATCGACGTGAACGTCACCCGCACCCGGTTCCCCGCCGCCGACCCCGAAACCGAGCGGGCCCTGGCCCCCGCGATCAAGCAGGCGCTCACCTCCGAAAACGTCGTGCTGTCGCTCGACCAGTTGCTCAAGATGCTCGAGACGGTGCAGAAGGAGCAGGCGGCCGCGGCGGACCTGAAGGTCGAGCCGCCCAAGATCATCTTCCGCGACCACCCGGCCGTGAAGGTGCAGTACGACGGGCAGCCCAAGCTGGTGGAAGTACCCAATTCCAAGCTGATGCGCGTCGCCAACACGCCGTTCTTCATCGTGCTGGATCCGGCGGGCAAGACTTACTTCCTCAAGGGCGGCGGCCGGTGGTATTCGGCGCCCGACCCGCTCGGGCCATTCCAGGACGCGCGCGTCGTCCCGGGCGAGGTCACGGTGCTCGCCGACTCCAGCGATTACAAGGACCCCGAACAGCCGATGAGCGACGCCCGGGCGGCCGGCCTGGAGATCGTCACCGCCACCGAGCCGACGGAGCTGATCTGGACGGACGGCCCCGCCGAGATGGGCACCGTCCCCGGGACCGGCCTGCTGTACGCGACCAACACCGACGCCGACATGTTCCTGTCCATCGACACGCAGCAACTTTTCGTGCTGCTGTCCGGGCGGTGGTACGAGGCGCCGAGCCGTAGCGGTCCGTGGACGTACGTGCCGCCGGACAAGCTGCCGCCGGATTTTCAGCACATCCCGCCGAACAGCGATAAAGGCGACGTGCTGGCGCACGTGTCGGGGACCAGGGCCGCCGAAGACGCGGTGGCGGACGCGTACGTCCCGCAGACCGCCTCGGTGGACCGCCGGACTTACGACCAGCCACCGGTGGTGTACGACGGGGAGCCGCGTTTTGAACCGGTGGAGGGGACGCCGTGCACCTACGCGGTGAACACAGAGCAGGCGGTGGTGTACGTGCGAAACCGGTACTACTGCTGTCATAACGCGGTATGGTACGAGTGCGGCGCCCCGCGCGGCCCGTGGGCCGTCTGCACCGTCGTTCCCACGGAGATCTACACGCTGCCGCCGTCCTGCCCGATTTATCCGGTGCGGTATTGCTACGTTTACGGCTATACGCCGGAAGTAGTGTACGTGGGGTATACGCCGGGGTACGTGGGGTGCTACGTGTACAACCGGGTCGTGGTGTACGGGACGGGATACCACTACCGGCCGTGGGTGGGGCGGATTTACTACCCGCGTCCCTATACGTTCGGCTTTGCCGCGCACTACAACAGCTACGTCGGCCACTGGGGATTCAGCTTCGGCCTGGCGACCGGCGGCGGGCGGCGGTGGGTCGGCGAAGGGCCGCGCTCCTGGGGCCACGATCGCGCGTGGTTCGGGTACGGCGGCTACCGGCCGGTAGTCGTCCACAACGAAGTCCATGTCAACATTTTCCGCAACGAGTACGCGTCGCGCGTGCGCGGGCCGCAGATCAACCGGCCGGTGCAGGTCACGCGGCAGGACGTCTACGCCCGCAACGTGTACGAGCGGCGGAACGACGTGCACTGGAGCGCGCCGCGCGAATCGGGCAGCCGCCGGGGGACGGAATTGACCGTCGGGCGGCAGCCGGAAACGAGCCGACGCCAGGGCTCGCGCGACGAGGTGTTTGCCGACCGATCCGGCAACGTGTACCGAAAGACGGTGGACGGCTGGGAGATGAGGGACAAGAGCGGCTGGAAGCCGGGCACGCCTTCCGGGCTGGCGATGCCGCTGAACCAGCGAGAGGACAGGAATGATCGATTCGGAAACGACCGCCGCCAGCCCGCGCCGGCCGTGAAGGAGCCCATCCGGGATGCGAGAAACGATGCGAACCGCGTGCGCACTCCCGAGCCGGTGAAGGAACCCCTCCGCGAACCGGTCCGCGACGCGGGACGTGAGCCGGCCCGCCAGCCGGTACGCGATGCGGGCAAAGACAAGCTCCGTGAGCCCCAGCGCCATGACGCGCGCGAAGCCGTGAAGGAACCGGTACGGGAGCCGGTACGTGAGCCGTCGCGAGCCGACGGCGGTGGCCAGGACTACCAGAACCTCAACCGCGACTACCGCGCCCGGATGGAGGGCCGCGACCGGTTCCGCGACTACGAGCGTCCCTCGTCGCCGCGCCCGTCGGATTCCGCGCGCTCGTCGGATGCGCGCCGGTCCGCCGACGTCGTGAAGCCGGACGCCGTCAAGCCGTCCGACTCCGGCCGCTCCGCCGAAATCAACCGGCCGATCGCCCCGACCCGCTCGCCGGACGTCGGGCGCTCGTCCCCTTCGTCTTCCGATCGCGGCCGCTCCTCGGACAGCGGCCGGTCTTCCGATTCCGGACGGTCCGGCGACAGCGGCCGGTCCTCGAGCTCGGGCCAGCCGCCGCGCAAATGAGCCGACACGGGCCGCGGTGAAGCAAGCCGCGGACTTGTCGAAGCATCGGAATGCCGGATGTTCCGCGGTCGGTCGGGCGGTAGCATGGGGGCGTGGAGAACGTTCGCGTTTCGAGTTGGAACGAGCTGCTGGACCAGTTGTACGCGTCGTCGTGGAAGGAGGACCTCGGGCGGTTCCGGTCCAACTTTGCGTTCCGCGGAATGGGCGACGCGGGGACCGACCTGCGGACATCGCTGACGCGGCTGGGCGGCGCGTACCCGGGGCAGGAGGGGCACATCCTGCGGGCATTTCGAAAGTACGCGCATCGCGAGGCGGCACAGGGGGAGACCGTGTGGAACTGGCTCGGATTGGCGCAGCACCACGGCGTGCCGACGCGACTGCTGGACTGGACTTATTCGCCGATGGTGGCGCTGCACTTCGCGACGGATGACGTCGAGCGATTCGACCTGGACGGGGTGGTGTGGTGCGTCGATTACGTGAAGGTGCACGAGCGGCTGCCGGCCAGGCTAAAGAAAATCCTGGAGGGGGAGGGGTCGGATGTTTTTACGGCGGAGATGCTGAATCATGCCGCGACCGGGTTGCCGGAGCTCGATTCGCTGAGCGGGCGAGGGGACAAGGAGTTCGTGGTGTTCCTGGAGCCGCCGTCGCTGGACGTGCGGATCGTGAACCAGTTCGCGCTGTTCAGCCTGATGTCGAGCCCGACGGCGCGCCTGGACGAGTGGCTGCTGGAGCGCCCGGGATTGTACCGGCGGGTGGTGATCCCGGCCGGCCTGAAGTGGGAGGTGCGGGACAAGCTCGATCAGGCGAACATCACCGAGCGCGTGCTGTTCCCGGGGCTGGACGGATTAGCGCGCTGGTTGCAGCGGTATTACACGCCGCGGGTGAGGTGAGGGGTAGGTGCGTGGCGAGGGTGGGGCGAAGGAAGGCTTCTCGTGGCTTGGGATGCGGCGTTATATCTGAAATATGGCGAGGAGCGGACGCGGGCGTGCGTCGATCTGGCGGCGCGGGTGCCTTTGAAGTCGCCGCGCCTGATAGCGGACATCGGCTGCGGGCCGGGAAACAGCACGGCGGTGCTGCGCGCGAGGTGGCCGATGGCGCGAGTGATCGGCGTGGACAACTCCCCGGAAATGCTGGAGCGCGCGCGGCGGGACTGTCCCGACGGCGAATGGGTGCTGGCCGACGCCGGCGAGCGGGTTGCGCCGGAGAACTGCGACCTGATTTTCTCCAACGCGACGCTGCACTGGGTGAAGGGGCACGGGGCTCTGCTGGGGCGGTGGATGGGGCAGTTGAACGACGGCGGCGTGCTGGCGGCTCAGGTGCCATATCAACTGCGGTCGAAGCTGCACGAGGTGATGAGGCGCGTAGCGGCGGAGGGCCCGTGGGCGGCCAAGCTTGCGGAGGCTGCGGACGTGATGGAGGTGCTGGGCATAGGGGAGTACTACGAACTGCTGACGGCCTGCGCGACGAAGGTGGATCTCTGGGTGACGGAGTACGTGCACGTGATGGACGGGCCGGAGGCGGTGGTGGAGTGGATCAGCGGCACAGGCCTGCGGCCGATCCTCGGATGCCTCGATGGGACCGAAAAGGAGAAGTTCCTGCGACAATTTACCGGCAAAGTCGCGTCGGCATTCCCGAGGATGGCGGACGGGAAGGTACTTCTCCCGTTCCCGCGGTTGTTCTTCGTGGCCGAGAAGGGGAAAAATAGCGGGCGGGAACCAACTCGTCGATTGGGCAGGGCCGGAATCGAACCGGCGACACATGGATTTTCAGGACGTAGGGGCGAGGGCTCGAAGGCTGGCGAGGAGCAGGGGTTACGGGCTGAGGGGGATGGCGGCGCTGCACAGGCGCTGCACGGGGATGCCGATCTCGCGTTTCTGATGGCTGAGTGGCCGCGTCTGCGACCGAGCGTCCGGCGTCGCGTCCTGGCGTTGGTGCGGTCCAGCCGAGTTGCGAGCGGAGCCGGCGACACTGAGCCGCAGGGAGGACGCCGATCCTCAGCATCCGCCGCCGCAGGCGGCAACAACCCAGCCGTTGGGACAGCGGGGGGCTGCGGCCGGGCCCCTGCGGCTCAGTCAACAGCATCCGCCGCCGTAGGCGGCAAGAACCAAGTTGGGGGGTCGCCGGCGGAGCGTCGTCCGCCAGTCCACCATCAGAAGCGAAAGGAGCGCCATGGAAAGCGTCGCAAGTGTGCCGCTGGCGATCGTACGCGTCGGTGAGCACGTGGTCAGCCTGGGTCACGTGGCCGCGGCCCATTGGGAAGGTGAGACGCTGTACGTCCACCTCGCCGGCGGGCGGTTCGTGTCGTTCAACCGCAGAGACGGCGATCTCCTTTGGGAGGCGCTGTGCGGGCAGGCCGTGGACCTGAGGACCGGAGAAGTGGGAGGCAAGTCATGAATGCCGATGGTCCGTCCGCTGTACCGAATTCGGGACAGGAAAGTACGTCGTTTTTCGCGTTCGTCGAACGCCTGGCGTCGTCGGCTGGCGAGGCAGGCGGCGAGGGCCGGGGGACCCGCGTATGCGGGTCCGGCCCCGCCGCCGGCCATGGGCCTTATCTTGACCAGGAGCGAAACCCTGTAACTGAGAAGAAAGAAAAAAAGATCAGGGACGTGGTGGCGGAGAGGGTCGAGGTGAGGTCCTGCGGCTGCCGGTCTCGGTTCTGCCCGCGGTGCTGCCTGCCGCTAGGAATCCAGTTGAAAAGGAAGTTGAAGGCGGAGTTGAAGCGGTTCACTGGGCTGATGATGCTCACCTTCACCATTGACCCGGAGTTGTTCCCCACGCCAGCCGCGGCGTTCGAGTACGTCACCAAGAAGCGGTGCATCGCGGTGGCAATCCAACGCCTGTTCCGCTGGCGCTGTCTGCACTCCCGCGAGTACGTCGTTGTCATCGAGTGGCAGGAAAACGGCTGGCCCCACTGGCACGTCCTGGCCGATGCGTCGCACGTGCCGTTCGAGAGGTTGTGCGAGGCGTGGAACCGGAATTGGCCCGCCTGGGAGGAGCGTGTTGCCCTCGGCCGCCCGGGCTTCGGCTCGGTGCGATTTAGCGCCAGCCGTTTGGAGAACCGAGAGAGGGCAGCAGGGTACGTGACGGCGTACCTGACGAAGCACCCGGAGCACGGGTACCCGGATTGGGTGCTCGACAGTCCTGTGCGGACGGTGCATCGCTTCCAGACGTCGAGAGGGTTCTGGAAGGACGCTGGGGATGAGGAGGAGGAGCAGGATCAGGAGCCTGGCGAAGAGGCCGACGCCGGCGAGGGGCGAGCGCCTGCCGAGGAACCGGAGGAGAGGGAGCGGCGGACAATCCGTGAGCAAGTGGCGGACTGCGGCAGCCGCTCGGTGGTGTTGCGAGCGCGTGACGTGGCCAACGCCGAAACCGGCGAGGTCGAGACGCTGTACGAGTACCTGGGCAGCATGTCGTTGGAGCTCCCGGAGGTGCTGCAGCTCGCGAGCGTTAAACCGGATGCGGTGAACGTACGGGGAACCGTCGCGGTTTTCAATGACGTGCCTCTAGCGCTGCGGGAGTTCAGGTCGTTGCTGCGAGGTGGCGTTCCGGAGGAGAACAGGTATACTGAGTCACAGTAAAGTGAGGTGAGCCTAATGGGCAAAGTGAAGCGGATGTCGGACGAGAAGCTTCTGGAGATCATCGCGAAAGCAGTCGAGGAGTTCGAAGGGGACTGCACGGTGTTGGAGTCGGCGATCGGGGCACTGGTGTTCGGCCGAGAGGTCGGCTGGCAGGCGATCAGGCTGATTCACGCGGGCCGCACGTTCAAGCGCTACGAACAAATCCTCGGCATCAAGTTCCGCGAGGTGTTGCAGGAGAGGACGGATACATCCAGGCGTGTGACCGGGATCAGGATGGCGGATTCGCTCGGCAAATTTTGGCAGGTGGTGACGGCGGGAATGGTGCCGGCGAGTAAGGCAAAGATTGTTACTGGTAGTTGACATCACAGTGAAACAAAGTAACATGGCCGCCCAGAAGAGAGGTGAGCCATGATGGACCAACGGTGGTTGACGAAGAGAGAGGCCGCGGCCGTTGCTGGTGTCTCAGAGAAGAGCATTGATCGGGCGATCAGACGTGGGCTGTTGCGTCGAGCAAAAAACGGTTTGCGGAAGGTCCTGATCGCGTACTCTGACTTGGTGCGGTGGATGAACGGCGGAGTGGTGCAGGGAGTTTGACATGCCGCACATCGATAGGAAAAGCAACGGGAAGTATCTGGTGCAGTGGGTCGATGAGAACGGGAAACACTGCACGGCGACGGCGCCGACAAAGGAGGACGCCAGGGCGTTGGCGGCTGAAATGGATTCGCGGACGTTCCGGGCCAAGCACGGAATTATCGACCGGGACGGAGCCGCGTTGGCGGCGGCGGAGCGGGTCGCGTTGGCTCAGCACATCGAGGACTGGGATCAAGGCGTCAGGGACAAGGGCGGCACGAGGGAGCATCAGGAGCGGTATCGCCGGCTCGTGCGTGAGGCGCTGCTGGACGGGTGCGGCTTCCAACGTATCTCGGATTTAGACGCGGTGCCCGTGCAGCGGTGGATCGCGAGCAAAGGCGGCGAGTGGTCGGCTGCCACCGGCAACCATGCCGTCAAGGCCGTACGTGCGTTCTCGCGTTGGCTACAGCTGCATGGGCGGTCATCGCGGCATCGGCTGGCGCTGGTCAAGCTGCGGAACGTGGGCGACGGCGAGCATCCCCGAGGTGTGTTGCTGCCGGATGAGTTCGAGAAGGTCGTGAGGGCCGCAGAGGCTGGGCCGGTTCGGTACGGGTTGAGTGCCGACGATCGGGGGATGCTGTACCGGTTGAAGATGTGCACGGGCTTCCGGACGACACACCTGGCGAAGCTCACACCCGAATCATTTGTCCTGGATGCAGCGGCGCCGCACGTCGTGCGTCGTGGAACCGGTGACAACAAGGCGAAGCATCGGAAGCCACACCCGATCGCGCCGGAGTTGGCAGAGCTCCTGCGACCGTGGCTCGCTGGGCGTCCCGCCGCTCGTCCCGTGTTCGACCTGCCCAAGTGGAGACTGCCGAACGTGGTGCGAATGTGGCGGGCCGATCTCAAGGCCGCGGGCGTGGCGGAGTTCAATGCGGCCGGTGAGCAACGAACGTTCGCGGCGTTGCGGCACACGGGGATCAGCTTGGTCGTCGCGGCGGCAGGCTACAAGGCCGGGCAGGAGTTTGCGGGGCACTCGACGCCGAAGCTGACCTTGCAGACCTACACGCACCTGCTGCCTGGGGATCACGCCAAGGTCCTGGCGGCGCTGCCGGTGGTCCCGCGGATCGGCGCTGCACAGGCGCTGCACTCTTCAGGGAAATCCAGTCCAGACGTGTCCAGTGCGGTCCAGGTGGAGGGGGGCGGCAGCGACGGTGAAAACGTGCAGATTTCCCCGGCGAACCAACAAAAACGCCCCGTTTCCGGGGCGTCCGTTGAAGTGGGCAGGGCCGGAATCGAACCGGCGACACATGGATTTTCAGTCCATTGCTCTACCAGCTGAGCTACCTGCCCGGCGGCCGACTGGCGGGAGGATTTTAGGCACGCGGCGGGCGTTTGCAAGGGATTCTGGGGCACGCCGACACGCTGCGAGGTCACTGCGGCGGCTCGATTCGGATCACCTGCGTGTTGCCCTCGCGCGTCACTTCGAGGATGACGGCCTCGCGCGGCTTTTCCTTTCGGAACTGCTGGAAGTCGGTCTTGAACTGCTCCAGGTCCTCCACGGGCTTGCCGTTCATCTGCGTGACGATGTCGTTCATCTTCACGCGGGCGGTTTCGGCGCTGCTGCTGGGCTTAACCACGGAGACGACGACGCCCTTCTGGTCGGCCGGCAGTTTGGCGCGGTAGGTGTCGGAGAAGACGATCTCGCGGACGCCCAGGCCGAGTCGGTCGTCGTACCAGCGCTGGGCGAGGTTGGGGCGCTTGGGCTGCTCGTCGAGCGTGAGCGTGACGTCCTTCAGCGGCTTGTTCGGCTCCTCCAGGATCTGGAACGTCACCTGCGAGCCGACCTTCATGCGGAGGACCTTTCGGCGGAGGATCTGCGGCAGTTCCTCGGGCTCGTCGCCGCGCTCCAGGGGCTGGCCGTTCATCTTGACAATGATCCACCCGGCCTTCAGGCCGGCCTTTTCGGCGGGCGTGTTCTTGATCACGTCCCCGATCTGCACCGCCGGCTGGTTGCCCAGGCCGTAGAACTCGGCCACTTCCTTGCGCAGCCCGGTGAGCTGGACGACGCCCATCCACGGCAGCTTCATCGACTGGCCGGCAACGGGCGGGTCCTCGAAGCTCTGGAGGAAGTCGCGCGCGGGGACGAAAAATTTCGGCGGGTTGTTCACGGCGGCCAAGGGGTTGTTGCGGTCGTTGAGCAGGATCTGCTGGGCGGTCTGAAGGTTGACGTAGCCGACGGCCTTGCCGGCGGAGTTGAACACCGGCGACCCGATCACCCCGAGTCCGCCGCCGGACACCATGACCTGCGGCACTTCGCCGCGGAGCATGGCCGCGACGTTGGCCAGCATGAGGTAGGACTTGTAGCCGGCCATCTTCGGCAGGACGCCGACCGAGACGACCGGGTCGCCGACCTGGAGCGAGACGTCTTCGAATTTAATCGGCTTCCACTTGCGGGTCTCGCCGGCGGGGGAGGATTTGCCGGGCTTGGCACGGACGAATGCGAGGTTGGTGCGGTCGTCGCGGCCGATGAAGGTGGCGTCGATCTCGTCGGGGTCTGCGTCCTCCCGCGGGACGATGATCTTGAAATCCTTCATCTGCTCGTCGGGGATGCCCGGGTTGGCGACCGCCAGCGGCAGGATGACCGTGCCGTCCTCGCCGACCACGACGCCGGCCCCGATGACTTCCTGGCGCCCGAGCTCGTGCTCCCACGTATACTGGACGGCAACGAGCGAGGGCGTGACTTGCTCGTACAGCTTTTGCGCCTGCGTCGAGTCCGTCGCGGCGCCGGCGGCGGGGCTTAGCAGTGTGAGCAGCCCTATTAGGAGGAGTAGCGAGGGTTTCATGAGTGCTCCGATTATTCTGATGATCGCGGGAGCGCCGGGCGAGCCCGGCGGCTGAATTGGTTGGAACTTACGGTTTCGCGGACGCGCGCGTCGCGGGCCCTTTGACGGGGGACTTGGCGGGGGGGCCCTCGGCGGCCTCCTGCTCGTAATTCACCTTGAGGATGACCGACTGCTGCCCGCGGTCGCGTCGGACCTGGAGGAAGACGCGCGGGTCCTTGCGCTTCACCGACTCCTCGTACAGCTTGATGAACTCGTCGATGTCCGTCACCGGCTTGAGGTTCACCGCGCGGATCACGTCGCCGGAGCGGAGCTCCGCCTTGGCGGCCGGATAGCCGTTGGAAAGCGTCGTCACGACCACGCCCAGGTCGTCGTCGAGCTGCTGCTCGTTGGCGTAGCGGCGGGTGACGTCGCGGACGCTCAGGCCCCAGACCTTCATCTCCTTTTCCTCGCCGACGGCGCCTTCGAGTTTCTGCGTCTTGGCTGTGAGCTGGAGGATGTCGTGGCCGCGGCGCAGGCTCATGTGCACTTCGCTGCCGATGGGCAGGTCGGCGATCGCCTTCTTCGCCGGCGCGACTTCTTCGGGGAAGCGGACGTTGACGGGGTTTCCATTGAGCTCCAGGAGGATGTCCTGCGCCTTGACCCCGGCCTTGGCGGCGGGGGAGCCGCGGTCCACGCTATTGATCAGCACGCCCTTGTTAATGTCGATCCCGTAGAAGGTCTCCAGGTCCTGCATGGGTTTGAGGTCCATGCCGAGGTCGCTGCGGTCGATGCGCCCCTTCTTCTCGGCCGAGGCGGAGCGGAGGATGCCGT
>Ga0308176_10000375_pt1 | contig 29082 bp, 27 predicted proteins | sample PhyCR2_3_FD_203890 | JGI IMG/M metagenome (GOLD analysis project Ga0308176, IMG submission 203890) | Soil microbial communities from UC Gill Tract Community Farm, Albany, California, United States - DLSLS.C.R2 | ecosystem: Environmental > Terrestrial > Soil > Agricultural land | place: USA... | reverse complement strand
GCGAATTCGCCGCCAACGCCCGCTTCAAGCTCTACCGCTCCGGCAAGTTCTTCAACATCGAAGACGACTCCCACGAAAAACAACCCATCAGCCTAGGCGAACTAAAAAGCGAAGCCTCCGACACCGCCAACATGCTCCAAGGGGCGCTGGACCAATTCACCAACGCCCGTCCCCCCGAAGTCGAAAAAGCCACCCAAAAAGGTCAACGCGCCGGCGAAGCCGCCGACGACGGCGCCAAGAAGACCAAGAAGGGCAAGAACAGAAAGAAAAACCGCGACGAATAGCGAGCCCCCATTCCACCGCTCAATAGGGAAACCGCTCATCCGTGATGCTCCCCAGTTCGGGCGCCCTGGTGCGAGTTATGACGACAGACGGAAAGGACCGACGCCACCCCGACGAACCCGAGAGACAAGAACCCCCCGAACCGTCCGGCAACAAAAGGCGCGGGGGAGGCGACGGTTCGCTTCTACAGGTGCGGCTTCGCCGGACAAACCAGAGTAATTCGCAAATCCCAAACTGTCGCTCGGACTCCCCGGTCAGGCTTCCCCCGCCCCCACCGCCGCCCTCAGCTTCGCCATCGCCGATTGCTCGATCTGCCGCACGCGCTGCTTCGACAACCCCAGTCGCCGCGCCACCTGGTCATACGTCGCCGGCGGCGCCGCGCGCGACTCCTCCCCCATCCTCCCCCCACCACTCTCAATCCCGTAATGCGTCAGCAATACCCGCCGCTCGCGCTCCGAAAGCCTCCCCATCAGCGTCCGCAAGTCCTCCCGCGCAAACGTCCGCTCCAGCGCCCGCTCCGGCGACGCCGACAGCCGCCGGTCCGGCACCGACGCCAGCAACTGCTCGTCCGCCTGTTTCGCCTGCGACCCGGCCAGCATCACCGGCACCGACCGCGCGAACCCCTTCATCAGCGCCAGCGTCGCGTACGTGCTGAAGCGGTTCCCCTTGTGCACGTCGAACGACTCCACCGCCCGCATCAGCGTCAGGTTCCCGTCGGAGATCAGCTCCATCAGGTTCAGCCCCGGCCGCAGGTGCTTGCGCGCGATCGACACCACCAGCCGCAAATTCGCCCTCACGATCGCGTTCTTCGTGTCCGTGGCGAGCCGCAGGCACCCCTCCATCCGCCCGATGTCCCGCGCCCGCGCGAACTGCGGGTCCAGCCGCCGCCGCTCCGTCAGGAACTGCCATTTGTGAAAGTTGAACTTGAGGAACAGCGCCCGCTCGCGTGACGGCGTCAGCAGCGGCTCCCGGTACAGCGCCTGCAAGTAAGGCGGCAAATCCGCCGGAACGCGATTCTGTTCCGCATTCCCCGGCGCCTCCAGCGTCTCCTGCCGCACCAGTTCGTCGATGATCCGCTCCGACTCCGCTTCGTGATACAGCGGATCGTCAATTGCCTTTACTTTCCGCTTATTCAGCCGCGCAATCCGCTCGTCGAGGATAACACGATACACCGCCGACCGCGTCCGACACACCCGTCGCGCGACGCACTTGATCCCCACCCCGCGCTTGTACCCCTTCAGAATGAGCGCCCGCTCGCGGTCGGTAATGTCCGGGGAAGCCTGTGGGAAGATCGCCGACTCAGGATTCTCCTCATCGTGCTTGCGAATCGTGTGCAGCACCGTCTGCGGCGAACGATCCAGCCGCCGCGCGATACGTCGGGCGATTTCATTGCGACAGCACCCGCCTCGCCCCGCCAACCGCCTCGCGCGCCGCAGGATCTCGTCTCTTTCGCCCTCCCCGACTTGCGAAAAGTTCCCCCCGCGCACCACGCTGTCCCGGTGGCCGGCGAAAAACCGCTCGACGCTCGAAACCAGGAACCCCACCCGCCGCTTGCCGTCAGGGAACACAAACCGCCGCCCCGGCAGCCCCTTGCGCCGCCACCGCTGGATGGTCTTGCTGGTGACGTTAAACCGCTCGCAAGCCTGTTCGATCGTAAGCACCGGATCGGCCAGCGCTTGCGTGTGCAAGTTCAGCGAATCCGACACCTTCTCGATCAGCAGCCCAAGATCGTGCTGAAGCCCCAGCCCCGTCAGTAGCGTCTCATCCACCGGCTTGGCCGCCGGCCCCCGCGCCGCCCGCGGGTGATATCCCGTCACGCGGAACGTCACAAAATCCAGCGGGTACGCCTTGCCCGGATCGATGGTGTGCAGAAGTTCTTCCGCCGCCGAGAGTTGCACGAGTCGCGCCTCGGCCGGGCTGAAGGTGAGCTGGCGAGCCAAGGTGGCGATGCTGTCGATGCGAAATCTCGCCATTACTCGATGATTATCAGGGCCATACCGCCGGGGGTCAAGAATCGAATCCGCAACCACCTTGAATATAACGAGGCGGCGGGAACGCTCGTTCCCGCCGCCTCGCCGACGCCTGTGCGAATTCTCCCCCGATCGAGCTTAATGCGCCTCCTCATGCGCCGGCCCGATGGCCTCGTAAATCTCCGGGTTCCTCGGCCCCTGCACCTTGATCACCTGCGCCAACCCCTTGAAAAACACCCGCGACAGGTTGTGATCCACCGCCGTCAGCGTCCCCGGCACCGGCGGCACAAACTCCACGATCGTGGCTCCACCCACCGGCACGCTCACCGTCTGAATCCCGTGGCCCGCCGGCGCATCCAGCGTCCCGCCGTCCTGGTACACCTTATCGAAGATCGCCCCGATCACGTGGAACGCCGACCACCCGTTCACCCCGCCCTTGCCGACGTACAAGCGCACGCGGTCGTTCACGTTCACCGTCAGCGGCGGCGTCAGCTCCGCATGCTTGCCGTTAAAGAACACGTGCGTCGGCGTCTCGGACGTCAAGGCGGAGAACGAGCAGACCCCGCTCGTCTTCCCGGCCTTTTCGACGTAAAACTCGCTCTCCACCAGCATGAACTCGCGCGCCACCGGCGGGAGCGGCACCTCCGGGTCCACAATCAAAAACCCGTACATGCCGTTTGCGATGTGAACGGCGGGGATGTTTCCTTCCTGGCTGTAGGCGCAGTGGTACATGAACAGTCCCGGGTACAGCGCCCGCACCTCAATGACCTTGGCCTCACCCGGTTTGCACATGGTGTCACCGCAGCCGCCGCAGGCGCCGCTGATGAAATGGAAGTCGATGTTGTGGTTTGTCACGCTCTTGGCGTCGTTCCGCAGTGTGAACCGGATCACGTCCCCGAGCTTCACACGCATCACCGGCCCCGGCACTACGCCGTCGAACGTCCACAGCGATTGATACGTGAGGTTCGGCGCGATCTGGGCCGCGGTCTCCCGGACCGTCAGGTCGTATTCAACGATCTTGTTCTGAGACCGCGTCACCGGCGCCGGCACCGCCGGCGCGACCGTTTTCTCCCCCTTGATCACCTCCAGCGTCGATTTCGGTGCGAATCTGGCCAGCAGATTCTCCGGCTGCGGCGACGCCGAAACCTTTACGGACACCGGCACCGCCGTGCCTATACCGGTCGTCGCCTGCGTACTCCTGCTTCGCATGGTCAGAAGTAAGCCGCCCGAGAGGACAATCGCCGTAACAATCGAAACTCGAAACGTGGAAGGCCGCATAGGTCGCTCCTTTTTCAATCCAATGCCTGTCATTCAATGGATATTAAGACCTATTTATCCGAATTACAAGCCGTATTTCTGAAAAATTTTTTGACACGGCCTTCAGCAGCATGGTTATCGGACGGTGGGATACCGGCTCAGGCAAGGATGTCCTCAACCACCCTGCCCGAAACGTCCGTCAGCCGGAAGTACCGCCCCTGGAACTTAAACGTCAGCCGCTCGTGATCGACCCCCAGCAGGCGCAGCATCGTCGCCTGTAGATCGTGCACGTCCATCGGGTTCTCAGCCACGTTATGACCGAACTCGTCGGATGCCCCGTAACTGATCCCCGGCTTAATCCCCCCGCCGGCCATCCACAGCGTAAACGCGTACGGGTGATGGTCCCGCCCCCACTGGCTCTTCTCCGCAATGTTCCCCTGCAAGAACGGCGTCCTCCCAAACTCCCCTCCCCAGATCACCAGCGTGTCATCCAGCAGCCCCCGCATCTTCAGATCCTTCACCAGCGCCGCCGATGGCCCGTCCGTATCCTGGCACTGAATCTTGAGCTGCGTGTTCAGATTGCGATGTTGATCCCACCCCGCGTGCATGAGCTGCACGAACCGCACCCCGCGCTCGGCCAGCCGCCGGGCCATCAGGCAGTTGTACGCGTAGCTCCCCTGCCGCTTCACGTCGGGACCGTACATCTCCAGCACCGACGCCGGCTCCTTCGACAGATCCGTCAGCTCCGGCACCGACGCCTGCATCTTGTACCCCATCTCGTACTGCGCAATGCGCGTCGCGATTTCCGGATCGCCGAAGTCGTGCAGCTTGATCTCGTTGAGCTTCGCGACGTCGTCCAGAATCCCCCGCCGCACCTGACGGCTCATCCCTTCCGGATTCGACAGGTACAGCACTGGGTCGCCGCTGCCGCGGAACTTCACCCCCTGGTATTTGCTCGGCAGGAACCCGCTCCCCCAGTAAAAGTCATAAAAAATCTGCCCGCACGACGCCTCCTTGTCCCGGCTGGTCATCACCACAAACGCCGGCAGGTCGGCCGACGTGCTCCCCAGCCCGTACGTCAGCCACGCCCCCATGCTCGGCCGCCCGGGGAGCTCCGCCCCCGTCATAAAGAACGTGATCGCCGGCGCGTGATTGACGGCGCCGGTGTGCATCGACTTCACGAAACACAGCTCGTCCGCGATCGACGCCGTGTGCGGCAGGAAATCCGACACCCACGCCCCGCTCCGCCCGTGCCGGGAGAAATTCGTGATCGCCGACAGGCACGGCTTGGACGTCTGGCCGCTGGTCATCGTGCTGAATCGCTTGTTGCCGATGATCTCCGCCGGGATCTCCTTACCGTGCCACTCCCGCAGCTTCGGCTTATAGTCGAATAGATCGACGTGCGACGGCGCCCCGTTCTGGAACAGGTAAATCACGCGCTTCGCCTTGGGCGCAAACTGCGGAAACCCCGCCAGCGGCGCCATCCCCCCCGCTGGCCGCACCGGCCCCGCCACGGTCGCCGCCGACGCCAAATCGTCCTTGAGCAGCGACCACAGCGCCGCCGTCCCGATCCCCGCCGCCATTCGCCCGAATAGCGCCCGCCGCGTGATGTGCCGCCGGTTGTCGGTAAGCGGGTTCATCGCCGTCACTCCTTGGTCACCGCCTCGTCCAGATTGAAAATCGCCGTGCAAACGCCGGTGTACGCCGTATGCTCGATCGGATCGAGCCGGTCGTCACGCTTCGACTCGCCGACAGAAAGCAGCTTCGCCGCGGCCGCAGGGTCGGCCGCGTATTCCGCCTTTAACCGCTCCAAAGACGCGAGCAGCACCGATCTCTCCTGATCCGTCGGCCGGCGCGCCAATACCAACCGAAACGCCTGTTCAATCCGCGACTCCGCCGTCGACCCCCCCTCCAGCATCACCCGTTGCGCCAGCGCCCGCGCCGCCTCCACAAACGTCGTGTCATCGAGCAGCGTCAGCGCCTGGAGTGTCGTATTCGTCCGCGTCGCCCGCACCGTGCACGTCTGCCGCGCTGCCGAATCAAAGAACTCCGTCGGCCCCACGATCCGCCGCCAGAACGTGTACAAGCTCCGCCGGTACAGCGCACACCCGTGGTCCTGTTTGTATGCCACCTTCCCGAACGTCGCCTCCTCCCAAATCCCCGCCGGCTGGTACGGCTTCACCGGCGGCCCACCCAGCTTCTCGACCAGCAGCCCGCTCGCCGCCAGCGCCTGGTCGCGGATCATGAACGCCGGCAGCCGGAACCGCGGCCCCCGCGCCAGCAGCCGGTTCTCCGGGTCGCGCTCCGCCATCTCCGCCGTCACCTTCGACGACTGCCGATACGCCGCCGACGTCACGATCAGCCGGTGCATCGCTTTCACGTCCCACCCGCTGTTCACGAACTCCGTCGCCAGCCAGTCGAGCAACTGCGGATTCACCGGCCGCTCGCCCTGAATTCCAAAATCCTCGACGGTCTTCACGATCCCCACGCCAAAAAACTGCTGCCAATAACGATTCACCGTCACGCGCGCCGTGAGCGGGTTCTCCGGACTCACCAGCCACTTCGCCAGGTCCAACCGATTCAACCTTCTCTTGGAAGCTTCGACGCCCGACGCGGACTGCTCGAAGATCCGCGGTATCCCCGGTTCCACCTTCTCCGCAAGCTTGTCATACGCCCCCTTCACCAGTACGAACGTATCCCGCGGCTTAGGCATCTCCTCCATCACCATCACCCGAGCCATCGACGCGTTAAACGCGTCCCGCTCCTCGATCGCGTGCCGTAGCTTCGCCAGCGATTCCGAATACGCCGGCTCACGTTCCTTGAAATAGTTGACCATTTCCCGCAGCCCGTCGGGACTTCGCCGCTCCGTCGCCTTCTTCAGGTCGGCGATGATGTTCCCCGACAACCCCGCCGCCTTCGGCGACACCGCCGGCAGCTCCTTCGGCCCCCGCGGAAACAGCTCCCGCTCCATCACATCGACTTCAACCGCGACCTTCTTCACCGCCCTCTGGTATTCGACCTGTTTCGCCTTCTGCTCCGGCGTCGCCATGTCCACCACCGGCGCCGTCTGCCCGTTCCCCCCGGCCCCAGTCACCGGCGTGTTGTTGAAGAACGCGAAAAGCTCGTAGTACTCCTTCTGCAGGAACGGATCGAACTTGTGGTCATGACACCGGCAGCACCCGATCGTCACCCCCATCCATACCGTCCCCACCGTCTCGGTCTGGTCCATCACGTAGTCAACGCGGTTCTCCTCCGGAATCCGCCCCCCCTCGCCGTTGATCATGTGGTTGCGGCAAAACCCCGTCGCGATCTTCTGCTCCGCCGTCGCGTTCGGCAGCAAATCCCCCGCGATCTGCCACACCGTGAACCGGTCGAACCGCATGTTCTCGTTCATCGCCTTCACGGCCCAGTCGCGCCACGGCCACATCGTCCGCGTGTTGTCGCCCTGATACCCGTTCGTATCCGCGTACCGCGCCGCGTCCAGCCACGCCCATACCATCCGCTCCCCGTATCGCGGGCTGGCCAGCAATTGATCGACGACCTTCTCGTATGCATCCGGCGACGAATCCGCCAAAAACGCATCCACCTCCCCCGGCGTCGGCGGCAGTCCCGTCAAATCCAGCGTCACCCGCCGGATCAGCGTCTCTTTCGAAGCCTCCGGCGAATGCTCGATCCCCTCCTTCTCCAGCCGCTCCAGCACGAAAGCATCGATCGGATTCCGCACCCACCCCTTCTCCTTCACCACCGGCACCGCCGGCCGCACCGGCTTCACAAAAGCCCAGTGCTGCCCCCACGCCGCCCCCTCCTCTACCCATCGCGTGAGTAATTCAATCTGGTGCGCCGTCAGCTTCCGGTTCGAGTCCGGCGGCGGCATCATCTCGTCCGGATCCTTGCTCGTAATCCGCTTGATCAGCTCGCTCTGCCCCGGCTTCCCCGGCACAATCACCGCCACCCCATCCTTCACCCGAAACGCCCCCTCCTTCACATCCAGCCGCAGCTTCGCCTTGCGCGCCTTCTCGTCCGGCCCGTGACACTTAAAACAGTTGTCGGACAAAATCGGCAGCACGTCCCGGCTGAACTGCACCGCCCCCGCCTTCGGCGGCGCCGGCGCATCCTCCGCCCGAACCGCGCACGCCGACACCATGGCCGCGAGCAGCGCGAACAACAAACCACCGCCGGGGCTGGTTGCCTGACGCATCATCCGTATCATCCTGAACTTAGTTCCGTGCCATCCTTTGTTACAGATCGCCTGCCATGGCGTTGTCGCCGTTGCGGGCATCAATTGTACGTAAGATTGCCACCCGTGGCTCGCCGCGTCCATCGAACGGAAAATGTCGTCCCCCCCTCCCAAATTCCTCGTCACCGCCGGCAACACCCGCGAAAAAATCGACTCCGTCCGCGACTGGGGCAACATTTTCACCGGCAACACCGGCCTGGCCATCGCCAAGGCCCTCGCCGCCATCGGCCCGGTGGACCTGCTCACCAGCAACCGCCAACACCTCGCCGAGCTCTCCGCCGCCCAACCCACGCCCCACCCCATCCGCCCCACCCCTTTCACCACCCATCAGGAGCTCCGCGGCGCCCTCGCCGCCCTGATGGCCCGCGAAGCCTACGCCGCCGTCTTCATGACCGCCGCCGTCGCCGACTACAAACCCGCCGGCGTCTACGAAGTCCTTCACCGCACCCCCGCCCCCGACGGCGAACTCTGGCAAGTCCGCAACATCCAGTCCCCCAAAGTCCCCAGCACCCACCCCCAAATCGCCATCCTCGCCCACCCCACCGAAAAACTCATCGACCTCTTCCGCACCGAATGGAACTATCAAGGCCTCCTCGTCAAATTCAAACTCGAAGTAGGCATCTCGAAGGAACACCTCCTCCGCATCGGCCAATCCAGCCGCCAATCGAGCCGCGCCGACTACCTCGTCGCCAACACCTTAGACATGGTCGAAGGCCCCAATGCCGGCGCCTACGTGTTAAGCGACAACGGCGCCGAATGGGTCCCTCGCGCCGAACTCCCCCCGCGCCTGGCGAAACTCGTCCGAGCCTGAGCATTCCCCCGTGGCACGGGCGGCCGCCCGTGTTTCGCGTTTTGCCACTCCCCTAAATCGCGAATATAATCCAAGGAGAAATGACCTTCATCCCTCGTGCATCCTCATCGCTCGCCCAGCCCCAACAAGGCCAAGACGAGCTCCTGCGCGCCGGGTAAAAGGTCTGACCATCAATAAACCCCAGACCCCGAAGCCCCGGCTTCGGGGTTTTTCTTTTGCCCTGTGGTGTAACCGGTAGCACGCCTGACTCTGGATCAGGAAATCCACGTCCGAATCGTGGCAGGGCAGCTCGATGAGCAAAAAGTTTTGGTGCAGTCTTTCCCAGGCTGCACCGTCTCCCTTGCCCCGTGGTGCAACCGGTAGCACACCCGGCTTTGAACCGGGCGATCCACGTTCAAATCGTGGCGGGGCAGGTGCTTCCCTCCGACGCTTTCACACTCCCGAACGCCTTTCGGCCCAGTCACACGCGCCCCCGAAGCCGCGAGACGTTTAACGGGCCCGCGGCGCATTACGCGACGGTGCCCCGCCGGCGCGGAGCGATTCAACCGCCGTGAGGGCGCAATCGTCTGCCACCCATGCGCCGTCGGAGAAGGGGACGAATCCAACGTCCCTCAGCCAGAGGACGACTTCAACGTCCGTGACCTCCCTTCGGTGCGATTCTCTCAGCAGGCGTTGAACGTCTGAAACGTTCACGCTGACCGGGCGAAAACTGAATGCCTTCATCGGCTCCCATCTCATGCGAACACGTAAAGATTAGATTAACGCGTGTACGGCGCGGCAGCTTTTCCACGTAGTTCTCCACCGCGTTTCCACGGCTCCGCGTTTAGCGCGCGGACAACCCCCCCGAGTTTGACCCGGACCCTCTCTGTACAATACTGTCGCCCCCGCTTCACCAGCGCCCCCTCATGCACCCCTACGCCGCCCAACAACTCGCCCTCTCTCTGCTCCACCTCCACGGCCTCTCCGACTGGCACTTCCGCTTCGACCACGCCCGCCGCCGCTTCGGCTCCTGCCGCGCAGGCCGCAAGCTCATCACCCTCTCCCGCTCCCTGGTCATTCTCAACGACGAGTCCGAAGTCCGCGACACACTCCTGCACGAAATCGCCCACGCCCTCAGCCCAGGCGACGGCCACGGCCGCCTCTGGCGCGCCGCCTGCCGCCGCATCGGCGCCCGCCCCGTCCGCTGCTACAGCGACGACGCCGTCGTCTCCCCCCCGCGCAAGGCGGCCCGCTACCGTTTCGGCTGCCGCGCCTGCGGCTGGTCCGTCGAGCGCCGCCGCCTCACCCGCCGCGCCTTCGTCTGCGCCAAGTGCCGCGGCCCCCTCCACTACGAAGACCGCGCCGCCGGCAAAGTATTGCGCATCGACAACCGCCGCGTGGTCGAGCTTTCGCTCGATAATCCCAGGTCAACCGGCTGAGCGCTCCAGCGGTCGGCAAACCCCCTCACGCGCAACCACTTCACCGCGTCCCCCCCTGCATCCTCTGCTCCACCCGCTTCACGCGCTCGTCAATATCCCCAGGCCGGCTGTCCTTCGGGAATCCGCGCAGGTACTGATACAGCTCCAGCGCGTGCGCGTACCGCCCGTCCGCCTCCGCCTTCTCCGCCTCCTGCACCAGCTCCTTCGCCGTCTCCTTGTTCTGCACCCGCGCCGGCATGTCCGTGGGGTTCTGCGCCGCCCGCGTGTACTCCGGCGTCGCAGCCTTCTGCGTGTGGTCCCCCGAACTGCACCCCGCCAGCGCCCACGTAAACAGCCCCGCCGACATCGACACGACGAACATCAGTTTGCGGTGGTTCATATTCGCTCCGTAATAAGACGTGACGCCCCAGCGGCGTTACCCCCCCCACCCTATTCCCGGGCGCAAACCACCGGCAACTGACAAAACCCCGCGCGCACTGACGTTGACGCGCCCGCGGCCTGGCAGCGGCCAGGCGGCGCCGCACCGCGCACACGCATCACGATCCGAGCGAACCGCGCCCTCATTCCCCCGGCGGCGGCATCTGGTTCAACAATCGCTCCAGTTTCGACAACTGGTTATTTGTCCGATTCAGCAGCACGATCAGCTCGTTGAGCGACTGCCGCAGGTCCAGGTAGGCCTTCCGGTACGCTGGATCGTTCGGCCTGCCCAACTCCGGCAGCATCAACATGTCCAGCTCGTACCGCAGATCCGTTTCCGACTGACGCAGCATCACGATATATGCCTCAATCCCCCCCCGATTCTCCGCCGGCGGCACGACCGAACCATCCCCCAAAAGCCTCTGCACCGCCGGGAGGGCGCCTTCGCCTTCGCCATTGTCCAGACCGTTGACCGTGTCCAGAACCATCACCGCCACTTGCCCCAGAGGAGTCTCGGCGAGCTGCCGATTGGTCGTGATGTGATGCGCCGCGTCCTTCACCTTCTGCACCGCCGGCAAAAGCAACCCGATCAGGACCGCGATGATCGCGATCACCACCAGCAACTCGATCAACGTAAACCCGCGCGAAGCTTGCTTGCTGTGCCGCATCGTCCAACCTCCAATAGCTTCCCCCTGACGGAAAGAAATGTCCCAGAGCAAATTTACACATCGACCGGCGAGCGTCAAACTTTTTTGCAATCTTGCCCAGACTTTCACCCGGAACCGATTGCCGGCCTGCGTTTTTCCTTGGGTTTTTCTCCCCGGCCGTATTACAATCCCTTGGTCCTTCCGTCACAAACCAGGGGTCCGCCTATGTCGCTTGTCGCACCGACGAGTGCACCGGGTTCGAAAAAGAAGCCGAAGTCCCTCTACGGCTACGAAGTCCTCGACACCATCGGCGAAGGCGCCGGCAGCATCATCTACGCCGCCAGCGACCCGAAGACCCAGCAGCTCTGCGCCCTCAAATACGTCCAGGTAAAAGCCGAAGGCGACGAGCGCTACCTCCAGCAGGTCATCAGCGAATACGAAGTCGCCTCCAAGGCCAACCACCCCGGCCTGCGCAAGGCCACGGACCTCAAGACCAACAAGTCCTTCCTCCACAAAATCACCGAAGCCGTCCTGGTCATGGAACTGGTGGACGGCGTCCCCGTCGCGGTGCAGCGCCCCCAAGGCCTCCCCGCCATGCTCTCCTGTTTCATCCAGACCGCCCAGGCGCTAAAAGCCCTTCACACCCTCGGCTACGTCCACTGCGACCTCAAGCCCGACAACATCCTCATCTGTTCCGACGGCCAGGTGAAAATCATCGACCTCGGCCAGGCCGCCAAGGTCGGCACCAAGAAGGACCGCATCCAGGGGAGCGCCGACTTCATCTCCCCCGAGCAGGTCCACAAGGACGCCGTCAGCGTCCGCACCGACGTCTTCAACCTCGGCGCCACCATGTACTCCGTCCTCACCTCCGGCCATAAGCTCCCCACCCTCTTCACCGTCAAGCGCAACACCGGCGGCGCCGGCAGCTTCCTCGTCGAAGGCCACATCCAAAGCCCCAGCGACATCAACCCCGCCGTCCCCCAGAACCTGTCGAACCTGGTCATGGAATGCATCCGCGTCGATGCCATGCGCCGCCCGGCCGACATGGGCGTCCTCATCAGCCGCCTCGAAGTCGTCCAATACGGCTTAAAGCAGCACCAGCCCGCAACCGCCTGAGCCCGGCCGGCATCCAAACTCCGCCGGATTTTCCCAGCACCCGGCGGAGCGATCGGTCCGATACAATCCGTGGTAACACCTCTTTCAAAGCCGTACCGCGAGGGTGCTATGGACAGCAAACCGATGCAGCAGGAGTTGGATCAACTGGATCATCAGCGCGACCGCATCCAGGAACTCCTGGCGCACAAGATCGTCTCGGCCGACATGGCCCGCGACCTCCGCCGCCGCCTCGACGCCATTACCCGCCGCCTCCGCGAGCTGAGCGGCGCGGGCAGCTCGCGCCAGAAGCCGAACTAGAGTCGCCGTCGCGCCGACACCCTCCAGAGCTCACCTGCCAACGTGCCGGCCCGGCAGGGTACTGAGCAACCCAACGTCGGCCCAGGCCGTCCCCCAGTAAAGGTATACGTTCAGCTTGCGCGGGCGGGTATTGACCGCTTCCTGCGGCACGTTCCACGACCCGTCACTACACTGGCTCCGCAGGAGGTACCCCCAGGTCCGAAGGACCGCGGGTTCACGCCCGTCGTGGCCGCTGCGCCCCAGTGCATAGAGCGCCTGCCCCGTGGCAAAGGCGTCGCTGACCTTGTTGTCCTTCCACCAAGCCCACCCCCCGTCGTCGTTCTGCCTCCCCATCAAGAGCACGTACAAGGCTTCGGCCCGCTCGAGCTCCCCGCGTTCGTGTGCCACCGCCAACTCCAGGGCGAGGGATTGAAGCGTCGACCCCGCCGCCGTTCCCTTCACGTGTTCCGCCGCGCGACGCCGGGCCTCGGCAGCCGACGCGCCGCCCTCGCCACAGAGTGCCAGCAGTGCCCACATCGACGTTGCCCGGTTCATCTCGTCGGCCGAGCCCCACTTCACAGCCGGCAACTGCCCGGCCGCCGACCAGGAGCCGTCAGGTGCCTGCCATTCCAGAAGCAAGGACCTGATCTGCCCGTAAAAGTCGGCCAGTCCCTCCGCCGCGGGTAAGCTCGCCCTGCCCAGCAGGAGTTGGCTGAGCGTGTCGGGCCCGCCGCCGTCGTTGGGGAGCTTCGCCAGTCGAACCAGCGCATCGCCATGACGAGCGATGGCGTCGGCGCCGATTGCCTTTTCCACCGCGTCCAGGTACTCCGCTCGGGTGAGATACGTCTTGCCAACGATCGGCTGGAGCCGGGGAAGCAGCTCGGCCGGCAGCCCGGCCGCTGCGAGCGCTTCTGCCGGGACGGCGCGGAGCTTGAACCAGCGGCGGTCGGAGAGGGAGTCGGCCAACGCCCACCGCGTCCACTCGCCAAGCTTTTTGCGGTCCACGTCGATACCCGCCGCAGCCGCCTCGTTGTGCGCCCAGACCATGAATGTGACGACGTGGCACGAGTTGCACTTGCGCTCCCGCATCCACGCCGTGCCGCCTTGCTCGAGGTAGGGCAGGCTCCGCTTCACCGCGGAGCGAACGTCAGCCTCCGTGGGCGCCGTTGTCGGGGCGGGCGCGGCCCCGGCCACGCCGCCTCCGAGGGCGCACACAATGAGTGCCACGGCCGGCATTGGGTGTGTCATTCCCATGCGCCGAGCCATTGTAACAACCGGCGGGGTGCTTTGAATTTAATCCACGGGCGGGACGCTGCGGCTCGCCCGTGCCACAATCGTCGCCCGCTGGTCCTTCAGCCGCGGCGCCTTGGCCGTCACCACGACCTTTCCCGCCCGCCGCCCCGCCCTCACGTACACCGCCCCCCTCCCGCCGGGCATTAGCGGGTGGAACTTTCTCCCAGAATTGGCAACTGCACCCCCACGCTGCGGTCCCTCCCGTCGTCCAGGCCCGGGGCGGCGCCGATGAACTGCTTGTCGATCTTCTTCACGTCCCTCACCGGGGGCGCATCGACGGGCTTCAGGTCCGGCGAGCCCTCGCCTTCGTGTCGCTTCAGCACGTTGTAGTACTGGTCGCGCTGGGCGGGCACCCAGCCGGCGTCGCGGATCAGGCGGCAGATTTCGCGCTCGTTCAGGCGGTAGGTGGTGCCGGCGGCGCTGACGACGTTCTCCTCCATCATCACCGACCCCATGTCGTTGGCGCCGAAGAACAGGGCGAGTTGGCCGACCTTGGGGCCCATGGTCACCCAGGAGGACTGGAGGGAGGGGATGTTGTCGAAGAAGAGGCGGGCGACTGCGAGCATGCGCAGGTATTCGTCGGCGCCGGCCGTGCGTACGACTCGGCCGCGGAGGACGTCGTCGTTGGTGGAGTCGTCGAAGTGGCCGTGGACGGCCGGGTCCCACTCCTGGGCGCGGCCGAGCGGGGTGTTTTCCCGCTGGAAGGGCCAGTGGATAAAGGCGGTGTAGGAGCCAGGGTTCGGGGTTCGGGGTTCCGGGTTCGGGCAAGACCGTTCGAACACGCCCGGCCAGCGAGCGCGCATACTGCTAGACGTTTGCCTGGGTCCTGATCCCTGGCCCCTTGCCCCCCCCAAGCCCAGCGCGTAATCCTGCATGTCGCGCAGCGCGCTCATGTGCTCGATGCGTTCGCGGACGAACTCGATGTGGCCAATGAGCATCGTGGCGCTGGTGTTCATGCCCTCCTCGTGGGCGACGCGCATGACGCGGAGCCAGTCGTCGCCGGAGCACTTGCCGATGCCGATGCGCTTGCGGACGCGGGGGGCGAAGATTTCGCCGCCGCCGCCGGGGATGGTGTCGAGCCCGGCGGCCTTGAATCGCCGGATGATCTCGCGCACGTCCGTGACGAAGAATCGCTCGAATTCAATGAATTCCGGCGGGGAGAAGGCGTGGATGTGGATCGTGGGAAAGTTCTGCTTGATGAAGCGAAGCAGACCTTCGTAGTACTCGATTGGCAGGCGGTCGTTCATGCCGCCCTGCATGAGGATCTGTGTGCCGCCGATGGCGACCAGCTCGCGGATTTTCTCGCCGATCTGCTCGTAGGTCAGCGTGTAGCTGTCGGCCTCTTCGTGGTCGCGGCGGAAGGCGCAGAAAGTGCACTTGGCCGTGCAGACGTTGGTGTAGTTGATGTTCCGGTCGATGACGTAGGTGCGGTGGTCGCGCGGGTGCAGCCGTTGGGTGACGGCCGACGCCCAGGCGCCCAGGTCGTGCAGGGGCGCGTGGTGATACAGCTCCAGCGCGTGGGCTTCGCTCAGGCGTGACCGCCCCTCTACCACGGCATCAATGTCGAACGAAAGCTTGCCCATTCGCTGCAATTCTAGGGGCGGCGGGAACGACGGCAAAGCCGGCCCGGCTCCGGCGTTTGCGTTTCAGCGGAATTGAAACGGGTCATTTCCGCTGGAGGCAACTCGCCCGCGCTGCCGACAAACTTTAAGTTCCATGTCGCAGACCAATGCCACCCTCGCCTCCAGAGAAGGTATCGGAGGGGCGCGTTTGGAATCTTTACCTATTTTAACTTTGGGTTCGTTTTGCGTAGAGTCCCATAACACGCCCGCACGGCATCATGTTCCACCACTTCCATTCCGAAGGATTGGGGCACCCCCGCGGCCAAGGCTCGCTTTCCGCGGGGGAACTCGCGGACCTGATCGACTACGTCGGGCGCGAGCGCATCCTGCCGCCGGACGAATTCCTGAGGCGATCGCGGGCCGGCCGACTCCGGCCGGGCGACCTTTGCCTGACATTTGATGACAACCTCCGGTGCCAGTTTGACGTTGCGTACCCCGTTCTGTGGGAACTCGGGCTCACCGCCTTCTGGTTCGTGTACAGTTCCGTCCTCGACGGGACTGCCGAACGGATCGAGCTTTACCGGCTCTTCCGCACCACGCATTTCGAATCGATCGAGGAGTTCTACGCGCGGTTCTTTTACTCGCTGGGGGAAGGCGGCGAGGGTTACGAAGTCGAACATGCGTTGGAAGGCTTCGATCCGGGCCGGTACCTCTGCGGGTTCCCTTTTTACACCGACGCGGACCGCCGCTTCCGCTTCGTGCGCGACGAGGTTCTCGGCCCCGAGCGCTATTATCGCGCGATGGACGCGCTCATGTCGGCGGTGGGCGCGGACGTCGCGGCAATGGCGGCAAACCTCTGGATGGGCCCCGACTGCCTCCGCCGACTGCGCGACGGCGGGCACATCATCGGCCTTCACTCCCATACCCACCCTACCCGCCTCGAGCGGCTCCCTGCCGCAGAGCAGCGCGAGGAGTATGCGACCAACCACGCGATCCTGTCCGGCCTGCTCGGCGAGGGTCCGGTGGCGATGTCCCACCCGTGCAACTCGTACAACGCGCAGACGCTCGAAATTCTGGAGGACCTAGGGATTCGGGTGGGGTTTCGTGCCAACATGGCCGAACTGTCTCCCGGTCGCGTTGGCCCGCTCGAACTGCCACGCGAGGACCATGCCAACATCCTGGCCCGCATGCACCGGCGTCACATGCAACAGGCGGCGGCGTAGCTGATCGGAGGCCTGCCATGACTATCACCGTATTCACCAGCAATCAGCAGCGTCACACCGCCCTGATTCAAGCCCTCGGCGCGGTGGCCGACCACGTGTACGCGGTCCAGGAGTGCAACACGGTCTTCCCCGGCCAGGTGCCGGACTTCTTCCGAAAATCGGAAGTGATGCGGCAGTACTTTTCGCAGGTGCTGACGGCGGAGCGGCGGGTGTTTGGCCCGGCGCGGTTCCCCGCGTCCCGCCGCAACGTCACACAGTTCCCTATCAAGATGGGCGACCTCAACCTTCTGCCGCTGGAATCGCTGGCGCCGGCGCTTCGCTCGGACGTCTATGTCGTTTTCGGCGCCACGTACATCAAAGGCTGGCTCTGCGAGCACCTGGTCAAGCACCGCGCCGTGAACATGCACATGGGCGTCTCTCCCCAGTACCGCGGCAGCTCGTGCAATTTCTGGGCGATGTACGACCGCCTGCCGGACCTGGTCGGCGCCACCCTGCACCTGCTCACCGCCGGCCTGGACTCCGGGCCGGTGCTCCGCCACGCGCTGCCGCCGGCCGACGAGACCGACGGCTTCACCCTGGGCATGCTGGCCGTCCGGTCGGCCCAGCGGGCGATGATCGATTGCATTGGGCGCAACAATCTCCGCGATATGGCGCCGGTCGCCCAGGACAAGACTCGACAACTCCGCTACACGCGAAACGCCGACTTCACGGACGAAGTTGCTGCGGAGTATCTCTCGAGGACGCCGGCGCTCGTTGAAATCGGGCAACACCTCTCCCGCCGCGACGTATCGCGATTCGTCCGACCGTTTGTTGGTTGAGTGCCATTGCCGTTCTGCGGCGGCTACTCGGCTTTGGCGTTCTTCTTCTTTTTCTTTCCCGCCCGCTCCTCCCTGCCGGGGGTCCACGCCGGCGGCTTCTGCTCGCCGTTCCAGGCCTTCCACTCGGCGGTCATGTCGTCCACCCGCTTCGGCTCGGAGCTGGCCAGGTCGTTGGTCTCGGCCATGTCCACGGCCATGTTGATCAGGCGGGGCTTGAGGCGGTCGAAGCGTGACACGACCAGCTTCCAGTCGCCGTCGCGGATCGCCCACTGCGGCCCGAAACGCCAGTAGATGGTCTCGTGCGGCTGCCCGGCATTTTCGCCGGTGAGATACGGCAGCAGGTTGACTCCGTCGAGCTTCCACGCCGGGTCCACGACGCCGCCGGCCGCGGCGACGAACGTCGGCAGGATGTCCAGGTTCAAGACGGGGTGCTCGTAGGTCTTGCCCGCCTGCAGGTGGCCGGGCCACTGGACCATGAAGGGCACGCGCGTGCCGCCTTCGCTGGTTTCGGTCTTGAACCCGCGAAGCGGGCCGTTGGAGGAAGTGGTGGAGGAGGTCGGGCCGCCGTTGTCGGAGAGGAAGAAGACCAGCGTGTTCTGGTCCTGGCCGATCTCGTGGAGCTTGTCCATGACGCGGCCGACGGCGTCGTCCATGGCGGAGAGCATCGCGGCGAACGTGCGGCGCTTGGTGTCGGAAATGTTCTTGAAGCGGTCGAGGTACTTCGAGGTCGCCTGGAGCGGCGCGTGCTCGGCGTTGAAGGGCAGGTAGAGGAAGAACGGCTTGGACTTGTTCCGCTCGAGGAAATCCACGGCACGGTCGGCGAAGGCGTCGGTGGTGTAAAAGCCCGGCCCCGGCTTTACCATGCCGAGGGAATCCAGCCATCGGGAGGGGTCGAAATAGCTGCCCGGGTTGGCCAGGCAGCCCATGTATTCGTCGAAGCCGCGCTTGGTGGGGTAGAACGGGGGCTCGGTGCCGAGGTGCCACTTGCCGATCGCGCAGGTGACGTAGCCGAGCGCCTTGAGCCGGTCGGCCATCGTAGTTTCCGTCAGGGGCAGGCCGAACTTCGGACCGCCGCCGTTGTACTCGTGTCCAAAGCGGGTGGGGTAGCGCCCGGTCATCAGCCCCGCGCGAGAAGGGGAGCAGTACGTCGCCGCCACGTGACCTTCGAGGAAACGGATGCCGTGCTCCGCGATTGAGTCGACGTGGGGGGTGGGGATCTGCTTGGTGTACCCCTGGCACGTCAGCTCGCCGTAGCCGAGGTCGTCGGCGAGGAAGATGATGAAGTTCGGCTTGCCTTCGGCGGCACCGGCACAACAGGGCATCAGGCCGGCCAGCAGTACGGCAGACGATAGCGCGAGCGCTGCGGCGATCATTGGCTTCATGGTATCCTCCGTTTGAAGCGCCAAACGTCGCCGAGTGAGCTTTATTTTGCACAGCCCCGCAAGGCGCCAGATCACGTCAGTCATCGGCGCACTTCCCCGCGGTCGGGCGTCCCGTGACGCCGCCCGGTTTTCGCGAGTGAACGTGACGGCGCGATATCGCAGCGCCACGACTTTCGGACGCAAAACGTTCTGTAAATGCCGGCGCGATCCCGCACCCCCTGAACCCCTGGCGCCACGGTCGGGATGGGGCGTGACAGCGGCATGCCGATGGCCTCCCCGTTCTGCGGGTGCAGAATTGCCTCACCCCGCTCAAGCCTCGCGGAGTTCCACACCGCCGATGCCGCTCCGCTACACGCCGCAACCGAGTATTCAGCCGGTTTCGCCTTGATTCGCGCCTCCCCGGCGGTACAGTCTCGCCGGCCATTATGAGTTCAAGCCCCGACCGTTCCATCGGCATCACTCTGCTCGGCCACGGCGTCGTCGGGTCCGGCGTGGTCAACATCCTCACGCGGCAGCGCGACCTCCTCCGCCGCCGCACGGGGCTGTCGTTCGACGTTCGCCACGTGCTCGTCCGCGACGTCAAAAAGCACCCGGAGCTTCCGGTCACCACCGACCACGCCAAGGCCATCGACGACCCGAAAACCGAGATCATCCTCGAACTCATGGGCGGCACGACAACGGCCTTTGAGTACGTGGAGCGCGCCCTGAAGCTCGGGAAGCCGGTGGTCACCGCTAACAAGTCGCTGCTCGCCTCGCGCGGCCGCGAGCTATTCGCGCTGGCGCGCAAGCACAACACCGCCATCGCCTTCGAGGCTTCTTGCGGCGGCGGGATTCCGATCATCGACGCGCTGCAGCGCGGGCTGGTCGCCAACCGCATTGACGCGCTGGTGGGGATCGTCAACGGCACCTGCAATACGATTCTGACGCGGATGACCAAGAACGGCTGGACCTACGCCGACGCTTTGAAGGAGGCCCAGCGGCTGGGGTTTGCGGAGGCGGACCCCACGCTGGACGTGAGCGGCCGGGACGCCGCCCAGAAGCTGGCGCTGCTCGCGTCGCTGGCGTTCAATGTGCAGGTGCACGAGGCGGACATCCACATCGAAGGCATCGACCGCTTGGAACCCACGGACATCCAGTTCGCCTCGGACCTGGGATACGTGATCAAGTTGCTGGCGATTGCGGAGAGGGGTCAGGGGTCGGCGGTCAGGGGCGAGAAAAACAATTCTTCCGCCGATGACGCTTCGCTGTTCCTGCGTGTGCACCCGACGCTGGTCCACCGGGATGACGTGCTGGCCGAGGTCTCCGGGTCGTTTAACGCGATCTCCGTCTATGGGCACGCGCTCGGCCACGCCCTTTTCTACGGCCGCGGCGCGGGGCAGCTCCCGACGGCGTCGGCGGTCGTGTCGGACCTGGTCGGCGTGGCGCTGGGCACGACCACCTCGACGTTCAGGCAGCTGCGCGTCTTCCCCGACGCCACCCCGCCGGCGGCGGTCCTGCCGTTCGACCAGCTCCGGTCGCGCTACTACCTTCGGCTGACGGCCAAGGACCAGCCCGGCGTGATGGCGCAGGCGGCCGGCGTGCTGGGGCGGCACGGCATCTCGCTGTCGGCCATCCACCAGCGGGAGACCACCGACGACGGCCAGCCGGTGCCGATCGTGATTACAACCCACCTGGCCAACGAAGGGGCCATGCAGGCGGCGCTGAGGCAGATCAACTCGCTCCCGCCCATCGCCGCCCCCACCATCTGCCTCAGGATTATCGACCAGCCCAAGGAATTCTCGAACGCCTGAACGGGACATTCGCCGGGCAGTTCAGATTGCCGCAGAGGCGGAGCATCGACGCGTACGCGCCTGCGAAGATGCCTTCACACCCTGCCGGTGTTACACTTTTAGCCGGCGAAATGCGTCGTCACTTTCAAGGGGCATATGACCTCCTCCACGCGTTCCACGTCTCCAAGGCCGTGCCCGAGGACTCGGCCATTTGCGCCTTCGACCACGCGCACCAGCGCGTGCTCGTCGAGGGAATCAGTCACCGATACCTGATCCGCGGGCGCGACGTGGCCGAGCTGAAGCCGGTCGAATCGGGCGCGGCGGTGGCGGCCCAGATTTCCTACCACGTGGTGGATCGCGACGTTTCGCTGGTCGTCTATGTCGTCAGCGCCCGCGCCGTCCTCCCGCAGGCCGCGGCCGCGTTTCCGGTGCTCGGGCTGGTCCTGCGCCCCTTCGCCCCCCGCGCGCGGAAGCGGTTCGTACGACGGCTCGCCTCGGCGCTCCGGGTCGAAATCACGCCCGTCCGGTGATCGCGCGAACACGCGCCCCCGAACACCCGCTGTCGTGCCGTCACCGTCGCGTTCCGATAAACTCCAAATCTATGAAGTACGCCATCATCATTCCCGACGGCGCAGCCGACGACCCGCTTGCGGAGCTGGGCAACAGGACGCCGATTGAGGCCGCCGACACGCCGAACATGGACTGGATCGCCAAAAATGGCCGCCAGGGTCTGGCGCGCACCGTCCCCGAGGGATTCGAATCGGGTTCGGACGTCGCCACCATGTCTCTCCTCGGCTACGACCCGAAGGCGTATCACACCGGCCGCGCGCCGCTCGAAGCCGCCGCCCAGCACATCCCGCTTTCCGCCAGCGACTGGGTTTTCCGCTGCAACCTGGTCACGGTCTCCGACGGCATCATGAAGGACCACTCGGCCGGCGGCATCTCCAACGCCGAGGCCCAGAGGCTCCTCGGCGATCTGAAGACGTCGCTCCAGCGCAGCGGCGACGCGGCGGGCTTCGAGTTTTACAACGGCGTCTCGTACCGCAACCTCCTGGTCTATCGCGGACACGATGATTTCGAAGTCACCACCAAGCCGCCGCACGAGATCCCCGAAGAACCGGCCGCCAGGTACCTGCCGCGCGGCAAAGGCTCGGAAACGCTCCGCCGGATCATGGACCGGTCGCGCGAGCTGTTCGCGGGTCACGAAATCAACCGCACGCGCATCTCGACCGGCCATAACCCCGCCACGCAGGTCTGGCTATGGGGCCAGGGCCACGCCCCGAACATGCCGCGGTTCGAAGAGCGCTTCGGCGTCGCCGGCGGCGCGATGATCACCGGCGTGGACCTGCTTCGCGGCCTGGCGGTGCTGCTGGGCTGGGACGTGCTGGAGGTCGAGGGGATGACCAGCTTCCACGACACGAATTACGCCGGCCAAGGCCACGCCACCGCCGCCGCGCTGGATCGATACGACGTGGTCCTGTCGCACGTCGAGGCGCCGGATGAAGCCTCGCATCAGGCAGACTGGAAGACCAAGGTCGCCGCCATCGAGCACATCGACCGATACGTAGTCGGCCCCGTGCTGGAAAAGCTGAGGACGTTCCCGGAGTGGCGCGTCCTCGTCCTGCCGGACCACCCGACCAACATCGCCACGCGCAAGCACGGCTATTCGCCGACGTGCTTCTGCATGGCCGGCACGCGGGTGAAGTCCCTGGTCCCCGCGCCGTACTCGGAGCGCAACGCCGCGGCGTCGGACCTGCACATCGAGCGGGGGCACGAGTTAATGGAGTATTTCCTGCGCGGGGGGAACCTCTGATCCGGTGGGTTTCCCGCAAAAAGATCTGTCATTTCCCCTCAGATCTGCGACGCCTCCGTCGGCCGCAGGATCAGGTTTGTGATGTTCGACACCGTGTCTTTGTACGCAGGATCCTTTGACAGTTTTTTCCAGGCGTCATCCGCCTTGAACGCGTCCCATGCCTTCTTCTGCGCCTGCTCGTCGTCGAACGCCAGCATGTAGGTGAGGTTCGGCATGCGAATCCCCGCCAGCGCCCGGCCGAAGAACACCCCGTTCATGCCGCACCGCTTGAAGATTTCCAGCTCGCCGCCCTCGTCGAACATCTCGACCTTTTTCTTGTTCCGCTCGTTGCTATGGCTCTCGTAGGTGCGCAGCTGCGCGACGCGTGCCGGCCCCTTTGCCGGCGTCTGCACCTTGGGGAATCCAGGGAACGCCAGCAGCAGCGACGTTTCATAACGCGTGAACGCCGGGTCACTCTTGGGCGGCTGGAGCAGGGAGGGGTTGGCGTGTTGCAACTGCTCATCGGCTGCCAGCTTGTCGCCGAACGCGAGGAACGACTCGACCGAGTTGTGAGGGACCACCACGTACAGGTCGCTGCTGTCGGCCTTCACTGCCTGCCCCGTGTAGTCCTTGTTCCCGTCGTTGTCCTTGGCCATGAGCCGGAACACGCCGATTGAACGGGCACCCGCCCTGCCGAAAGCGGGAACGACCGCTTCGGCCATCAACCGGTCAAACGCCTGCTGCTTCTGCGGGGAGGCGAAATGATAGACCCGCAACTCGATGAGCTGGCGTTCGGGCCCTGCCTCGGCGGCACTCGTGCGGTCCGTTGCGGCGATTCCCAAAGCGGCGGCGGCGGAAGCGGCGAGAAACTCGCGTCGTTGCATGACATTCTCCTTGGTTGCCGGCAGTGTCCCCATCGCCGGCTCGTCCCGCAAGCGGCCATGCGCTCACCGATTGTACCTGGGGCTCGGCCCCCGGAGTCGATTCCACTGCCCCTCGCACGCCGCGACCGCCTCCGGTGGAAGCGGCCCCTGCTCCTCCGCGCGCAGGTTCTCGTCCAACTGCTCCGTTCGCGAGGCCCCGAGGATCACGACGTCGGCAGGCGTGTGGTGCAGCAGCCAGGCGATGGCCATCCCCACGAGCGACCGCCCCGCGCCGGCCGCGTTTCTCGACAGCTCGCCGACGACTTCGAAATTGTCGGCGTTCCAGTAGCGCTCGCGGTACGCCTTGTTCTCATCGAACCGCGTGCCGGCCGCCGGCGTTTTGCTTCGGTGCTTCCCGGTCAGGAGTCCACCCGCGAGCGGGTTATAGGCGACCGTCCCCAGCTTGAACTCCGTGCACATCGGCAGCATTTCCTGCTCCACGCCGCGCGCGATCAGGTTGTACATGCACTGCACCGCCGTCATCGGCCGCCAGCCGTTGCGCTCGGCCAGCCAAAGCATCTGGCAGACCTGCCACCCCGCGTAGTTCGACGCTCCCACCTCCCGCACCTTCCCGGCGCGCACGAGGGCGTCCATGGCCTCGAGTGTCTCCTCCAGCGGCACGGCGTAGTCCGGCTGGTGCAGGTAATACAGGTCCAGGTAATCCGTGCCTAGCCTGCGCAGTGAGTCGTCGATGTTTTTCATGACCGCCGCGCGCGAGAGCCCGCTTTCACCGGGGCCGTCGCCCATCTTGATCCCCACCTTCGACGCCAGCACAACCTTGTCGCGCCGGCCTTTGAGAATCGCGCGCAGCATCTCCTCCGAGCGGCCGGCGTTGTACACGTTGGCGGTGTCGATGAAATTCACCCCGCGCTCGAGGCAGCGGTCCACCATGGCCGCCGCCGTGGCCGCGTCCACCTGGTCGGCGAAGGTCATCGTCCCCATCGCGAGGCGGGAGACGGTGAGCGAAGAGTTGCCCAGCTTGCGTTGTTCCATGGTCGAATAGGCCGCTTAATCCGGGATGAGCCCCCTCAGGTATTGCAGGCTCTGCCGCGCCCAATCCTCTTCGATCGCCACCGTTTCCTCAATCGTCTTGGCCGGCGGCGGCCAGAGTTCCAGGATGGCGTTCGGATCGCGGCCCATCTCCTTCAGCGCCGACAGCAACCACGGGACGTCCAACCTCCCCTGTCCCGCCGGCCGGCCTTCCACGACGAATCCCTTCTGGTGCGGGGCACGGACGATCTCAAAGTCCTTCACGTGCAGGCCCACCACCCACGGCCCCAGCACCTCGGTCACCCGCTGCGGCGTTTCCAGGCACGCGATTGAATTGGCGGTATCGAGGCAGACGCCCACTGCCGGGCTGCGAACCGATTCCAGCACGCCGGCCAAGGTCGGCGCGTCGAACCGGTCGTGGTTCTCCACCGCCAGCTTCACACCACGCCGCGCGAATTCCGGCGCCACCTCCCGCAGCATGCTCGCCGCCTCGGTCGGCGTAGGCCGATGATCGGCGGTATCGATCACCAAGCGCAAGATCGGCGAACCAACCTTCACCGCCAGCTCCAATTGCCTCAGCAGGTGCTCCCTCGCAATGCCCGACGTTCCCAATTCGATCGTAATTCCCAATTCCGCCGCCACACCAAGCAATTCCTCCACCCGCCCCGCCGGCAGGCGATCGATCGGCAGATTGTCCGCGATCTGCACGACGCGAACCCCCTGCGCCGCCGCCTTGCGTAAAAGCGCTTCGTGCGTCATCGGGCGCGGTGGCGGCGGGTATCCCGGCACGCCCAGCGCCCACGCGTACGTGTACGAGCTGAGACCTAGACGCATGCCGCCTCGTCTTTCGTGATCACCTCAAAGCCCCGCGGCCCCTCCCGCTCTGGAACCAGCGGCCGCGTCGGATCGATCATCGCAAACAGCGCCGCGCTGACCATCACCATCGCGGCGATCACCAGCAGCGGCACGTTGTACCCGTACCTCGCCGCGAGGTGCCCGAACAGGACCGTGCACACAAAGCCGCCGGCCTGCCCCGCGGTGTTCATCGCGCCGCTGACCGAACCGGCGTGCGAGCGGCCGACGTCCGCGCACACCGCCCAGGCGCACGGCAGCATGCAGTCCATTACGCCGAATCCCAGCGCGAGGTACACCGTCGCCAGGCCGTTGCTCCGCGTGAGTGCGGTTGCGGCCAGGAGCAGCGACGCCGCCGCGAGGCTCGCGCAGCCGACCGCCCGGCGTCCGAACGCGATCCCGCGGCGCCGAACCAGCGCGTCACTCAAGAACCCGCCGGCCAGGTTTCCCACCATGCCCAGCACGAACGGCAGTGCCGAGATCACCTTCATCTGCCCTTCGCTCATCCCCCGGCCCTTTACGAGATACGTCGGCATCCACGACAGGTAAAAGATCGACCCCCACACGTAAAACCCGAACATCGCCATGATGAGCCAGAGCTGACCGCTCTTTAGCAACCGCGCCCAGGGAATGTCCGCGTACCCCGCGGTTGCGCCCAGGCCAATCTCCGCCAGTTCCTCCCGCGTCATTCCCGGCTGCTCCGCGGGGCGATCCCTGAACCACCCGTACCACACGACCGCCCACGCGAACCCCACCGCCCCGAAGATGAAGAACGGCCAGCGCCATCCCAACCGGCCCATCAGCGGCACCACCAGCAGCGGCGATAGCGCCCCGCCGAGCCGGCTCGCCCCCCAGACGAACCCCTGCGCCCGCGCACGCTCGGTCGGAGGGAACCACCGCCCCAGCACGCCGGCGATGTTCGGGTAGGCCCCCGCCTCGCCGGCGCCGAAAAGCAGCCGCACCGTCACCAGCATTCCGAACCCCGACGCCAGTCCCGTCAGGCATGTGAACGCCGACCACCACGCCACGATACGCGTGAGCACCCCCCGCCGCCCGAACCGGTCGCCCCACGCGCCCGTCGGCACCTCGAACAGCCCGTACGAGATCAGGAACACCCCCAGCACCCACCCCCACTGCTGCGGCGAAATGCCGAGCTGCGCCTGCATCCGCGGCCCGGCGACCGCGATGCACACGCGGTCCAGGTACGTGATGACGGACAGCGCCACCAGCAGGCCGAGGACGACGTGTCGCTTGCGCATGCCGCTTGGCCTTCCGGGTTCCCCTCAGCCGTGCTGCTCCGGGTCGAACATCAGCCCCGCCGCGTCGAATCCGCCGTCCACGTTGAGCACGTGCCCGGTGACGAAGCTCGCCTCGTCGCCGGCGAGGAACAGCGCCGCCGCCGCGACCTCCTCCCGCAGCCCGTAGCGCTTCAGCGGCAGGCGGTCGAGGTACGACCGCCGGGTCGCCGGGGTGTGCGTGCCGCGGCTCTGCTCCGTGTCCACCGGGCCCGGCGAAATCGCGTTGACGTTGATCCCGTGCGGCGCTAGCTCCACCGCCATCACGCGCGTCAGCAGGATCACGCCGGCCTTGGCCGCGCCGTACGCCGCCCGCCCCTGCCCGCCGCGCTGCCCGGAGATCGACGCGACATTCACAATCCGCCCCCCGCCCTGCCTGGTCATCTGCCGCGCCGCCGCCTGCCCGCAGAGGAATTGGCCGGTCAGATTTACGCGCAACTGCCGGTCCCATTCCTCCGGCGTGGTCGTCAGAAATGGCTTGTTCAACCCGATCCCCGCGTTGTTCACCAGCACGTCCACCCGCCCGAACCGCTCCACCGTCCGGCCGACCATCGCCTCGGCCAGCGCCGGTTCGCCTACGTCCACGTGTACGGCGATGGCGGCCCCGCCGTTCTCCGCGATCTCCGCCGCCACCTTTTTCGCATTCTCAACATTCGCATCGGCGACGGCGATCATCGCCCCTTCTGCCGCGAAACGTGCGGCGATGCGCTCGCCAATGCCCTGGCCCGAGCCGGTGATAATCGCGACCTTGTCCTTCAATCGCATATGGGTGTGGCGAGCTATATCGCTCAGGGTCGCGTCGCCGGCATCGGCGGTTGGCCCAGCAGCAGCGGGGCGATGACCGCCTTGGCGAAGGGGGCCATCATCGGGCCGATGTGGTCGCCGATGTTGTTGAATTGCATCCAGGCGGACTGGTACGGCATTGGCACGATCTTGGCGTACTGGGAAGGATCCGCGGTCGCCGGGCGTGTGAAGCCGACGCGGCCGGCGGCGTCGGTCTTCTCGCCGTCGATGGTGCCGAACAGGCGGGTGCCGACGCCGAGGACGGCGGCGTCGCCTTCGGAGGAGAACACGTAACAGCGGCCTCGGACGTGGCGGAGGGCGCCCGTCAGGTCGTACGTCGGGGACAGCGCCGGCGCGATGAGGAACAGGGTGTCGATCCGTACGTCGGTGGGAAGCTTTTCCAGCGCCCAGACGGCGACGCCGCCGCCGCCGCTGTGGCTGGTGAGATAGATCTTCGTCGCCGGGTGGGAGTGGGCGAACGCCGCCAGGTGCTCGGCGATTTTGGCCGCCTGCTCTCGGTTGCGGGCGCGCGCCAGGAGCGAGTCAAGGCCGGGGTCCCTGCAGGTCCAGTCGAAGATTTCGGCGTCGGCGGCGAGCCCCCCCTGCCGCAATCCGCGGAGGAGGGCGCCGTCGAGCCAGCATTCGCCGCCGATGCCGGGGAGGTGGAGGAGGTAGGGGCGCGAGGGTTGGGTGGACGGCGCCGCGGCGAGGGCGCGGACGCCGCAGATCAGCGAGACGGCAACGACGAGCGGGAAAAATCGATTCATGAATCCAGAATTCAAAATTTCAGCCTGCGGCTCAATTGTATTCCTTTCTCGAAGGGTCGTACGCCGGCGGGACGGGGAAGGTCGCGGGAATTGACGAAGCGGCGAGGAGCGGCGCCAGGTAAGTGCTGGCGAAGAGCGGGTTGAGGGCGTCGATGTGGCCGCCGGTGTGGGCGTAGTCGAAGAGCCACCGGGGGTCGTAAGGAATCTGGTGGAGCTTAAGATAATGGGCGGTGTCGGCGGTCGGGGGTGCCCTGAAGCCGAGCATTCCCGCGGCGGCCTCGTGGCGTCCGTCAACCGTGCCCAGGAGAGTGGTGCCGGCGCCGAGGACGAGCAGGTCGCCGCGGCTGGGGAAGACGAGCATTTCGCGGCGGACGTGGCGGAGGGCGCGCGTGAGGTCGTAGCGCGGCGAGAGGGCGGGGGCGATGAGGAGGGCGGCTTCGACCCGCACGTCTTCGGGGAGCAGTTCCAGGGCCCAGACGGCGGGCCCGGCGCCGCCGGATTCGCAGGTGAGGTAAAGGGGCTGGTCGGGATGGGCGCGATGCCTGGCCGTGAGAATCGTCGCGACCCGGGCGGCCGCGCGGCGGTGGAGTTCGTCGTCGGTCAATGCGGTCAGGGCCGATCGCCGGGCGGGCCAATCATAGCTGCGGGTTTCCGCGTTGAAGCCGCCGTCCTTCAGCGCCGAGAGGAAGAGGTGATCCACGAACGTGTCACCGGAGACGCCGGGCAGGTGGAGGAGGAAGGGCATGGGACCGGCGTTGAGCGGCGGGCGGTGCGTGGTGCAGCCGGTGAGGAGGAGGAGGATTGAGCCGCAGATAAACGCGGATGGACGCGGACATGAGAAAGAGATTGGTTTTTGATCTGCGTGCATCTGCGTGCATCCGCGGCGTTAAACTGTTTCGTTCAGTATAACCGCGGATGTGGCGCACAGAAGGTCCGCGCCGGCGGCGAGGAGCGATTCGGCCGCGGCGGTGTTTTCCAGCGTTGTTTTTACGACCAGGCCTGCGGCGTGCGGTTTGAGCCGGCGGAGGGAATCGGCGGCGATTTTCACGGCGTCGCAGCCGGATTCACGCGCGGCGCGGCAGGCGAGCTCGATCGCCGGATCCGTCGCGGCGGCGGGGTCGATCGTGACCGTGACGCGCGCGTCGCGCCGGGTGGAGCGGGCGGCGCGGACGATTTCCAGCAACTCGGCCCGGGCGGCGTCG
>Ga0308176_10000374_pt1 | contig 29112 bp, 19 predicted proteins | sample PhyCR2_3_FD_203890 | JGI IMG/M metagenome (GOLD analysis project Ga0308176, IMG submission 203890) | Soil microbial communities from UC Gill Tract Community Farm, Albany, California, United States - DLSLS.C.R2 | ecosystem: Environmental > Terrestrial > Soil > Agricultural land | place: USA... | reverse complement strand
GAGGTCTTGTTTCCATGTTGCTTGTTTTTGAGGTGATTGAATGGAAACCCTCTCTTAATTTACAACCTTACCGGTACACTTTACGCTGACGATTTACAGCATATTTATCCCTGCCTACAAGGATGAAAAGGCAACAGTAGTGAAAGCATCACATCAGCCCCTTATCAGCCATGAACTTTTTGACGAAGTACAAGACGTACTAAACGGAAGAAAGCGAAAGTTTCCAACCAGGCAAACAGCAAAAGAAGAACTACCATTAAGAGGTTACTTGGAGTGTAAACAATGTGGAAGTAAACTCACTGGTAGCGCTTCCAAAGGCAACGGAGGCAAATACTTTTACTATCACTGCCAGCACGGCTGCAAGGAACGCTTCAAAGCTGAAGTGGCGAACAAAGAACTACTGAAGGAGTTTGCAACGATCAGCTCCAACAGCGCTATTATCAGAGTCCTCAAAGAATCACTCGAAGCACACCTGCGATTATCCAAATCAGATAAGGTGAAGCAGAAAGAGGCCTTAGTAGGTGAGGTTGAAAAAGCAAACGCAAGAATCACGAATGCAAGAAGGTTGATGCTCGACAAAGAAATTGGGGCCGCAGAATACAAGGAAATCAAGCTGGAATATGAAGGAGAAATTTCAAAGCTGGAGCGGAAAATAGAAGAACTGACTACGCTGGATTCCGATCTGAAAGAACAAATTAGTTTTTGCTGTGAACTGCTTCAGAATCTTCCGAAATACTTTGTGGCAGCGGACCTTACAGCTAAACAACAGATACTTGGTTCGATATTTAAGGAAAAACTGGTTTTTTCAGAAAACGGGTATCGAACCATAAAGTTCAGAAACATCGTTTCGCTAATATGCAGGCCGGGCAAGGATTACAAGAGAAGAGGAAATAAAGAAAGCTCCGAAAATTCGGAGCTTTCCACTCTGGTGCCCAGGACTGGATTCGAACCAGCACACCCTTTCGGGCACCACCACCTCAAAGTGGCTTGTCTACCAGTTTCAACACCTGGGCAAAATCGGGTGGCAAATATAAGCGTCTATTTTTTTAAAACAATTCGAAAACTTGTGCCTTTACCCACCTCGGAATATTTCACCGTGAGTGAGCCTTTGTGGTATTGGTCAATGATGCGTTTGGACAAACTCAGCCCAAGCCCCCACCCTCTTTTTTTGGTGGTGAATCCAGGCTTAAAAACCTTGCCGATGTTTTGCCGGCTAATGCCTTTGCCGGTATCGGTTACATCAATGGTTACGTCCGTAGGCGATTGATTAATGGCTACGGTAATTTTCCCCTTTCCTTCCATTGCGTCCAGTGCGTTCTTCAATAGGTTTTCAATCACCCAGTCAAACAGCGGCGCCGAAATTTTTGCCCGCACGTCTTGGTCCGTTGTTTGCACCGCAAACGACACTTTACCACCGGCCCGCTTCTGCACGTAATCCACCATGCCCCGCACTTGCTCCACAACATTTTTTTCGTCAAGCTGCGGCGTGCTGCCAATCTTTCCAAAGCGGTCCGACACCAACCGCAAACGGTTCACGTCTTTTTCAATCTCCGGTACAAAATCTTCGTCGCCGTGCGTTTCTTTTAAAATTTCCACCCAGCCTTCCAGCGAGGAAACCGGCGTGCCCAATTGGTGTGCCGTTTCTTTCGCCATGCCGGCCCACACACCGTTCTGCGTGGAGCGGTACGACGTACGAATAGCCTGAATCGTAATGAAGATGAAAAGGCCAACGATGAACAATTGCACAAGCGGATAATACCGTACTTCCTTAAGCAATTGCGATTCGCCGTAGTAGTAGCGGTTGCGCTTCGTCGAATCCTTTGGATCAGTCCATTCGACGCGAAGTTTTGCCGAGCGAAACTCGTCTAGCTTATCAAGCAGAAAACTGTTTTTGTTGGGATCTTTTACCTTGTCATCGCTATGCCAACCTTCTTCCACTTTTGCCGAGTCGAGATGCACCCATTGCATGACGCTGTCCTTCTCCGTGGTTTCAATGATGGGAATTTTGTTGTGCGTCGTTACCAGAGAAGGTACCCGCATGGCTTCCATGTCGGTGTTGGCCGGGTTGAGCAAATACGTTCCAGCTTCAACCCAGAGTTCCACTTTCTGCCGCTCGTCCTCTTTAATTTTTTTTGCCAAGTAAGACGAATACCAAACCGTGCCGCTCACAATTAAAATGGCAAGCAAGGCAATAAGTGTTCGCCAGTTCAATACTTGCTGAAACATGGCGTTGAAGATAGGCAAGATGTTCAAGGTTGGAAGTTGGAAGTTGGAGGTTGGAGGTTGGCGTGATGAGGGCTGAGCTTTTTGTATTTCTTTCTGGCTCATGCAAAAGGTTAAGTGAGAGAAAGACTTCGCATAACACGAAACCTCTAACTTACAACTTCTAACTTCTCTCGCTTTCTTATTTTTGGCGAAATCAATTTGTCGTTGAGCCAACCGTCTGTTGCTATCGTTATTTTAAACTGGAACGGGAAACATTACCTCCAACAATTTCTTCCGTCTGTTCTTGCTACGGCTTATGCAAACCTTCGCGTAGTGGTTGCCGATAATGCCTCAACCGATGATTCGGTTCTTTTTTTACAAAATTTTCCGCAAGTAGAATTGTTGATTCTTCCCAAAAATTTCGGCTTTGCTAAAGGCTATAACGAAGCGCTGAAGCAAGTGCAGGCCGACTATTATGTTTTGCTCAACTCCGATGTAGAAGTGACGCCGGACTGGTTAGCGCCGGTTGTTGGTTTGTTGGAAAGTAACGAAACCTTTGCTGCCTGTCAACCCAAAATTCTTGCCTTTAAAAACAAAACTTTTTTTGAATACGCCGGCGCTTGCGGCGGCTGGCTAGATGCGTACGGTTATCCTTTTGCCCGCGGTCGCATCTTTGACGTATGCGAAGAAGACAAAGGACAATACAACCGCACCGAAAAAGTTTTTTGGACCACTGGCGCAGCCATGGTAATACGCAGCAAGGTCTATCATCAATTGCAGGGCCTTGATGAATATTTTTTTGCGCATCAGGAAGAAATTGATCTCTGCTGGCGAATGCAGCTTGCGGGTTACAGCGTGTTCTGTTGCCCGCAATCGGTGGTTTATCATGTGGGCGGCGGAACGCTGCCAAGAGGCGCATCAAAAAAAACCTATCTCAACTTTCGCAACAACCAAATCATGCTCGCCAAGAATTTGCCCTGGAGCGAAAAATGGTGGAAGATTCCTTACCGTCTTCTGCTCGACCAGGTATCGGCGTTAAAAGGTTTGTTAGCGGGTGACGGCGGTTATTTTATTTCCATCGTTGACGCACACTTTGCGTTTTTGTACTGGTTGGTTTTTGGCAATAAAAAATGGAAACCGAAAAGCAAAAAGAAGCTGACAAATATGGCCGGCGTTTTTCCCGGCAATCTTGTGTGGGAACATTTTGTTTTAAAAAAGAAAAGCTTTGCGCAAATCTTGAACAAGAAAAAAACTTCGTCCTGAGTTTTTAACAACTTCGATTCCCCTTATTTTTGCACCACAAAATCAAAACGATGGATTATCGTCAGGCAGAATACCAGGAAGAATTGCAAAAGGTGCAAGACCGTGACTTCACGCACAACTGGGTTTCGTCTTCGGCTTTCATTTTTTATTTGTCAATTGCAACGTTAATTGCATTTTCATTTGGTACTTGCTACCAACTGTACACAAAACGTTTTGACAAAAGCGGCCCCGGTGAAGTGCACATTCAGGAGAGCACGAAGTACACGCCGCAATACAAATAATTTTTCAATTTTTTTTTGTGGCAATAATCACAGCACTTATTTTTGCCACCCTTTCAAGCTCTTAGAAAAATGCGGAAGTAGCTCAGCTGGTAGAGCGCAACCTTGCCAAGGTTGAGGTCGCGGGTTCGAATCTCGTCTTCCGCTCAAAAAAAAATCCTCCCTTTGTGGAGGATTTTTTTTGAGGCGCGGGTTCGCAAGGTTTTCTTCGTTCGACGTTCTTTGTTCACCTGTTCTCTGGTTCTTTGCCCTGGTGGTGGAATTGGTAGACACGCAGGACTTAAAATCCTGTTTGCAGCAATGCGAGTGCGGGTTCAAGTCCCGCCTGGGGCACCAACTTTTATCTTATTAAGGTTCGCTTCTGCGAACCTTTTTTGTTTAAGCAAGACTACTTTGCAGTATTTAATTGCGCATACAAATTCGGATAATCCGAGATGATGCCGTCAACACCCATTGCTATCAGCGCTTTCATTTCGGGTACGGTGTTCACCGTCCAGGGCAAAACTTTCATGCTTTTCTTGTGACAGACTTCTACCAGTTCTTTCGTCACCATCCCGTACGCCGAACTGTAAACTGCGGGCACAAATCCCAATTTTTTTAACTGCTCGTCCAACGACGTCGTTGTCTTCTCCATTAAATACGAAAGCACTACGCCGGGATAGGTTTTGTGAATGTATTGCAAGGGGCGAACATCAAAGGATTGAATCACTACCCGGTCTGTAATGCCTTTTTCTTTTATCACCGCCAACACCAGTTCCGACATGGTTTGCGGGTCGGGATGACGAATGCCGTCGAAGCCTTCTTTCGATTTGATCTCAATGTTATAATGAATAGTTCTTTGCTTCTCTTTTGCGTAAGCTTCTACTGAATCAATTAGCTCCGACAACAAAGGCTTGTAAGCTTTTAGTCTTTGTTGTTGTGGAAAAGCCGGATAAGGCTTCAGGCCTACGTCGTACGTGCGGATGTCATCGTAATTCATGCCGTAGAGCAACAAGGCTTCACCTTCTTTTTGGGTCAGGTATTTCCCTTCCGGCGTGGTGGTGATGGCCTCGTTAAAGAACGGGTCGTGTGATACTACTACTTTGCCGTCTTTCGAAATCACAGCGTCTAACTCAACGGTGGTAATGCCCATGTCTATTCCATTCTTCATGGCGGGAATGGTGTTCTCCGGCATCAGTCCGCGACCGCCCCTGTGGCCTTCGAGGTCCAATGTGTTTTGTGCTACACCGGATGCGGTTTGCTTTGTTGCGGTGCAGGCAACCAAACCAATAAAAAACAAAGCTGCAGAAACACTCTTCATCATCATCATAAGTTTATAAGTAACCACCATTGATCAAAAGTTCTTTCCAAACCTTGTAGCCTGCAGCGTTCAAGTGCAGGCCGTCTTCGGTGTATTGTTTGTCCAGCTTTTTATCGGCATTCAAAAAATGCGGGTGCAAATCAATTAATGTAATTTTCTTTCTCGCCGCCAACTTTTTCAATCCTTCGTTTACGGCCGCAATGTGTTCGTCTTTGTTGTAATGATTTTTAAACTGCGTGAATTCATTGTTCACCGGCAACAAGGTTTGAAAATAAATTCTTGTTTTTGGTGATTCTTTTTTGATGCGGCTAATAACGGTTTGATAATTCTGGAGAATAACGCTGTCGGGAACGTTCCGCGAGATGTCATTGATGCCAATGAGGATAAAAACCTTTGCCGGCGCGCCTTCCGTCACTTCGTCGAGCCGCTGCAAAACGCCGAACGTTATGTCGCCGGAGATGCCGCGGTTGCGAACGTTGGGCTTGCCCAATAACTCGGCCCAATCCACGTTGGCCGTAATGCTGTTGCCCAAAAAGATAATGTCGGTAGAAGTGTTCGGATAAGATTTAAACTGCCCGACTTTTAAACCGTAATTGTTCGGACGATACGTGCTGTCCCATTTTTGGGTTTGCGCAGACAGCGTGAATACAGCGGTTGCAAAAGCAATGACAAGCGTAAGTTTTTTCATCATGGTTTAAATCCATTTTTATAACGTTGTTCTCATACACATGAAAAGTATTTTATCAGGCCATCAGAGTTTGTACCGCCACGAACTGTTTTCCAAATCTGTCGGTGGCAATGACTTTCATTTCTTTGGCGGAAGCCGGGACCATTGCTTTGAATAAGTGCTTTGTGTTTTTGGGTTCCGCAAAGCTGCGGGTCTTTGGCAAATCAGGACCCAGGAAATTCTTGTACGCATCGGGATCGAAACCTTCAAACTGTTCAAGCGTTCCTTTGCTTACACTGTCAACAAAATATTCTGTTTTCCATTCGGGGTCGTGGTTCCAAATGTTCACGATCACTTGCTTTTGCGAAGCATCAAAATCGCTTGCGTGGATCTTCATTTGGTAATCTTGATGCTGCCCGGTGGCCTGATAATGCCAGCTTAGGTTTGTTCCCTTCACCGTGTAAACACCGTAACCGTTGGGCGTTCCGTCTTCGCAAATGGCGCCCGTCCACCAGGCGCCGCAAACTGTACCGTGGTTGTGCTCGTAAATGTTGTCTTTAATGGCGTTCACATGGTAATGCGTGTGCCCCGACATGATGTGCACGGTCCGGTCACCCAAAATTTTGTAGAGGTCTTCTTTGTTCTTTGTGCCCTTGTGCACGGGTATGTGCATGCACAAAACAATCAGTTTATCTTTTGGTACAAAGGCCAAGTCTTTTTGCAACCAGTCCAATTGGTTTTGCTGGATGAATCCGTCGTAATCCCTGTCTTGGCCGAGGTAGCGAACGTTGTCCATCACTACATAATGCACTTGTCCGCGATTGAAGGAATAATACGTCGGGCCATAAGTTTGTTGAAAGGTATCGTCCGATGTTTCGTCGCCGCCTTTGTTGTAATCCATGTCGTGGTTGCCAAGGCATTGAAAAAAAGGAATGCCCATCTTGCTTACTGCTTTGTCATAGTCAGCAAACAATGCGTGATTGTCCCACACAATATCACCAACGGTGATGCCGTGCCACAGGGCATCTTTGTCGGCGGCAACAGTGGCCACAGTAGCAGGCACGGAGTGGCTCATCATCTTCTCTACGTCTTTTGCGTTCTTCACCTGCGGGTCGGCCCAAATGATGAAGCGGTGTTCGTCGTCGCTTTTGCTCAGCGGCATCAATTCAAAATTGAGTTGCTTGTCGTCGCTTATTTCTTTCAGCAAACGATAGTGCCTTGCAATGCCGTCCCGGTACAGAAACTCAAAACCCGCCGGCGTAGAAATAAACAAGGCCACGGCATCGGGATGCGGCTCAAATTCAAAGAAGCCTTTCTTATCGGTGGCCATGACGGTATAGCCGTCGCTCACCACCACGTCTTTCAATCCTTTGCCGGCCGATGTGACGGCGCCTTTGAGTTTTTGTCCTTGCTTGAAAAGTGCTTTCGTGGGAACAAAGCCGCTGCCGATGATGCCGCCTGTGAGCCAGGCAATGTTTTGGATGAATTTGCGTCTTAACATTTGTCTCCTTTTACTTTCCTTACTTCACTTGCGTAGCATTCTCGTTTTCAATTTCACTGATGCTCGATGTTTTCGACAACAAAACGTTGTGCTGACTTCTGGCTTTTGTCCATTTACCAAGCGTTACGTTGTACTCACCACCAAGCATGTTGAAGTAACCGAAATCCGCCGTGGGAGGATAGCTATATGACAAGGTGTTGGAACCGGCGCGGTAAAAGGGCTGGTCTTCCAGCGTAATTGGGTTCTTGATGTCGTAAAAATCATTGTTGGGTATACGGTAGCCTTGTGCCGGCGGGCCCGCTGTGTACAAACTGCCGCCTGTGGCAATGAAGACAACATCAACCGGCGTTGAAGAAACGGTAACATTCGTGCCGGCGAACACTGCGATGCCCCAAGCATTGCCGCTATTAGCCATCAAACCCGAGGTTTTTGTACCAAAGCCTTCTCCATCGGCTGTGGTGTAGTTATAAGCTTTAATCCAGTTGGATGAGGCCATGCTGGTGGACGAAGAGCCGTTGATTGTTTTACCGGTGCCACCCACATAAAAGTAGCTGCCCTTTTTCACCGAGCCGGAGTTCAGATTGAGTTTGTAAGTGCGCATGCTGCCTGTGGCCCATCCGTTGGCAGGATAACCCGTTGGTGTTGAAGCGTTGGCATTGTTGGTAACAACTAATGAGTAAGGCGTAGTCGCAAAGTTGATGTCTTTGGTTGCGGTCAATTGTACGTACTCGTAGTTGCCGTCGCCGCCAATCACGTCGCTTAAGTAACCTGTAATGATGATGGGCTGCACCTCAATTGTTGAACTCAATACCACCACATCGCTGCCGTTGCGCAAACGAAACTGTGGCGCCAGTTGTTTGGCCGCGTCGTAGCCGTTGAACACAATGCCGTAATAGTTTGCGCTAAACGGCAAAGTTGTGTTGGCAAACGTAGCGGCACTTTCCGTGTGCAAGGTTAAGTCGCCAAAGCCGTCGTTCAACGTTTTGTCGCCGGAAAACACATCGGTGGGTGCGGGCAAAGGATTGAACCCTCCCTTTACAATCACCGATAAAACGCTTTCGTACGCATCGGGGTTGGCAAGAATTTCATTTATGTGAACGCGATTTACCGGAATGGCGTTGCCCGATGAAACCTTTGCCACCGCAGTGGCGGGCACGCCGGTAATTTGCAAGATGCCGTTCTCTCTTTTCAATGTGCCGCCCTCCACTTCAATGACGACCGAATCGCCGGGCACGTACTTGGCCGCATCGGCGCCGATGTTTACCGAAATGCCGCGCAGTTGCGACAGGCGACGGCGGTCTTGCAGCACCAACAAACCCGTGGGCAAGTTGTTGCCGGAGTGATCGGAAACCACCACACCGGTGATGCTGCTTGATCCGTACAGGACGTCCTTGGTCAGCGTTACATCGCTTCCTTTGTACAAGTCCCTGACGTCGTACATGGAGATGTAAGGACTAATGGTAGCGCCTGGATAATTGCCCTCTTTCTTGCACGACCAAACGCAAAGCAGTGCAAAGAAGCCCGTGATGTATAAAAAATATTTTTTCATTGCTCTGATTTTTGAAGAACCGTGAAATGATTTCTAATTTTCAATTTCTGATTTCTAATACCTAATCTCAACCTCCTATGGCTTTTGCCACCACACCGGCGTTGAAATCAAATCGGGCCCCTGTGCAGCCACAGCAAGTTTGTAGTTCGTGGGATTTGTTGATTGCAGGTAAACCGGGTAAACCATTCGTGCCGGCATTTCACCGTTGTTGCGCAGGCCGGCTTCTTTCGGCAAATTCGGATGCCCGGTGCGGCGGTATTCAAACCACTGCTGCATATCTTCTAAGAACAAAGCGTAGTATTTCTGCAAATGAATGCGCTCCATCTTCTGATCCAAGGTTGTGGCACTGCTGAATTGTATGTCTGCAGCCGCGATGTATGTGTTGATGTCGTTCGGCAAGCCCGTTTGCGTATTGATGATTGTTGTCCAGTTAGGCAGCCAGAGCGTGATGCTGTTTAAAACACCATCATTATAAAAGGTTTCAGCCGAGCCGTTAATCCATCCCTTCGAAGCGGCTTCGGCCAGGATAAATTTTAGTTCTGCATAGTTCATGATCATGCCCGTCATTGGTTCGGTTTGCAACGACACAGCGGACGTATTGGAATAGAAATATGACTTTTTTACCTGGTTGGTACCCGGTGCATAACCGCTCGGCACGCCAAGGTAAGCGCCTTGGTAAGGTGCAATGCCCCAACGGTTAAAACCGCCGCTTCCGTACGTGGGAATATCAATGCGCGGGTCTCGCCAGCTCACCAGATTTTGAAGAAAGAACGAAGCAAGTCCTGGCTGACGGAAATCCTGTTCCCGAACGGTTGCATAAGGCGAAATGTACGGCGCCGTGCCGGTCCATTTCAGAATGGCCGACTCTGCGTTACTTGCAAAGACTGGATAGGTAGAAGGCCGCAAGTCAACGATGTCCTTAATCTTTGCGGTCACGTCGTTTGCTACTTCAGCTTTGCCCGAAACCCGCATCAACAACCGCAGGTAAAGCGAGTTGCCGAACTTCCGCCAGAGAGATGTGTTGCCGTTATAAATAGGGTCACTTCCTCCAACAACGGTTGCCACAGGGCTCGTGCTTAACAAGGTGTTGGCCAGTTCCAGTCTTTTAAAAATATCCAGATAGATATTTTTTTGCGCATCAAACCGCGGTTCAAAATTGAGCGAGTCTTGGCCCTGAAGTGCTTGCGAATACGGGATGTCGCCGTAAGTATCGGTCAGTATCGAATAAATCCACGACTGGCAAATAAGCGAAATGGCCATGTACGAGCGGTTATAATACACGCCACTGCTGTCGCTTGCAATTTTATACAGGTCTTTAAAATTGTTTAGTTCCAAGTACAAGCCGTTGTACAAATAATCACTCCAGTTCGAACGATAGTCGTAACGGAACACCTGTCCCTCGGCTTCGCTCAGGTTTACCGTTACCTGCATTAACTCGTTGTTGAAATTGCGGTTGCGGATCATGTTGTAGGATAACGTGTTTACAAGCGCAGGTGCCAGCAGTTGTTGCGGCGAAGCGCTGGGCACGTTGTTGGGATCCGTGTTCATCTCCTGAAAGTCCTTTGTGCATGACGAAAACACAAGTCCGCACAAGGCTGTGATGAAAGTAATTTTATAGAAGGTTTTTTTCATTTTTATAAAGTTTAGAAGCCAAGAACGAGGTTAACGCCCAAGGTGCGGGTGGAGGGGAACTGGCCCGTTTCGAAACCGCGAACGATGTCGGTTCCGGAAAGCGTACCAAATTCGGGATCGAACATGGGCCAGGGCGACCAGATGAACAAGTCGCGGCCGTACACGCCAATCGTTGCCCGTTGCATCCCGATTTTCTTGGTCAGCTTTGGCGAGAAAGTGTAGTCAAGCCTTGCTTCGCGAAACTTGATAAAGTCGGTACTGAAGGTGCTGCCCTCGGCGTTGTCAATGCCGTAATGCGAACGGTAGTATTCGTCAATGTCTGTTGCAATGGTCGTATTGGGAACGTATTTGCCGCTTGCATCCAGCACAACGCCGTTCCCAATGATGCCGTTGTAGCGGCCCGGAAGCGTTTCTTTAATTTTTCCTTGTTCCGCGAGTTTGTAATGCATCAGCGAGTGGGCTACACCGCCGTATTGCGCATCAAACAAGAGGTTCAACCGGAAACCTTTGTAGGAAAACTCGTTAGAGAAACCCACTTTTCCTTTGGGAATGGTATTTCCGAGGTAAACCACGTCGGTTGAGATAAGCGCATTGCCGGTATTGGGATCATATACTACTTGTCCATCTGGAGCTCGCACATAGCCGCGGCCATACAAGTCGCCCATGCTGCCGCCCACTTTGGCCACAATTTGTCCACCGCCAACAGGACCGGTTTGTAATACAACCGAGCTATCGTTCAGTTCTTCGATACGGTTGCGGTTGGCTGAGAAAACAATGTTTGTATTCCAACGAAAGCCACTTTTGGTTAGCACAGGTGTGCCGTTTAAAGCAATTTCCAATCCTTGATTCGATACACGCCCGGCATTGATTAGTTCCTGTGTGTAACCCGAAGACCGGTCAACGATCCGCTTCAGGTGCTGGTCTTTGGTGTTGCCGCTGTAAAAAGCCACGTCAATGCCTACACGGCTTTTGAAGAGTCGTACGTTGGCGCCAGCTTCGTAGGTGATGGTGCGCAGGGGTTTGAGGTTGGGATTTGCCAACAACGAAGGATTGCGTAAACCGCCGTTAAACAAACTACCAGCCGTTTCATAATTGTAAGCCGTCAGGTAAGGCGTCGTACCGCCACTGCCCACGCTGGAAGCCGAGAAACGAACCTTTGCGAAAGAAATGCTTTGCGGCAACTTCAAGGCGTCGGACAGAATAAAGCTGGCATTTGCTGATGGATAAAAGAAGCCTGCGTTTTCTGTACGCTCGGGTGTTGCCAGAACGCTGTTCCAGTCTTGGCGGGCGGTTAAATCCAAAAATAAATAACGCTTGTAACCTGTGGTAATGATGCCGTACAAACTATTGATACCAAACTTGCTCCGCCAAGGCATGTCCACCAGGGGTCCGAGAGAGTTGGCAAAATTGTACAGGCCCGGTTGCCAAAGCGAGTCGGCACGGGTTTCATCCTTGTTGTAAAGGTTGCGCAAGGCGCTGCCGCCGGCCGTTACCGAGAGATCAAAATCAGCGTTGAGCTTTTTGTTGTACCTAAGCAAGAAGTCTGTGCTGGCTTCGTCGGAGAAAATATTCTGCGTACGGTAACTGCCTTTGGTAATTTTTGAACCCGCATCATAGGGCCGCTTTTGGGCCCGCATTTCGTAAGCCAGGTCTATTGACGTGCGCAGTTGCAGGCTCAACTCTTTCGTGAAGTTGTAGGTTGCCTGAATGTTGCCCGTTACACCGTGCCGGTTGCTGCTGTTCAAGAACTCGTAAGCAATGGCGTAAGGGTTTTCGGGGAAAGAGCTGAACGGATATTTGATCTGACGGTTTTCCAGCCCCTTTGTCCAATAATATTTCAACCAATCCGGGTCGGCATTTGGTTGCCAGAAGATGTACCAGTACATAATGGATTGGTTGCCGTAGCCGGCGCCCGGAAGGTTGTCGCTCCATTTGTTGGTATAATTGATTTTTGATGTGATCTGCAACTTGTCGTTCACTTTCGAATTCACCGAAAGCGACACGGTGTTGCGCTTGTAGCCGGTGTTGGGTGTAATCCAGTCATTCATCACATTAGTTACGGAAAAACGAGCAGTTGTTTTATCGGTTCCGCCGTCAATACTCACCGAATTGGTAACAGTGTGACCGGTTTCAAAGTAACTGTTCACGCCGTTTTTATACGGAACCCAGGGCGTACGCTCTTTTCCCACTGTTTGTGTAACCGGATCATATTGATAAAACATTTGGCCGTTGAATCGTGGGCCATAAGCCGAAGACGTGCCGCTGGTACTGGCGCCATCTGCTGTAGTGCCGAAAGAATAATAACCATCACCGTGCAAACCTTGTCCGTATTCGTATTGCAAATCGGGCCAGCGGTTTACTTGTTCCATTGAAGCATTGGAATTAATGGTAATGCCCAGGCCTTTGCGTTTAGGGTTGCCCGATTTCGTAGTAATGATGATGGCTCCGTTGGCGCCGCGCTGTCCGTACAAAGCCGCCGCACCGGGCCCTTTCAGCACCGTTACCGATTCAATGTCTTCGGGGTTGATGTCGTTCAATCCACTGCCATAGTCAGCGGGCATGTTGTCGCTGCCGACACCGTAAACCACATCGCCGCTGTTAGCTGTGCGACGGCCGCTGCCCTGGTTAATAACCACGCCGTCAACTACGATTAACGCATCGTTTTCTCCCGTTAAATTGTTCTCACCGCGAAGAATGACTTTGTTTGAACCGGTAGGGCCGCTACCGGAACGAACGAGGCTCAGGCCCGCAACTTTTCCCGACAAGGCATCGGTCCAGTTGCCCGATACGGCCTCGGTGAGCTGATCACCTTTCACGGTGGTGGTTGAATAACCCAAGGCTTTTTCTTCCCGCTTAATGCCCAAGGCCGTCACCACCACGTCTTCCATCTGGTTGTCCGCGTCCTTCAGGACGATGTTCAAATTCGTTTGCTTTCCGATCCTCACCTCTTGTGTTTGAAAACCAACCACGCTTACGGTTAAGGTAAGGCCTTCGGCCGCGGTAATAGAGAAGGCGCCTTGTGCGTTGGTGGTCGTGGCTTTCTTTGTGCCTTTCACCGTCACGGTTGCGTTCTCTATCGGCCCATTGGATGCGTTACGCACGGTGCCGGTAATTTTCTGTTGTGCAAAAAGGCTGACACTCATCAGCAGCAAAATAGCGCTCAGCCAAACATCTTTCCATTTGTGTGAGCGGCTAACCGTTGTTTTGAACATAACGATAATTGTTAGGGATGTAGAAATGGTTTATACTGTTTGTTGTTTCAAGCCTTTAAAAAAAGAAACAGGAAAGCAGCGATGGCTGCGCCGATGAACGGTCCGATAACCGGTATCCAGGCGTACTCCCAATTGGGTGTTGTTTTGTTTTTTAAGGGCAATAACCGGTAGGCCAAACGCGGCCCTAAATCCCTTGCGGGGTTGATGGCATAACCCGTCGTGCCGCCAAGTGAAAGCCCGATGCCCCAGACCAGGAAAGCCACCGGAATGGCGCCCAGCGAGCCAAGGCCAATGGGCGTTTTTTGCGTTGTGATTTCGGCATTGGTGAAATAAAAAATCACGAAGACCAGCACGAAGGTTCCTACGATTTCGCTCAGCAGATTAAACCAGCGGTTGCGAATGGCAGGCGCGGTGCAAAAGGCCGCCATTTGCGTGTTTGCGTCTTCTGTGGAATCGAAATGATCTTTATACACAAGCCATACAACGGCAGCGCCGATGATTGAGCCAAGCAATTGCGCCGCAATGAAAGCGGCAACTTTGTTCCAGGCAAATTTTCCGGCAATGGCCAAGGCAATGGTGACCGCAGGATTAAGGTGTGCACCGCTGTACGGACCAGCCGTAACAACACCTACATACACCGCCAGCGCCCAACCGGTGGTAATCACCATCCAACCGCCGTTATGGCCTTTCGTGCCTTTTAAAACAACGTTGGCTACAACTCCATTACCAAGGATGATAAGCAGCATAGTTCCAATTAATTCGGCGGCAAATTCACTCATAAAGTTTTTGGTTTGGCCCTTGGGCCGTTAGGTTTATGTAAACTGATTGTGGCCTTAATGTTAAGAGGATATTGGGATATTGTGGTAATTAGTAACGAGAACGTTACGAGAAAACAATATCACAATAACCCAATATCCCAATATCTTTTCTCACGAACTCGCCCAGGCTTCACAAGCCTTCACGGCCTTTTGCCAGCCCTTCATTAATTCGTCAATGTGGTTGGAGGCCGGTTCAAAACTTCTCTCCTCTTTCCACTGCTTTTGAATTTCTTCAATGCCCTTCCAAAAGCCCACGGCCAACCCGGCCAAATAAGCCGCACCTGCCGCCGTGGTTTCGGTAATCTGCGGCCGCACCACTTTTGCCCGTAACACATCGGCTTGTATTTGCATCAAAAGATTGTTCACCGTAGCGCCGCCGTCCACTCTTAACTCCTGAATGGAGATGCCCGAATCTTTTTCCATGGCTTTGAGAACGTCCACCGTTTGTAGAGCAATGCTTTCAAGCGAAGCACGGCCAATGTGCGCCGCCGTTGTTCCTCTTGTCATGCCCACGATAGTGCCGCGGGCCTCGCCGTTCCAGTACGGCGCACCCAAACCGGCAAAGGCAGGCACGAGGTAAACGCCGCCGTTGTCTGCTACTTTTTGCGCAAGGCTTTCTACCTCGGAAGAAGAACGAATGATGCCCAGCCCGTCGCGAAGCCATTGCACCACGGCACCGCCCATAAAGATGCTCCCTTCCAGGGCGTATTGCACTTCATTGCCAATTTTCCAGGCAACGGTTGTCAGCAATTTGTTTTTTGAAATGGTGGGTTTGTTGCCAATGTTCATCAGCATAAAGCAGCCGGTTCCGTAAGTGTTCTTCACCATGCCGGGCTTCGTGCACATTTGACCGAATAACGCTGCCTGCTGGTCGCCGGCAATGCCGGCAATGGGAATCTTCGCAGCAAAAATTTGCCCGGCGGTTTCGCCGATTACTTCGCTGGACGAACAAACTTTTGGCAACATGAACTTAGGGATACCGAACAACTGCAATAATTCATCGTCCCAATCTAATGTGTGAATATTAAAAAGCATGGTACGCGATGCATTGGTCACATCGGTTGCGTGAACAGCGCCGTCGGTTAAATTCCAGATCAGCCAGGAATCAATTGTTCCAAAAGCAAGTTTGCCTTCTTCGGCTTTTTGCCTTGCGCCGGGCACTTCGTCTAATATCCATTTTATTTTGGTGGCGGTGAAATAGGCATCAATGATTAGCCCCGTTTTCTCCTGGATGATTTTATCCTTTCCCTGCGCTTTTAATTCGTTGCAATAAGATACCGTCCGCCGGTCTTGCCAAACGATGGCGTTGTACACCGGCGCACCGGTTTCCCGGTCCCACACCACGGTTGTTTCGCGTTGATTGGTAATGCCGATAGCAGCAATATTAGCAGGTGTGGTTCCGGCTTTTAAAACAGCTTCGGTAGCCACGGTTATTTGCGACGACCATATTTCTTTCGGGTCGTGCTCTACCCAGCCGGGCTGCGGAAAGATCTGCGTGAATTCTTTTTGTGCCAGCGAAACAATTTCGCCTTCCTTGTTAAACAGAATGGCGCGGGAACTGGTGGTTCCCTGGTCTAATGATAAGATGTATTGCAAGCTCATACGTTGGTTTAATCGTTAGTCTTTTTCTTGTCGCTTCAGGCCGATTGTTTCAGCCGTTCTTCGGCGGGCTTTTCATCGGCCACATGCCTATCGGAATGCAACAAGTATTGATGCGCAAGTTTCGTAAATTCTTCCACCTGGGCTCTTCTCCAATTTTCTGTATAACGGAGTTCCGTTGCCAGCAATTCAGCTACCCTTGGCGCTGCGGCAAGAGCAGCTTTCGCATCCAGGAACAAGAGCCGAAGCCTGCGTGCCAGCACGTCTTCCACGTTGCGGGCCATCTCCGTCCGAATTGCCCAAATTACCTCGGCCTCGGTATACGGAAGACCCGCAGCCAGCTTTTTTGCTAAAAAAGGCGATTGCTTCATCAGATCTGCGATTCCGTTTTGATCTGTTCCGTAAACGGACAAATCGTTTTTGGAAGAGAAATCGGAACACCCGTGAATGCGGATGTTTTTTGTAACACAAGATACCTTGTGTAAAGCGCCAGCCTCAATGGCTTGATCGACGGTTTCTTCGGCCATTTTCCGGTATGTTGTCCATTTGCCGCCGGTGATGGTAATTAAGCCCGATTCGCTGACGAGCAATTTGTGATCTCTTGAAATTTCCTTGGTGCTTGAGGTGGCTTTTTGCGGTGCAGCCAAGGGACGAAGCCCGGCAAATACACTCAACACATCCCCTTCTTCCGGTGGTCGGGACAGATACTGTTTTACCGTGTCGAGAATGAAACGGATTTCTTTTTGCAGCGCTTCGGGTTCAAGCGAATGTTTATCAAGCGGCGTATCGGTAGTGCCAAGCAACACATGATTGTGCCACGGCACGGCAAACAGCACACGGCCGTCTGCCGTCTTTGGAATCATCATGGCACTGCTGCTATGCAAAAAAGATTTGTCAACAACGAGATGCACCCCTTGGCTGGGACGCACCAGCGGCCTGCGGCCCGGCTTGTCCATCTGTAACAAGTCGTCAACAAAAACACCGGTGGCGTTGATGACGACTTTTGCTTGGAGCGTGTATTCTTTTTTTGTTTCAGCGTCCAAGGCTTTCACACCGCTTGTTCTGCTGTTCTCTTTTAGCAGGCCTGTTACCTTGAAATAGTTTAAGAGAACAGCACCTTGCTCAGCGGCGGTTTGTGCAAGATTGATGGCAAGCCTTGCGTCGTCAAATTGCCCGTCGTAGTACTCAACACCGCCTACAAGATTTTTCGCGTTGAGGCCTGGAAGTTTTCGAAGAATTTCTTTCCGGTTTACAAAGCGGGATTTGCCAAAACTGAAACGGCCGGCGAGCCAGTCGTAAAGCTTTAAGCCAATTAGATATTTGGTTTTTTCCAGCCAACTGTAACAGGGAATAATGAAAGGCTGCCGTTTGACAAGGTGTGCCGCATTTTTTTGCAGCAGCCCTCTTTCGCGAAGGGCGTCGTAAACCAGCCGTATGTCGCCTTGGGCCAAATACCGAACGCCGCCGTGAACCAGTTTGGTGCTGCGGCTTGACGTGCCCTTGGCAAAATCAGCCTGCTCTAAAAGCAAGGTTTTGTAGCCTCGGCTGGCGCTGTCCACTGCAATGCCCAAACCCGTTGCGCCACCACCAACAACGATCAAATCCCAATCGGATTCTTCATTCAGTTGCTTTAAAAAAACGTTGCGGTTCAAAGTAGCGGCAGCCATTCTCTTTCGTAAGGTTTCGTTTGCGATTTTCTTTTAGACCATTTAAAAATATGGCGTTTTTCAATTCAACAAAAGAAAATTGAAAAAAAGTTTTTTAAACAAGTTTTCAAGACTTATGCCTATGCAGAAATTTAAAGAACACATTTAATACTTTTAGGCAGAGAAATTCATTTATGATCAACAACACCGAGCGGCATCAATTCATTTTAAACAAAGTTCAAAAGGAAGGATTTATACAAGTAATAGATTTATGTAAGGAGTTGAAAGTTTCTTCTGTAACCATTCGAAAGGATCTGAAACTCCTAGAGGACAAAAACCTGCTTTTTCGAACGCACGGCGGTGCCAGCGTAAACAATCCGTACACGGTTGACAAGCCCGTAAACGAAAAGGAGAAATTGCAGGCCGGCGAAAAGACGCGAATTGGTGCGGCGGCGGCACAGTTCATTGAACCCGACGATTCGGTTATCATTGCTTCAGGCACCACGGTACTGGCTTTGGCAAAAGCGATAAAACCTACACAGCGGCTCTCGGTTGTAACGTCGGCGTTAAACGTGGCACTGGAACTTTTGCAACACGAACACGTGGAAGTCATTCAACTGGGCGGCATCATCCGCAAAACCTCTTCTTCCATTACCGGCACTTATGCCCAAAACATGTTGGCCGATTTTTCGTGCAGCAAATTGTTTTTGGGCGTAGACGGCATTGACCTTGAATTTGGTCTCACCACCACCAGCGTAGTGGAAGCGCACCTGAACCGTCAAATGATTAAGGCTTCGCAAAAAGTAATTGTGCTTTCGGATTCGACCAAATTTGGACGGCGCGGCTTTGGACGCATTTGCGGGCTTGAAGAAGCCAACCAAATCATTACCGACAAAGGCATTCCAGACCATTACGTAAACCAGTTAGAAGGCATGGGAATAGAAGTAACGATTGTGTAATGAACAAGCGTGTTTGATTGCATGAGCAGATGATTGGATTTTCATTACGCTTCTTTCCCCTCATCTTAACCAAAGCGATTTTAGCCTGCAGAGTTTAAGGCTTAATCATCGTCGCCGTCCTCTTTATCTTTCGCTTTTTTCAGTCGCACAAAGGCGGCCCGCTTGGCACCGGGAAAGGGCACATCACCTTTGATAGCATGCCACAACACTTCGTTGAACTCCAGGTCCGGCGCTGCGTCTTCTTTCGCCAGATTAAACTTCTCGGACTTTTTTTGCCACTTGTTTACCGCTACGTTTCGGTCGTTCAAATCAACGTTCGAAGGATGGTGTGTGTAGCTGAAATCTCTTGGCACTGTATCAAAACAGCGCCACATGGGCACGGCCGCTGCGTCATATTGCGTCATGGGCGAAACGCCCAAAATCAATTCCATTGTCCGCAGCATCGAAGAGGTGGTATAAGATGTATGATCTACAAAACCGCGTTTCACAAAACCACCGGCTACATAAGCCGTGCTTCGGTGTGCGTCCACGTGATCGGCGCCGTTTTGTGCGTCGTCTTCAACAATGAACACCGCCGTTTCTTTCCAGATCGGGCTTTTGCTTAAATGTTCGATGAACATGCCTACAGCCAAGTCGTTGTCGGCCACGTGTGCATAAGGCGTTGGTGCGCCTTTTTTCAAGCCTTCCGTGTGGTCGTTGCCAAGTCTTACTGTGTTGAAATGGGGCACGGCGTTTATCGCCAGCAAAGAATCAAAGTCCCCTTTCCACTGCCGCACTCTAACGGTATCTTTTACGCTTAAATTCCATCCGGTGTAGGTCGTGCATACGTGACCTTCCAACTCCTTTATGTGCGGCTTGCCACGGTCTGCAAATTCACCGTACGTACGGTAACTGACTCCGGCTTTTTTGCAAGCGTTCCAGATAAAGCCTTCTTTGTTATTGCCCAACGGGTGTTTGCCTTCTGCGGGGTAATCACCGCCACGTTTGCCATAATACGTGGGCCATGATTTTTCTACAAAGTCATTGGCTAACGCACCCATCGTCCAGTTGTGACCGTCGGCGCTTACTTCGGCATCCACGTAAAAATTATCCAGCAACACAAACTCTTTCGTCAGTGCATGAAGATTGGGCGTAATCTTTTCGCCAAAAAGCACAAGCGAAGGATCGCCGTTGCCTTCTTTTACATCGCCCAAAACCTGATCATAAGTGCGGTTTTCTTTGATGATGTAGAAGACGTATTTGATGGGTGAAGTTTGCCCTTTTTTGGTAGGAATGGGATTGTTGGCAACGCCTTCTGCCGTCAGCTCTTTATTTTTTGTGTAAGGCGTATTGTTGTAAACTGCTTTTGAATACGTGAGCAATTGCTGATCGTTGGGTTGACTGATGATGCTCATGGTACCCTTGAACAAACCGGCAATGTATTGCACGGAAGTGGACAAAGCGCTATCACCCTGTTGATACGTCACCGATTGTTTTTTTGCTACAGGATTTGGCCCGTACGGATTGGCCATTGACGTAAAGCCTTTGCCGTTTGTTACCCAAATATTGTTGCCGACAACTTTTACGTTAGTGGGATACCAACCAGCCGGAATAAATCCTTGCGGCTTGCTTTGACCGGGTTTGCTTACGTCAAATACCACCAGGTAATTGTTGGTGGCGTTGGCCACGTAAAGCGTTTTGCCGTCGGTACTCAACGCAAGACCGTTGGGCGTAGAGCCGTCCGGCGCATTGGCATACAAAGCCGTGTTCAGGGTTTCAATCACAGCGCCTTTGGCTGCATCAATTACCGACACGGTGTTCTCGTTGCCGTTGCACACGTAAATAATCTGTTCGTTTTTTGAAAGCAATAGTTCGTTGGGATTATCGCCCAAGGCAACCGGGTTTTTAAAATCTTTGCTTTCTGTATCAAAAATCAACAGCTTGTCGCAGCCCCAACAACTGATGTATAAACGGTGTTTGGCGGGAGAAAAAACGCAGCCGTAAGCTGCCCCCGGCAGGCCGTATTGTTCAACAATTTTTTTGTTCGAAAGATTTACAACGTAAAGACTGTTATTCTCTTTGGTCAAGACGTAGAGCAAGTTGGCCTTGTCGTCAATGGCAAGACCGGCCGGAGAAATTCGTTCGGGCCAGGGTTTGCCCAAAACAATTTTGTCCACTTCTTTTAATTTCCCTTTGCTCACATCGTATTGCCGAATGACGTTCTCGTTGCCACCCGATGCATACAACCGTTTTTCATCGCCGCTGAAAACAAGACCGTACCAGGACATTGGTATCGTTACGGCCTCCAATTGCTTCTGCGCTTTGGCATCAAACAATTGAATGCTTTGCGTGCTTTGACCGTTGTTGGTAACGGCTACAAATTTTCCGGTGCTGCTGACGGCCATGTTCAACGGTAGGTCGCCAAGCGGAAGGCTATTGCCAACGGGTGTCAGGCTCCAGCCGTTGGGCAGTTTTATGCGCCCTTTTTCGATTTGCTCTAAACTTTGCGAAAACGAAGCGACAACCGAGGTACAAAGAAAAAAAAGAAAAAAAATTCGTTTCATGTTGATGGATTGGATGAATTGGTAAAGCATTCCTGCGTGGCCGCGAACTTATAATTTACTGTTCAAATGAACCAGGGTTAAATCTCCGTTATCATCGAGTTGGAACAAGCTAACGGTTGAATTTTCCTGTACAAGCTTTCGGTAATTTTTTAAGGGCATTCCCAACTTGTGAGCGAGGTACAAACGATTAACGCCGTTGTGCGCAACCACCATAATGTTGCCGTCCTTGTGACGTTGCAAAGCCCATAAAAAAAAGTCTTCTACCCTGTCAATAATTTCTTGCGCCGTCTCTCCCGTGTCACCTGCTTTTGTCGTTGCAGGATCGTTGCTCCAGGCATTCCACAAGGCAGGATTTTCTTTTACAAATTCTTCTCTCGTCTTTCCTTCCCACTCCCCAAAATCGGCTTCAATCAAACGATCGTCCTTAATCACTTCTTTTCCGCCGCTGGCTATTTGCGCCGTGCGGTAGGCTCTTTCCAAAGGCGAAGAATAAACCGCGTCGAGCGAAATGCCTTTCATTTGTTCGGCAACGACCGCTGCTTGTTGCATTCCTTTTTCCGTAAGCGGAATATCGGTTCGGCCGCAATAACGATTGTTGTCCGCATTGTACGACGTTTGCCCGTGACGCAAAAAATAAACGTTAAGCATAAGCCTCTCTTTTTATATATCCTTTCTCTTCCAGCAGTTGAACGAATTGCTTGTAAGTCTCGTTATATTTTGTGGCCAGTTCTTTTTTCGGATAAATCTCTTTTTCAATTTGCGTCATGGCTTTTGTTGCTTGTGTAATGGAGGCAAAATGCGTTTTTGACGCTGCTAAGATAGCCGCACCTGCCGCGCCGGTAACCTGTTTCATTTTGTAGATAGGCAGGTTCAAAACATTGCTTCTGATGGTCAGCCAAACATCGCTGTTGCTGGCGCCGCCGGCGGTGTAAATTGCTTTTACTTTTTCACCGCTGATGGCTTCAATTTTTTCATACGCATAACGTTCAATGTAAGCTACGCCTTCCATGTTGGCCACAAAACGTTCCACTCTTGACAAGCCTTCCGCTTCAAAGCCTTGTGCAGATGGCGCAACGAACGGAAAGCGTTCGCCTTTTTGCAAAAGCGGGTATGATAATTTGCCCGTTGGAATTAATTGCGCTGCTTCTTCGTTCAGCGATTGCAAGTCGTCTTTAAAATTTTTCGTTACCCAATCCGCACCGATGTTTGATGCGCCGCCGGGCATCCACCAGCCTTCAGGATGACGGTGATTGTAAAGACTGTCGTCAGGATCTTTTATCCGCTGTTGCGTTACACCTTTTACCACCAACGTGGTTCCGATGGTTGTGTTCCAATCGCCCAAATTCACCGCGCCGGATGCAATCTGCGAAGCGCAACCATCCGTCATTCCCGCAGCCACCTGAATGTTTTTGTTTAGTCCAAGTTGCGCGGCAACGGAAGCCTCCAAGGTTCCTATCGGTGTACCCGACGGAACAACGTTCGGCAACCATTCTTTTTTTAGCGGAAGCACGTTAAACAAATATTCCGGCCATTCGGCCTGCGTCAAATCATAACCCGATTTGAGTGCGTTGGTGTAATCGGTAATGCCCCATGTGCCGCTTAATTTTCCGGTGACAAAATCAGCCGCATGAACCCATTTATCGATGCGTTCCACTTGATCGGGAAAGCTGTGTACAAACCAAACCATTTTAGAAAGTCCGCTGGAACTGTTGAAGCCCGTGTAGCCTTCGGGGTTGTATTGCAAAGCCGCTTCTTTGCACAAGGTTCCTTCGTGTGCGGAACGGCCGTCGCTGTACATGATGGCGTTGTGCAAAGGCGCGTTGTTTTTGTCGAGCGGAATTACGGTGCCTGATGTTGACGTAACCGAAAGCGCTTTGATATTATTCAGATCAATAACATCTTTTGCGTTGCTGATTAACCGTTGCAAAGAACACAGGCAAGATTCCCACCACCGCTGCGGCGATTGTTCTTCGCGGAAACTTTCGCTTAATGGAAAGGATTCTTTGGCTTCTGAAATAACGGTTCCTTGTACGTCCATCAACACAGTTCTTGCGCCTTGCGTACCAATGTCAATTCCCAAAAAATATGGCGGGGTCATACCGCTTCCTCCACCTCTTTTTGTTGAAAGTTTTTGCGTACGTCTTTCCATTCTTTGTATAACGAAGCTTCGTTCTTCACCGTTTGCGGAAGCATTTCTTCTACGCCGGTTTCAAGATTCGTTCTTATGCCGAGTGCTTCGTTGCAAACCAGCGCACCACCCACAACGGACGCCTGTTGATAACCTTCGCGTATCAATACTTTTTTGCCGGTAAGATTGGCAATGGATTGTCGCAGCAAAGGGCTTTGCAAACCGCCGCCGCAGGCCCACACAAAGTCCGGTGCGTGGCCGCTAACCTGACAAAGAATTTCTAAGTTTTCTTTTATAGAACAAGCAATGTCCCACAAGGTTGCCCGCACAAAACTTGAACGCGTCAACTCGTGCGAAACTGGTGTATTGAAAATAAACCCGCCTCTTGTGATGGGATTTTTTTCTTCCGCCACCAACGAACCCAGCGAAGCCACGCAGCCCGATTTGTTGTTTTCGTTCAATTCTTTTTCAATCACGTCGTAGCCTTCGTTGGGATAAAAAATTTCTTTGAGCCGTTGATAATTTAAACCCGTCACACCGGCATTTGCTTCTAAAATAAAACTGTCCGCATCAATGTGGCGGTTGGTCCATGTACGCTCTTGCGCATCGGTCACGTAATTGCGAACGATTTTTACAATGGGCGTCGTGGTGCCGGAAACAATCACGATGTCGTCAACCGAAGGCTGCGTGCTTTTCACGGCAAGTTGCGTATCGGCGGCGCCAACAATTACTACCGCATCCGAAGAGATTTTCAAGCTGTTTGCATGCTCTGGCAACACGTTTCCGAGTATTGTTCCCGACCTGCGTAGCGGCGGAAGTAAAGACGGATCAATGTCAAACAAATCGCACAACTCCGCCGACCACTCTCCTTTCGCCACGTCGTACAACAAGGTTTCGGAGGCTTGCGCATGCTCGTAATTTTCGACACCGCATAGTCGAAACTGCGCCCAGTCGGAGATGCTCATCATGCGGGCAAAGCGGTTGTAAATTTCGCTGCGGCGATAACGAATGCCGGTCACTTTAAACGCAGAAAAAAGTGCGGTGGGGTAACGACCGGTCAACGTATAAACGCGGTGCTTGTCTTCAATCATATCTTCCCATTCGCGGCCGCGGTTGTCGTGATTGGAAAGACCGATCAACGACTCCCCTTCTCGGTCAATCAACACAATGCCTTCGCGCTGACTGGAAGCCGTGATGGCTTTGATGACGACGTTCGGTTGTGCTGCAGTCGCTTTTTGCGTCATCGTTGTGATTTGATCCCACAACTCGTTCGGGTCGAACGAAAGCGCATCGGGATATAAATTGTCTTTTGTGTAGCGAAGGTTGTCGCGTTCCAAATGCAACACCGCTCCCTCTTCGTTGGTGATAGAAACTCGTACATTGCCGGTTCCAATATCAATGATCAAATAACCTTTTTGCGTTGCCATAGCTTAAAGTTTGTGCACTGCTTTTATCGTTAAAATTTCTTTGTTGAAGAGAAGTCGTGTCGAAGCTTTCCCCTTCACAAACCAATCCAGCACGGCTTCGTTCATGATGTCGGCGTGATGATCTTCCACTTCAAACGTAGCGCCAGCAATGTGCGGAGTAGCCAACACGTTGGGAAGATGAATGAGTTTGGTGTCAATCTCACCCGGTGGTTCGTCGTCAAACACGTCGAGGATAGCGCCGCGTATTTTGTTCTTCTCCAACGCATCCAACAAGTCACGTGAATCAACAACAACCGCACGGGCTGTGTTCACAAAAATCGCATTGGGCTTCATGCGGGAAAGAAGGCTTTTGTCAATCATGCCTTTTGTGTCCGGCGTTACCGGTAAATGAACGGAAACAATGTCGCTGGTTTGAAACAAGTTTTCCAGTGAAACTTTTTTGTAGCCTTTGCCGGACGAAGAAATATAAGGATCGTAAAACTGTATGTTGCAGGGAAAACATTCCAGCATTTGCGCAATGCGCTGGCCGATGGCGCCAAAGCCCACCATGCCGATGGTTTTGCCCGCAAGTTCATTGCCTTTGAATTGAAGATAAGACGTGTGAGCACCTTCGCCCCATTCACCTTTCTTGAGCCATTCAATTCCCGCAAGCGTGTTGCGCAGAAACGTGATGACATTGGCCACAAACATCTCTGCAACCGCTTGTGCGTTGCGGGCCGGCGTGTAAAAAACCGGGATTAAAGCTTCAGTGGCGGCTTTCACGGCTACGTTGGAAGGCGTGCCGCGGCACACGCCGATGAATTGCAGATCGGGATAAAGCGCAATGACTTTTTCCGTCACCGTATCGTGTTCGGTAATCAGCGCATCGGCTTTCGTGTCGCGAAGCAGTTCGATGAGTTCTCCTTCGTTGTAGGCGCGGCCGTTCGGCTTCCAGGGTTTATAGATGATTTCACCAACGGTTTTTAACTGCGCTTGCGCGTCGTCGGTGTACGGTGCGGTGATTAAAATTTTCATGCTGTTGTATTTACTGCGTTGTGAGGTTTAGTTGCGACAATTCGGTTTGTTCGTTTTAAAATGATCGCATTCGTAGCGTTATGTAGCAGCCATTATCATCACCGGGCCTAACAAACCCGACGGCAACAAAGGCGCCTCCTTTTTAAACGGAATGTTGGTTTTTGTCAACCGATTTTCCGGCGGCAAAGCGGCATCGCCAATCAGGCGGTTGGGCCATAAGTTGGTCACTTCAATCTGCAACAAATTGTCCGTTGGTTTTACAACCTCGGTAATGTCAACACGCCACGGCGCCGTCCACACAATGCCCAGGTTCTTGCCGTTTAATTTTACCGAAGCAATGTTTTTCACCATGCCAAGGTCAAGAAGCAATTGTTTTGATGACGTTCCTCTTGCAAGGTCAAAACGCTTGATGTAGGTAGCCGAACCAGAATAATATTTAATGCCGTCTTCAGCGTGTTTGGTCCAATCGGTTAAGGAAGAAAATTCAACCGAAGCAGGGCCTCCCCAGGCTGTATCAAAAGCCACCGACCACGGACCGGCGATTTCCTGTACGTTAGTGAGTGTTGGAAAATTAGCTTTGGCTGCGGGAACGGCTGCTTTTCTACGTATGAGATTGGGCCTTCTAAAAACAATAAAAAAAGATTGATAAGGCGCAAATTCCAGCGGTATCGTTGTTCGTCCGGATAGTTGTTTGAATACAATGGTCTTGCGTATTTTACCCGATACAGGATCCCACAATTCAGGGACTGATGCGTTGCGAAAAGTGCACTCAACCGTCTCGGTGCTTTTGTTCCGGTTAACCAAAAAATAAATCTCTGCATCGTCTGTTGAACGCTGAATAAAATCAATGAAGCTGTCTTTGGCCCCGCTGTAATCAAAAGCAGGTTGAACACCGTCGCTCAAAAGAATTTCACGCAACGAAACGTTTGTGAACACACGGCCTTTGCCGTAATTATTTTTCTTCACAACGTCGCCGTCAATCTTGCCCCATACTTCGTTACCTATATTTTTTACTTCTCCATCAGAAGCCGGATAAGCCTTTAAACCCGGGTCTTGCTCGGGTTTTGGTCCAACAAGGGTAGCGCCGGCCTTCACCAAATCTTTTATTTTCATAGCCACTTCAACCGGCATTTTATGGGTTGTCGGAAGCACGAGTAAACGATAACTCACGTCGCCGGGCAAAACAAGTTTACCGCCTTTCACACTCAATCTTGTCAGCAAAACTTCGGCATTGCACACGTCGTAATCGTAGCCCTTGCCAAGCAATGGGTCAATGTGTTTTGGCTCGACAAGATTGGGCGCCCAATCGCCGTTGTAATACAACACATCGGCTACAGATTTTCCGCTTTGCAACAGGGTTTGACAGCGACCGACGTAATTTAAAAAGCCAGAGGATTTATCCCACCATGTAACGTTCGGATTGAAATGCGTGCCCGCGCCGTATTCATAACCGGGCTTGCCGTCTTTTGGCCGTGTAGCTGTGGATGTATGAATCGCAATGCGGTTGATGCCTTCGCAAAAGGCCCTGTCTGCAGCAGGTTTCAGCGTTGCCGGTGAATCGGACCAATGGCGGTAAGTCGTAAAGGCTTCGGCTGATGCAAACTTTTTTCCGTAGATGTGTGCAGCCGAGGAAACCATCTTGCACACTTTGTTTTGGCCGCCTTCAAGGCGTGTGGCGCCGTAGCCAAGTTTTTCATTCAGCCCGCCTTCTTCATCGTGTTTCAGGCCTAACCAAAATTCTCCCATTGGCCGGTCGCTCCGACCTAAATTTTTCAGGCCATCCATGCACATCGTACCCGAACGGCTTGGACCGGCGGCTTCGTTTTGCACCTGCAAGTCATGCTGATGGCAGAGTTCCGCAAAACGTTTGTAATGCCTGTCGGCCATTAGGTCGGCGACGGTTTTTCGGTAATCGTAAAGAAAGCGGTCGGAGACTTCAGCGCTGTCTACAATCACACCGGCAAGCACCGGTAAATAAGGCGTTGCATCGTAACCGCGATAAGATTTGAACTCTTGAAGAATGTCGTCCGTCCAATTGGGAAAGCCGTCTTCAAAGCTGTCGTCGGAAAAATATTTTAAGGTTTTGCCGCCCAGCGGACCCGCAATTTCAAGAATGGTTTTACCCAGCATTTGGAACTGCTGTTCGACTCCACGGCTGTTTAGCCAGCCCACCGAAAGGCCGTCTGCTTCGGGTGGCGCCAGCATCAATCGTGAGCCGGTCATGCGGTGGCCGGTGCGAATAATTTTCCAATTGCCAGGCGGCACATCCCAGTTCAGCGTGCCATTCGATAATAGTTTAGAAGTAAGGTCAATAACGTTTGTTGAAGCAATAGGTTTGTCGGTTAAGAGTGAAGCCCAGGAAACCAGCGTTGGCTCCATCACGTCTTTTGCGGGGGTAAAATTGCTGGCGTCTTTTCGGTTTGTTTTTGCCGGCAGCAGTTTGGCTCTGTCGTCGGTCAGTTTGTAATCAGTTTCATCGCGAACGGGAAAAGCAACAACAACTGTGTCGCGGTAATCCAATTTCTCCAGCGGAAGATCAATGTAATCTTTGTAGCCGGGCGGATTAAATACGTTGTCGTAACCGCTTCGGTTACCGGGCAAAGGCAATTGGCCCGAAAACTTTTGCGGACCGGTAAGCGAAAGTTCCGATTGCAAAAACCAGCGGCCTGCATCCTCGGGTTTTATCCACGGTCCGCCCATGGCCCAACCGGCGCAGAGATTAAAACCGACTTCAAGGTTTAAACGATGTGCTTCTTCCAGCGCAAAGCGAAAGAGTTCTTTCCATTCCGGCGACAAAAATTTTGCGCCTTGCGGAATGGGCGCACTGCCCCCAAGTCCACTCGCACTGCTGATTAAAAACACACTGCCCACGCCTTGCTTGCGAAACTCTTCCAAGTCCCTCGTGATGCCTTCTTTGTCCACGTTGCCGTTGAACCACCACCAGTAACAACAAGACCTTGCTTCGTCGGATGGTGAAAGAAAAGCTTTCTGCAGTTCATCTACCGTCAGTCCCTGATTGACCGTATTGTAAAGATGTCCAGCACCGCTGCCCGCAAAATGAAGCAAGGCTGCGTTGGCCGCCGTAAGAGAACTGATCTTGAGGAAACGTCTTCTGTCAACACTCATCGTAAACCGTTGTGCACGTCCGGAATTTTACAGGAAAGCAATGTTCATGGATTGAATAATTTTTATCACGCAACCGGTTCGGCAACTGCCGCATCGCTTTTTACGTGGTGAGCAGTTTTAGCATTGTCGGGAAGTGTAATGAAATGCGTTATCACGGCGCTGATAACATAAAGTATTGCCAGTATCCATATCACACCCGTGTTGCCCACAGAACCAATGAAGAGGCCAACTATTGCTGGACCAAC
>Ga0308176_10000373_pt1 | contig 29166 bp, 20 predicted proteins | sample PhyCR2_3_FD_203890 | JGI IMG/M metagenome (GOLD analysis project Ga0308176, IMG submission 203890) | Soil microbial communities from UC Gill Tract Community Farm, Albany, California, United States - DLSLS.C.R2 | ecosystem: Environmental > Terrestrial > Soil > Agricultural land | place: USA... | reverse complement strand
GGCTAAGTGCGAGTCGATTCAGTTTAAGCGCAAGGCGTCGGGTTTGGAAGAACATGCCTCGCCGCTTGGCACCTGTTTCCGTCATGTGGCCACAGAGCTAGATTCAACGATGCCAAGCGGCTGATCCGCCACGTGCAGGAGGCATTCTGTAAGAAAGAATACTGCATTCCAAGCCGGTTGAGCTAAGTTGAAGTACTGGTTAACACAAGAATAGTACTGCTTAACGTGGTGTGGCTTTTCGGTCTCGAAAATCGCGTCTAGGCCTTTTGGGATTCCGAGCGCATTTGGAGAGTATTCCTGGCTCACCAAACTTATTTCTGAGTGGCGAAAGCAGAACCGTTTCGAGTTCCCGAACCGAACGCTGACTTCGAGCTGCCGGTCGAGCTGCTTGCTACAGACGGGTCGCGCGAGACGATCTCTGCGCAGATCCGCCGTGTGAATAACGGATTCTTTCAACTACGAACGGCTCAGGCCGTGGATGTCGGGCGGCGCTTTTCATTACAGTATGATGCCTGCCGGACCGAACTGGAAGTCATCTATTGCCAGCGGCCCGGAATCGGTCCTTGTTACGTCGGCGCGCGCATCCTGACTGCGGGAGCCTCCACTGCCCGGAAAGAGGTTCGGCTGCCGGTTGAGATCCGGGCAAGTGTCAACGTGCCCGGTGTGCTCGAACATGCGCCCGCGGTGGTGAAAGGTATCTCGGTGTCCGGTCTGCGTGTGATGCTTTCCGCGGCGGTTCAACCGGGGTCGATGATCGCCTTGGATATCGGTAATGGAGTCGTGTTCGGAGAAGTAAAGCACTGTGGGGAATCGCCCGACGGCCCCCACCAGACAGAAGTCTCCCTCGACGAATTCCTCGAGCGGCCCGATTACCAGACACCTAATGCCGATGACCGGGACTCGCTTCCTTCGCGAGGCTTGTTCCGCCGGCTACTCTCCGGCCGTGGTTAACGGTCGATCCGCTTAGAAGGACAGGAGCCGTTCGCCTTCGCGAACAAGGTCCGTTACCTGCGGCAGGATCGCGTCTTCGAGTTGCGGGTTGTATGCCACCCAGGTATCTTTCGCGGCGACTCGTCCTACCGGAGCGTCGAGGAACGTAAACAACTCGTCCGCAATGCGAGCCGCGATCTCCGCTCCATACCCCCACGAGAGCGTGTCCTCATATGCGATAAGCACCCGGCTGCTTTTCTTCACTGAAGTTTCGATAGCAGACCAGTCGTAGGGCGACAGGGAGCGAAGATCGATCACTTCAACGCTTGTGCCGCGATGTTTTGCCTCGAGCTGCAGCGCGGCCTGTAGTGACTTCTGAACGAGCGCCCCGTATGTGATCACCGTCAGATGTTCCCCGGGTTTCACGATCTTCGCTTTTCCGAAAGGAACGGTGTAGTTCAGGCCCGGATGGGGAGAACGGTTATAGGGCTCGCGATAGAGTTTTTTATGCTCGAGGAACAGTACCGGGTCGTCAGACCGGATGGCTGTGCGTAGAAGACCACACGCGTCCAGCGCATTTGAAGGGAAAACCACGCGCAAACCGGGAATGTGCGTGAACGACACTTCGCCGCATTGGCTGTGGTAGATAGAACCGCCTGTCAGATACCCGCCGATTGGAATGCGCACGACCATAGGGCACGAGAAGCCATTGTTTGAGCGCCACCGGAAATTTGCGACCTCATCGCGCAACTGCATCATGGCCGGCCAGACGTAATCGAAAAATTGGATTTCGGGTACCGGCTTCAATCCCCGCACAGCTAAACCGACAGACCGGCCGATGAGCGCGGCCTCTGCGATGGGTGTATTGAAACACCGCGTGCTGCCGAATTCACGTTGCAGGCCCATGGTGGCCTTGAAAACTCCACCCTTGCCTTTTACGAGTGGCAAATTCTCTTCACGGCTGCAATCGGCGACATCTTCTCCAAACACCAGCACTCGCTGGTCCCGGCGCATCTCTTCCGCGAGTGTCTGATTGATGGAATCGATCATGGTTCGGGCTTCGCCCTTGAACACGGGCTCGACTTCGAGGGCCGAGGATTGTGGGTCGAAATCCTCTGAGTACAGGAAGCGCAGGACCGAACTGGTTGGCGGGGACGGCTCGCGTAAAACTTGTTGCGACAGCTTCGCGACCTCAGTGTCAATCGTGAGTCGAATGCTGTCGAGTTCTGCCCGGCTCGCCCAGCCTTTTTCGATCAGCAATTCCGGAAACCTGGTCAGAGGATCGCGCAACGCTTCGCCCTCACGCTCCGATGGTGTCTTGTAGAAGCGCTCATCGTCGGACAGAGAATGCGAGTAGGGGCGCACGACGCTCGCGTGGACCAGCGCTGGTCCGTGCCCTGCTCGGCAATAGTCTGTCGCCTGCTGCAGGGCTCGGAATGACTCGATGTAGTCAGTGCCATCGACTTCGATGCGTAAGAGCCCGGGCATACCTTCCAAGACCCTGCTGATACTGCCGCCTGGAGTTTGCCGTTCAACGGGCACAGAGATGGCATAACCGTTGTCCTCGATGAGGAACACGACTGGCAGGCGCTCCAAGGCAGCCGCATTAACCGACTCCCAGAATTCGCCTTCGCTTGTGGCGCCTTCGCCCGCGCTGACGAGCGTGATCTCATCAGTCTTCGGATGCTGGTAGCGGGATGCCTGTGCGCAACCGATCGCGTGTAGAAACTGCGTGCCGGTTGGCGATGAACCCGTGACGATATGCAGCGACGGGGATGACCAGTGCGATGGCATTTGGCGGCCTCCCGAACTGGGGTCGCGGGCAGCTCCCACAGCCTGAAGCAACATATCTTCCGCAGTCATTCCCAACGCCAGCGCGAGGCTTCGGTCGCGGTAGTAGGGAAAGAACCAATCGAATCCGGGACGCGTCACGAGTCCCGCGGCAACCTGGATGGCTTCGTGGCCTGCGGCACTGATCTGGAAGAATATTTTGTTCTGCCGCTTCAGCAGGATCTCGCGGTCATCCAGGCTGCGCGAGAGATACATGAGGCGAAAGGCCTGAAGCAGCTTCTCACGGGTGAACCCGTCCGGGAGACTAGCAGTGGAAGCGGCTACACTTGATACGATTTGAGTCCCGACAGTCACCGTTATGATCTTATCCCGCTGTCGTATTTGAGCGGTCCTGAACCGATCGCTCCCTAGAAATTGTTACATGTTGTTCATGGCGGATTCACAACGCCATCTCAAAATGATGTGAGGGGGCTTCCAATGGGTAAACTTCGTCTGTTTTGGTTGGGATTAATGTTTGTCGTTCCAGCAGTTTGGGCTCAGTTCGAAACCGCTGAGGTGCTGGGCACGGTCCGCGACAATTCCGGCGGGATTCTACAAGATGTGGCCGTCACACTTCGAAATGAAGAGACGGGAATCGAGTCGAAAACTCGATCCGATCAAAGCGGCCAATATGACTTCTTCAATGTGAGAGTTGGCCGGTATACGGTTACCGCCGAGCAGCCCGGATTCAACAAGTTCAATGCCGAAGGCATCACTGTCAATGTCAATGCCCGACAGCGCGTCGATATCACAATGCAGGTGGGTGGAGTGTCGCAAACGGTGAACGTCTCAGGTGCGGCCGAGCGACTTGATACCGACTCAAGCGAAAAGGGCCAAATCATCCACACGCAGCAGATTGTCGAGTTACCGCTCAATGGCCGCAACTTCTCCGATTTGGCGCTGCTCGCCACCAACGTTCACCGATCGCCGCTCGCGGCCGGTTTGCAGACCAACAGCCCACGTGAAGGCGCATTCAATGCGAACGGAATGCGGAGCACTTACAACAACTTCCTCCTGGACGGGCTGGATAACAACGCCTATTCAACGAGCAATCAGGGCTTCTCGAATCAGGTGGCTCAGCCCTCGCCCGACGCGATCGCGGAATTTAAGGTCATTACGAGCAACTTCAGCGCAGAGTACGGGCGCGTGGGCGGTGCGGTAGTTAATTCAGTGATGCGGTCGGGGACGAACGTGTTCCATGGAACGGCCTATGATTTCCTCCGCAACACAGACTTGAACGCCATCGGCTACATCTTTGGGCAGAGAGCGCCGACGTTTCAGAAGCCAACGCTGCAGCGCAATCAATTTGGCGCTACGATTGGCGGCCCGGTGATCAAGAACCGTATCTTCTTCTTCGCCGACTACGAGGGTTATCGGTCGCTGCAGAGGAGTCTGAACTATGCCAGCGTGCCTAGCCTAAGCGAGAGGAACGGGATCCTGCTTCAACCGGTGACGAATCCGCTAACGGGTGTGACGTACCCGGCCAACACACAGATACCGGCTTCGGCGCTGAGTCCTTTCACCCTTGCAGTGCTGCGTGGCTTGCCCGCGCCAAACCTCGCCGGGCGCACCAACAACTATCAAGCCCTCCTGTTAGTGAAGGATTATCAGGACAAGTACGACGGCAAAATCGACGGACAGATCAACAGCAGGATGACAGCCTTCCTCCGCTGGAGTCAGAGAAAGCAGAACCAATACAATCAGCCGGAACTTCCCGGTCCGTCCGGAGGCAATGGTAACGGGTATGTGCGCGTTCTGGACCAGGCAGCAGCTGCGGGCTATACCTGGACTGTTACGCCAACGTCGGTCCTAGAGGCGCGGCTCGGGTTTACCCACATCCTGGGCGGAAAATTTCCGGTGTATATCGGCGGTGCGTCCATGCAGCAGCTCTATGGAATTCCGGGTGTTCCAAATTCGAGCGACTTCGTGGGCGGTCTGAATACCCAATCCGTTAGCGGCTATACGGGTTTCGGACGGCAGGCGACGAATCCGCAGTTTCAGAATCCGACGACGTGGAACCCGAAAGTGAATTACGCCATCAACATGGGAAGGCACGCGATCAAGACCGGGTTTGAATTCACTACCATTCGCACCGAGGTGATGGATATCAACCCGGTCTATGGTCTGAACGCGTATGCAGGTCAGTTCAGCAAGCCTTCAGCAAACAGTCCCGCAGATGCGAATACGTATAACCTTGCCGACTTTCTGTTTGGCTTGCCCAGCCAGGTTCAGCTTGCCAATTACCTGATTACCAACTATCGCCAGCATCAATATTTCGTGTACGTTCAGGACGACTACCGGGTCAGCTCGAAGCTGACGCTGAATATTGGTCTCCGATGGGAATTCGCCACACCGCGCTGGGAACGGGACAACGTCTTGACAAACTTCGACCCGGTCACACTTAGCATGATCAGGGCCACGAATGGAAGCCTCTACAACCGGACGTTGGTCAACCCTGACTACAAAGATCTCGGACCACGCTTCGGCTTTGCGTACTCGCCTTACACCAAAACTGTGGTTCGCGGAGGTTACGGAATCAGCTATGTGCACCTGAACCGCTTGGGCAGCGCCGATGAACTCGGAATCAACGGACCCCAGGTGAATATTGCGACGGTAAACCAGACTCCGTTGCTCAGTAATGGGCAGCGCAATCCGAATTTCATCACCAGCCAATCTGGTTTTCCGGCCAATTTCGCCAGTCCTGCCAGCTTCAACCAGGTGAACGCCAACGTAAGCTACATTCCGGCGGACACCAGATGGCCTTACGTCCAGAGCTGGTTTTTCAGCGTTCAGCAGGATCTGGGTAAAGACACAATCGTCGAACTCGCGTACAACGGAAATCGCAGTCTGCGCCTACCGATCCTCGGCGATTACAACCAGGCGTTCCCGAACGTGCCCGGCGGAACTTTGGGAATTCAGCAGCGGCGTCCGATCCAAAGCTTCGGAGCGATTACGTGGGTCGATCCCGCCGGTTGGGGCTCTTATCACGGCTTCTCCGCGAGACTGGAGCATCGCTTTTCGGCAGGGCTGTACTTCCTGAATTCGTTCACCTGGTCGAAGGCGCTCGGAAACTCTGAGCAGTCGCTTGAAACGGCTCCCGGCGTGGGACTCGCCAATCCGCAGAATATGCGCAACCTCGCTGCCGAGACCGGTCCCTCTAGTTATGACGTGAAGTACGTGAACGTGACGAGCGTCGTCTACCAACTGCCCTTCGGCAAGGGACGGGCTTTCGGGTCCAATTGGAACGGCATAACGAATTCCATTCTCGGTGGATGGGAATTGAACACCATCAACACCTGGAATACAGGGCTCCCGATCAACGTGGTCTACACGCCGGGCGCAGCAAACGACGTGACGGGCCGGATCCCGGATTACCGTGGCGAGGCGATCATGCGGCCTAACCTTATCGGCGATCCCACCGGTTCTTCCGGCGCCGCAAGGTTGGACAACTATTTCAACAAGAGTGCGTTTGCGGTTCCCATAGCGTCCGCTCCGTTCGGAAATCTCAGCCGGAATGCGTTCCGCACACCGAATTTCGCCCAGTGGGATTTTGCGGTGAACAAGAACTTCGCGCTTCCATTTCGGGAAGGGATGGCGCTGCAGTTCCGCTCAGAGTTCTTTAACGTTCTGAATCACACGAACTTCGGATACCCGAGTTCGGACGTCACCTCGGGCGCGTTTGGCACTATTCGAAGCACCTATCCGCCGCGCCAGATTCAGTTTGCGTTGAAGCTGCTGTTCTAGCGATCGCTAGCATCGATTCTGCCGGCGGAGTTCCGCTGCCACCCGGTGCGGACTCGGGTGTGTTCGGGAGTATCTTAGCGAGTCCGATGGAACAGGAGCGCTGTGCTGTCGTAATCGCCCGTCAGGGTGAGTTGAACGCCGTGACCCATGAGGAAAGCACCGCTCACTTCGGACGCTTCAGATGCAAGCTTGCCATCAGGCGATTCAAGGCGATAGGTAGCCTTCGGGTCCAAACCGGTCGGGTAAACCAGGGGCGCGGCTGTCCGGTATTGCTGAGAATGCCGGAACGCAAACAAGACTGATTCGTGTCCGTCCGGCGAAACGTATTGGTTTGCAGTCATGTCTCCGAACCGCGGAGAAAGCAAGCGGTAAAGGTTCCCGTTTTGAACCGTGCCGCGGATGCGCTTGTCGAGCGCAACCATCTCGGTAGCAAGTTTGGTGTCTTCGGCCGTCCACTTATTCAGGTTCGCTCCGATGCCGAGCGCTCCCTGCATGGCAACAAGAAATCGATACTTAAGGGGCGTGCTTCTGCCGTTCATATTGGGCACGTCGGTGACCCATGCCGACATGAATTTGGCCGCATAAGCCTCCGAGAAGCCTTCCTGGATTCGCAGGCGGTCGAAAGCCTCGGTGTTGTCGGAAGTCCAGACCTCTTCGACACGCTTCAGAATGCCAAGATCGATTCGACCTCCGCCACCCGAGCAGGATTCGATCTCGAGGTTGGGATGCTTCGCGCGAAGGCGGTCGATGATGTCGTAGAGATTGCGAACATATTGGACCCATAGCTTCTGCTGTTCGGCCGCTGGCTGTTCCGGCCAGCCAGGCTCGGCGAAGATGCGGTTCATGTCCCACTTGAAATAGCGGATGTTGTTCTCGGTCGCGAGCTTGTCCAGCGCGGAAAAGATGTATTCGCGCACGTCCTCGTGCGCGAGATTCAGAACCAGTTGGTTGCGCAGTTCGCTCCTTGGCCTGCCAGGGAAATTCATCACCCAATCCGGGTGCGAGCGATAAAGATCGCTTTCCGGATTGACCATCTCGGGTTCCACCCATAACCCGAAGTCCATCCCGAGCCCATTCACGTAGGTGATTAACGGCTTGAGCCCGTTCGGGAACTTCGTTTTATTGACAAACCAGTCGCCCAAGCCGGCATGGTCGTCGTTGCGCTTGCCGAACCAGCCGTCATCCATAACAAACAACTCGACGCCAAGCTTCGCGGCTTTATCGGCCAGTTCTTTCTGTCCGGCTTCGTTCACGTTGAACTCCGTCGCCTCCCACGAGTTGTAGAGCACAGGCCGCAGCCGCGCCTTTGCTCCATGCGGTTCAATTTCGTCACGCTCGAACTCGTGCAACAAGCGCGACGCGCCGCCGAAACCATGGTCGGAGAAGCCGCCGTAGAACTCCGGCGTATCCAGAAGTTCGCCGGGTTTTAGCCGATAGGAAAAATCAAATGGATTGAGCCCCCCGGTCACTCGAACCTGCTCATAAGGTGTCTGTTCGATGGAAATACGCCAGTTGCCGCTCCAGCCGAGGGCTCCAAACCAAATGCGTCCATGCGTTTCATCAGCATCGCCATTATCAATGGCAAACCACGGGTTCAGGTTGTGACCGGTGTGACCGAGCCGGCTCTCGAGAACCTTGATGCCTTCGTTGATGGGCTCGTGATTGAGCTGTGTCTCAGCCGCCCAACGTCCACTGAGGTATGAGAGTTGGTAGCCCGTGCCTCGAGGCAGATACCAGGAGGCAGACTGTGCGCTCTCGATCGTTATTGGTTCAGCAGTGCTGTTCCGAATGGTTGACCAGCGCGAAAGCACGCCTTGGGCGAAGACGCGGTAGTGCAGAGTGACTTCGATGTCGTCCCGAATGTCTTTGAGAACCACGTCCAGTTGGTGCTGACCTATCTTGTGCGATTGATAACGAAGCACCAGATCCCGATTACCGTCGGAACGGGTTACTTTCAGCGCAGGCTCATAAAAGCGCGGACCGCCCCAACCCGGATACTCCTCCTTCTCGAGCATCTGGTGAGGATCGAACGAAGAAAGGTCTTTGCGCTCGGTGGCGGCGGGCAGATCTTCCATGCGCCACAGTGGCGCGCCCCAGTAGAGATTCTGCAACTCGCCGCTTGGGCTGACACCCAGCGCGTAAGAACTTTGCCCGCTTGTCAGCAGCCAAACTTTCTTTTGAGATGAGAATTGAACGTCCTGCGCCTGGAGCAGTATGGTCGATCCAAACAGGCAGATCCCCGCAAGTATTGCGCACCGCATGGTCTCGATTGTACGAAGGGCATTGGACGAGCCGGAATGGTGTAATGACTTGCATTGTGCCGAACACCTACCGTTTCGCCGCGGCAATCAGTCTTTCCTGGCTCATGACGGGTATCGCTCTGGGCGCATCGAACCCGGATTGGTTTCCGAAGAAGGATCTCACCACAATCGGTGTTTACTACTACCCGGAAGCCTGGCCTGAATCACAGTGGGCACGAGATATGGCGAACATCCGAAAGCTCGGCATGGAATTCGTCCACATGGGGGAATTCGCCTGGTATTTCATGGAGCCCGAGGAAGGCCAGTTCCACTTCGAGTGGCTCGACAAGAACATCGATCTGGCCGCAAAGAATGGCCTGAAGGTAATCCTCTGCACACCAAGTGCTGCACCACCTGTGTGGCTCGCGCGCAATCACCCTGAAATCCTGATGGTCGATGGAGCCGGCCGTACCATCCAGCACGGAAGCCGGGAACACGCGGACTGGAGTTCACAGCTGTATCGCGACTACGTGACGAAAATCGATACGGAGCTTGCCAGGCGCTACGGGCACGATCGGCGTGTGTGGGGCTGGCAAATCGATAATGAGCTGAGCCACTACGGAAAGCATTTCTCCTACTCGCGCGCAGCTACACAGCGTTTTCGAGATTGGCTGAAAGAAAAGTATGGATCCATTGACAGGCTGAACGCGGATTGGGGCGGTGCCTTCTGGTCGGAGATGTATCAAAGCTTCGATCAGATCGAGATCCCGAATGAGCAGGTGCTGGTTGCCGACCCCAGCCCACATGCCGTGCTCGATTTTCGCCGCTGGTTTGCGCATGAGGCAGCGAATTACCTCGATAGCCAGGCTTCAGTCCTGCGAAGGTATTCGGAGAATCAGTGGATCACGACGAATTTCATGGCCATGCATGCCGATGTGAATCCGGTTCTGTCGCGTTCCAGCCTGGATGTGTTTAGCTGGACGCACTATCCGGTGCACGGGAATCTGAACGAAGGCGAGCTCGGTTACCGCCTGGGAAGCGCCTCCGTGATGTCGTTTATGCACGATTTCATGCGCCCTCTGACGGGCATCTCGGGAATTATGGAATTGCAGCCGGGCCAGGTCAATTGGGGTGACTACAACCCGTGGCCGTTGCCGGGAGCAATTCACATGTGGATTCTGCGTGCGTTCGGTGCTGGTGCGAATTTCGTATGCACGTATCGCTACCGGCAGCCGCTGTATGGTTCCGAGCTGTACCACAAAGGCCTTGCAGAAACGGATGGCGTGACTCCGTCGCCCGGTGGGCGCGAGTACTCGGAGGCAATGAGCGACATCCTTAAGCTGCGGCAGCAATATCGGCCTGATGCGCGCGAGCCTGAGTCGTACGCTGCGCGCCGTACGGCGTTTCTTATCGGCTTCGACAATCGATGGGACATCGAGAATCATCCGCAAACCAAGCTCTGGAACACGGAGGCACACTGGATGCGCTACTATCGCGCGTTGAAGAGCGCGATGGCTCCGATCGACGTCATCACTGAAGAGACAGAGTTTGACAAATATCCCTTCGTCGTCGCGCCGGCCTATCAACTCGTGAGCGAGGACCTGGTAAAGCGCTGGACGCGATATGCGCAAAATGGAGGCCATTTAATCCTGACTAGCCGTACTGTTCAGAAAGATCCTCGCGGCCATCTTTGGGAGGGACCCTGGGCCGCGCCGATTCTCGATTTGATTGGGGCTAAGATTGTCCGCTACGACGTCCTTCCGCCGCCCATTCATGGGCATGTCCGGTTCCTTGAAAAGAGCTATTCGTGGGAAAGTTGGGCGGACGTGCTGGAGCCCGCAAACGGAACCGAAGTGCTTGCCCGGTACGCTGATCAGTTTTACCGCGGCTCGCCGGCCGTGGTTACCCGGAAATTCGGGAAGGGAAGCGTTTCGTATGTGGGCGTGGACACAGAAACTGGTGATCTGGAACGGGATGTGCTCCACCAGGTGTTCCAACGAGCGGGGGCAAAACCGGCCTCGCTGGCGCCTGATTTCGTCGTAGATTGGCGTGATGGCTTCTGGGTCGCCACCAACTTCACAAGCAAAGTTCAGACCATCCCCGCACCTGCAAACGCAACCGTGCTGGTCGGAAAACGGGAGGTAATCCCCGGGTCGGCGACCGTATGGTCAAGTCCTTAGAGTTCACTCCAGGAGAGGAATAATTCCCGCCGTGTAAGTAGATCTATCAGCGGAGAAATAGTTTCTCCCCTCCGGTTTTGAAACTGGACATTCGCCGAATAGGTCGATAAGTGAACTGTCTTTTCGTTAGACTGGATTGAAGGAGAAAATGACGATTTCGCCCGATCATCGTAAACGAGCCCTCATTATTGGGGCCGGACCGGCCGGCCTGACCGCCGCACATGAACTATTAACGCGGACTGACATAGTTCCACTCGTATTGGAAAAAAGCGACTATATCGGCGGTATCTCAAGGACGGTTCGCTATAAAGGCAATCGCATCGATATCGGAGGACATCGATTCTTCTCGAAATCTGACCGTGTGATGCAGTGGTGGCTGAACATTATGCCGATGCAGGTGATTGAAGGGCAGCATGCCCAGATTACCTATCAGCGGCAAACAACGACAGTCCCTGCCCATCTCACACCGGCTGACCCACATGCTGACGACAATGTGATGCTCGTCAGAAACCGCAAATCGCGCATTTACTTTATGCGCAAGTTTTTCTCGTATCCCATCACGCTGAGCGGGGATACGCTTTCGAAGCTCGGCCTTTTGAAGACCATCAAGATAGGGCTGAGCTATCTGCGCGCCCTGATGTTCCCGATCAAGCCCGAGCGGAACCTCGAAGAATTCTTCATCAATCGGTTCGGAAGAGAACTATACCTCACCTTTTTCAAGTCCTATACCGAAAAGGTATGGGGAATCGAGTGTAAGGAGATCAGTGCCGAATGGGGCGCCCAACGTATCAAGGGCCTTTCCATCACGAAAACCATCACTCACATCCTGAAGAAGATGCTTCCGAAGAAGCGCTCCGACATTGCGCAGAAGGACGTCGAGACTTCGCTGATTGAACAGTTCCTATACCCGAAGTATGGTCCGGGCCAGATGTGGGAAGAAGTTGCCGAACTCGTTAAGAAGAATGGCGGCGAGATCCTGATGCACTGGTCTGTCGACGAGATTCGCCATGACGGTGCGGGTCAAGTGACCTCGGTGCTTGCGCACAATACGCAAACCGGGGAAACGAAAGAGTTCACTGGAGATTACTTCTTCTCCACCATGCCGGTGAAGGAACTGGTTGCTGATTTCAAACCGCCGGCACCTCCCGAAATCCAAAAAATCTCAGACGGCCTGATGTATCGGGACTTCATCACGGTCGGCGTCCTTTGCGACAAGATCAAGCTGATGGAAGCGAATGGCGAGCTTGTGAAGGACAACTGGATCTATATTCAGGAGCCTGATGTTCTCGTCGGCCGGCTGCAGATTTTTAATAATTGGAGTCCCGCTCTGGTCGCTGATCCGAAGAATATCTGGATCGGGCTGGAATACTTCTGTAATGAAGGCGATAAGCTGTGGCAGCGTACGGACGAAGAGATGATTCAGTTGGCCAAGCAAGAGCTGGCATCGATGAACATCCTCGAACCGGGGCACGTTCTGGACGCTACCGTCATTCGCGTTGCCAAAACCTACCCGGCTTACTTCGGCAGCTATGACCGCTTCCCGGAAGTAATCGACTGGGTGAACGGGTTCGAGAATCTGTACCTGGTCGGCCGGAACGGCATGCACAAGTACAACAATCAGGACCACTCGATGTTAACCGCCATGACTGCGGTCGATAACATCATCGAGGGCGTTCGAAGCCGCGACAATCTGTGGGCGCTTAATACCGAGCAGGACTACCACGAAGAGAAGAAAGAACCGGTTTCGATCAAGAGTGAACAGAAGCCGGAAGAAGTGGCCGTCTAAGCGGTAAGCGTTTCGCGTGCCGAGAATCGCCGGATAAGAGCGGCGACTGCGGCGACGCTGAGTAGCACTAAAAGCCAATCTATCGGAAGCCTCTGACGGGCTCCGACGTGGATTAGATACGACGGGGCAGAGTAGACCAACAGCACGCCGGTCAACGCTGCCCCGTTCATTTCTTCGCGTTTCCAGACCTGCAGTAGCCCGATGAGGCCGAGGACTGCTGTCAGGTCACCGAAGATAGCCTTCAGTTTCGAAGGATCAGGATAAAACCAGAAGTCCTTGATGCGCCCGACCGTCAAGGCTAAGAAGCGCTTCGGATGAGAGCGAATCCAGTCTCTCGCTTGAGCATTGGCCCACTTGTTGTATTCCACTTCACCTAACTGCCTGACGCGTTTCGCTTCCCCAACATTCTGAAGAGGATGGTACTTGTCGTATACGCCGAGCAGAAGATTTGCGAGCTGGTCCGGCGTTGCGTCATCGTTGTTTGAGACCCGCAGTTCCAATCCCAGATTGCTGCGTGTGGCGATCGGCGAGCCAAGCGCCCTCTCGTTGCGGACGACCCAAGGCAGTAGGCAAAGGCACGCGACGAGCAACTCGACGGCCACGAACCGGAGATAGCGTCCGGTAGCGCCCCCTCGTAAAAACCACCACCCGACGAGTGCCAGCACAGGGAGTAAGGGCAGAAGAACAGACGCAAAAAGCAAAGCAAGGCCCCACAGCAGACCGTGTGCAACCGCGTTTCGCAAGCTGAAAGTTTTGCGTCTCCAAAGTTCGATTGTGATGGGTACCAGGAGCGTCAAGAACAACGCGGTGTAAGGTGTTTCCCAATCTCCGTCGATCTGCACCATGGGCTTCCAGGGAAATAGAGCACAGATCATGCCTGCCACCACGCCAAGATTTGCATCGCGGAGGACACGATCCGCGGCAAAGGGTAGGAAAGCGAAGCCAAGGGAGGTCACCGACGCTGACACTACTTCCTTGACGATCTCGCCGGTTTTGCCTTCCCCGAAAAGGTGGAAAATGCCTGCAAGAATGACCGTGTATCCAGGGGATACGTGGGCAGTCGGACCTGTCGGAATTGCATACGGATTCCCATATATACCGGTACGGGCTAGCGATATGGCTGTTCGTTCTAGTTCGTAACGGGATAGGTCGTTATATGGATGTGCGACCGCGATAAACGCAAGCCTCACGGACACGCCGAGAAGGAAGAGTAAAATGCTGCTGTTCCATAGGGTTAGGCCTGCCGCCTGTGACCAAATCCGGCTTATCTGTTTCATCAATATTTATTGGGATCTCCTGTCCCGATGTATGCGATTCGTTCGGGACTTTACTTGCGATCACCGGTATTATAGATAGTGACTGCTCAATTCGACGCCACTTGATGCGATGATTCTTGACCACGAGTTAGAGTTGCCTGTGGCAGATGAGCCCTCAACGCAAAGGCTTACTGAAGATCGCAATCAAACACCGTTGCGGCGCGACCTTGCGATCTGGTTTCTTCTGCTTTGCATTGTAGTCTGCCTGCAACTTCTGAGTGGCGCTTATCGAAGTGAATTCAGCGGCTATCCTGACGAGCCCGCGCATTATGTCACGTCGTTGATGTTGCGCGACTACGTTGTGCATTTTCATCTCGAATCCCCGCTGCATTTTGCTGAGGAATACTACCACCATTATCCGAAGGTAGCTTTTGGCCACTGGCCTCCGTTCTTCTACATCGTGCAGGCAATCTGGATGGCATTGTTTTCTGCTGCGCGCACCTCGTTGCGGTTGGAAATTGCATGCACAACGGCCCTCCTCGCGTTTGGGGTGTTCCGCGAAGGACGCAAGCTCTTCGGTCGCACGTTAGCGCTAGCTGCAGCGTTACTCACCGTTTGCCTCCCGCTCGTTCAAACATACAGCGACGAAGAGATGTCAGAGACGTTACTGACACTGATGTGCTTCTGGAGTGTGATTTACTTCGCGCGCTATATCTCTTCCGAGAAAGCTCGCGACAGCCTCTGGTTTGCGGTGTTCTTTTCACTTGCTGTCCTCACAAAAGGCAACGGCTGGCTTCTTGCAGCGGTTCCACCGATCGCACTCTTACTCACACGCCGTTTAGGGCTGCTCCTTCGCAAATCCTTCTGGGCTCCAGTGGCCTTAGTCGCGGCCCTGTGCCTGCCCTGGCAAGTTCTGACGATGCGCATGGCGGAACGCGGGTGGGAGGGCGGTTCGCACCCGAATGTGGCATACACGGTGAGCGCGTCCATTGAGTTCATGCGCTTGTTCCCGCAGATCCTCGGTCCTGTGTTGCTGACCGCCATGCTGATCGGCATCGCTGTTTGGGTTGTGGCGCCAAGCCTGCGGCAAGGGGTGCGTCCCGAATGGGCCGTTCTTTTTGCGCTGTTGGTCGCGGTTTGGGCTTTTCATTCGATTATCCCGGCCGGGGTGGAAGATCGGAAACTCATCATCGCAGTGCCTGCCATGATCCTATTCGCTCTTGCCGGTCTGGTGTGGGCTGCCGATCGGTTCCCGTCAACTGTGCCGGGCTACCGTTGGCGTTATCTCGCAATGTGCGCTTTCGCCGGGATCACTTTCTTCGTTGGCACATTCCAGATTCCTCGTGTAGACCACTATGGCTTCAAGGAAGCGGCTCATTTCCTCGCCGGGTTGGCCAGCGCAACGGGGCCAACGGTTCTTGTTTCCTCGGATTCGGGCGGCGAAGGTTTGCTGATCTCCGAGATGGCCATGCTTCAGCCGCATCCGGCTGCGACCATTCTGCGCGGTACCAAATCGTTGGCCAGCGTTGATTGGAATGGCGCAGGTTACCGCTGCACTTACTCCAATTCCGCGCAGATCCTGCATTTCATGCGCGACGAAAACATTCGCTATGTTGTGGTCGATAGCTTTCCTCCGCAAGTAAGATTTACCCACGACGCACTCTTGAAGAAGACGATCGAAAATAGGGACGCGTTCGAGTTAGTGCGGAGCGTCCCTTCTCACGAGCGCTCGATTCCGGGTGAAATCAAGATTTATCGCTCGCGGTTCTAATCGGCACTGAGGCTCTACACTGTCGAATAGGTGCCTCAACCCAAGAGAGTCTGTGTAGTCGTTCCCTGTTATAACGAAGCTCGCCGTCTGGACCTGCAGTCATTTCGCGAATTCCTCGCGATTTCAGACGATGTCACCATCATCTTTGTCGACGATGGCAGTACCGACGGAACAGCGGCTGTGCTGTCAGATCTTCAGGCAGTGTTCCCGCATTGCGTTGAAGTTCTCCGCCTGGATAAAAACAGAGGCAAAGCCGAAGCTGTTCGTCGTGGAATTGTGTACGGGTTGGCGGAGCTGCAGCCGCCGGTGATTGGCTATTGGGATGCGGACCTTGCAACCCCACTTACGGCAGTGGAACAGTTGCTTCGGGTGCTCAGTGCTCACCAGCATGCAGATTTTGTGTTTGGTTCCCGCGTTAAACTTTGCGGGCGGCACATAGAGCGTAGGCCTCTAAGGCACTACCTAGGGCGTGTTTTCGCGACAGCGGTGTCTGTCATGCTGCGCCTGCCGATCTACGACACTCAATGCGGCGCAAAGCTCTTCCGGGTGCGAGAAGAAACAGCTGGCCTCTTCAACCAGCCTTTTATTACACGGTGGGTATTCGACGTCGAGATTCTTGCCCGGTGCACCCGGTACTACGGAGTACGGGAACTGGAGGCAAGGATTTATGAATTCCCGCTTGAGGCTTGGTCCGATGTCGCGGGCTCGAAAGTCAAACCTACCGATTTCTTCAAGGCGTTCCTGGATATCCTGAAGATCCGCGCGGTCTATCTGCGGAAGCGAACCCCCGCGTCCTCACACACTAGCACTCGGCCAGTCGATTCAGATCACGAGCTTACTTCTCGACAGCCGCGATAACAGGCGCCGCCATCTCTTCCTCGTACGCTTGCTGAATCGCAGCGGTACGATGACGGGTGATCTGCCAGATGAGTAAGGATGTTACCCAGTAGTTCCAGACTGACCCGATCACGACGCCGATGAGCGAGGCCCAGAACCAAGGCATACCGTAGTCACGGCAGCCGTGAGCAGCAGTCAAGTTGAAGGCTAAACCAATGCTGCAAGCCAGATAAAAGAGCAGCAATCCCTGCACAGCCCGCCAACCCTTCAGCCTGGCCGACCGAAACGTCAGCCGGTTATTGAGGACGAAGTTCAGCGCAATCACCAGTATGCTGCCGATAGCCTGCGCCGTGTAGAACGACACGGGAAAGACACTCTTGACGGCAAAAATCAGGATCAGGTTGACGGCCAACCCGATCGCACCTACCATCGAGAACACCAGATAGCTGACCGGAATCCAATCCCCGACAAGCTTGTCCAAGAGAAGCTGGAGATACTCCAGTCCGACTAAAATGTCCAGTTTCGAAGTACCATGCAAGCGCGAACGGAACGTGTATCCGACTTCCGCGAAGCGTACCGGTCGATTGGCTGACGCAATCAAATCAAGCAGAATCTTGAACCCTGTTGAACTCAACGAGTGCGCTACTTCGTGAAAATATGCACGCGTCAAGATGAAGAAGCCACTCATCGGGTCGGTGACATTCGCGCGGCAGATCATGCGGCTGAGCCGAGTTCCAAGGTCACTCAGTTTACGGCGGTGCGCGGCGAAATCGCCGACGCTCCCACCCTCGACTTTTCTGCTGGCGATGACCATATCCAACCGTTCCCGCTTCAGCCTCTCCAGCATTGTGGGGAGTATCGTCTCGTCATGCTGTAAGTCTGCATCCATGACGGCCAGGTAAGGCGAACTCGTTGAGAGCATTCCTTCAACAGTTGCCGAGGCGAGGCCCTTCCGGCCAATCCGCTGCAGAACCCGAACGTTTCTACGCTGTTGGGATAAGGAACGGGCGAGTGCGGACGTACCGTCCGGTGAATCGTCGTCGACGATCACAACTTCATAGTCGATATTGCCTAGAGCGGCCTCAAGACAGTTCAGCAGAGGCACAAGATTGCTCCGCTCTTTGTACGTGGGAACGATGATTGAAAGTTCCGGCATCAGGCGATTTAAACGCCTCCTACGGACAGGAAACCGCGACCCTTGGCAAACGAAATTGCGACCGCAGCATCCACGCCGCCCGGCTTGTTGGGATTAACCTTCAACACTAAAGGTGTTCCCAGTATCGCAATTCTCTCCTTATGTAGGCGGTTGCGCTCAGTTTCGGGGGGAATGGGCGGGATTGGCGATGAACTCGTAAGCTTACGTGCTCAGGCTGAGCCTTGCTTTCCGTTCGGGTGGGGACGGAACGCCCCGAAATTGCATGGGTTGGCGGGAACGCGCTATAGTGGCTCTAAGCTGGGGCTAGATATTCAGGATCGCTAAGTATCTGTCCGGAATTTGTGTCGAATGGACATTCCGCTGCGAAAAAAATCAAATCTTCCATTCCCGGATAATCCACAACTCCGCGGATCCGCCCGGGCCAATACAGACAATCTGACAAGCAGAAAAAGCGCCCGGCCGCCCTTTCGGGCGGAACCAGCACGCTGAGTGCCGTGGCTGAGCTTATGCTAAATTCCGACATTTTTGTGGTAATTCCCAGTTACAACGAGCGCAACGTTCTTGGAACCACAGTCGCGGAGTTGGCTCCTTTCGGCTACAGCATTGTCGTGGTGGATGACGGTTCGCCCAATCCCGAGCGGCAGTATCTATCCGGTCAGATAAACGGTTCCACATGGTACCTACGCCATGTAAGCAACCTTGGTGCGGGCGCTGCCGTGGAAACCGGCACGAAATTCGCCCTCTCAAAGGGAGCGAAAGTCATTGTTCACTTCGACGCGGACGGTCAACACATTCCGGAGTTGATTGAGAAACTCGTGGACCCGATCCGTCGTGGAACGTGCGAAGTCGCGATGGGATCCAGATTCATCGAGTCCAGTGACAGAGCGTTGATTCCCGCCGGTAAGCGGATCCTCCTGAAGCTGGGGGTGTTCGTCTCCTGGGTGTTTACCGGGATGTGGCTGACCGACACGCATAATGGTTTCCGGGCAATTTCACGTACGGCCGCTCAACAAATTCACCTTACCGAAAACGGATACGCGCACTGCACTGAGATCCTGGAATTGATCCGGAAGTCCGGTGTGCGTTATATGGAAGTTCCCACCACCGTTCGATACACGACTTACTCTTTGGCAAAAGGGCAGAGTATGTGGAACAGCATTAACATCTTGTTCGATTTGGTCCTGAGGAAGCTGTTCCGATGACAACTATCCAAGCCATACTGATCCTCCTTTGCTTGGGAGGCGGCATTTTTGCCAGCGTTATCTTCAAATCAAGATTGGGATATCGACTGCTGATCTTGTTTTTCTTCGTAACCGCCATAGCTTTCGTTTTGTTCCCTGACGCCACCAACGTCATTGCTCGCCATCTCGGAGTTACCCGCGGCGCCGACCTGCTGCTGTACCTAATGGTCTTCGCCGTTATACACGGTTTTTTCTTGCTCTATCTTCGAAGCCGAAAGCTGGAGCGTAAAACAACTGAGGTTATCCGCGCTCTGGCAATCCGTGATGCCGAACATCTCCAATCCACAAACTAGTTCTTCTAAAGTTGCCTATGCTGTTCCTGAAGCCGTCACGGAGCCGGAGGCACGAACTGTCAGTAAGTCTGGATTAGTAGAGCTTCTCGCCAGGCCCGGTTTGGCGTGGATTGTGCTCTCGGTGCTTACGCTTCTGACATGGGGTCCCAGGCTCCTGCGCAGCTTTTGGGTGGATGAGGCGGGTACCTTCTGGATGGTCTATAAGGGGCCGATAGCAGCAATTCAACGCACGTGGCACTGGCCCGGACAGTCGGTTCTTTATTCCGTTATTGCGAGCTTCTTCTGCCTTAACTCCGGCCCCTTGCGTGAACTCTTGCTTCGAATTCCGACGGTAGTCGGAATGTTTGTAGCGGCATATTATCTTTACCGTTTCGCGGAGAGTGCAATCGGCAAGGGTGCAGGATACATCGCGGTGATTCTGTTCGCTCTGAACCCGGTTACCGTCAGTATGGGCACTCAGGCCCGTCCTTACGGACTAGCTATGGGAGCAGTGGCCGCCTCCTCATGGGCTCTATATCGTTGGGTAGAAACCCGATCGAAGAGAGATTTGATTGCGTATGCAATCGCCTCAACGCTAATAATCTACTTGCATTACCTTTTCGTAGGCGTATTCTTCGTTCATATCCTGTATTTGCTCTTTGTGTTCGTCGTGGAGCGCCGCCTGGCTCGCTGGCAATGGGTTGCCGCTGCTTATCTGTGCATCGGCTTAATTTCTGTACCACTGATTCCCCACATGATGCTTTTGGTGCGGGAGGGGCGTACTCTTCCCTTCATGTCGCTGCCGCCCGCACCCGAAGAGTTGATCGCCTTTATCTTGCATCCGATACTCGCGTTCGGGATGTTCATTGCCGCCTTTTTGATCGCTCTGATTTTTACCGATCAAGTCAAGCAGCCGCTTCCGCTACAACGTTCCACTTTGGTCTTCCTGCTGACGTGGTTGTTGTTGATTCCGGTACTCTTCTTCGCCGTCTCCCGAGTGAGCCCTCTGAAGATATTTGTTCCTCGATATATCTCGTTTTCAGTGGAAGCGGAATCATTAATGCTGGCGGCCCTGGGGTACACCGTCTTTTCAGCATGGCCTGGCCGGCTCTGGGCAGTAGTCGCCGTGTTGCTTTCCACTGCGAGTCCGGCGGCAATCAAGCACGCGCTGAATGTGGGCATGGAAGATTTGAAACCCTTCATGGGTATCGTCGCGGCCCACTCCAAGGAGGCCGGATCCCCTCCGCCCGTTTTCTTTCGCAGCGAATTACCGGAGTCTACTTACAACGACTGGCGTAGTGGGCTGCACGGAGACGGGCACCTGTATGCGCCCTTCGTCGCCTATCCAATGCCAAACCGGCTCTTGCCGCTGCCATTCCACTTTACAGAGGCGGCGAAGAAGTACATCTCCGAGACGATCGATTCCCAGTTACTAAACGAGCCAGAAGTCATCTTCGTGACTCACGATAATAAGTGGGATGCATGGATGATCAACCGCATGAAACAAGCCGGTTTTGTGGCCAGCAGTATAGAACAGCCAAATGCGTTCACTGTGATCACCTTCAAGAAGGCCTCGCAACCATCCGCGACCCATTCCGCTAAGGGCTAGAGTAGTCGGAATATCTTAAAGTCGCGCAGCCCCGGCACCTCGACCGGTTTTCGAAGAAACTCGGCCGGCGGAAGAACGGGGCAACCGGGCAAGGCGAAAAGATAGTTAATTTGATTTCCGCGGAGTGAAGCCTCAATTTCTGAGGAGGTCGCCTGCTTGGGTATTCCCTGCGGGTTCGGGTTGGGATTCAACGTGGCGCGGAATTCCTCTTCGTCCAGGGTGATACCCGTAGAGCCATAAAACGGCGTCCCAAGAATATACGCCATTGCAATTCCGTCATTCCATTGGCCACAAACTGCAAGGCGGCTTCCGGGAGCTATCACTCCTCGCAACCCCGACATCGTGACATACAGATTGCGGCCGATGTTCCGGCTACGTACAAGAGCCCAACTCGGTTCTAGGATCAGTGAGAGCGCATAGATTGCGATGCCGAGTTTACGTGCAAACTTTGTAAGCACACTGGTGCCCAGCTCGATATCTACGAATCCCGCTAACATTACCAGGAACAGCGCCCCGTAAAGGTAGCGATCATCCCAGGCGTACCGATCCCGGAGAGTCACAAGCAAGTATCCTGCGGGCATCAGCAAGATCGTCATCGTCACGAGGAGAGGGATTGGATCTTTGGGCCGGCTGATGCCCCAAAGGGCATACACGACCAATGCCGAGAGAGCAAAGAACGAGAGGTGCCTGAGGATCTCGAACACTCCCCTGAGATTGACCACGATAAGGCGAATCTGCTGTTTCAGATTCCGTACGGAAGCGAGGGGACTCCAACTCGGCAGCAGGGATGGGGATGGGTTCTCCCACATGCTGAGCGCGTGCGGACTGGATGGCGGCATCAGTCGGTAAAACTGGGGATTGCCGGGCGAATCGGGGCCGACAAGGCGTCGATTCCACGTGCTGGCGGTACTGATCGTTGGCGTGCCGGCACGCACCGAAACCAGCACAATCCAGGGAAGGCAAAACACGAAGAAGACAACCAATCCAGTCGCAAGCTGGCGCAGGATACGGTTTCGTTCCTCACGATTCCGATTCGATACCCAAAAAGCAGCCGCAACTAACACAAAGTGGGCCAGAAAGTAGTAGAAGTTGTACGCTTTCGCAAGATAAGCAATCGCGCCTAAGATCCCGCAGCGTATTCCCGCCCGGCCGCGAAGCCAGTTTTCCGGTGATAAAGCGATAGTGAGGTAGTACAGAATAATCGCGGTCGAAAGGAGATCGGGCGTAATCCAAACCAGCGCGAAGCTAGCCGTCATAACAGCCGCTGTGCATGCCGCAACCAGCTCGGTCCCGGGCTTCAGCCCCAAAACGCGTGCGAGCCTCCGGACCAGCCAAAGCACAGCGAGGCCACTGGTGATGCACACAGTTTGCGCCGCGAGCATGCCGGGAACGTTGAGAGCCCGGAGCGGAAGAATGAGCCAGCTCATGAGCGGGCTCCAATACGGATTTGCCGCCTCCGTCCATTGGCCGTGCAGAATGTGATCGGCTATGGAAACGTATGAGATTGCATCCGGACCGATCAGGTATCGATAGAACGGGTGAAAGGTCAGGATGATCAACGCATAAAGCGCGAAGGGCGTGAATTTGAAAATCGCGGATCGTGCGGGAGCATCGGGTGTTTCGGTAGCAGTAAGGCTGCTTGTTGTCAAATCAAATACCTTTAGCGGCGGCGTCTGGCATCGTGACTTCGAATACGTGCCAATCCTTGTAATCGTTGGGAACCATTCCCAGGAATCGGAGGTGAGACCCGATGGCAAGAAGCTGTCGGATCAGCCAATCCTCGGGGTAACTAGGAGTTCCAAGCACCAGGAAGTGGGGGTGGTCTTTTACAAACTGCACGTACGGCTCTACATTTCCTCGAATCGGGAATTTCTTCTTAGCATCTGGCAAACCTTCGAAGATCGTCGCGCCTGCGTATTGCACTGCAAGCTTCCTGTCCGTCAGATAGTAGAGGCGCGATTTTGTCCCTGCACTCGCATAACGGTCCATCTCGAGAAAGGTCAACCCGCTCGCCGCGACGAGGGGAAGCTCCGGCTTCATGTCGGCGCACGGGTCCGAGGTCAGCAGAGGAATGACGAAGAAGTTGTGCCCATACTTAAGGCCCCAGACTGCATCCAGCAAGTGAGTCTGAAAGAGCGAGAGCAGTAGTACACAACTTGCCGCCAGTGCAGCAGTCTTGTTTCCCAGGCTGCTTCGGACCATGGCAACCACAAAGAAGATGGAATAAGTGAAAATTGTAGGGAGAGCATACCTCGAGAAAAATCCGCTATGCGAACGCATTAAGACCAAGTTCTCGTAGACGGGAAGAAGCAGGAGCGTCAGGGCGAACACCTTTTCAGGGAACGAGAATGGAAGTACCGGGCGTGCGGGGCGTTTAAACCACAGAACGATGAGCATGCCCGCGAGACAGGCAAACAGAAGCGCCGAGCTTTCTTTGTCAATGCTTTCGGCATAAAAGGCGAGAATTTTGTGAATTGATGCCTGAAATGCCTGCGGAATGCTCGATGCTTGGTAGCCTTTGGCCTTCGACAGGTAAACGGCTGGGATGGCGTAAGGAATCAGCAGGGCTGCCCATACGCCAAGCCGACGCTTTCTCGTCCTGGCCCAGGTCACGAACTCGGCAGCCAGAAACGGACATGCGTAAAACACCCCAAACAAGTGGCTGAGCATCATCCCGCATAGACAGAGGAACAGCAGCGCGATTGCCCAGCGTGTGTTGACGTGTTCCAAGGTCCTTTGCCACGCGACCAGGGCCAATCCGAGGAAAGCTGTTACCAGTGCGTACGGTCGCGCTTCGGTCGCCAGAGACAGATAAGGACTGCAAAGAAAAACGAGCATCCCGAGCAGGCCAAAAGCGCGCGAGGTCCGGAACGAGATGAACCGGTAGAGACTCAGAGCGCCTACGAGAAAGGCGATCATGGACGGCAGCCGCACGGCATAGGAACTGTCGCCAAACAGCTTCATCGAGCCGCGAACCGCGAGATAACTGAGCGGTGGATTCAGATCGAGCTTCAATGCATCCCAGAACTGAGGCATTGAAGGCATGCCGGCAATGTAGTAGGTGTACAACTCATCGTGCCAAAGATGACGCGATGCCTGCCGCACGGTGGTAGCAACGTACAAAGCGATCACCAGCACGAAAGCGATGCGGAATAGAATGGGAGAAAACAGGAAGTTTTCAAGACGGCCCGTTAAGCCGTTGAACCGCCTTGTTTCCTTTGCAATTAGCTCGTTCACTGTTGTGTAGACGATGCAATCTTGTTCGGTCTGTGGAGCTGTACGTGGATTCCCCACCGAATCCCGCTCTGGATTCAGATTATCAGTGGCACTGCGGAAATCCTCAGCAGCTAGCTCCGCAAAGTATAATCCTCATAAGTGAGAGTAGTGATTCTGTGCGGAGGACTGGGTACACGTCTCCGAGAAGAAACTGAGTTTCGTCCTAAACCATTGGTGGACGTCGGGGGCCGGCCGATCCTCTGGCACATCATGAAGCTGTACGCCCACTATGGGTTCCGCGATTTCGTCCTTTGCCTCGGTTATCGCGGAAACATGATCAAAGAGTATTTCCTGAATTATGAGGCGATGAACAACGATTTCACGATCCACCTCGGCAGAAATGCGCAAATACGTTACAACGACAACCACGAAGAGCAGGACTTCGCGGTGACGCTCGCCGAAACCGGTGGCGAATCGATGACTGGTGGTCGTCTGAAGCGTATCCGGCGCTATGTGGAGACCGACGATTGCCTGATGGTTACCTATGGTGACGGTGTCAGCGATGTGAATATTCAGGAATTGCTTGATTTCCATCGGAGGCACGGCAAAATTGCGACGGTAACTACCTTCCGTCCTGTATCGCGATTCGGCATCCTCGACATCAACCAGGCAAACCAGGTGATGAATTTCATCGAGAAGCCGAAATCGGATGCCTGGGCGAGCGCCGGCTACTTCGTGTTTCAGAAAAAGATTTTCGACTATCTCGATGGTGACGAATGCGTTCTCGAACGGGAGCCGTTGGAACAGCTCGCGGCTGAGGGCCAGTTGATGGCGTATCACCACGGGGGCTTCTTCCAGGCCATGGATACGTTCCGCGAGTATCAGTTTCTGAACGACATATGGAAATCGGGGGAAGCACCGTGGAAGGTGTGGGCTTGAACTCACTCGTTTGGCAGGATCGGCCCACGCTGGTCACGGGTGGAACGGGACTGGTAGGCAGTTGGCTGACACGTACTCTGGTGGACGCTGGCGCAGACGTGGTCTGCCTCGTACGCGACTGGGTGCCGCAAAGCGAACTGGTCCGGAGCCACACGATCGACCGAGTCAAGGTAGTCCGGGGCGATATCTGCGACCGCGATTGTCTCGAGCGCATCATGGGCGAGTACGAGATCAATACGGTCTTTCATCTGGCTGCACAGACCATCGTGGGGATAGCCAACCGCAATCCTGTATCGACGTTCGAAGCCAATATTGCAGGTACCTGGAACGTTCTCGAAGCGGGACGCCGCTCTCCATCGGTGAAAGCCATCGTGCTTGCTTCTTCCGATAAAGCATACGGCGATCAGACAACTCTGCCTTACTCGGAGAACACACCCCTCGAGGGGCGGCATCCATACGATGTCAGCAAGTCCTGCGCTGACCTCATCGCGCAGGCTTATGGAAAAACGTATCGATTGCCTGTTGCGATTACACGCTGTGGCAATTTCTATGGCGGAGGCGATCTGAACTGGAACCGGATTGTGCCCGGCACCATTCGCTCCATTCTCCGCGGCGAGGCCCCAGTCATTCGGTCCGATGGGCAGTTTGTCCGGGATTACTTCTACGTCGAAGATGGTGCCGCGGTCTATATGCTCCTTGCCGAGCACCTTTTGCGCGAGCCCGAGCGCCTTAGCGGCCAGAGCTACAACTTCTCGAATGAGATTCAAGTGACAGTGACAGAGTTGGTGAACCTGATCCTCGACAAGATGGAGTCTTCGCTGCGGCCGGACATCCGGAACGAAGCTTCAAACGAAATCAGGCATCAGTACCTCAGCGCGGAAAAGGCTCGAGCCGAGTTGGGGTGGAAACCCCTCTTCACACTGGAGGGAGGACTTTCGAAGACCATTGAGTGGTATCGCAATTTCATCGGAGGATCGGACTATGAGTTCACAAGCGGACAGCTTGCGGGCGCGCATTCTCGATCTCGTTAGCGAGTATCACGACGCCGCCTTCGCGGAGCGCCCGTTTGTTCCGGGCCAGAGTCCTGTTCCGGTTTCGGGAAGAGTATTTGATGCCGAAGATATACGTTCTCTGATCGATTCTTCGCTCGATTTCTGGTTGACGACGGGACGGTTCGCGGCGCAGTTTGAAAAGCAGTTCGCGCGCTGGTTCGGCATCCGAACCGCAACACTCGTCAATTCCGGTTCTTCGGCGGACCTTCTTGCGGTCACCGCGTTGACATCGCCCAAATTGGGCGACCGGCGGTTGAAGCCCGGAGATGAGGTCATCACCGTGGCGGGTGGATTTCCCACGACCGTCAATCCGATCATCCAGAACAGGCTGGTGCCGGTGTTCGTCGACGAGCTGATTCCGACGTACAATATCGACGCGAGCAAACTCGAAGAGGCGCGATCAGAACGAACGCGCGCCGTCGTAATTGCTCATACTTTAGGCAATCCATTCGACGTGAAAGCAGTAACGGACTTCTGCCGTAAGTACGACCTGTGGCTCGTTGAAGATTGCTGCGACGCTGTGGGCGCAACTTACGGTGGCCAGAAGGTGGGAACCTTCGGTGATCTCGCCACTGTCAGCTTTTACCCGGCACACCACATCACTATGGGCGAGGGTGGATGCGTCCTGGCGGAAAAGCCGCTGCTAAAAACCCTCGTCGAATCGTTCCGCGACTGGGGACGTGACTGTTGGTGTGAGCCGGGCAAGGAAAATACATGCGGCAAGCGCTTCGACTGGCAGCTCGGTGAGCTTCCCTGCGGCTACGATCACAAGTACACTTACTCGCACATCGGCTACAACCTGAAAATGACTGACATGCAAGCCGCAGTCGGTGTTTCTCAGCTCAAAAAGCTGCCGCAATTTATCGAGCGGCGCCGGGCGAACTTCGCCGCGCTTTATGCCGGGTTGAAGGACCTGGACGAGTTCTTTATCCTGCCGGAGGCAACACCGAATTCCGAGCCGAGTTGGTTCGGGTTCCCCATAGCCGTCCGAAAGGATGCGCCCTTCAACCGCAATCAGGTGATTGCATTCCTTGAAGCCCGCAAGATCGCGACGCGCCTGCTATTCGGCGGGAACCTTCTACGGCAGCCTGCGTATCAGGGCATTCCGCACCGAGTGGTAGGATCGCTCGAGAATACCGACTTCGTCATGACACAGGTGTTCTGGGTGGGCGTCTACCCGGGCATCGAGGCTAACATGCTCGAATACATGGTCGACACGTTCCACAAACTGCCGAAGGAACACCTCGTTGCCTTGTCGTAGCCGTCGCGCCTCATTCACTCGAACCGGATCTCGCGTAGGTTCTGGATCAAACGAACGGTCTCCGGGAGGATCTGCGGGACCAGTGCCACTTCCTGACCGGCCGGGGATTTCGAACGTTCATCCTGAGCCAATTGGCAGTTGAACCTGAGAATGATCAAACTGGGGCCCGCACGTCGGACGAATAAGGGGACACCGAGAGGGTGCTCCATTTAGCCCGGCTGTTGGTGTTCGCCGGATGACACTTGCCGCTTCATCTGAACTTTGCTATTGCAAATTTCGTGCACGACGCGCGGCACGGGCGGCCCGATCCGTATCGGCGGCTACGACACGCCGCGGCCACCGAGCCCCTAAGGGCCTCCCTCAGTTTTCCATGAAGTAGTAACACATCATGTGACAAACAATGAGATGCGCGTCTTCGATACGTCCCATGTGAGGTGTCTTCACTCGCACTTCCACCTGAGCCAGAGATCCGAGCTTCCCGCCGTCCCGGCCGGTGAGTGCGATCGTCTTACACCCGATGGAGTTGGCATATTTTACTGCTTTCACGACGTTCGGTGAGTTGCCGGAGCCACTGATGGCAATGACAACGTCGTCCGGCTGCGCGAAATTCTTAAGCTGCTCCTCGAAGATGCAATCGTAAGACACATCGTTCGAGTAGGCGGTGATCGTTGGCAGGGAATCGGTGAGCGCCATGATCCGGAACCGGGCGTCTCTGTTGTAGCTGGCGCCCTTCACCATGTCGGTCACAAAATGTGAAGCGGTAGAGGCGCTGCCTCCGTTTCCACAGGTAAAGACATGACGCTTGTTGTCGCGCGCTTCTTTGAGCAGGTCGATAACCCGGCCTACTACTTCCAGGTCCACGCCGCCAATAGCCTCGAGGAGCTTACTTTTGTAGTCCTGTGCGAACTGGGCGGAGGACGTCGGGCTGGTCGTTTGAGTGCTCATAGCTTAACTCTTATTTGACCAAAGTGAGACTCGAATGGCCCTGTTCTTGTGACATAATCGCAGAATCGGATGGGAATCGCTAATCAAACAATAAAGATCGGTAACAAGAAGGTCGGCGATGGTGAGCCCTGCTACATTGTGGCCGAAATCGGGATTAACCATAACGGTGATCTGGATATCGCAAAGCGCCTGATCTCTGTGGCGGTGGCCGCCGGCTGCGATGCTGTGAAGTTCCAAAAGCGAACGATCGACGTGGTCTACACGGCGGAAGAGCTTGCGAAGCCCAGAGAAAACCCGTTCGGACCTACCAACGGAGATCTGAAACGAGGTCTTGAGTTTGGTCTGGACGAATACCGAGACATCGACGCTTATTGCAAGGCAGTGAAGATACCCTGGTACTTTTCGTGCTGGGACGAAGCATCGGTTGATTTTGCCGAGCAGTTTGATCTTCCTTGTTACAAGATCGCTTCAGCTTCTTTGACCGACGACAACTTACTCCGGCACACCCGAGCCACGGGCAAACCGATCATTCTCTCAACGGGAATGAGCACGACCGAAGAGATCGATCACGCAGTGGAAGTACTTGGAAAAAAGGATCTCATCCTTCTTCATGCCTGCAGTAATTACCCCGCGTCCTATGATGAGCTGAACCTGCGCGCAATTCCGGCCTTGCGTGAACGTTATGGAGTTCCGGTCGGCTATTCGGGCCATGAGACTGGAATACCCTCGAGCGTGGCCGCGGTTGTTCTGGGTGCCTGCTCTGTCGAGCGCCACATTACCATGGATCGCGCGATGTGGGGCAGTGATCAGGCCGCATCGTTGGAACCGAACGGCATCTCCCGTCTGGTACGCGACGTTCGACTCATCGAACAATCGCTCGGAGATGGTGTAAAGCGCGTTT
>Ga0308176_10000372_pt1 | contig 29166 bp, 26 predicted proteins | sample PhyCR2_3_FD_203890 | JGI IMG/M metagenome (GOLD analysis project Ga0308176, IMG submission 203890) | Soil microbial communities from UC Gill Tract Community Farm, Albany, California, United States - DLSLS.C.R2 | ecosystem: Environmental > Terrestrial > Soil > Agricultural land | place: USA... | reverse complement strand
CGCGAGGGCGCCGCCCGAGCCCCCCTCGCCGATCACGACCGAGATCATCGGGCAGTCGAGGCTGGCCATGACCTGCAGCGCCTTGGCGATCGCCTCGGCCTGGCCGCGCTCCTCGGCGCCGAGCCCCGGATACGCGCCCGGGGTATCGATGAAGCACAGGATCGGCCGGCGAAACCGCGAGGCGAGCCGCATGAGGCGCGTCGCCTTACGGTAGCCCTCGGGGCGCGCCATCCCGAAGTTGCGGTGCATGTTGTCCTTGGTGTTGCGGCCCTTCTGGTGGCCGAGCACGAGGACCTCCCACTCGTCGAACTGCGCCAGGCCGCCGACGATCGCCGGATCATCGCGGAAGCTGCGATCGCCATGCAGCTCGACGAAGTCGTCCATCAAGAGGCTCACGTAGTCGAGCAGGTACGGCCGCCCGGGGTGGCGGGCGAGCTGGACCTTCTGCTGCGCCGAGAGGTCGGCGAAGACCTCCTGTTGCAGCTTGCGTGCCTTCTGCTCGAGCCGGCGGATCTCCGCCGAGAAGTCGACGGCCTCGGTCGAAAGCCCACGCAGCTCCGAGATCTTGCGCTCGAGGTCGATGATCGGCCGCTCGAACTCGAGGATCATGCGGTCGGTGAGGACCGGCGCAGGGGCTGTTTCGGTGGCCATGGCGTGAGCTAGCGCCCTGCTAGGTACCGCTCCAGGTCCCCAAGGTCAACGGCGCCGGGGTCGGCGTGCCAGCCGATCGCCTTATCCGTGCGATACCACGACAGCTGACGCCGTGCGTAATGTCGTGAATTTCGTTTGATAAGCTCGATCGCGCGCTCCCGTTCGACGTGGCCCGCCGCGGCGTCGTGGAGCTCGGCATAGCCGATCGCCTGCTGCGAGCGGAGCGGCGGCAGGTAGCCCTGGGCGCGCAGCGCGGCGATCTCGCCCTCGAGCCCCGCCTCGATCATCGCCTCGACCCGCCGATCGATCGCCCGGTACAGCGCCTCGCGCTCGGGCGACAGCCCGACGAGCCGTGCCGCGTAGCGCGGCGTCGCCGCCTTGTGATCGTGCTTCGCCTGATGCACGCTCATCGGCTCCCCGGTCACCCGGAACACCTCGAGGGCGCGGATGATCCGCTTGCCGTCATTGCGGTCGATCTTCGCGGCGGCCACCGGGTCGACCCGCACCAGCTCGGCGTGCAGCACGGCCGTCCCGTCGCGGCGCGCGATCTCGGTCAGCTCCGCCCGCAGCTCCGGCGACGCCGGCGGTCCGGCGAACAGGCCGAGCAGCAGCGCGCGCACGTACAGGCCGGTGCCGCCGCAGACGATCACGGGCTTGCCGCGCGCGGCGAGCTCGACGATCGCGCGATCGGCGAGCTCGACGAACCGCTGCGCCGTCATCTCCTGGTCGGGGCGCACGACATCGAGCACGTGATGCGGCACCCGCGCCCGATCTTCGGCCGTGACCTTCCCGGTGCCGATGTCCATCCCGGCATACACCTGCTGCGAATCCGCCGATACAACTTCGCCGCCCGTGCGCTCCGCGAGCTGCATCGCGAGCCGCGTCTTGCCCGCCCCCGTCGGACCGACGATCACGACCACGCGTTGGATCACGGCTGTTCGATTCTAGTATGCCAGCTTTGCCGGTGGCGCCTGTTCTCTCTCATCTCCATCTCCCCATCCGCGACTCAGCGGCCGAACCGGCGGCCGATCTCGGAGAGCGGTAGCCGCAGGAGCACGGCGCGGCCGTGCGGGGCGGGCAGCGAGAGGTCGATGCCGTCGAGCGAGCGCAGCAGGGTCTCGGCCTCGCTCGGCGTGAGGCGGTCGCCGGCGCGCACGACCGAGTGACAGGCGATCTTGCCGAGCAGGGCGTCGAGCCGCTCGGCTTCGCTGGGGGCGCCGGCCTCGGCCCACTCGTGGAGCAGCGAACGAAGGATCTGGGCGGGGTCGCCATGGCGGATGCCCGCGGGGACGGCCTTGACGGCGAGGGTCGCCGTGCCGAACGGCTCGACCTCGAAGCCGACCTGCGCCAGGAGATCGCCGACCCGGGCGACCAGCTCGAGCTGCGGCGGGGTGGCGTCGAGGGTGACCGGGAACAGCATGCTCTGGATCGCGACGCGCGTGGTGCCGTCGCCGCGAGGACCTCGATCGCGCAAGCGCGCGAGCTCGACGCGCTCGTGGGCGGCGTGCTGATCGACCAGCACGAGCTCGCCATCGCCCTCGCAGGCGAGGTACGTCAGATCGAGCTGGCCGAGGTAGCGCAGCTCGGAAAAGTAGCCGGTCGTCGCGGTCGGGCCGGCACCATCGGCCCGGGAGCCCACACCCGACCATCGAGGATCGACGAGATCTGCAATCAGGCGTGGGAGCGTCGCAGCCGAGCCGGAGGCCGAGGCCGAGGCCGAGCTGGACGTCCCCGGCGCGTACACGCTGGCTGGTGCGGGCGAGGCGTTTGGTGCGGCCCCATCGACCGGTGCGGGCGAGCCGGCGACCGGCCCGGACGGCGTGGCGGCGTCGGTCGACGCGCTGGCGCCGGTGGTGACCGGCAACGTGGGTAGCGCGGGCAGGCGCGCGCCTGGCGTGGACGGCGCGGTCGCGACATAGCCCGGCGCGGACGGCTCGCTGGCGCGAAGTCGGGGTTCGGTCTCGAGCAGGGATCGGATGCTCGGATACCTACCTGGCTTCCCCGGCGATCGCCCTGCCTGACCGTCGCCCCCCTCGCCGGGCGAACGCTCGCCGGGGATGGCATCGGGCGAGGGATCGCCGACAGCGCCGGGAGCCATGCGAGGCTCCTCGGTGCGCGACGCCCGCGTCTGCTCGCGCAGCGTCCGGGCCCAGTCGCGCGTGGTGCCGGCACGGGCGGGGCCGGCCGAGCCCCCCGAGCCCCCCGAGCCCCCCGAGCCTCCGGAGCCCCCCGGGCTCGGCGATGATGACGACGGCGGCGGCGGCTTCACGACGGCTGCCGCAAACCCGAGCGGCACCTGGCGGGACTTCATCTGCGCGACGTGGCGCTCGGCGAGCGGGGTCGCGGCGCGGCCATCGAACGGCAAGACCGGAGGCGCCACGCTGGCGATCATCTGCACCGGCCCCGCCCCTCCCGCCTCGTCACGCCAGCGCGCCGAGCTCACACCCGCCTGCACGATGTGGCGCACCGCCGAGGCGACCACCGCCGCGTCGGAGAACCGGACCTCGAGCTTCTGCGGGTGGACGTTGACGTCGACCGCTCCCGCCGGCACATCGACGAGCACGACCGCCACCGGGTGCCGGCCGCGCGGGATGAGCTCGCCGTACCCCATCGCCAGCGCGTGGAGCAGCCCGCGATCGCGGACCGGCCGGCGCCCCACGAACAGCTGCACGCCGCGCGCGGTCGCCTGCGCCAGCTCCGGCGCGCCGAGATACGCGATCACGCGCACCCCGGACTCCTCACCGATGACCGGGACCATGCGGGCGGCGATCCGCGGGCCGAGCAAGGCCTGGGCGCGCGCGAAGCCGTCGCGATCGGGCGGAATGTCCAGCGCGGCGCGGCCGTTGTGCTTGAGCCTGAGATGGAGCCGCGGATCCGCCATCGCGACCTTGGCGACCAGCTCGGTCACGTGCGAGGCCTCGGTGGCCTCGCCCTTCAAGAACTTGAGGCGCGCCGGGAGGTTGTACAGCAGATCGGTGACCTCGACCGTCGTCCCGACAGGCGCCCCGACATCGCCCACCGAGACCAGGCGCCCGGCCTCGATCGCGATCCGGGTTCCGGCATCGTCGCCGGCCCGCCGGGTCGTGAGCGTCATCCGCGAGACACTCGCGATCGACGGCAGCGCCTCGCCGCGGAACCCCATGCTCGCGATCCCCCAGAGATCGTCGACCTCGCGCAGCTTCGAGGTCGCGTGGCGCTCGAGCGCCAGGACCGCCGCCTTCGCGCTCATCCCGCACCCGTCGTCGGACACCCGGACCAGCGCCCGGCCCCCGGCGGCGACGTCGATCGTGATCGTGGTCGCACCCGCATCGATCGCGTTCTCGACCAGCTCCTTGACCACCGACGCCGGCCGCTCGATCACCTCGCCCGCCGCGATCTGGTCGATCACGTGCGGCGCCAATACCGCGATCATCGGTTCCACGAGAGATCGCTAGCACACTCCTATGACCTGACTTGCGCTATAAGGCGCGCATGGCGAGCTCGACGACCGGCCGCATCGTTGCGGTCACAGGTGCGTGCACCTATCTGGGTGGCGAGCTCCTGCGCCGGCTGGAAGAGGATCCGAGATACACGCGCGTGCTGGCGCTCGACATCCGGCCCCCGGCGCTCGCGCCCGGCGGCAAGACCGAGTTCGTCAAGATCGACCTCACCCAGCCGACGGTCGACGGCGAGCTCGCGACCCTGCTCGAGCGCAACAATATCGATACCTTCGTCCACGGCGCGTTCCTGTCGCACCCGACCCACGCGTCGGAGTGGGCGCACGAGCTCGAGGACGTCGGCACGATGCACGTGCTGAACGCGTGCGCCGGCGTCGAGCCGCGCCGGTTCATCATGATCTCGACCACGCTGGTCTACGGCGCGCACCCCAAGAACCCGAACTTCCTCACCGAGGATGCCGAGCTGCGCGGCCACCGCGACTCGCGGTTCGTCAACGACAAGGTCCGCGCCGAGCGCCAGGTCCAGCGCTACGCCAAGGAGCACCCCGGGGTCGAGGTCTGCGTCCTGCGGTTCGCGCCGATCCTCGGGCCGACGATCTCGAACATGTACACGCGGTTCTTCTCGCGGCCGCTCGCGCCGGTGATGATGGGCCACGATCCGCTGATGCAGTTCGTCCACGAGCAGGATGCCGCCTACGCGCTCCAGCGGGCAGTCGAATCGCGAGCGGTCGGCGCGTTCAACATCGTCGGCAAGGGCGTCCTGCCGTACACGACCGTGCTCGCCCTGCTCGGCCGCGTGCCGCTGCCGATGCCGCAGCTCGTCGCGCGCCAGCTCACCAAGATCCTGTGGACCACGCAGCTCGTCGGCTCGCCGCCGAGCTTCCTCGACTTCCTGCTCTACCTCTGCGTCGCCGACGGCGCCCGGGCTCGCCGGGAGCTCGGCTTTTCGCCCACGTTCTCGATCAAGCGCACGATCCTGGACTTCCTGGGCGTCGCGCCCGAGGATGGCGCGACCGACATCGCCCGGGCGCAAGCCTGACCCGGCATGACCCCCGGCATGACCCGATGAACGACGACAGCGATCCACCGGACCGAAGCAGCGACCCCGCCGGCGACGACGATTGGTACGGCGACGCCGACCCGCGCGTCCCGGACGCCTCCGCGTGGCCGGATCGCGATCTCGGGTTTCTCGGCGACGATATCTACCTCGGCGAAGAGCCCGATCTCGCAGGGGAGCTCGCCGGCTCGCCCGAAGGGGCCGCCGAGCTGCGCGAGCTCGAGCGCCGGGTCGAGCAGCAGCGCACGCCGGTGTTTCCGATCGATCTGCGCCGGCGCTTGCCGCTCGAAGGGGTCTGGCGGCGCTGGCGATCGCTCGCGATGTGGGGCCGCAGCGATGTCGTCGATGATTTCGGCCGCGACCCCCGCGCGACGGCGCGCTGGGAGTGGCTGTTCGAGTTCCTGTACTCGCGGTGGTTCCGCGTGCAGGCGACCGGGCTCGACAATATCCCCCGCAAGGGCCGCGCGCTCCTGGTCGCGAACCACGCGGGCTCGCTGCCCTACGACAGCGCGATGGTGATGCACGCGGTGCGCCGCGATCACCCGGCGCGGCGCGACGTGCGCCCGCTCGTCGAAGACACCGTGTTTCACCTGCCGTTCCTGGGGCCGATCATGAACCGGATCGGCGGCGTCCGCGCCGACCCCGAGAACGCCGAGCGCCTGCTGCGCAACGACGAGCTGGTCGCCGTGTTCCCCGAGGGCGAGAAGGGCATGGGCAAGCTGTGGAAGGATCGCTACCGCCTGCAGCGGTTCGGCCGGGGCGGGTTCGTCAAGCTCGCGCTGCGCACCGGCGCGCCGATCATCCCGGTCGCCGTCGTCGGTGCGGAGGAAGCCGCGCCGATGCTCGGCAAGGTGACGTGGTTCGCCAAGAACATCGGCATCCCGTGGATCCCGGTCACGCCGACGTTCCCGTGGCTCGGCCCCGCCGGCCTCCTGCCGCTGCCCAGCAAGTGGTACGTCGCGTTCGGCACGCCGATCGATCTCGGCAAGGCCCACGGCCCCGCGTCGGCCGACGATCGCCTGCTGGTCAACCGGCTCGCCGACCAGATCCGCACGCAGATCCAGGACATGATCGACGAGCTGCTCGGCCAGCGCCGCTCGCCCTTCCTCCCGGCGTTCCTCGGCTGAGCCGTCAAGTCTAGCGCGAGCGGTCACCGGCGCCATGCGCGCCGCGAGCCGCCATTCGCCCGGTCGCGATCGGCATGTTAGTGTCCACGAGTGCACGCCCAGTTCGACTCCGAGTTCGACCGCCTGCTCGATCGAGCACGCGAGCTCCTCGGCGCCGCGGACGACGCGCTGCTCGGCGAAGCCCACACCGCGGTCAACCAGGCGCTGACGCTGTGCCCGAACTCGGTCGACGGCTGGCTCGTCAAGTGTCAGGTCGCGTCGGCGACCGGTGACGACATCTCGGCGCTGGCCGCCGCCGAGATGGCCCAGCACCGCGCCCCCGAGCGCGCCGAGTGCCTGTACTGGCGCGGCGCCGTGCTCGGCGATCTCGGCCGCCACCGCGAGGCGCTGCGTGCGATCGAAGCCGCGTTCCGGGCGGCGACCGACGATGATCAATGGATGCTCGAAGATCTGTACTACGAGAAGGCGGTCATCCTCGAGGTGCTCGGCCTGCATGACGCCGCGGTCGCGACCTGCGAGGCGGGGCTGCGCACCTGCCCCGGCTCACCGCTCCTGCGCGCGGCGCTCGTCCCCGCCGAGCGCGCCCGGGTACGCTCGTCCCTGAAGGTCCTGCGCGGCGGCCAGGGCTGACGCGCGCGCGGCGTCCGCCGCGCCCTGCCCGCGGGACCTGCACCCACGCGCACGGGCCGACCGGCCACGGGCGAGAGTCTGACGGAAACAGTCGAGAGTTTCCGCCGAACCTCGGGCGACGACAGCGCGCCGGTGGACGTCCGAGGGTGCTGGGCGCCATGATCCAGATCCAAACCATCGCGACCCGCCTCGAACTCTACCAGGACTGGCTCGAGCTGCGCCGCGTGGCACGAAGCGAAGCCGCCGGCGCGCAGCCCCTGTGGCCGGCGATCACCCCCCGGTGCGATCGGATCGAGTTACTGCTCCACCTGGACCTCGACCGCGATCAGCGCCGGGAGCTCGTGCAGGCGCTCGCCCCGTTCTGCGATTCCCGCCTGGCCAACGACGCGCTCCGCCGGGCGTGTTCCCACCTCGCCGATGTGCTCGGCGTCGTACTCTCGGATCCGGCGGCGCCGCTCGATCGCCCCCGGATCGACCAGATCACCTACTTTCGCCTGCTCCAGCTGGCGCTCCACATCGACGAGAACGAGCATGGGGCGGGCGAGGATCTGTGGGCCAGGCAGCTCGCCGCGCGCGCCAACGTCCCGCTCGAGCGTGTCCACGCCGGCATCGTGCGCATGCTCGCGGATGGCGTCGCACACCTGCCGGCCGGCGACGACGCCGATCGCATCGACACCTTCCGCTTGACCGATCCGGCCACGGCGGAGCATGTGCTGTTCACGTCCGACTGCAATGGCGAGTCGTACGGCGACGGCGAGCCCCCGCACGGGCCAGCGCGACGGCGTGCCCCATCGAGCGCCCGGTAGCCGAGCACCGAAGATCGTGCGCGGCGTGGACCGCAATGAGGCTGACGTCGGGTGGCAATGCAGCTGCGCGAAACCACGTCGAGTGGAGAACCTCGAGTGGAGAACCTTCACGTCGCTGGCGCGGTGGAGATCGCGCGGCCGGCCTGTGACCTGCGCTGCAGCAGCTGTATTCACTGCGGGCGCAGCTCACAGCCCTGTGCTTGCACGAAGTCCCCATGGAATTTTTAATTTTATATTGGATAGGACTTACATTGGCGACCGTGCCGACCATGGTCCTCGCCTGACACACCGGTCAAGCTATACAGAGTATCCACAGGCCAATTCACAGCCTGTTATTTCCCAGCAGCCTCGCCCCACGCACCGATCAAGCTCTACAGAGTATCCACAGGCCAATTCACAGGCTCCTGTTTCCCAGCAGCCTCGCCCCACGCCCCGATCAAGCTCTACAGAGTATCCACAGGCCAATCCACAGGCTCCTGGTCCTCCGGCAGCCCTCCGCCTCGCTTCTATCACAAAACTCTCGATGCGCATGGGCATGTCAGAGTCAGGTGCTATGCAGTCGCCATGAATGGCGATCTGGAGCAGCTCGGCGAGCGCATCGCAGAACAAGCCGCACACCTCGATGCAGCCATGCACCGGCTGCTCGCGGATCTGCGCGCGTTCGATCAGCGCGGCGGTTGGCACGTCCAGGGCGCGCTGTCGTGTGCACACTGGCTGTCGTGGCGGGTCGGCTGGGAGCTCGTCACGGCCCGGGAGCGCGTGCGCGTCGCCAACAAGCTCGCCGCGTTCCCCGCGATCGACGATGCGCTCCGGCGCGGCGAAGTCTCGTACTCCAAGGTACGCGCGATGGTGCGCGTCGCGACGCCGGCCAACGAAGCCCTGTTGCTCGACCACGCACGCCTCATGACGGCCGCCCAGCTCGAGAAGCTGACGCGCAAGTACGCCCTCGTGCAACGTCATGCCGAGGACCCGCACCCCACCGGTGACCTGCAGCGGCGCTACGTCCGCCGCCGCGATACCGAGGATGGCATGGTCAAGATCGAAGCCGTCCTCCACCCCGAAGAGGCCGAGCTGGTCTGGGCCATGCTCGATCACGCCGCCAAACAACCCGTTCCTGATCCGGCATCCCCCGCTGGTAATGCCGTAAGCGATGCCGCGGAGCGAAGTGCTACGGACGGCGGTGTCGCGCGAGGTGATGCCGCAGGCAGCGATGCCACCGGGAACGATGCCGCGGAATCGCCGCGGCCTGCACGGGACCACGAGGTCAGCGGCAGCCCACCGCCACAGATCGGGCCGATGAATCCCCTCTTCGCGACCAGCCTCAATAACCTCGCCTTGCTCTACCAGGCCCAAGGCGCGTGCCACGCGCCATCGCGGACCTGGTGACACTTCCGGAGGATGCATACGAACGTACCGTCGCCGAGGACGTGCTGGTACAATTGAATCACGTGCTCGGCACCAAGCCGATCCGGTCCCCGGAAGAAGAGGAGTTCATCGTGACCATGCAGAGCACCTGGAAACAGGCACGCAAGGAAGGCCGCCACGAAGAAGCGGTACGTGCCGTGCTGACTGCGCTCCGCGTCCGCGGCATCGTGGTACCTGACGCGACACGCGACCGCATCCTCGCCGAGACGGATCTCGATCAGCTGCAACGCTGGCTGGAGAAGGCCATCGTCGCCGGTTCGCTCGAGGAGGTGATCGGCACGTCGGACTGAGCTCGGGAGCTGGCCGCGCACCGCGCGTCCGGGCGCCGGGTTTGATACGATCGATGGCGTGCATCGTGGGCGCGTCGCTTTCTCCGCGGGACTCGGGCTCGCCGCGTTGATCGGCCTGGTCTGGCTCGGGGTCGCGCTGGCCGGCGAACCACCGGCCCTGCCCGCGGCCAGTGACGCTGCCGGACCGATCGCCACCGCCGTGGCCGCCGGGCGCCACGTGCGGATCGACGGACCGCGCGGGCCGATCCACGTCTGGATCCCGGCGAGCTATCACGCCGACACCGGAGCGACGATCCTCTACCTCCACGGCTACTTCGACGACGCCGACACGGCGTGGACCGGACATCAGCTCGCCCAGCAGTTCGCCCTGTCGGCGTGTAATGCCGTGTTCGTCGTGCCCGAGGCCCCGGTCGCGCAGAAGGTCCCGATCAACTACCCCGATCTGGGCGAGCTGTTGCGGCTGGTCGAGGATGGGGCCGGCGTGGCGCGCGGGGCGGCGCTGACCGTCGCGGTCGGCCACTCCGGGGCGTTCCGCACGCTGCAGGCGTGGCTCGACGAGCCGCTGCTCGATCAGATGGTGATGATCGACGCGATGTACGGCGACGAGGATGCGATCGTCGGGTGGGTCCGCGCCTCGCCCCGCCACCGCCTGATCTTCGTCGGCGAGGACACGCTGCTCGCGACCGAGTCGGTGGCCGAGAAGCTGCCGGACACGCTGACGATCGATCGGTTTCCGCCGACCTACGACACCTGGCCGGCCGCGGCCAGGACCGCGCGCTCGGTCTACATCCGCGCGCAGTTCGCGCACATGCCGCTGGTGACCGAAGGCATCGTCCTGCCGTCGCTGCTCCGGCTCCTGCCCGTCGAGCTCCTGGCCGACGAGCCCTGGCGGCTGCCGCTCGGTTCGCTCCCGCCGTTACCCGACGCCTCGGTCGACGACGGGACGCCGGACTGAAGCGATGCGCCAGCGGATCACCGCCCTCGCCGTCGTCGGGGTCCTCGCGGCGCTCGCCTGGGAGTTACCCCAGGCCCGCCGCCGCGTGCTGTACGACGCGACCCACTGGGATGCCGCGCCGAGCGAGCCGCCCCTGATCCCCGGCGGCACCGGCTGGGGGCTTCCCCCGGCCCAGCGCACGCGTGTCGTGCTGATCGACGGCCTGTCGGCGGAGGCCGCCGCCACCCTGCCTGTGTGGCAGCGGGTGTGCAGCCGCGGGATCGCGGCGACGATCGACGTCGGGTTCCCTACCGTCTCGCTGCCGATCGAGGTCACGCTGTGGTCGGGGCTGACCCAGCAGCAGACCGGCATCGTCAATCGCTACGAGCGGCCGCTCGAGCCCCCGCTGCGCGGGATCCCGTCGCAGGTGCCCGGCAGCTGGGCGATCGCCGAGGACCACGGCTGGATCGTGCGCTCGCTCGGGTTCGCCAAGGTCGAGCCCGCGGCGGACCCGGCCAACCACGTCCACGATCGCGATCCCGACGGCTGGCAAGAGGCATGGCAGGCGCACGCCATGGCCGCGATCGCGAGCCCCGTGAGCCTCGTGTTCGTCCATATCCTCCGGGTCGACACCGCCGGGCACCACCACGGGGGTGACTCGGCCGAATATCGCGCCGCGGCGCGGTCCGCCGACACGATCCTCGACGGGTTTGTCGCGGCGGCCCCCGACGCGCGCTGGTTCCTGCTGTCCGATCACGGCCACCTCCGCGGCGCGCACGGCGGCCACGGCGGCGAGGAGCGCGAGGTGCGCCAGGTCGCCGGCTGCATCGTGGGTCCCGGCGTCACGCCGCAGCACGGCAGGCTCGTGCACCTCGTCGATATCGCACGGGCGATCGCCGACTCCACCGGGACCACGCTCGACCGCGAGTCGCTGGGCCGCCCGCTCGGCGCCGCGCTCACCATCCCGCTCGCCCCCGATGACGCCCTCCCCGCGATGACCCTCCGCGACGGCGCGATCGCGATCCTCGTGTTCGCCGTGGGCATCGCGTTGACGATCGCCGCCGCCCGGAACTGGCGGCTCGTGCCGTGGTGGTTCGTTCTCGCCTGCCTCGCCCTGGTGATGGTCCGCGGCGAGCCGACGCTGTCGACCCCGTTCATCTACCCGTCCGCGGGCCGCGCCAGGTACCTCGGGAGCCCCGACATGTACCTCGTGTGGCTGCCGCAGCTCGCGCTCGCGTTCACGACGACGGTGTTCGGCCTGCGGCGCACGACCGTCCTGCGGGTGGTCGCGGCACAGCTCGCCGTGCCGCTGGCCGCCGCCGCGACCGCGATCACCGCCTCCGGTGGCTGGAGCGCGGTGCTCGGCGCCGAGATCGCGCCGGTCGTCCCGCGGTTCACGGCCTACATGTCCCCGCTCCTGCTCATGGCATCGCATGGCGCTGCGGTGGTTGCGCTCGCTGTTCTCGCCACGCTCGTCCGGCCGGTGTTCGGTCGACGCGAACGTCGGGAGCCTCCGCGAACTGCGCCTTGAGCCGGGTGACCACGTCGGGCAGCGCGCGGGCGAGATCCTCGCGCTCGGCCGGATCGCGCTCCAGCTGATAGAGCTCGACGATGTTGTCGGCCGGCTTGACGAGCAGCTGAAACGGCCAGCCGACCACCGACCACTGCAGCTCCTCGTGGATCACGATCGCGCGATCGCGCGGCCGTTGCTCGGCCGGCCCATCGAGCAGGGCCGGGACCAGGTCGACCCCGTCGAGCGGCCGGATCGCGTCGGGTGCGCCCGCGAGCGCGAGGATCGTCGGCGCGACATCGACCAGCGAGACGCTGTCGGTCCGCTGGCCCGGCGCCACGCCCGGGACGTGAAACGCCAGCGGGATCCGCACCAGCGGCCCGTACGCGACCCGGCCGTGGGTATCGCCGAGCCGGGCGTCCTCGCCGAGCGCCTCGCCGTGATCGCTCACGAACACGACGATCGTCGAGTCGGCGCGCTGCTGCGCGGCGAGCTCGTCGAGCAGGTAGCCGATCTCGCGATCGATCTGCGCGAGCAGGGCGCGATACGCGTGCGCGGCCGGCGCGACGGAGCCGCCCGGGACGCCGCGCTCGCGGGGGGCATGCACCGCCGCGAGCATGGCCCGCGTGACCTTGATCTGGTGGTGCTCGTGAACGTCGAAGTAATGCAGCCACACGAACGCCGGGGCGCCGGCGGCGTCGGCGAGCGCCCGGAGGCCGACCGCGGTGGTCTCGCCCGCGCTGACATGATCGCCGACGTCGGCGTCGCCCCGATCGGTCTGCACCGGCACCGGGTGATCGACGCCGCGGCCGATCAGCACGTCCCCGACGTAGCGCGTGACCTCGCCGGGGATCGCGCTGTACGTCTGCCGGCCGGTCGCCCGCAGCGCCTCGGGCAGCGTGGTCGCGACCTGCTGGTACGGATCGAGCCGCCCGGTGAGCAGCGTCGATAGCGAGACATCCGTACCCGACGCCGGTGCGATCGCGTGGGTGAACCACACCGAGTCGTCGAGCAGCCTGGCGAGCCGCGGAAAGTCGTCGCGATCCGGCGCGCCCGGGGCCAGCAGATCGAACCGCAGGGCGTCGATCGTCACCAGCACGATCGTCATGGCCTTCGTCCGCTCGATCAGGGCCGCGGTTTCGCGTGATCGCCGCTCGGCGTCGGAGGACTGCGCGTGCGGCGGCGGGACCGGCGCGGGCGGCGGCGGCGGGATCGCGTCTTGACCGTCGCAGTCCTGATCGATGCCGTCGCCGGGGATGTCGTACGCGCCGGGGTGGATGGTGGGATCGGTGTCATCGCAGTCGCCACCGCCCAGCAGCGCGGAGCTGCCGTCGCGATCGAAGTCGAGCCACTGGCGCCACATCCGCACGAGGTCACGGCTCTGATCGCCGCGCACCGCCAGCTGCTGGCGATCGGCCATCGCGCGCAGGCCGTAGCCCATTGCCGCGGCGCCGGTGCCGAGCGCGAGCGCCGCGATCACCGCCGCGATGCCGTACGGAAACGGTCCGCGGTAGGTCACGCAGAACGTCGTCCCGGCGAGCACCAGGATCGCGAGCGTCGCCCCGACGTGCGCGCCGGGGTAGCCAGCGCCGAGCACGTGGCGCAGGACCCAGACGATCGCGCCGATCGCCCCGGCGAGCGCGAGGATCACGATCGATCGCCCGATCCGGTCGGAGGTCAGCTTGCCGCCGATCGCGATCGCCACCGCGATCGCGATCCATAGCACCACCGGCGTCGCCCACGGCAGCGCCGGCGCGAGCGGCAGTGTCCGGGCGTAGGCGCCATCGAACAGGGTCAGCGACATCGGGATCGTGACGGCCAGGCTCGGCAGCGCGAGCACGACCGCCCTCCACCACCCCCGGCGAGGCGCGAGGCGCGCCGCCAGCGCGATCACGCAGCCGATCAGGAGACCGGTCACGGCGAACACCGGCACGGTCGTGCTCCCCACCGCCGCGCCCAGCCGCACGGCTTCCAGCCCACCGAGCGCCGCGGCGGCCAGCGTGTGCGCGGCCACGATCCACGCGAGGTGCGGGCGCGTGGGCGATTGCGGCATCACGTCATCTCAGCACGCCGATCGCGACGAGGGAAGCGTGCGACCGCCGCCCTCATTCACGCGGCGGGTACTTCTGGAGCTTGCGCTGCAGGCTGCGGCGGTGGATCCCGAGCCGGCGCGCCGCCTCCGAGATGTTGCCGCCGGCGTCCGACAGCACGCGGTTGATGTGCTCCCACTCGGCGCGCGCGAGCGAGGGCGCCCGGTACTCGTCGGAGTCCGGCGCCGGGGGCTCGAGCGGCGGGGCCTCGGCCCGCGCGAACGCCCCGAGGATGTCATCGGCGTCGGCGGGCTTCGACAGGTAGTAGGCGGCGCCGAGCCGCACGGCGTCGATCGCGGTCGCGATGCTGCCGTAGCCGGTCAGGACGACGCTCTTGGTCGCGGGATCGATCTCGCACAGCGCCTTGATCAGCTCGAGCCCGCTCTTGCCGGTCATCTTCAGGTCGACCACCGCAAACTCCGGCGAGTCGGCGGTGGCGAGCGCGACCGCGCTGTCGTAGTCGTGCGCGCATCGCACGTCGTAGCCGCGATCGACGAACGCGCGGGCGAGCCGGTTGCGATAGGTCTCGTCGTCATCGACGATCAGGATCGACGGCGTCTGCTCGCTGCTCATAGTGGTTTGGATACCCCTGCAGGCGGATTGGATTCAGAAGATCGACCGGAGATGCTCAGGTATTCCTCCGAGGCATTGCCGTGCAGCACCACGTCGATCGGCAGCGCCACGAGGACGCGGGTCCCCTCCCCCGCCTTGGATTCGATCTGGAGCACTCCGCCCACGGCCTCGACCACGGCCCGGGCCAGGAACAACCCGAGCCCCATGCCGCGCCCCGGCGGCTTGGTCGTGAAGAACGGCTCGCCGATCCGCGCCAGGATCTCGCTGGGCATGCCGGCTCCGCGGTCCCGGATCGCGAGCTCGATCGTGCTGTCGTTGCGGGTCACGGAGACCACCACGGCCGTCGTGGGCGGCGATGCATCCTGGGCGTTCGTGATCAGGGAGCGCAGCGCCTGGCTCACGGCGTGGGGCGGCAGGCGCAGCCTCGTGCGGACCAGCTCGTCGGGGATGTCGCGATGGATCACCGGCGCGTCGCGGATCCCGACCATCGCCTCGTCGAGCAGCTCGCCGACCCGGCACGTGGCGACGTTCTCGCCGACCGTCCCGGCGCCCTGCGCCATCTGCTCGAGGATCGCGCGGCAGCGCCCGACCTGCTCGCGGATCAGGCGCGCGTCGGCGGCGAGCTCGGTCTGCTCGGCCTTGGTCAGCGCACGCTCGAGCTCCTTGGCCGCCAGGGCGACCGTCCCGAGCGGGGTCGACAGCTCGTGCGCGGCTCCCGCCGCCATGGTCGCGAGCGACGCGAGGCGCTCCTGACGAGCCGCGAGCCCGCGCGCCGCCGTCAGCTCGGCATCGCGCTCGGCCAGGGCACCGGTGATCCGCCGCAAGAAGTGCACGACGAACGCCGAGGCCACGCCGAGCGCGACCCACGTGCCGATCGCGCCCCGAGCCGCCGGGATCTCGAGCGGGTGATGGGCGATCAGCAGGATCCCGAAGCCCACGAACGATAGCCCGACCAGCACCCAGGTCCACAGCTCGCGCACGAGCACGGTCGCGAGCGCGATCTGCACGACATACAGGAAGGCGAACGGATTGTGCGGCCCACCGGTGAAGTACAGAAGCCCGGTGAGCACGGCGATGTCGAGCATCATGAGGAACGCGATCTGCCGCTCGTGCACCGGGCGCACGACGGCGCGCGACCGCTGGCGATCCCCGAAGAAGTAGAGCTCGATCGCGAGGTTGGACACCAACCCCACCGCGATCACCGCGAACAGCGCCGCGATCGGCAGCGCCCCATCGAGCAGGAACTGGCCGACCAGGACGGTCGCCGCCTGGCCGGCGATCTCGGCCCAGCGCAGGCGCGCGAGCCACTGGATGTTGACCCAGTTCCGCTCGGGGATCGCCGTAAGAGGCATCGCTGGTAGGCGCAGCCTAGCAGATCGCGGCGGTCCTACGCTCGCTCACGGAGGCAGCGCCGGTCACTGCGCGGGTTTTTCGAGCTGCTTCAGGCCCTTGTCGAGGACGGCCTGCTGGTAGTAGCTCGCGGCCGGCATGCCCGCCTGGATCTTCTCGTTGGCCTTCTTGAGCTCCTCGTCGACCAGCGAGACGAACTGATCGATCGGCTGCGCGCCCGACAGGTACCGGCCGTTGATGAAGAACGCCGGCGTGGCCGAGACGCCGAGCGCCTGCAGCTCGCGCATGTCCTTCTTGAGCAGCGCCTGGCAGTCGCCCTTCATGTCCGCCTTGAACTTGTCGGCGTCGAGCCCGAGCTCCTGCGCGAAGCCGAGGATGAACGGGCAACCGGCAGTCGCGTCGTCCCAGCACGAGTCCTTGTCGAACTGGCGGCCCTTGAAGCCCTTGTCCCACAGGAGCTTGTCCATCTGGAGGAACTTGCCCTGCTTGTTCGCGGCGCACACGGCGAGCGCGCCGGAGGTGGCCTGCTGCGGGTGCACGACGAGCTGCTTGAACACGACGCGGAGGTCGTTGCCGTACTTCTTGCGCAGCTCGTCCATCGTGTCGCGGACCCGCTCGCAGAACGGGCAGGCGTAGTCGTACGCCTTGACGATCGTGATCTTGGCGTCGGCCGGACCATCGAACGGATCGCCATCGATCGGCATCGCGTAGGTCTTGGCGCGATCGGGCTCGACCCGGGTGGGCCGGGGCGCGGCCGCGCCGGCGCCGCCGCGCGCGATCACCTGATCGAGCTTCTTGTTCAGATCATCGATCTTGCGCTCGAGGTTGCGGTTATCCGCTTGGCACGCGGCCACCACAACAACAGCAACCAGGACTAGCTTATTCATGGACTCACTCCTTCATCGGATTGGCACGCGTCCGAACGCTTATCGATCCAGGGCGCGGAGTTTTCCGCACCACGGTCGCAATTGCAACACAAGGTCTCGGTCAAGAGGCTCTCATCGATCGCATCGAGTCGCGACACCTGATCGGCCCCCGGCACGCCCCCGGCGCCCGCGGGAGCCTCGACGCGGCGGCGCAGCTCGGCCTGAAACTCACAGGCCTCGTCGCGCGACAGGACGCCGTCCCCATCCAGATCCGCCTCCGGATGCACCAGGCGCAGGGCCTCGGCAAATTGCGGCGTATATTTACACACCGTGTGGGCGCCGCTCGCCGCCGCGGTCCGCGCACCGCCCAGCGCGAGCGCGATCCAGCCGGCCAGCGCGAGCCAGTGCGCGATCCCCAGCCGGGTGCGCGCGGGTGGACCGAGCACGGCCGCGACGCGGGCATCGAGGCCGCGCGGGGCGGCCAGGCTCGCCGCGTCGACCGCACGGAGCTGCGCCATGCGCACCAGGAGCCGGGCATACGCCGGCCGCGGCACCAAGCTCGCCTCGAGCGCCCACGCATCGCACGCCGCCTCGCGGGCGAGATCGAGCCTCCGGCTGACCAGCCGCACGACCGGCCAGAAGAAGAACACCGCGCCCGCGACGACCTGGACGACCCGCGCGAGCGCATCGCGCCGCCGGACGTGCGCCAGCTCGTGGAGCAGCGCCGGTAACAGGAGCGTGGAATCGCCGAGCAAGGCCGGCGGGATCACGATGATCGGGCGCAGGATCCCGACGACGTGCGGGCCGGTTGCGTCCTCGCCGATCACGAGCCGCGGCGGACGCAGGCTGAACCCCGCGAGCAGCGCGCGGGCCGACGCCGGGGCCGGGCGCGCTCGCCGCGCCGCGCGGACGACCCGGTGCTGGGCGACCAGCGCGCGCCCCAGCACGATCGCGGCGCCTACCAGCCACGCGACCGCGAGCACGAGCCACGCGAGCGACGGCGAGGCCGCCGGGGCGGCGGTCGCCGAGGGCGCCAGCACCACCACCGCGCCGGGGTCGTGATCGCGCAGCGCCGCGACGAGGTCCGCGAACGACCACGGCAGCGCGGGCCCCCACGGCAGCACGAACTTGACGAGCACGACGAGCCACACCGCGGCCTGCCAGCCCGGGCGCAACCTCCCCGCGCGCACGACGACCAGCGCGATCAGCGCGAGCACGCTGGCCTGCGCGCCCATGAGCGCGAACGACTCGACGACCGATCTGGCGGTGGCGGTCATGATGCCGCGTGTGCCTCGCGGAACCGCGCGGTCACTTTTTGGGATCCTTGGCCGTGCGCTCGGCCTCGGCGATCTTGCGCTCGATCGCCCGCAACTCGGCGCGCGACAGCGACTCGTCCTCGACGAGGTTCAGCACCAGCGACCCGGCCTGGCCGTCGAACACTTCGCGCACGAAGTCGCGCAGCCGATCGCGCAGCACCGACTCGCGGCGGTGGACCGGCCGGTAGACGAACGGCTCGCGGGTCTTGTCGGCCACGACGGCGCGCTTGGTCGCGAGCCGGCCCAGCAGCGTCATCACGGTCGTGTACGCCAGCTCCTGGCCGCGCTTGCCGAGCTCGGCGCGCACTTCTGCGACAGTCCCGGTGCCAACTTCCCAGAGCGCCTTCATGACGCGAAGCTCGGCAGCAGTCAGGTCGGGGGAGCGGGTCATGGCTACGAAGGTCCCGTATGATTACTACAGCCGTAGTTGGCAGCAAAGCGGGAAATCACACGTCTTGCACGTCACGGAACCGGCCTGGCGCCGCGTCTATTTCTGCGGGAGCGCCACCAGCGCACCGGCCACGCCACCACGTGCTCGGCCTCGACCAGCGGCAAAAACGCAATCCCTACCAGTGGATATGGAAACCACACGTTCATGGCCAGGATGACGCCGATGTGGAACCCCCAGGCCCCCCAGGCCCACATCCGGGCGATCCGGCCCCCCAGGAGCGCGAGCGGCGCCCCGAGCTCGAGCCCCAGCGTCCCGACCGACAGCACGATCAGGCCATCCGGATGAGCGACCAGGAGCCGGGCGAACGGCGCGGTCATCGAGCCGAGCAGCACCTTGCGCAGGTTGTCCATCGCGATCTGGTTGCCGAGCTGCGCCCCCTCGATCCATGACAGGCCCGCCAGCCGTAGCTTCGCGACCCCTGCCAGGAGGTACGCCGCGCCGGTGATCGCGACGAGCAGCTTGATCGCCCAGCCGTACCCCGCGGCAGGAGCGTCGCGCTCGGCCGCGCCCCCCCCGATCACCCAGGCGTCGGCCGCCGGCGTCACCGCCAGCGCGAGCACGTGCAGCACGAGCAGGTTCTCGGTGTGAAATACCATCCCCCACGAGTTGCGGTACGATAACGTCCACAGGAGGCCGATCGCCGCGAGCGGCGCGATGACGCGGAACCGAAGCCCCGCGGTGAATGCGATCAAGAGGCCCACCGTCGCGACGGCGATCGCCACGACGATGCTCGCCGGCAGCGGCGCCCCGAGCACCCGGATCACGCCGACCGGCGCGAACTCGGCCGCCGGCAAGTGCGCGACGGACCACACCTCCGGCAGCCGGGCGATCACCCAGATCACCGCGAATCCGCCGATCGCGATCCGCAGCGCGGCGAGCCGCTCGGGCGGCGCCGGCGCGAACCACCAGCGCCCGAGCCAGCCGCCGATCACGGTGTGCTCCGTTGTACGTCGCAGCGCGCCCGCGTGACCTCGTGCCCGCCCGCGCCGTGCGCGTAGGCCTCGACCGCGTTGTAGGTCCCGGTCACCAGCTCGATCGCGACCACGTCGAGCAAGGCCACATCGCCGGTGACGCGCGGCACGATCGCCATGCACAGCGCCAGGCTGGCGCGTGGCCCCGCGTCGACCGCACCCTCGATCCGCGACGACGCCTGCAGGACCTCGCCGGTGCCGAGGTGGGCCGGCGACAAGGCGCGCCGCCGGCCGTCTGCGGTCACGCCCCGCGCGAAGCTCATCGTGACCTTCCCCGAGATCGGGGTCGCGAACATCGGGAACGTCGACAGCGGAAAGCCGTCGTCGTACGGCGAGCGCACGAGCGGCTCGAGCACCGCGACGATCAGGCCGAGCGATACCAACGCCGCCGCCCACCGATGCGTCATCGCCGGTTACATCGCCTGGGGCAAGCGCCACGTCAAGTGGGATGTGTTGCCGCCGATCTCGAAGAAGAACCCGAACGGGAACGTGATCAGGTTATCCTTCTGGACCAGCCCCTCGGGCGGGTTGGGGAACGGCCCCGCCGCACGGAACGCGCGCACGGCTTCGTCATCGAGCGCGGGCACCCCGGACGGCGTCGTCACCACGATGTTCTCGACCTCGCCTCGGCGCGACAGGCTCACCCGCACCTCGGTGACGCGGGTCTTTCCGCCATACACCGCCCCCGTCGGATCGCGGCGGCGCCAGACCGAGCCCGGATCCCAGTTCTGCGCGACCTGACGCTTGAGCCGGTTGAAGAAGCTGGCGTAGACCCAGCGCTTCGAGTTGAGCGCGGTCTCGTCGCCGTTGTCGACGTTCTCGAGGTGGTCCACCGAGCCGCCGCCGACCACGCGCTCGAGCGTCTCGTCGGACAGCCTCAGGTTCGGGACCCGCGGCGCCCCGCCGCCCGCCCCGTTCTCGCCCTTGGGCACCTCCGAGCGGTCGTGGCGCTCCTGCTCGAACGACGCGTCGCCCTTGCGCGAGCGATAGCCATCGGCAACCATCGAGCCCGCCGCGCCGGTCGCCTGGCCGCGCACCTTGGCCTCCTGCTCCGTCTGGGCCGGTGCTCGAACCCCGGGCGTCCGCATCGAGAGGTGGCCCGGCACATCCGGGGCGTGCTCGTTGAGGCCGGGCGCGCGATCCGGGGTCGGCTGCTTCACCGACGGATCATCCTTGGGCTTGTCCTTGGGCGTCAGCTCCGCGGGCTTGGACCTGGCGACCATCGGCTCGCTTGCGGCGCCGCGCGCGACCTTCTGCTTCTCCACGTTGGTGTTCCACTCCGACAGGAACCGCGCGTTCTCCGGCTCCTTCTCGTCGTTGTTCGGCTTGGCGGTCTCGATCACCTGCTGCGGCTTCGTCGGGGCCGGTGGCGGCGGCGGCGGTGGCGGCGGCGGCGGCGGCGGCGGCTCCACCATGGCCAGCTGCGGGGGCGGTGGCGGCGGCGGCTTCTTGGCGTCCTGCTTCACCTCCTCCAGCAACCGCTCCGGGTCGATCGGCTTCAGCTTGTCCGCCGTCTTCGGCTCGACCATCGTGATCGCCGTGCGCGACTCGTCACGGCCCGAGCACGACGACAGCTCGATCCACATGCTCATCTGGGCATCCGCGAGGCACTGATCGACATCGCCGACCCACGGCGCAAAACACAGGGCGGTCCGCCCCGATGTCGCAAACATCACGTCGCCCGCGCACGAGGACGTGAACTCGACGTCGTCCGCGACCACCGGCTTCCGCGACGACATCGCATGCATGCCCTGGCCGATGATCGAGAGCCCGAGCGCCTGCACGGTGCCAAGGATCGCCCCGTGCACGCAGACGGCAGCGATCACCGCAGCCCAGATCGTGGACCTGCGTACCCGCCGGGTGTGGTGTGCGGTAGGCATGCGCGACCAGGCTTTAGTATAGGTACGCACACCCCGACCGTCAGGTCGATTCGATGACGTCCCCCGCCACCGTAGAGGTGTGCTTCCGGGCGCAGTCGCAGTTTTTGCACACTTGGCCGGCGGACGCCCCACGCCCGGCCGTGATCTGCAGGAAACGCCACAGACACGTGATCGCGGGCGGCCGCGGCTTGACTCGCGGTGTGGCCCGCAGAAAGCTGGTGCCCGCGATGGTGCCGAACCGTCCCACTGCCTCGTTGACCGGCCCCGATGTATGGCGTGGGGCGGAGCTTGCGGCGTCGCCGCAGACCTGGCTGCGCTGGTTCACGGGCAACGAGCTCGGAGCGCTCGATGACGCCGCGGCGCGCCTGCTCGGGACCGGCTGGCCCAACACGTCCGTCGATTCGTTCATCGCATCACCCGCGATCACCGCGCTGATCAGCGGCATTCGCAACGACCTCCTGTTTGGCCGTGGCTTCGCGGTGCTCCGCGGGTTGCCGGTCGATGACGACCCCGCCCGCGTCGCCGCGCGGCTGTGGGTGCTCGGCCGGCACCTCGGCAAGCCGGTCTCTCAGAACGCACGCGGGCACCTGGTCGGGCATGTCTGCGATCTGGGCTACGACGCCGCCGACCCGGCGACGCGCCTCTACCAGACCAACCAGCGCCAGGGCTTTCACACCGACTCGGCCGACGTGGTGGCCCTCTTGTGTCTGCGCGCGGCGACGAGCGGAGGCCAGAGCAGCCTGGTGAGCGTGGCGACCGTGTTCAACGAGGTCGTCGCCCGTGACCCCGAGCTGGCCGGTGTGCTGTTCGACCCCGTGGCCACCGATCATCGCGGCGAGGAGCCACCCGGCGCGCGGCCGTGGTTCGAGATCCCGGTGCTGTCGTTCCTCGACGATCGCCTGACCGTGATCTACCAGCGCCGCTACATCGAATCGGCCGCGCGGTTCCCCGAGGCACCGCGGCTCAGCGACCGCCAGCGCGCGGCGCTCGACGTGTTCGACGCCGTGCTCGACGATCCCCACATCCACCTCGAGATGGATCTCGAGCCCGGGGACGTCCAGCTCGTCCACAATCATCAGGTGCTGCACGACCGCACCGCGTTCGTCGACGACCCGGATCCGGCGCGGCGGCGCCACCTGCTCCGGTTATGGCTGTGCCCTCCGATCGGGCGCCGCTTGCCGGCGTCGTTCGCCGAACGCTACGGCTCGATCGAGATCGGCCGGCGCGGCGGGGTCGTGCCACGCGCCGCACGCGTCATCGCGCTCACGCCCTGATCGCACCGCGCTCCGTGGTCAGGCACGTACGAACGGATTGGACTTCGCTTCCTCGCCGAGCCTCGTCGAGGGCCCGTGGCCGGGGACCACGATCGCGTCGAGATCGCGCGTGTACAGCCGCTCGCGGATCGACCGCTGCAGCGCCTGGGCGTCGCCGCCCGGCAGATCCGTGCGGCCGATCGAGCGCCGAAACAGCGTATCGCCCGCGAACACGATCGTGCGCGCACCGTCGGTGATCTCGAAGCAGATCGATCCGGGCGTATGCCCGGGCGTGTGGATCACATCGAGCCCGTGCTTGCCCATCGCGATCTTGTCGCCGTGCTCGACGAAGCGATCGACGGGCGAGACCTGGCGGATGGGCAGCCCGAACGTCGCGCACTGCAGGTTGAACCCGTTGTACAGGAACGTATCGCCGCGATGCAGGCAGATCTCACCGCCATGCGCCTGCTTGACGTCGTGCGTGCAATAGATGTGATCGAGGTGCGCATGCGTGTGGAGGATCGCGCAGACGGTCAGATCGTAGTGCGCCACGATGTCGGCGATCCGGTCGGTCTCGCCGCCGGGATCCACCACGACGGCGTCCTTGGTGTCGGCGCACGCTACGATCGAGCAATTGCACTGCAGCGGTCCAGCCGGGAACGTCTCGACGAGCAACACGCGCCGACCTTGCCACACTCCATGGCCCCCGTACGCGTTCAGCGGTCGAATTGGCACTGCAAGCGATTTGCAAGAGGCAATGGCGTCGCACGTTGCGGCAGGTTCCGCTGGGGCCACACGATCGCCACGCAGAGCGACACTGATCTACCTACCCATCGACTTGCCCCGGGCAGCCTCGGGACATGCCACGCGATGATGCTCGTTCAAGCAGATGAACACGCCCAGGCCGGCCGGATCATCACCGGACCTGCGCGCGCGGATGCCGGTTCGCAGTCGAGGTCTCGGCAGTCTAATTCCAGCCCTTCTTAACCTTTGCAATAGATCAATGACGAGCGCGGACCGGGCCCCGAGGCCCCGGGATGCCCGGCCCCGGCCAGAGCACACGGTCGGCCCGGATCTCCCCCAGAAACCAGTCGCGATACCCGCGCGCCAGCATCCACTCGATGCGATCGCCTCGCCAGAAGATCTTCCGGCGCTCGTGACTGTCGGACCGCAGGAACTCGGCGAGGAACGCCTTCACGCGGCCCAGATCGTCGGTGAAGGCCTCGATCGCGCGCAGCCGCACCAGCCACGCATGCACGCGCGGGAACCGCGCCGCGTCGTAGCCCAGCCCGAACGTGCGGGCGGCCGTCAGGTGCGGAAACAGCGCAACATCGGCGATCGCCAGCGCGTGGCCCGACACGAACGCGCGGCCATCGAGGTCGCGCTCCAGCGCGGCGTAGACTGCCTCGAGATCGCGGCGCGCGGCGTCGACCAAGCCGTCGGGTATCCGATCTTCCCGGTGGGCCCACATCCAGTACGAGACGTTGATCAGGATCGGGTCCACGAGCGTATCGGAGCAGCGCTCCCACGCCCGCGCGTGTGCCCACCCGGCATGCTCCGTCGGGTACAGCGGCCGCTCCGGCCAGACCCGCTCCAGGTACCCGACGATGTCCGCGGAGCCCACCACGACGATCCCGTCGTGATCGATCACCGGCACCTCGACGCGTCCGTTCACCGCGGCCAGCCGGTCACGGTTCTCGAGCGCGAGCCCATCGACGACCTCATGCTCGATGCCCTTCAACGCCAGCGCGATCCGCACCTTCCGGGCAAAGGGACTGAAGGCGTTATCGTACAGTGTGATCACGCGGCCATTCTACCCAGGCTCCCCAGGCGCGGCCCGTCGCCTACGCCCCGCGGCTCCCATCTGCCCGCCTCCAGCCCTTCGCGCCAACCTGCGCGCGGTGTAAGGTCCTCGGTGGAAGCGCGTGCCGGACTGGTGCCGACCTCGGTCTTCAAAACCGATGGATCCTCGCGAGAGCGACGGATCGGAGGGTTCGATTCCCTTGCGTTTCCGCCATGTTATCCGATTGAGCCCTCAGGCTCGCGTCCTTGGGTCCTGGCCGTAGGATCCACCTGGGAACCGCGGCGCCAGCGTGGCACCGAGCCGGTAACGCGCCAGCCTGATGCCCCGCGCCGTGCTTGAACAACCGCTCAGATCGCGCGAGCCGCAAGGATCGCTGCGGCGACCTCGTCCGCGCCGTGGGTGCCGGCAAGCTTGAGCCAGGCGTAGAGGGTGGCCTCGTCGTGGGTGTCTTCGATCACCGCACGGAGCTCGTCTGGCATCGTGCCGAAGCGGCTTTGGTAAATGTGAACCAGCGAGCGAACGATGCCCTGCTCGATGCCCTGCTCGATCGCTTCCTGCCGCCAGGTCTCCACGATGTCTTGCGTATCCATGAGAAACTCCTGGTCGTCGTCCATTCGCTTCGTCGGCTCTGCGCTGATCTCCAGGCGCAAGCGTACCAGAATCGGAAGCGCCAGCATGCGCTCCGGCGCCTCCGCCGGCAGCGCCTTGAGCTCGGCGATCGCCTGCTTCAACACCCGGTTGGCGCCAAGCAGGCGCAGCAGCAGCGTATCCCGCGTGACAGGGAGCTCGCTCACCACCACCAGCCGGGTCCACAGCAACGGTGGAGCTTCGTAGATGCCGGCGGGCCAGCCGTCGAGCGGGAGGATCCGCAAGCCTTCGATCCCACGTTCAGGGCGGCCCGAGGAGATCACCCACTGGGTCGGGATCGGTGGAGCCGGCTTGCGCAGCGAGAGGAAGTGACGGAACTCGCCATGCTTGATCAGACAGCTCGCCAGCTCCTCGCCGGCCGGTGTGTTGTGACAGAACTCGAGCGTGATCGGGCCCGCGGTGATACGCCCGAGCAGGCCGAGCTCGTCCGATGCCGGCGCCCCCGTCGCGCTGGGGTTGAACCACAGATCGATCCTGCGGGTGTCGGCGGGGACTTCGGCATCCGTCTCTGCAGGGCCGCGTGGCACAACCGCCGTGCGCACCATCTGCTTGCCGAATTGATCGTACCGAGTACGCATCTGGACACGAAAGATCGCATGGCCTGCACCACAAAACAAAGTGGCGCGCCCGCACAAGATCGGCTGTCAGCGACTGATAGAGAGCATGGGACAAAATCTCGTACTGACGCTCGCGCACCGTCACGACGCGGTCTACGAGGCTATCTATCGTGTCGCACTCCGCGCCGATCGGCGGCGAGCCCCAGCAGTGATACTGCGAGGTCACGATGCCATTTCGGTCCTTCGAGCCCTTGGAGTCTCCCAGCTCGGATCACATTCACGCCGACGCCGGCGACCGGTTTCAAGTTCACGAGCGCGACGATCGAACTCGGGAAATGGGCCGCGAGATCGAGGACCGGCTCCTACGCGATAATCCGCGCGACGGGTAGCGCGGACGCCATCGCGAGCTCGCTCTCGCGGATCATCATGGGGAGTTCGCTCCCTGCAGCAGGATCGGCGGCGCGTTCAGGTAGCGCGCGACCATACGCTTCGCGGTGATATCGCGGTACACGCGCTCGACCTGATCGGGCGTGAGGCCGAGGCCGGCCGCGACCTCCGCCGCCGGCACCGCATGGTCGCAGGCCCACAGGCAGGCATCCATCCACGCGTACGGCAGCGCGAAGTAGAACTCCTCCTGCGACTGCGGCAGCGAGTAGGTGTCCGTGGTCGGCGGGCGCGCGCGGATCTCGGCGGGGATCTCGAGCAACTCGGCGAGCTGATAGACCTGGGTCTTGTACAGATGCGCGATCGGCTTGATGTCCGCCGCGCCGTCTCCGTTCTTGACGAAGAACCCGAGCTCGTATTCGAGCCGGTTCGGCGTCCCGGCGACGGCGTAGTTGAGCCGGTCCGCGTGGTAGTACTCGAGCATCTTGCGCGTGCGCTGCTTGAAGCTCGTCGCGGCGACGACCTGGAGGTATGCCTCGGCGGGCAAGCGCGCGCGGATCTCCTCGCCTTCGGGAGACCGCGCGATCACCGATGAGATGCGCAGCTGCTCGGTGTCGATGACGCTCGGCAGCACGAGCTTGCACCGCCAGCCCGGGCCGTAGCCGGGCACGACCTTGCGGATCGCCGCGTCGCGGCGCTCGTAACATCCCGCGGCGGCGAGCAGCGGTGACAGCGGCTCGTCGATCGTGGCGATCCCGAGGTGGTCGATCACGAGCCGTGCGAGCCGGCGGGTGTCGTCGGAGGACTCGGCCTCGTGCATCGTCAGGCCGAGCACGTTGCCCGCGCCGAACGCCCGCGCGCACAGCGCCGCCACGACGCTCGAGTCGATGCCGCCGGAGATCCCGAGCACGACCCCCTTGCGCCGCATGGCGTGCACGGCCTCCCGCAACCGCAGGACGAGGCGCGCGGCCTCGTCCCGCGCCTCGCTCGCCGAGAACGTCGCCTCGGTGCCGGTGAACGCCATGTTAGACCCGCTTCCGCTCGACGTACGCGGAGAGCGCGGCGAGCGAGTCGAAGTTGGACGGCACGAGCTCGTGGTCCGGCACCGAGATCCCGAACTTGCCCTCGATGAACGTGACCAGCTCGAGCACGCCGGTCGAGTCGAGGATGCCATGGTCGAGGAACGAGGGGATGTCGTCGAGCACGACCGCAGCGGGGACGTAGAAGTTCGCGGTCACGAATTCGCGCAGCTGGGTGGTTGTAGTGGGGGTACTGGACATGTTTGGCCTCCTTCACACGAGTTCGGTCTTCTGGATCTTTCCATTGCCGCTCCTGGGCAACGAGTCGCGCAGGACGATCTGGCTCGGCACCATGAAGCTCTCGAGCCGCGCGCGGCACTCGCGCTGGATCGTGGCGGGGTCGAGCGGCACCTCGGGATCGACGACGACGAACGCCTTGACCGCCTGCCCGAGCAGCTCGTCGGGCACGCCGATCACCGCGACCTCGCGGACGCCCGGGATGTCGAGGATCGCCGCCTCGACCGCCTTCGGCGCCACCTTCTCGCCGCGCGACTTGATCACGTCGTCCATGCGCGCGACGAAGTAGAGGTAGCCCTCGTCATCGAGCCGGCACAGGTCGCCGGTGTAGAGCACGACCTCGCCGGGCAGCGGGCCCGGCCGCAGCTTCTTCGCGGTGGCCTCGGGCTTGTCCCAGTAGCCGCGCATCACCGTGGCCCCGCGGATCACGAGCTGGCCGACCTGACCGGGCGGCAGCCGCCGGTCCTCGTCGTCGACGATCCACAGCTCGGTGTTCGGGATCGCGATGCCGACGCTGTCCGGCTTGCGCACGAGGTCGTCCGGCGGGAGGTACGTGCAGCGCTTGCACTCCGTGAGCCCGTACATCGAGAAGATCTTCGCGGCCGGGAACAGCTCGCGCAGCGCGAGCACGTGCTTGACCGGCAGCGCGGCGGCGGTGTTCGTCACGTAGCGGATCGACGTCAGGTCGAAGCTGGCCGCCGACTTCATGGCGAGCATCGTCGCGAACATGGTCGGCACCCCGGGGAAGCCGGTGACCCGCTCGGCGGCGACCAGCGCGAGGGTCTCGGCGGGAAACGCGAACGATCGCTCGAGCACGAGGCGCGCGCCGGCGCCGACCGCCATGATCATCTGATAGAGCCCGTAGTCGAACGCGAGCGGCAGCACGCACAGGATGACGTCGTCGGACCGGACCTCGAGGTACTCGGAGATCGACGACACCGCCGCGATCATGTTGCGGTGGGTCAGCATCACGCCCTTGGGCTCGCCGGTCGACCCCGAGGTGTAGATGATCGCGGCGAGATCGAGATCGATGCAGCGACGCACGGGCGCTACCCCCGCCGCCTGCGCCGTCCCCCACGCAGCTGTGCCGGTGACGAGCACGATGCGCAGGTGCGCCGCGTGAGCGGCCGACTCCACGTACGGCAGGTGCGGGTTGGCGATCAGCGCCCGCGCGCGGCTGTCCGCGAGCAGGTAGTCGAGCTTGCTCGGCTTGGTCTGGGGGTGAACGACGACGGCGACCGCGTTGGCCTTGAGCGTCGCCCAGAACGCGACGACGGCGTCGATGCCGTTGTCCGCAAAGATCACGACGCGATCGCCACGCTCGACGCCGGCATCGGCCAGCGTGCGAGCCAGTGCGTCCGAGCGCCGGACGAGCTCACGATAGCGGAGCGTCGCGCTGCGCGTGGTCACGGCGATCGCGTCGGGGCACGCACGCGCCGTGTCGGCCAGCAGATCGTGGAGCAGGTAGCAAGCGCGCATCATCAGGAGACCTCCGCGGATAGATCCGGGGAACACACGAGCTCGCGATGCAGGAGCTGCACCGACAGCACGCCCACGAGCGCCATGTTGTCGGCGTTGGACAGCTGGCCGGGCGCGGCGCGGCACTTGGTCCACAGCCGGTCGACCGCGCCGGGATCGAACGCGCCGCACGCGAGCACCGCCGGCCGCGCGAGCACCTCGTCGACCCACGCCGGCCGGTCATCTCCTGTGAACGCGAGCGCGTCGGGCGCGCGGTACGGCTGCTTCGAGCGCCGCACGATCGCCGGCGGGACCAGCGGCGCGGCGACCCGCTTCAGCACGTGCTTCTCGTCGAGCACGCGCAGCTTGTAGTCGGCGGGGA
>Ga0308176_10000371_pt1 | contig 29194 bp, 28 predicted proteins | sample PhyCR2_3_FD_203890 | JGI IMG/M metagenome (GOLD analysis project Ga0308176, IMG submission 203890) | Soil microbial communities from UC Gill Tract Community Farm, Albany, California, United States - DLSLS.C.R2 | ecosystem: Environmental > Terrestrial > Soil > Agricultural land | place: USA... | reverse complement strand
TCGCCGTCGGCCATCTCGTGGCCGTTCGCCGCGTACCAGGTCATGTCGGCGGACGTCAGGTAGCGCCGTCGCCGCAGCGCCGGATGGGCCCGCCGGAAGGCGATCAGCCGCCGGGTGAAGTCCAGCAGCTCGGTGTCCACAGTGGACCAGTCGTACCAGGACACCTTGCTGTCCTGGCAGTAGGCGTTGTTGTTGCCGTCCTGCGTACGTCCCAGCTCGTCGCCACCGAGAAGCATCGGCACGCCCCGGGAGAGCAGCAGGGTGGCCAGCAACGCCCGGGACTGCCGAGCGCGCAGCGCCAGCACCTCGGCGTCGCCGGTGGGGCCCTCGACCCCGCAGTTCCAGGATCGGTTGTCGTCGGCGCCACCGGGATCTGGGACGTTGTCGTCGTTGTGCTTCATGTTGTACGAGACCAGGTCGCGCAGCGTGAACCCGTCGTGGGTGGTCACGACGTTCACCGAGGCCGACGGCCGGTTGCGAGCCGGTCCGTAAAGGTCGGGAGAGCCGGTGAAGCGGGTGCCGAGATCGGCCAGCATGCCATCGTCGCCACGCCAGAACGACCGCACGGTGTCTCGGAACTTCCCGTTCCATTCGATCCAGCCGGGCGGGAAGCGGCCGACGTCGTACGAGTCGGGCTGCGCGACGTCCCACGGCTCCGCGATCAGCTTCACCTGGGAGACGACTGGGTCCTGGTGCACCGCGTCGAAGAAGTCGGACAGGCGAGTGAACGTGCCGTCCTGCCGGGCCAGCGTCGGCGCCAGGTCGAACCGGTAGCCGTCGATCCGGTATTCGGTCACCCAGAACCGCAGTGAGTCCAGCACGAGCCGCAGGCAGTCGGGATGGCCGAGGTCGAGACTGTTCCCGGTGCCGGTCGTGTCGAAGTAGTGCGCCAGGTCGCCCGGCACCAGCCGGTAGTAGCCGGCATTGTCCAGCCCGCGGAAGCAGAGCGTCGGACCGTGCTCGTTGCCCTCGGCGGTGTGGTTGAACACCACGTCGAGCAGCACTTCGAGGCCGGCCGCATGCAGCGCCTGCACCATTGCTTGGAACTCGGCCACCTGACCGCCGACCCGCCCGGCCCGGACTTCCGCCGAGTAGGCCGCATGCGGCGCGAAGTAGCCGATCGTGTCGTAGCCCCAGTAGTTGACCTTGTCGGCGGCGGCGAGGATGCCGTTGGTCAGCGAGTGGTGCACCGGCAGCAGCTCGACGGCGGTGACGCCAAGCCCGGTGAGGTGCTCCAGAACCGCGGGATGGGCCAGGCCGGCGTAGGTGCCGCGTAGCTCCGGGGGCACGTCGGGATGCCGCGCGGTGACTCCCTTCACGTGGGTCTCGTAGAGCATGGAGCGTGCGTACGGCGTGCGTGGCGGGACGTCGGAACCCCAGTCGAACGCGGTGTCCACCACGATGGAACGCGCGGTGGCGCCCGCAGAGTCGTCGGCGTTGGTCCCGAGCAGCGACGGTTCCCAACGGACGTCTCCCTCGATCGCCCGCGCGTACGGGTCCAGCAGCAGTTTGGCCGGATTGCACCGGTGTCCCGCACCTGGGTTGTACGGCCCGTCGACGCGGTAGCCGTAGCGCTGGCCACGGCCGACGCCCGGAACGAAGCCCCGCCACACGCCCGCGTCGTACGCCGGCATGGGCAGTTGCTCCTCCGTGCCTGCCTCGTCGAACAGGCACAGCGTGACCGAGGTGGCGACGTCCGACGACACGGCGAACGTCGTACCGCCGTCCTGCGGACGTGCGCCCAGCGGCACCGGAACGAACGAGCCCGGCCAGATCTCCCTCACAGAGCGTGAGCCTAGGGCCTGGGCGGGTGTGCATCGGGAGCCGCCGCGACCGTGGATCCCCGGCGCGGCGGTCTTGATCGCGTACGCCAGACTGAGATCTGTGACGCTGCCCGACGAACGCAACGACAAGCCGCTGGGCCTCTTCCGCCGGATGCTTCGGGCCGGCCAGGTGCCGACCTCGCCGACCGACTGCGAGCACCTCAGGCAGGCACCGGCCTCGATCGAGCCGAACACACCGGGCCGCTGCGAGGATCACACGCCGGAGGAAGGTCCGTGGGTTCATCTGCGGGTCTGCCTAACCTGCGGACACGTCGGCTGCTGCGATTCCTCGCGGCCGAGGCACGCGAGCGTGCACTTCGAGCGCACCGGACACCCGGTCATGCAATCGGCCGAGCCAGGCGAATCCTGGCGATGGTGCTTCGTGGACGAACTGCTCGGATAGATTGCGGCCCGGGGCCGGTGACTCGGGGAACCCGGCGGCGGGGAGGTCGCTATGACGCGACGGTGGGCCTGGGTCGCGGTGCTGGTCGGCGGTGTGGTGCTGTTCGAGATCGTCCGGCGCGTGTTGATCAGGACAGAGAACCCGAATCTCGTCCCGTCGTTGATCCTGCTGGGTGCAGCGGTCGCGCCGGCGACGTTCGTGGTCTTCATCCTCGGTCGGCGCCTGCCGTACGACATCTCCGGCGGCGCGATCGGCGTGGTCGCGTTTCTGTCGGGCATCGTGGGCGTCGTCACCGCCGGCCTTCTCGAGTACGACACGCTGCGCGATCTCGGTGTGCTGCCGATGGTGGCGGTCGGGTTCATCGAGGAGGCCGCGAAGCTCATCGTGCCGGCGATCCTGCTGATCGGGCTGCATCGGTATCGCCTGCCCTCCGACGGCCTGCTGATCGGAGTTGCGGCCGGCGCAGGCTTCGCCGGCCTGGAAACGATGGGATATGCGTTCGTCACGCTGATCTCGTCGCGGGGCAGCCTGGCTGCCGTGGACAACGTGCTGCTGCTGCGTGGACTGCTCGCCCCGGCCGCGCACATGGCCTGGACCGGCCTGACCGCCACCGCGCTCTGGTATGCCGTGGCGCACAAGTGGAGGGTCGGCGCTGTCTGGCGTTTCATCGCGGTGTTCCTGGTGGCTGTGGCACTGCACGCGACCTGGGACAGCGTCGGGACGATCCCCGTGTACATCGTGCTCTCGGCCATCAGCCTCGGTCTCCTCACCTGGTTCGCGCACCTGCTCGCGCGCGGGTCGAGGGTGCGCGCGCCGGTTCCGGCGTAGGAAGGCCGAATCGCCGATCTGTGGACAGACCGGCGGCCTGTGGATGAAGGACGGCACCTCTGTCGCGGCGGCTATAGGGTCGCTTCCGTGTCTGAGAAGCAGCAGCTGACCGTCGCCGCCCGCATCGCGGACGAGCTCGGCGTGCGGGAGCGGCAGGTGACCGCGGCCGTCGAGCTGCTCGACGGCGGTGCGACCGTGCCGTTCATCGCGCGATACCGCAAGGAGGTCACCGGCGCGCTCGACGACGCCCAGCTGCGGACGCTCGAGGAGCGGCTGCGTTACCTGCGAGAGCTGGAGGAGCGGCGCGAGGCCGTGCTCGACTCGGTGCGCGCGCAGGGCAAGCTCGACCCGGAGCTGGAGGCGCAGATCCTGGCAGCCGACTCGAAGGCGCGGCTGGAGGACATCTACCTGCCATACAAGCCCAAGCGGCGGACGAAGGCCCAGATCGCGCGTGAGCAGGGGCTTGAGCCGTTGGCGGACCAGCTCGTGACCGACCCGACCACCGACCCGGCGGGGGCCGCCCAGGCGTACGTGACCGAGGAGGTGGCCGACGTCGCCGGCGCGCTCGACGGTGCCCGGGCGATCCTTGCCGAGCGGTTCGGAGAGGACGCCGACCTGATCGGGGAGCTGCGCGAGCAGATGTGGTCCCGCGGTCAGGCCGTGTCCCGGGTCCGGGAGGGTCGCGAGCAGGTCGGCGCGAAGTATGCGGACTACTTCGAGTTCGCCGAACCGCTGGTCAAGCTGCCCTCACACCGGATCCTCGCCCTGTTCCGCGGCGAGAAGGAGGAGGTCCTCGACGTCGAGCTCGACCCTGCGGATGCGGCACCGACGGGAGCGGGGCCAGGGCCGTACGAGGCACGTATCGCCGAGAGGTTCGGCATCGCCGACCAGGCTCGCGCGGCCGACCGGTGGCTGGCCGAGACCGTGCGCTGGGCCTGGCGGACGCGACTGCTGGTGCGGCTCGACCTCGATCTGCGCGGCCGGCTGCGGCAACGTGCGGAGGAGGAGGCGACCCGGGTCTTCGCCAACAACCTGCGCGATCTGCTGCTGGCCGCGCCCGCTGGGGCTCGGCCGACGCTCGGACTCGACCCGGGACTGCGGACGGGCGTCAAGGTCGCGGTGGTGGACGGAACCGGGAAGGTCGTCGCGACCGACACGATCTACCCACACGAGCCGCGCCGGCAGTGGGACGAGGCGTTGGCGACGCTCGCCCGGCTCGCCCGCGAGCACGGGGTCGAGCTGATCGCGATCGGCAACGGCACCGCGTCGCGGGAGACGGACAAGCTGGCCGCCGCGCTGATCGCGGCCAACCCGGATCTCCGGCTGACCAAGATCGTCGTCTCTGAGGCCGGTGCCTCGGTCTACTCCGCCTCTGCGTACGCGTCCCGGGAGCTGCCTGCGCTCGACGTCTCGCTGCGCGGTGCGGTGTCGATCGCGCGCCGATTGCAGGATCCGCTGGCCGAACTGGTCAAGATCGATCCGAAATCGATCGGCGTCGGGCAGTACCAGCACGACATCCCGGAGCCCGTGTTGTCCCGGGCACTCGACACGGTCGTGGAGGACTGCGTCAATGCGGTCGGCGTGGACGTGAACACCGCCTCCGCGCCGCTGCTGACCAGGGTGTCCGGGGTCGGGCCGACGCTGGCCGAGGCCATCGTGGCGCACCGGGACGACAATGGGCCGTTTCCGGCGCGGACAGCGCTGAAGGACGTGCCGCGGCTCGGGCCGAAGGCGTTCGAGTTGTGCGCTGGATTCCTGCGCGTGCGTGGGGACGACCCGCTGGACGCGTCGGCGGTGCATCCTGAGTCCTATCCGGTGGTACGGCGGATTGTCGCGGCGACCGGTAGTGACGTGCGGTCGCTCGTGGCCAACGGAACGGTGCTGCGCTCCTTGCGGCCGGCGGACTTCGTAGACGACTTCTTCGGCCTGCCGACGGTGACCGACATCCTCGCCGAACTGGAGAAGCCGGGGCGGGACCCGCGGCCGGAGTTCCGGACCGCCACCTTCACCGAGGGTGTGGAGAAGATCGCCGACCTCGAGCCGGGGATGGTTCTCGAGGGCGTCGTCACCAACGTCGCCGCGTTCGGAGCGTTTGTGGACGTGGGCGTGCACCAGGACGGGCTCGTGCACGTCTCGGCGATGTCGGCCGGGTACGTCGCGGATCCCCGGGACGTGGTCAAGTCCGGTGATGTCGTGAAGGTCAAGGTGCTCACCGTCGACGTGGCGCGCAACCGGATCGGGCTGAGCCTCCGGCTGGATGAGGAGAGCGAGCGCAGGCCGCGCGACAGTCGGCCGGGCGGTGGTCGCTCCAGGGCCGGCGGTCCCGGCGGCGGGCGGGGTCGTCCCGGTGGTCGTCCGAACCACGGCGACCAGTCCGGTGCACCCGACGGCTCTGGCGGCCGGCGCGGCACCGCCGGGGGAGGTCCGGCCGGACAGGGCGGCGCAGGCGACCGAGTCGGCGGCGACGGTCAGGACCGCACCGGCGCCGGTGACAGCCGGGGCGTCCGCGAGGACGGCGTGGATCTCGCGACTGGTGCGCCGGTCGGCCGTGGTGAGGACGGCGCCGCCGCGGTAGGGACCGCTCGGAGCGGCCTCGGCGACGTGCGCGGCGACCAGCGCGGTAGCGAACCCGGTGGTCGGCGCGGTGGCGCTGGGCGCGGTGACCCCCGCGGCGAACGGCGCGAGCCCGGCCGGCCCCGTGATCGGCGAGGGGACAGGCAGCGGAGCGACGACAGGCACGGTGGCGAGGACAGGCACGGTGCGTCGGGCGGGCGTGGCTCCGCGGACCGGCACGGGGACCGGCACGTGGACCGGCGCGGAGACCGCCGCGGAGACCGGCATGGCGAACGGCGCGACCCCGGCCGGGACGGCGACCGGCGTGGTGGCTCCGAGCCGAGCGGCGCGATGGCGGACGCATTGCGGCGGGCCGGGTTCACCGGCTCCGGGGAGAAGGGAGACAAGAACCGACGGCACCGGACCTGACGGTCTGAGGGAAGCGGGCGGCTCAGCCTGTCCGGCCGGCGTGGGTGGTCATCATGAACGCGCCGCGGCAGAGCTGACGGAGTCAGAAGATGGTGCGGGCCAGCCAGGTCTCGAGGGTCTGCCGGTCGCCGTGGACCTCGACGGCGGGGTCGTCGGCCGGCAGGCGGCGGTTGAGCAGCAGGTAGAGCCGGCCCGCCTCGCCGCGGACCGCCACGTCGGCCTTGACATGGCCGCGCTCCCAGACCAGACCCTGGGGCGTGCCGCGCAGCAGCCACTCGCCACCGTCGAGCGCGTGCAGATGCATCGACCGGCCGGGCGGCAGCGCCTCGACCAGGTCGTCGTGCACGAACGGCAGGATCGTCAGCCACTCGTCGATCCCCGCCGCGGCCAGGGACGCATCGATGGTCACCGGCTCGTTCAGCGCCAGCGCGGTGTCGGCGGCGTGCACCACCAGCTCGTAGAGCATCCGCTGCAGCCACCACTCCGCCGGCTGCGGCCCACCGGCCCAGCTCCATACCGGCGTCGACGGCCCGACCGAGCGGACCGCGGCCACCAGCTCGGTCGCGCCCTCGCGCAGCCAGGCCGGCAGCTGCGTCGGGTCGTCCGGCGCCTGCCGGCCCTGGGTGTCCCGCCGACGCACCGGCGCCGTCGCCCGGGTCGCCACGGTCGTGGTCATCCACCGGAACGCATACCCGACGTGCGCCGACAGCTCGACCAGCGTCCACCCCGGCGCCGTCGGCACCGCAGTGCCCGGATCGGCGCCGTCCAGCAGCGTCGCGAGCTGCTCGGTCCACGCCAGCACCTCCTGGTAGAGACGCTCGGTCGCCAGCATGCGCGGAACGGTACCCCCGGCACGGTCGAGATTACGGTAGGGGGGTATGGTTTCTGGTGACGGAAGGGGACGGCATGCCGGGGTACAGCGAGCGCAAGGACGACCACCTGCGGCGACTGCGCCGGATCGAAGGTCAGGTGCGCGGGCTGCACCGGATGGTGGAGGAGGACAAGTACTGCATCGACGTCCTCACCCAGGTTTCGGCTGTGACCCGCGCGCTGCAGTCGTTCTCGCTCGAACTGCTCGACGAGCACCTCGCCGGGTGCGTGCTCGACGCCGCCGCCCGCGGCGGCAAGGAAGCCGACGACAAGGTGCGCGAGGCGTCCGAGGCGATCGCGCGCCTGGTCCGGTCCTGACCCACGAGCCGAGCATCCAGGGAGGCAGTCAGATGACGAGCACGTACACCGTCGCCGGGATGACCTGCGAGCACTGCGTGCGGTCCGTGACCGAGGAGGTGTCCGAGGTGCCGGGCGTGACGGCGGTCGAGGTCGATCTGGCCGGTGGGCGGGTGACCGTGCAGGGCGACGCCGACGATGCCGCGGTGCGCGCGGCGGTGGCGGAGGCCGGCTATCAGGTGATGGACCCGAGCCCGTGACCCGAATAGACGCCCCGGAGACGGCCACCGAACTCGAGTTGGCCATCGGCGGCATGACGTGTGCATCCTGCGCGAACCGGGTCGAGCGCAAGCTCAACAAGGTGACCGGCGTCACCGCCTCGGTGAACTACGCGACCGAGCGGGCGACGGTCACCGTCCCGGCCGGCGTCACCGCGGCCGACCTGGTCGCGACGGTCGAGGCCGCCGGCTACACGGCGACCGTCCCGCAGCGCGCGGAGCCCGACCCCACGCTCGGCTGGCTCCGCCGGCTGGTTGTCGCGGTCGTGCTCGCGGTGCCCGTGATCGTGCTGTCGATGGTGCCGGCGGCGCAGTTCGACGGCTGGCAATGGGTGTCGCTCGTCCTGGCCACGCCTGTCGTTCTCTGGGCCGGCCTGCCATTCCACCGGGCGGCGTGGGCCAACTTGCGGCACGGCACCGCGACGATGGACACGCTGATCTCGATGGGGACGCTCGCCGCGTACCTCTGGTCGGTGTATGCGCTGGTCTTCGGCACGGCGGGAGAGGCCGGCATGGCGGAGGGATTCCGCTGGCTGCCCGAGCGCGGTGACCCGACCGGCACGATCTACCTCGAGACGGCGGCGGGCGTGACCGCGTTCCTGCTCGCCGGGCGGTACGCGGAGGCGCGCGCGAAGCGCCGCTCGGGCGACGCGCTGCGGGCCCTGCTGCAGCTCGGGGCGAAAGACGTCGCGGTGCTCCGGGACGGGGTGGAGACGCGGACCGCGGTCGAGTCGCTCGCGGTCGGAGACCGGTTCGTCGTCCGTCCCGGCGACAAGATCGCCACCGACGGCGAGGTCGTCGACGGCACGGCCGCGGTCGACACGAGCATGCTGACCGGCGAGTCGGTCCCAGTCGAGGTCGGCCCGGGCGACGCGGTCGCCGGCGGCACGGTGAACGCCGGCGGTTGGCTGGTGGTCCGGGCCACCCGGATCGGCGCAGACACGCAGCTTGCCCAGCTGGCTCGGCTGGTCGAGCGGGCCCAGACGGGCAAGGCGCCGGTGCAGCGGCTGGCCGACCGGGTCTCGGCCGTGTTCGTGCCGGTGGTCATCGGGATCGCGCTGCTCACGCTCGTCGCGTGGTCGTTCGTGGACCCAGGCGTAGCGTTCCCGGCCGCGGTGGCGGTCCTCGTCATCGCCTGCCCGTGCGCGCTCGGGCTGGCCACGCCCACCGCGTTGATGGTGGGGACCGGCCGCGGTGCCCAGCTCGGCATCGTGATCCGCGGTCCCGAGGTGCTCGAGCAGACCCGGCGCGCGGACACCGTCGTGCTGGACAAGACCGGCACCGTCACGACCGGCCGGATGACGCTGGTCGGCGTGGTGCCGGCCAGCGGTGAGACCGCCGACGACGTGCTGCGCCGGGCCGCGGCGGTCGAGGCCGCGTCTGAGCACCCGATCGGCCGGGCGATCGTGGCCGCGGCGCCCGAGGTCCCGCCGGTCACCGACTTCGGCACGGACGCCGGTCTGGGCGTGCGCGGCGTGGTCGAAGGCCACGACGTGGTGGTGGGCCGGCGGGCGGAGGTCCCCGCCCAGCTTGCCGAGGCCAGGGCGGCCGCCGAGCGCGAGGGTCGCACCGCCGTGCCGGTGAGCTGGGACGGCGCCGTTCGCGGCGTGCTGCTGGTCGCCGACACGGTGAAGCCGACCTCGGCCCGCGCGGTCGCGGAGCTGCGCGCGCTCGGCCTGCACCCGGTGCTGCTCACCGGCGACAACGCGGCCGCGGCTCGGTCGGTGGCGGCCGAGGTCGGGATCGACGACGTGATCGCCGGGGTGCTGCCCGAGGGCAAGGTCGCCGCGGTCCGCCGGCTGCAGGACGAGGGTCGCGTCGTGGCGATGGTCGGTGACGGGGTCAACGATGCCGCCGCGCTGGTGCAGGCGGACCTCGGCCTCGCGATCGGGACCGGTACGGACGTCGCGATCGAGGCGTCCGACCTCACCCTCGTCCGCGGCGACCTGCGCGCGGCCGGCGAGGCGATCCGGCTGTCCCGGCGCACGCTCGCGGTGATCAAGGGCAACCTGTTCTGGGCGTTCGCCTACAACGTGGCCGGGATCCCGCTCGCCGCGGCCGGGTTGCTCAATCCGATGATCGCCGGCGCGGCGATGGCGTTCTCCTCGGTCTTCGTGGTCACCAACAGCCTGCGCCTCCGCCGCTTCCGCTGACCGGATGCGCCCGTCGCGGGAGGATGCCGTCATGGCCGGGCGGAACTGGGGTGGGAATGTCGAGTTCGGGGCGCGGCGGGTGTTGCGGCCGCGGTCGGTGGACGAGCTGCGCGGGATGGTCGCCAACGCCGACCGGATCCGGGCGCTGGGCACCGGGCACTCGTTCAACCGGGTCGCCGACACCGCCGGGGACCTTGTCACCCTGCAGGACCTGCCACCGCGGCTCGAGATCGCCGGCGACACGGTGACGGTCAGCGCCGGGACGCGGTTCGGCGAGCTGGTCGGCCCGCTGAACCAGGCCGGTCGCGCGCTGCACAACCTCGGCTCGCTGCCGCACATCTCCGTGGCCGGCGCCTGCGCCACCGGCACCCACGGCTCCGGCGACGGCAACCCGTGCCTGGCCGCGGCGGTCACCGAGTACGAGCTGGTCACGGCCGGCGGCGAGCTGGTGACCATGCCGCACGAGACCGCCGTCGGTCTCGGCCGGCTCGGCGTCGTCACCGCGCTCACGCTGCGGACCCAGCCCACGTACGACATCCAGCAGGTCGCGTACGACGACCTGCCGATGGAGGCGCTCGACGACCTCGACGGCGTGTTCGGCGCCGGCTACAGCGTGAGCCTGTTCAGCCGGTTCCGCGGGCCCGCCTTCGAGCTGGCGTTCGTGAAGCGACGGGTCGACCCGGCCGCGCCGTGGATCTCACCGGACACCTGGTTCGGTGCCGTCCGCGCGCCGGAGCAGCGGCATCCGCTGTCCGGTGAGCCGCCGGAACACACCACGCTGCAGGACGGCCTGCCGGCCCCCTGGCATACCCGACTGCCACACTTCCGGTTGGAGTTCACGCCGAGCAAGGGCGAGGAGATCCAGTCGGAGTTCTTCGTCCCCCGCGAGCACGGCCCGGCGGCCATACGCGCCGTGCACGCTCTCGGCCCGCGGCTGGCGCCCGTCCTGCTCGTCTCCGAGATCCGGACGATCGCCGCCGATGACCTGCCGGCGAGCATGGCCTACCAGCGCGACAGCGTCGCACTCCATTTCACCTGGGTGCGCGACCAGGCCGCGGTCGAGGCGGCGGTGGCCGAGGTCGAGGCGGCGATCGCCGGGTACGCGCCGAGGCCGCACTGGGGCAAGGTCTTCACGATGACCCCGCCGACCGTGCCACAGCTGCGCCGGCTCGCGGCCGAGCTCGACCCGCACGGCATCTTCGCCAATGACTTCACAGACAAGTACCTGTAGTATTGGCAATTCGTGCTCAGGAAATGAGAAAGCGCCTTCTAGAGGCGCAGAACTCATTTTACGGAATGGGAGACCGGATTGTCAATATCGGATGCCGGCGACGTCAGGACCGAGCAGCGGTACGTGTCGATGCTGTACGAGCGGCTCGACCGGATGCGCCAGCGGGCCTCCGGCTACCTGTCCGAGACGCTGATCGGCGGCGTGGCAACGCCCGATCAGGGGATGTCCGAGCGGGACAGCACCGCCGGTGAGTGGTCGCGGCGGATCGCCCAGCTCAACGCCGCGGAGAACGGGCTCTGCTTCGGCCGCCTCGACCTCTCCGGCGGCGAGCGCCGGTACGTCGGCCGGCTCGGCATCGTCGACGGCGAGGGCGACTACGAGTCACTGCTGCTGGACTGGCGGGCGCCGGCTGCGCGGCCGTTCTACGTCGCCACCGCGGCCCGGCCGGAGGGCGTCCGGCGCCGCCGGCACATCCGCACCCGGCTGCGCGAGGTGACCAGGGTCGACGACGAGGTGCTCGACCTCGCCGACCCCGAGGCGGCCCGGGACACCGGCCCGGCCGGCGAGGCGGCGCTGCTGGCCGCGCTCGGTGCCGCCCGCACCGGCCGGATGGCCGACATCGTCGCGACGATCCAGGCCGAGCAGGACCACGTGATCCGGGCCCCGCACGGCGGCGTGCTGGTCGTGCAGGGCGGTGCCGGCACCGGCAAGACCGCGGTCGCGCTGCACCGTGCCGCATACCTGCTCTACACCTACCGGCGGCAGCTGGAGCGGCGCGGCGTCCTGGTGGTCGGCCCCAACTCGACGTTCCTGCGCTACATCGGCGACGTGCTGCCGGCGCTCGGCGAGACCGCCGTCGTGCTGTCACCGGTCGCCGACCTGTTCCCCGGCGTCACCGGCGACCGGCCGGAGCCGGAGGAGGTCGCCGAGATCAAGGGCCGCGCCGCGATGGCCGACGTGCTGGCGACCGCCGTCAAGGACCGCCAGCAGCTCCCGGACGGTGCGCTGGTGCTGGTCGTCGACGGCGAGAAGGTACGGATCCCGGCCGCGGCGATCCGGCGCGCCCGGACCGCCGCTCGCCGCACCCGCCGGCCGCACAACGAAGCCCGGCCGGTGTTCGTCGAGCAGTTCGTCGCCGCGGTGGCGGCCGAGTATGCCGCCGACCTCGGCGAGCGGTCCGGGGCCGGGCGGTCGCTGGCCGGGGTGGCCGGCGAGCTCGACCTCGACCTGCTCACCGCGCAGCTCGGCGACCACGACGCGGTCCTCGACGCGCTGGACGAGCTGTGGCCGAGCCTGACCCCGCAGCGGTTGCTGGCCGAGCTGCTGATGTCCACCGAGCGGATGGTCGCCGCCGGACTGTCCGAAGTGGACGCCGAGCGGCTGCGCCGGGACCCGGACGGCGGCTGGACCGCCGCGGACGTGCCGCTGCTGGACGAGGCGGCCGAGCTGCTCGGCGTCGACGACCGGGCCGTCCGGGCGCTGGCCGCCGTGCGCCGCCGGCAGGAGATCGAGCAGGCGCAGGACGTGCTGGACATCCTCACCGGCTCCGAGGCGCAGGAAGCCGACGACCTCGGCGATGTGGAGAACGCCGACCGACTGTCCGCGGTGGACTTCATCGACGCCGCCCGGTTGGCCGAGCGGCACGAGGAGGTCGACGACCGGGAGCTGGCCGAGCGGGCCGCCGACGACCGCAGCTGGACGTACGGGCACGTCGTTGTCGACGAGGCCCAGGAGCTGTCGGTGATGGCGTGGCGGACGCTGATGCGCCGGTGCCCGAGCCGGTCGATGACGCTGGTCGGCGACATCGCGCAGACCAGCGACCTGGCCGGCGCCCGGTCCTGGGCCGAGGTGCTGGAGCCGTACGTCGGCGGCCGTTACCGGCTGGAGGAGCTGACGGTCAACTACCGGAACCCGGCCGAGTTGATGGAGGTGGCGGCCGGCGTGCTGGCCGCGATGGACCCGCCGATCACCCCGCCGCGGTCGGTGCGGGAGACCGGCGAGAAGCCGTGGACGGCCCGGTATGACCTCGAGGCGCTGCCGGACCTGGTCAAGGCCGAGCAGGCGGCGGTCGGGGACGGCCGGGTCGGCGTCATCGTGCCGGCGGCGAAGGCGGCCGAGGTGCGCGGGATCCTCGGGGCCGGGGCCGATCCCGACCTCACCGAGGCGGTGGTCGTGCTCACCGTGCGGCAGGCGAAGGGGCTGGAGTTCGACTCCGTGCTGGTCGTCGACCCGGCCGGCATCCTGGCCGAGTCCCCGCGCGGCACCAACGACCTGTACGTGGCGCTGACCCGGTCGACCCGCCGCCTCGGCGTGCTGCCGGACGGGCCGCTGCCGGCCATGCTGTCCGCGCTGGACGAGCCGGTGGCGGAGGCGAGCTGAGCACATGAGCGTGCGGGTGGAGGGCGAGGGGCCGGTCCGGACGGTCGTGCTGGACCGGCCCGATGTGCGCAACGCGGTCGACCGGGACACGGCCGACGCGCTGGTCGCGGCGTTCGAGCGGCTGGACGCCGACGGCGAGGTCAGAGCCGCGGTGCTGTGGGGTGCTGGCGGGACGTTCTGCGCCGGCGCGGACCTGGCCGGGATCGCGCAGGGGCGCGCCAACCGGCTGGAACCGGTCGGGCCCGGACCGATGGGGCCGACCCGGATGCGGACCCGGGTCCCCGTCGTCGCGGCGGTGAGCGGGTTTGCGGTGGCCGGCGGGCTGGAGCTGGCCCTCTGGTGCGACCTGCGGGTGGTCGAGGAGGACGCCACGTTCGGGGTGTTCTGCCGGCGGTGGGGGGTGCCGCTGATCGACGGCGGGACGGTACGGCTGCCGCGGATCGTCGGGCAGGGCCGGGCGCTGGACATGATCCTCACCGGCCGGGCGGTGGGCGCGGCCGAGGCACTGTCGTGGGGGTTGGCCGACCGGGTCGTACCGGCCGGCGGGGCGCGGGCGGCGGCGGAGGCACTGGCGGCGGAGCTGGCGGCGCTGCCGCCGGTCTGCCTGCAGGGCGACCGGGCCTCGGTGTACGACGCGGCCGGCCTGCCGCTGGACGAGGCGATGCGGGTCGAGTTCGGGCACGGGCTGCGGACCCTGGCCAGTGGTGAGGCGGTGGCGGGCGCCGCCCGCTTCGCCGCCGGCGCCGGCCGGCACGGCAGCTCCGGCTGAGCGGCCCGCGCGGCACCTCCGCCCCCGGCGGCGGGACGGCTTTCCACGTGAGCGGCGGCCGGGACCGCCGGTCAGCCCAGGACGAGCCAGGGCGGCAGGTCCCGGCGGAACGCGTAGAGCACCTGCGGGTCGCGGGTGATCGTCCAGTCCACCCGGGAGGACGGCACGTCCCGCTCGTCCTTCTCCTGCTCGAACCAGTTGATCAGGCGCAGCCGCGGGAACCGGGTCGGCACGTCGGGCGCGAACACCTGGCGCAGCCAGGCCTGCTTGATCTGCAGGTCGCTGGCGCCGGTGCCGGCCCGGCCGGTGTTGTAGAGCGCGGACGTCTCCGAGATCGCCAGCGGCTTGCCGGTCCGGCGGGCGTACCGGTCGTAGAAGTCGGGGACTGGGCGCTCGTCGCCGTTCCCGCCGTCGAACGTGCCGGTGAGCTTGGCGGCGAACTTGCCTGGCTCGGGCACGACGTTGGCGCCCCAGGGGTACGACCGGCCGAAGTGGTAGAGCGAGAGCCCGACCCAGTCGACCGCCGCGTCGCCCGGGTAGTACGGCGCGTAGGGATCGTCCCGCTGGGTGATTCGGCCGTCGTGGTTCGTGTCCAGCGCGGCGTAGTCGGCCGTGCCGGGGCGGGCGGCGTGCTGGCCGCCGACGTACGGGTAGGAGCCGCCCTCGTTCGGTGACCACAGGATCGCGCTGGCGGGCGCCGCGTGGACTGCGGCGGCGACCCGGCGGAACGTCGCGACGTAGCGGGTCGGCTGTTGGGCCCAGGCGTACCAGGAGCCGTTCATCTCGTGCGCGAACCGGACCAGCACCGGCGTGCCCGCCTCGTTCCACGACCGCAGCGCCGCCGTGAGGCCGGCAAGCCCTGCGTCGGTGACCGTGCCGAGGCCGCCGTTGGGCTCCACGGTGAGCATGAGCACGCCGCCGGCCGCGCCGACCTCGGCGCTCTTCTCGCCGAGCCAGCCTCGGACCTCGGACCGGATCGGGAACTCGACGAATTCGCCGTAGACGACCGCCTTGATCCCGGCCCGCTGCGCGAACCGGCCGGGGCTGTCGACCTGCCAGTCGAGCTGCACGCCGAATCGGACCCCGTCGGGGTCGGCGCCGCGGCCCTCGAGCGCCGCCAGCCGGGCGACGGCCCGGTCGAGCGGGGACTGCGATCCCGGGCTGGTCAGCACCGCCGCCGTGCCGGCGACCACCGCCAGGACCGCGATCAGAGCCAGGGCGTGCCGGCGCAGCAGCGCGGTCACCGGCGGGGGGCGCCGTGCCGGGATCGCCTGCCCGCGGCCGGGCGGTGCCGACCGGCGTCATGCGTCGACGAGCCGGGCGCCGCCTGCACGGTCTGCCGGCGGTGCGGCGGCGCCGTGCGGCCGGCGTGCGGCAGGGCCCGACGGTCGGGCGGGGCGGTGGCGCGGGCTGGCCGGTCGTGGCTGCGGCCGTGCCGGAGCGCGTCGCGGGGGCTGCGGCGGGGCCGCACCACCAGCGCGGTGCGCCGGAGCACGGTCAGCACGCCGACCGTGGCCAGGACGACGAGCGCCGCGGACAGAACCAGCGCCTGCGGCAGGGCGCCGAGGTGGGCCCGGACGGCGAGGGCCAGCGGGAGGCCGACGTACGCGGTCGCCACCGCGAGCGCGGCCAGGACCAGCGCGGCCGCCCGCAGGACGGCGCCGCGGTCGGCCGGTCCCGGCGGCGCGGGCATCCGCGCCTCCACCACCGGCATGGCCGGCTCCGCCTCGGGACGCCACCCCGGTGTCGGCGTCGCTTGGGCCGGCGGCCGGGGACGCACCCGCCAGCCCGGTGCCGGCATCGCCTCGGCCGGCGGCCGGGGACGCACCGGCCAGGCCGGCTCCGCCGCGGGCCGGGGATCGACCGGCCCGGCCGCTTCTGCCGGCCGCCGCGGATGGTGCGCCCGCGGTCGGGGGTCGGCCGGCCAGACCGCCTCGGCCGGCGGCCCGGGGTGGGGCGGTTGCGGCCGGTGGGCGGTGTGCAGGTGGCGAGGGACGTGCGCGGCGTGGGGGGCGCGCAGCGCGGCGCGGCTCATGCGGTTCTCCTCCAGTCGACCGCGGCGTCCGCGGCTCGGGTCTTGGGGGTGGGTTGCCAGCTGACCTCGCGGGCCCCGGAGATCCACTGGACGACGGCCTGCAGTGCGGCCGAGCTCTCGGCGACGCCGGCGATGGGCGCCAGCGCGACGGCGCGGGCGATCTCCGCGCACCGGCCGGCCGTGGAGAGGCCGGCGTCGCCGACGTTGTACCAGGCTCCGATCAGCACGGAGCCGAGCCAGAGGGCGCCGACCGCCGCCATCCACAGCGCGACCAGCGGCGGCAGCGGCGGCGGGTCGCCGCTCACGAGCGCCAGCAGGCTCCGCCCGAGCAGCAGCGGCAGCACCGGCAGCGCGGCCGCCCCGACGACCGCGCCGAGCGCGAAGGTGGCGATCCGGAACCGGGTGCCCCAGACCAGAGCCCGGCGTACCCGGGGCGGCAGCCGGCGGAACTCCCGGGTCCGGCGGGCCATCGCCATGCCCTGCAGCACGCCGAAGATCCACCGGTGCCGCTGCTTGAACGCGCTGCGGAACGAGAACGGCGGCTGCTCCAGCATCACGCAGCCGTGCCATCCGAACCGCTCCCCGCCGGCGAGCAGGAACGCGTTCATTCCGAAGACGTAGTCCTCGGCGATCAGCGGCCGACCGTCCAGGCTGCCGATGTCCCAGCCGAGCGCGTTCTCGAAGTCCTCCTCGACAACGAGGTTGGAGCCGTGCAGGTGCAGCGGCACCCCGCGCTCCATCACGTGCCGGCACTCGAAGCAGCCGACCGGCCGGTTGGCCTCCATCGCCCGGCAGATCGCGGACGCGTCGGTGTACTCCAGTGGGTAATAGATCGGGCCCTCCAGCAGCTTCTTGTCCGTGCGCGCCAGCACCGCCAGCAGCTTGCGGAGCTCCGCCGGCACCATGACGCTCTCCTCGTCGTAGTGCACGATGAACGTCCGCCCCGGTCGGCGGTTCCAGCCGCGGCGCCGGCACTCGACGGCGTAGTGCAGGCCGCGGGCCTTGAGCTTGGTGTCCCGCGGCGTCCGGTAGCCGGTCGGCAGGACGAGTGCGTCGACGCGTACCGGGGCGACGGCGAAGGTGGTCTCCACCAGGCGCGCCTGTACCTCGGACTCGGTGACCAGCTCGACCGACAGGACCTGCCCGTAGTAGTGCGGGTCCTCAGCGGCCAGCGCGACCACGTTGCGGATCCCGCGCAGGATCACCTCGGTGCTGCCCACGGACCCGCGGGTGGTGATCTGGATCTTGACGTACGGGACCGGCATCCCGCGTAGCTCGGCCGAGGTGATGTCCTGTCGCTGGCGGTAGCGCCGCCAGTGCAGGGCGAAGCTCGACCAGTACGACAGCATCCGCACCCCGATCAACGAGATGCCGGCAAGCAGCGCGAGACCGAGCCACGACAGCACGTGCTGGTATGACATGACCCCCCTGCCGAACAGCCCGGGCTTTCCGGGTCGACCGGAGGAAGACAAGCGAGCCGGGGGGCGATGACGCGAGGATGAGGCGGACCACACCGCGGGCCGGCCCGGCGTGGGCGACACGCCGCTGCGGGGAAGTACCGTGCAGGGGCGCAACCCGGCGAAGGAGTGGAATGACGGCGACCGAGACCGGCCAGGAGCTGGTCGTGCTGCTCGACGACCGGCGGCGGCCCGTCGGCACCGCGCCCAAGGCGGACGTGCACACCGCCGACACCCCGTTGCACCTGGCCTTCTCGTCGTACGCGTTCGACTCGGCGGGGCGGAAGGTGCTGGTCACCCGGCGGGCGCTGGGCAAGAAGACCTGGCCGGGGGTGTGGACCAACAGCTGCTGCGGCCACCCGGGCCCGGGCGAGGGCCTGCAGGACGCAATGGTCCGCCGGATCGGCCAGGAGCTCCGGCTGACCCCCAAGGACGTCGAGCTGGCGCTGCCCGAGTTCGCATACACGGCCCGGATGGCCGACGGGACGATGGAGAACGAGTTCTGCCCGGTTTTCCGGGTGATCGTCGACGCCGACCCGGAGCCGGACCCGGCGGAGGTGGCCGAGTGGGCCTGGGTCGACTGGGCCGACCTGGTCGTGGTGGCCGAGCGGGCGCCCCGGCTGATCAGCCCCTGGGCGGCGCTGCAGATCCCTCAGCTGTCCCGCTTGAGCAGGGGATGATCCTCGGCGGGCAGCAGGTCCTGCACCCGCATCTCGAGCGCGTCGGCCAGCTGCCACAGGTACGCGATGCCGACGTTGACCTCGCCGCGCTCGATGCGGCCGATCACCGCCCGGTCGATGCCGGCCCGGTCGCCGAGCTGCTCCTGGCTGAGGTGCCGGGACTGGCGCAGCAGGCGCAGCCAACGACCGAAGTCGCGCAGCCGCGCTTCGGAATCCGTACGCTGCCGGGACCGGTCCATGACAGCGGCACCTTACTTTGCCCACTGCTGACCGGACGACGCGCGATCCACCGCAAGGCGGTATTGATCAGTCCCACCCGTTCGCGCATCCGGCCCATTCGACTCTGGTCCGTAACGACTCAGTAGCAGCGCGTTCAGGCTACCCGGCGAACGTCAACCATCGGTTCCAGGGACGTCACTGTCGGCTACGGCGGTCCAGCGTCGGCGGGGCAGCAGGTCGCCGCACAGGTGGCTGTGGTCGTTGAAGCGCACCAGCTCGATCTCGGACCGCCACATCGGGTTCTCGGCCATCCGCCACTCGGTCAGCGACGAGTTGACCGGATCGAGCCAGGCGCGGGTACGGCCGCCCATCGGCTCCATCTCCAGCCAGCGCAGCATCGAGTGCACCACCACGCCGCCGTGGCAGACGACCACGACGGTCTCGCCCTGGTGCCGCTCGGCGACCTTGTCCAGCCGGGCCGAGACCCGCGCCCGCATCTGCGCGTACGATTCGCCGCCCGGCTCGCGGACCAGGTCCGGCGACCACTCGGCCGGCGCCGGCCAGCGCTGGTCGAACTCCTCCCACGGCATCCCGTCACTGTCCGGACCGGGGTGACCCTCGCAGAAGCCGCAGTCCTGCTCGACCTCGAGACCACCCAGCGCCGGCGCGAGGATCTGTGCGGTCTGCACGGCTCTGGCCATCACCGACGAGTAGAGCGCGGTCGTCCCGGCCAACTCCCCGGACCGCAGCAGCCGGTCGCGCAACGCCTCCGCCTGACGGATGCCGAGGGCGGACAGCCCGGCACACCCGTGGCCGCCGACGACCCGCCGTTCCTGCGCCAACGACTCGCCGTGCCGGACGAGCACGATCCGGGTCTCCACCACTCTCGCGACCTTATCCGCCGACTCAGAAACCCGCTGGCAGTCGTGGCGAGTAGGGCCCTTCGAGTTGCGCGGCCTCGTCGTCGGACAGCTCGAGGTCGACCGCCGCGATGGCGTCCTCGAGGTGGGCTGGCTTGGTCGCGCCGACGATCGGCGCGGTCACCGCCGGCTGGCGCAGCACCCAGGCCAGCGCGACCTGGGCCCGGCTGACGCCCCGGGACTCGGCGATCTTGGCCACCGCGTCGACGATCCGGCGGTCGTCGTCGGAGTAGAGCGAGCTGCCGAACCGGTCGGACTCCGAGCGCGCGGTCGACGCGTCCCAGTCCCGGGTGAGCCGGCCGCGGGCGAGCGGGCTCCACGGGATCACGCCGATGCCCTCGTCCAGGCAGAGCGGCAGCATCTCCCGCTCCTCCTCGCGCTGCAGCAGGTTGTAGTGGTCCTGCATGCTGACGAACCGGGTCCAGCCGTTGCGCTCCGACACGTGCAGCGCCTTGCTGAACTGCCACGCCCACATCGAGGAGGCCCCGATGTAGCGGGCCTTCCCGGCCTTCACCACGTCGTGCAGCGCCTGCAGAGTCTCGTCGATCGGCGTGTGGCTGTCCCAGCGGTGGATCTGGTAGAGGTCGACGTAGTCGGTGCCCAGCCGGCGCAGGCTGTGGTCGATCTCGGTCATGATCGCCTTGCGGGACAGCCCGGCGCCGTTGGCGCCCTCGCGCATCCGGCCGTGCACCTTCGTCGCGATGACGACGTCGTCCCGGCCGGCGAAGTCCTTCAGCGCCCGTCCGGTGATCTCCTCGCTGCTGCCGGCCGAGTAGACGTTGGCGGTGTCGAAGAAGTTGATCCCGGCCTCGATCGCGCGCCGGAAGAACGGCCGGGCGTCCTGTTCACCGAGCGACCACTGGTGGCTGCCGCGGCCGGGTTCGCCGTAGCTCATGCAGCCCAGGCATATCTTCGAGACCTCGAGCCCGGTGTTGCCCAGCCGTACGTACTGCATTCCGTCGCCTCTCAGTGGGAAATCCAGTCGGACCACCCGGCCCGACAACTCACTCGAACCCCGACAACGCGGCCTCCGCCGCGGACCTCTCGTCGTACGTCTCCAGCACAGTGTCCAACCCGGTCAACCGGAGCAGCTTCCGCACCGGCTCGGACGCGACCAGCAGCAGCCTCGTGTCCCGCTCGCTCGCAACCCGGTGCGCCTGCACGAGCACGCCGACGCCGCTGGAGTCGAGGAAGGTGACCTGGCTGAGGTCGACGATCATCGCGCCGCCACCGGGCAGGATCATCCCGAGCAGGGCGGACTGGACCGCGCCGGCCGAGGTGAAGTCGATCTCCCCGGAGAGCCGGCAGCCGCGGTAGCCCGGGCCGCTGAACTGCTCGATCCCCGGGACCGCGGGGTCGGGAGCGAACGACACCCTCGGTGTCTCCCCCGTGCGTCGGCATCCATGCAGGTGTTTGCCACCGCCGTGGCCGGAGACGACTACGGGTCGTCTACCGAGGGAGGAGCCGCGATGAGTGGACCGGGCGAGACCAGACCGGCCGGCGAGGGCGTCGACGACGAGGAGATGGCCCGCGAGGTGGCCGGGCAGACGTCGTCCGATCTCAAGGCCGGCGACGTCTTCGAGCGGGAGGCCGGGGGCGCCGCGGGCGACACCGAGGCCGCCAAGGCCGAGCCGGACGAGCTGCCGGGCTGAGCCGGCGGGGTGAGCCGGCGGGGTGAGCCGGCGGGGTGAGCCGGCGGGGTGAGCCGGCGGGGTGAGCCGGCGGGGTGAGCCGGCGGGGTGAGCCGGCGGGGTGAGCCGGCGGGGTGAGCTGGCTCAGCCGATCTGGGTCGGCCGGTGGTGGAGCTGCTGGAGCTGCACGGTGATCGACCAGAAGACCTCGCGGACCGGCCGGGCGCCGTTCACCGTGATCAGCTCCTCCCGCTCGGCGTAGTAGTCGAGCATCGGCCGGGTCATGGCCTCGAAGACCGCCAGCCGGTGCTCGATCACCTCCGGGGTGTCGTCCTTGCCCCGGCCGCGGGCGAGCAGCCGCCTGGTCAGCTCCTCGGTCGGCACGTCGAGGTAGATCGCGACCTCGACGGCGACGCCGAGCTCGTGCGCGGTCTCGTACGCGGCCTTCGCCTGATCGAGTGTGCGGGGGAAGCCGTCCAGGACGTAGCCGCCGGCCTCGCTGGCGGCCACCACCGGCTTGCGCAGCATGTCCATCACGATCGCGTCGGGCACCAGGTCGCCCTTGGCGAGGTATTCCTTCGCCGCGCGGCCGATCGTCGTGTTCTCCTCGACGTGCATGCGCAGCAGGTCGCCGGAGGAGATGTGGGCGATGTGGAAGCGCTCCGCGATCAGCTTGGCCTGGGTGCCCTTGCCGGCGCCGGGCGCCCCGATGAGCAGCATCCGCATCCCGGGTGCCTCCTTCGTCCGACCCGCGGATGCAGGGTAGATCAGCCCGGGAAGGTGCCGGCGCGCGGCAGCAGCGCCGGGACCTCGTGCCCGAGCTGCTCGGACAGGTAGGCCGCGGTGGGCAGCAGCGCCGGCAGGTCGAAGCCGGTCCGGTAGCCCATCCGCTCCAGCAGGTAGACGAGGTCGTCGGTGGCGATGTTGCCGGTCGCCTTCGGCGCGAACGGGCAGCCGCCGATCCCGCCGGCGCTCGCGTCGAGCACGGTCACGCCGTCCAGAACGGCCGCGTACGCGTTGGCGAAGCCGGTGTTGCGGGTGTTGTGGAAGTGGTAGCGCAGCGGCAGCGACGGGCCGACCGCCTCCCGGACCCGGGCGGTCATGTCCCGCACCTGCGCGGGCACACCGACGCCGATGGTGTCGCCGAGCGCCAGCTCCTGCACGCCCGCCCCGGCCGCCTCGGCGGCGAGGCCGACCACCCGCTCGACCGGCACCTCGCCCTCGAACGGGCAGCCGAACACCGCCGACAGCGTGAGCGTGGTGAACAGCCCGGCCGACCGGGCGTCGGCGATCACCGACAGGGCGTCGCGCATCGCCTCCTCGGTGGACATGTTCTGGTTCTTCCGGGAGAACGTGTCGGTCACCGCGACGACCGCGTTGACCTAGTCCACGCCGGTGCGCAGCGCGCGGTCGAGGCCGCGGCGGTTGAGCACCAGCCCCGCGTACGAGACGCCGTGGCGGCGGGGGACACGCTCCATCACCGCCTCGGCGTCGGCCATCGCCGGCACCAGCTTCGGGTGCGCGAAGGAGACCGCCTCGACCCGGCGGGCCCCCGCGTCGACGAGCTGGGTGATCAGCTCGACCTTGGCGTCGGTGGACAGGAGCACCGACTCGTTCTGCAGCCCGTCACGCGGACTGACCTCCACAATGGTGATGTCGCCGGACACACCTGCGAGGCTACCGTCGAGTACGTGACTGGAGAGCACGTCGACGTGCTGATCGTGGGCGCCGGCATATCCGGCATCGGCGCCGCCTGCCATCTGCAGGACCGCTGCCCGGGCAGGACCTGGGCGATCCTCGAGGCCAGGGACGCCCTCGGCGGCACCTGGGACCTGTTCCGGTTCCCGGGCGTGCGGTCCGACTCGGACATGCTCACGCTCGGGTACGAGTTCCGGCCGTGGACCGGGACGAGCACGCTCGCCGACGGTGCCGCGATCCGGGACTACCTGCGGGACACCGCCCACGAGCGCGGCATCGACACCAAGATCCGGTATGGGCACCGGGTGGTGGCCGCCGACTGGTCGAGCGAGGACCGCCGGTGGACGGTCACCGTCGAGAGCGACGTCGGCCGGATCGAGCTGACCTGCGGCTTCCTCTACTCCTGCACCGGCTACTACCGGTACGACGAGGGCCACCGGCCCGAGTTCCCCGGCGAGGCGCAGTTCGCCGGGGCGATCGTGCACCCGCAGCACTGGCCGGCCGACCTCGACCACACCGGCAAGCGGGTGGTGGTGATCGGCAGCGGTGCGACCGCGGTCACCCTGGTCCCCGCGATGGCCACGGACGCGGCGCACGTGACGATGCTCCAGCGCTCGCCGAGCTACATCCTCACGTTGCCGTCGCAGGACCCGGTGCTGGTCGGGCTGCGCCGGTGGCTGCCGGACCGGGTGGCCACGAAGATCGCCCGGGGCAAGAACATGGCGATCCAGATCGCGCTCTACCAGTTCGCCCGGCGGGCGCCGCGGGCCGCCCGCACGGTGCTGCAGGGCGGGGTGCGCCGGCAACTGCCGCCGGGCTACCCGGTCGAGACCCACTTCCGGCCCGCCTACAACCCGTGGGACCAGCGGCTGTGCCTGGTTCCGGACGGTGACCTGTTCGCCGCGATCAGCGCCGGGTCGGTGACGATGGTGACCGACACGATCGACACCTTCACCGAGACCGGCATCCGGCTCGCCTCCGGCGCCGAGCTGGACGCGGACATCGTGGTCGCGGCGACCGGACTGAGCCTGCTCGCGGCCGGCGGGATGGCGCTGTCGGTGGACGGCGCCCCGGTCTCGATGGCCGACTCGGTCACGTACAAGGGCATGATGCTCTCCGGCGTGCCCAACTTCGCGCTGGCGATCGGCTACACCAACGCGTCCTGGACGCTCAAGGTCGACCTGGTCAGCGAGTACGTCTGCCGGCTGCTGACCGAGATGGACCGGACCGGCAGCACGGTCGTCACCCCGGCCCCGCCGCCGCCCGGCGCCCGCGATCCGCTGCTCAACCTGCAGGCCAACTACATCAAGCGCGGCCTGGACGCGCTGCCCCGGCAGGCAAGGACCCGGCCGTGGCGGCTCAACCAGAACTACGCGAAGGACGTCCTGCTGTTGCGGCACGGCCCGGTCACCGACGCGGTCGAGTTCCGCTGATGCGCCGGTACGAGTTCGCCGGCGGCGTCGCGGTGGTGACCGGGGCGGCGAGCGGGATCGGCGCCGCGCTGGCGGTCGAGCTGGCCCGGCGCGGGTCCCGGCTGGTGCTGGTCGACCGGGACGCCGAGCGGCTGGCCAAGGTGGCGGCCCCGCTCGACGCCGAGACCAGGGTCGTCGACCTCGCCGACGGCGCCGCGGTCGTCGCCGCGGGGGAAGAGATCCGCGCGGCCCATCCGCGGCTGCGGCTGCTGGTCAACAACGCCGGCATCGCCCTCGGCGGCCGGTTCGACCAAGTCACGCTGGCCCAGTACGAGGAGGTCATCGACGTCAACTTCCGGGCCGTGGTCCGGCTGACGCACACCTTGCTGCCGGCGCTGCGGGCCGAGCCTGGCGCGCACCTGGTGACCATGTCGTCGGTGTTCGGGCTCATCGCGCCGGCCGGGCAGACCGCGTACGCGGCGAGCAAGTTCGCCGTCCGCGGCTTCTCCGAGGCGCTGCGCCAGGAGCTGGCCGGCGAGGTGGGGGTGACCACCGTGCACCCGGGCGGGATCAACACCCGCATCGCCGAGTCGGCCCGGGTCGGCGTCGGCGTCGACCCGGCCGAGTACGAGCGGGAACGGCGGGTCTGGGCCGCGCTGCTGTCGATCCCGCCGGAGCGGGCGGCCGCGCAGATCGCCGGCGCGATCGAGCGCCGTCGGCCGCGGCTGCTCATCGGCGGCTCGGCGAAGGCCCCTGACCTGCTGGCCCGGCTGCTGCCCACCGGCTGGACCCGGGTCTACGGCGCCGGCCAGCGCGGCGTGCGGGCCTTGGCGGTCAGGCAGGCTGGCCGACCGGCTCACTGACCGGGTCGTCGATCGAGCGCATTCCCGGTGACACCGTGCTCGCGATCGCGACCGGGATCATCGCCAGGCCGAACACCAGCAGCGCCGGTGCGGGCCCGAGGCGCTCGGCGAGCACGCCGCCGAGCAGCGTGCCGATCGGGATCGTGCCCCAGGCGACGATGCGGCCGACGCTGCGGACCCGGCCGAAGATCTGCTCCGGCACCAGCTGGTACATCCGGGCCGCGATCACCACGTTGTACGGCGCCCCGAACAGGTTGAGCGCGAAGACCAGCACGGCCAGCCAGACCAGCGACGGCGCGAACGCCAGCACGACCCCGAGCCCTGTCCACAGCCAGGCGATCGCGACCAGCACGACCCGGCCGGACAGCCGGCGCTGGATCGCCGGCGCCGCCAGCGCGCCGAGGATCCCGCCGGCGCCGAGTGCGGCCAACATGAGGCCGATCTGGCCAGGGCTGCCGCCGAGCCGCTGGGCCCGCACGATGACCACCAGGAAGCTTCCGTTAAAGACCAGATTTATCCAGCCCACGATGACCACGGTTTCGCGCAGGAACGCCGACCGGCGGACGAACCGAACGCCCTCGGCGATCCGGCTCCGCAGCCGGTCCACGGTCGCCGCCCGCTCGCCCTGCAACCGGGTCCGGATCGCCGCCACCGCGCCGCCCGAGACCAGGTAGCTGACCGAGTCGACGGCGAACGGCAGCGCCGGCGCGATCGCGAACAGCACACCGCCCAGCGGCTGGCCGACCAGATCGGCGCCCTGCGTGCGGGCCTGGTTCCAGGCGACCGCGGTGGGCAGCTGACCCGCGGGCACGAGCCGGGGCAGCGCGGCCCCCTCGGACAGGTCGAACAGCACGAACAGGCTGCCCTCCACGAACGCGACGGCGGCCAGCTGGGCGATGGTGACCGCGTGGACGCCGCCGATCACCGCGGTGACCGCGATGCTGCCGAGCGCCACCGTCCGGCCGATCTCGCAGGCCACCATCGTCCGGCGCCGGTCCCACCGGTCCACCCAGGCGCCGCCGGGCAGGTAGAGCAGCAGGAACGGCAGGGTCTGGGCGAACCCGACCACGCCGGCCAGCGCGGGCGAGCCGGTCAACAGCAGCACCAGCAGCGGGTACGCCACCGACGTCACCCTGGTGCCGACCGTCGAGATAACCTGGCTCGACCAGAGCAGGGTGAAGTCGCGGTTGCGCCAGAGCGGAACCGGCGTCGCCATGACGCCACTCTGGCGTCAGGCTAGCCGTCAGTCAACGTCATTCTGCCGTCAGAGAACGGCGTGTCAGCTGACGACGATCACGACCAGCGCGATGACGACGATCACGACGGCGGCCGCGATCAGCAGATATGCCGTGCGCATGCTGCGCCGGTCGGTCTCCTGCTCGCCGCGCTCCACGAACGCCCGGAACATCTGGGTGTTCGCCGGGTCCTGTCTCTCCTCGGGCATGCGCGGCACCTTACGCGAGCATCGACCGTTCGGTTGACCCGGCGGATCAACCGGCCTCCGGGGCAGCGATGACCGCGCGGCCGATCCGATCCGCGGCGCCGGCGACGACCCTCGATGGCATGGCGGTCATAGAGGTGCACGAGCTGCACAAGCGGTACGGCGAGACGATCGCGCTGGACGGGGTGAGCTTCGACGTCCAGGCTGGCGAGGTCTTCGGCCTGCTCGGCCCGAACGGCGCCGGCAAGACCACGGCGGTGGTGGAGATCATGGAAGGGCTGCGGACGCCGGACTCCGGGACCGCCCGGGTGCTCGGCCTCGACCCCGAGCGGTCCCGGCCGCAGCTGCGCGAGCGGGTCGGCGTCCAGCTGCAGCAGGCCCAGCTGCAGGAGAAGATCAGGGTCGGCGAGGCGCTGGAGCTGTACGCCGGCTTCTACCGCAACCCGCGCCCGGTCGACGAGTTGCTCGACGAGTGGGGGCTCGCGGCCAAGCGGAACACGGCGTTCAAGAAGCTGTCCGGCGGCCAGCAGCAGCGGGTGTTCCTCGCGCTGGCCCTGCTCGGCCGGCCCGAGCTGGTGTTCTTCGACGAGATCACCACCGGCCTCGACCCGGCCGCGCGCCGGCAGACCTGGGACCTCGTCCGCCGGGTCCGCGACAGCGGGGTCACGGTCGTGCTGGTCAGCCACCTGATGGACGAGGTCGAAGAGCTCTGCGACCGGGTCGCGATCCTCGACCGCGGCCGGCTCGTCGCCCTCGACACCCCGACCGGGCTGATCACCAGCTCCGGCAGCGAGCAGCGAATGCGGTTCCGGCCGGTCGGGGTGATCCCCACCGGGCTGATCGAGGACGTGCCCGGGGTGACCGCGATGACGCGGTCGGGCAGCCAGGTGATCGTGACCGGCAGCGGCGAGTTCGCCACCGGCGTCACCGCCGCCCTCGGCCGGGCCCAGGTGCTGGTGGCCGACCTCCGGCTGGAGCAGCGCACGCTCGACGAGGCGTTCGTCGCGCTGACCGGCCGGCCCTTCGACGACACCGGCGACACCACCCACGACGAGAAGGAACTGGAGGCAGCGCGATGAGCAAGGCCGGGAGCCCGCAGGGCGAGCGGGCTGTGACGAGGACCGGTCGGCTGGCGCTTGCGCCCGGCGACCTGTCCCAGGAGCGCGAGGAGAGCGCGCTCGACAGCCAACAGCGGGAACGGGCGACCACCACGGCGGGGCGGGCGACGCGCGCGCCCGAGCTGTCCGGTCAGCGGGCGTCAACGACCGCGCCGCCGCCGTCGCCGAGGCGTTCCAGCGCGGCCTGCTCACCACCGACCGCCGCTGACCCGAGCCCGCCACGGTGGGTTCGGGGCCCGGCGCTCAGCCGCGGCTGAGGCCGGAGTCGAGCAGTGCGACCAGCCGGGCGTAGCTGTCGTCGACGCCCTGCGGGAGGCCGAAGCCGCCGGCCGCCTCCAGCGTGACGAAGCCGTGCAGGGCGCTGCGGACCGCGCGCGTAGCGTGCACGGTCTGCTCCTCGTCCAGGCCGTAGCCGCGCAGGATCGCGAAGACCAGCTCGGTCAGCCTGGTCGCGGCGGCGAGCAGCTCGGTGTCGTCCGGGTCGGGCGCCCGCTGGATCGCGCCGTACCGGCCGGGGTGAGCCTTGGCGTACGCGCGCCAGGCGGTGGCGCAGGCCAGCAGCGCGTCCCGCCCCGACCGGCCCACGGTGGCCGCGCCGAGCTCTTCGGCGAGGTCGCGCAGGCCGGCCAGGGCGAGCCGGCGGTGCAGGTCGTCCAGCCCACCGACGTGCTTGTAGAGCGAGGGCACCCGGACGCCTAGCCGCTCGGCCAGCGGCGCCAGCGACAGGGCCTGGATGCCGCGCTCGTCAGCCAGCGCGGCGGCCTCCGCGACCACGCGGTCCGGGCTGAGCCGCGGGCGGCTGGTCACGCGAGCTTCGCCAGGAAGGCCGCGACGGCGGTCGCGACCTCGTCGACGGCCTCGGCCTGCGGGTAGTGCCCGGTGCCCTCGATCATCAGCACCTCGGCCGGCCCGCCCAGCTGGTCGGCGGTGAACCTGGCCTCGGCCACCGGGTCGGGGAAGTCGGGGTCCTTGCTGCCCATGATCACCAGCGCCGGCGCGTGCACGGACGGCAGCAGCGGCGTGGTGTTCCGGTGGGTGCCCTCGTCCGTGGTCATCCGCGCGAGCGCGTCGTAGCCGTGCGGACGCTTCAGGTTCGCCGCCAGCTCGGCCTTGCGGGCCGCGTAGTTGGCCGGCCTGCGCTTGAAGAACGACGGCCAGGCCATCGCCGTCCACAGCGGACGGCCGGGGAACGCGCGGTGGAAGAGCGCGAAGAGCGCCTTCTGCAGCACGGACCTCTCGCCGTCGCGGACGAACGCGCCGAGCAGAACGAGGCCGGTGACCGCCTCGGGCTCGCGGGCGGCGGCGACCACCGCGGCGCTGCCGGAGTAGCTGTTGGCGACCAGCACCCCCCGGCCGCCGTGCGCGTGCACGAGTGCGAGCAGGTCGTCCGCGATCGCGCTCACGCCGTAGCCGTCCCAGCCGGTGCTGGAGTCGCCGTGCCCGCGCAGGTCGGCGTTCACCACCCGCGCGCCCTCGGCGGCGAGCCGCTCGGTCAGTCCGTCGAACGTCGAGCGCAGGTCGCCCATGCCGGGAGAGAGCACCACCAGCGGACCGTTCGGGTCACCGGTCAGCTCGTACGCCAGCCGGCCGGTCGGACGGTCGAGGAAGGAAGTCGTCATGGCTAAAAGTATTAGCCAGACGGCTAATGATGTCAACTGCTGACTGGGATACATGGTTGTCGCGTCGCGGGGGTAGGCGGTACATCAG